>ENA-OUNI01000803-OUNI01000803.1-human-gut-metagenome-genome-assembly--contig:-NODE-803-length-13855-cov-2.110504_pt1 | contig 13855 bp, 18 predicted proteins | sample MGYA00242499_ERZ504580 | MGnify/ENA primary metagenome ERZ504580 (study PRJEB26092, sample SAMD00036315) | human gut metagenome | host: Homo sapiens | study: EMG produced TPA metagenomics assembly of... | reverse complement strand
TTCTATGTGTGCCAAAAGGGGTAAGTAGGCAGCAGTTAGGCGAGCTGTTTCGGATCCGCAGCTGGGCTTTTAGTGATCCACTGATTGGTGAAACGACAGAACAGGCAGATTTCTGGTTTCGCACTTCCGCAACGATGAAACCGGATCGTATTCGAAGCACGGGTATCTCCATTGCGCATTCGATCGACAATGAGGGTTGGGTTCATTTCACATTGGAGCGGTATTTGGTGTTCCTAGCAGCAATGAAAGCGCAGCATGGACAGTATCCTGACCGAGAGTATTGGATTTGGATTACAAAGGGAAGATATGACCGCTCCGGTATGCTCATGGCAGGGATCGACCGCCTTGGTCATTTTAACGCCCATGGGTGGATGCCTCAGTTTGAAGCAGGCTTTTTGGGCGCGCGGCATGGAGAATTGCCAGAAAAACGATGAGAAACAGATATTCAGCTGAACGGAACCCCCACGGTTGTGAGGCAGAGAAAGGATGAAAGGATGAAAAAGAGCGATCAAATCAGACATAATCTATATATCATCCGCATGATTATGAAAGTTTCTCCTTCCCGCGTTTGGATGACGATGCTCTATGAGGTGCTGACCAATGTTTATAATATCCTGTTTACCGTGGTGTTTTTTGCCTACTTCGTGCAGTGTGTTATTGATCAAAAGCCGATCGGTTTATGATTACCGTAGTCGGGGGCTGTGACGATATGCGGCCTTCTCGTGGAGGCTTTTGGCGGTTGGTATCGAACGATCTATATCAAGCAGTCAGATCTGAAAATTACCTGTGCGATTAAAACCATGATTTATGAAAAGGTCAATACGCTCGATTATAAATGCTATGACGATCCGGAATATTATGATAATTTTGTCTATTCGATCGGTGAAATTCCCACAAAAGCACAGAGATCTTGGGTGATGTTTTCAGTGCGTTAGGCATGGGCGTCGGCGTGGTCATCCTGATGGCGTTTTTCTGGTTCGTTGATGTCAGCATTGTAGTGCTTTCCTTCTTTTTCCTGCTGCTGAGCTTATATCTTGGTAAACGCATCAATCAGGAAGTATTTCTCTACACGAAGCGGGTCATTCCGTATCAAAGAAAGCTGGGATACATCAATCGTGTGCTAATACAGCATGAATATGCAAAGGAACTGAGGATTACCGAAGTTGCGCGGCCATTGCGCGGAATGATAAAAGAAGGGGCGCGCGGCATTCGGAATTTGAATCAACAGCAATATAAGAAGGTTGCCCTTCTGAATGCTGCGTCTCTGCTCTTTGGGTTTGGCCTGACCACATGTGTGGCAACATTAATCGCCGTATATAAAATTGTAATACAAAAACGCTGAGCGTGGCATTCTATTTTCCGATGATCAGCGCGCTTGCGGAATTTAGCTATCGAAGTGTTGCATTTGTCAATTCCGTCAATAAATTGATGGCAAACAGCTTGTATATTGAAAAATTTCGAACTTTTATGGCATATGAACCCCGCATTGTCAGCATTCCCGATGCGGTTCGGCCGGGAAAATTCGAAGAGCTTGAAGTTCGGAACGTTTCCTTTCGGTATCAAAGCATGAGCAAGGATGCTCTGCATCATATTAACCTGAACATTAAGAAAGGGGAAAAGATTGCGCTCGTTGGGAAAAATGGTTCGGGCAAAACAACGCTTGTTCATCTGTTGCTGCGTCTGTATGATCCTGATCAGGGTCAGCTTCTTTATAACGGCCTTGATATCCGCAAGCTGGAGCTTGAGGTATACCGAGACCGGGTTTGGGATTGTTTTTCAGGATTTTAACCTGTATGCCGATACGATCCGGAACAACCTGTTTTTAGGCGGTGAAAGCAAAAATGAGGAAGAAATCTCCCAAATTATCCGAGAGTTTGGCTTAGAAAATAAAATTCGTGCACTGCCGGATGGAATGGATACGCAGCTGACCCGTGAGCTGTCGGAAGATGGTGTTCTCTTGTCAGGGGGGCAGTCACAGCACTTGCAATATGCAGAATTTATCTGACAGATCATGATATCTTTATCTTAGACGAACCAACCAGCGCATTGGACCCTATGGCAGAAGCGAAATTCTTTGAAAATATCAAGAATATTGCAGCGGAAAAAACCGTCCTATTTATTTCACACCGTCTGTCATCTGCAAAAATAGCAGATAGGATTTATATGATGGAAGATGGCGAGATTGTGGAGTATGGAACGCATGCGCAGTTAATGGAATTGGATCAGAAGTATGCGGAAATGTTTGAAATCCAATCTCAGTATTACAGCCAGGAGGGCTTATGCGGGGTGGGTTATGAAAATTAAAAGAATTCTCCAGAATAACTGGTATATGCTCAAGCTGTTTTTTCGTATAGTTCCGCTATTTGGAACTTTTTCCATCCTCTTTCAGGTGCTATGTGGGGTAATGTACAACGTGATAGGCAACGTTACTTTGTAAAATACCTCGTAGACACCGTTGAAAAGATCGCGAAAGCTCCGGATCTGACGGGTCCCCTTTTCAGGCAGCTGCTGATCATTACGGTGGTGTATTATGTTTCTCTTCAGGTTGTCAACACGATCAACGGCGCCTGTTTAACGAATATTTGCATAAGCAGGCGGAGACAAAAATCAGTGAGCGCCTGACAACAATGGTTTTCGACAAAGCCATCCAGATGGATCTGAAATGTTACGATAATACCGATTTTTATAACGAACTGACCTACACGATCAATCAAATGAACGATTTGATCTGGAAGGTATTCACAACCGTTACCAACCTGACGATTGCGATCGTCGTGACCGCCTGCCTGGGGCTGACGTTTGCCTTGATGGATCCGGTAATCATCCTTTGGCGTTGCTGGCCTTCCTGATTGGATGCTTATTTGCAAATAAAATCAATAAAATTGTGAATCAATCATACAACACAGGGGTGTTTTTTAACCGGCAGATGGATTATGTGAACCGTGTTTTTTCCTTAGCAGGTTTGCAAAAGATTTTCGTCTTACCAATGTATCAAAGCTTTTGTATGATAAATTTCAGGAATCCAAAAAGAATTTGCACGAGATCTATGAAAAGTATGGAAGGCGTGAGTTGGCGGTCTATATGATCAGCACTTTTTTGCAGAAGCTGGTGGGGGAGTTCGGTGTGATCTCCTATTTGGCCTATATGGTGCTGGTGGTGGGCAAATATACGTCCGGATCGTTTTTGGGGCTTTGGAACGGCTTGTCTCCTCTAAAGGCGAGAATTTCACAGATCCTCGGGGAAGTCAATAATCTTCAGGCGCATAGCTATATATCGAAAGAGTACGAGGCTTTTTTGATTACAGCAACGAAGTAAAATCTCCCAACCATCCATGTCGGCTGGAGCCGGGCCCGATCAAAATTGAATTCCGGCGTGTTTGGTTCCGATATCCCAATGTGGAGGGTTATGCACTGAAAGACGTTAGCTTTGCAGTTGAGAAGAGAGAAAAAGTTGCATTGGTAGGGTATAACGGGGCCGGCAAGACAACTGTGTATAAACTGCTTCTACGCCTCTATGACCCGGAGAGGGGTGAAATCCTTGTCAATGGGATCAATATTAAGAAATATCCTCTGGATGAGTATCGAAAGTTGGTTTACAGCTCATTGATGCAGGATTTTCAGCTTTACGCCACAACAGTAGGCGAAAATGTGGCAATGGATTGCGTAGAAGATGCCCAAGCGCTGAAAAAGGTGAAGATACGCTGGAAGAATGCGGACTAGGCTCCAAAATAGGCGCCGCTGGCAAAGGCGTACAGGCTGGAGTCACCCGGGAATTCGATGAGGAGCTGATGTTTTCCGGTGGCGAAAAGCAAAAGCTGGCATTTTCCAGATGCGTATACTCTGACAATCCCAATATTTTGCTTGACGAGTTTTCCAGCGCACTCGATACCTATTCAGAATATGAATTAACCCAAAAAATACTTCATTTATCAAGAGAGACGACTACAATTATTATCACGCATCGGCTTACCATGACGAGGGCGGTAGACAGGATCATTGTTTTAGATCAAGGCCAGGTGGTGGAAACCGGCAGCCATGAAGAGTTGATGCGGCAGGATCGTATCTATGCTCGCCTGTACCGTATTCAGAAGGATAAGTATGTTACAACTTGAGGGAGGCAGGATGTTTGATGTCTGATATTATCATTCAGGGAGCACGGGAAAATAATTTAAAAAACATCAATGTTCGCATTCCAAGAGGGCGGTTGACAGTGATTACCGGAGTATCTGGTTCAGGAAAATCCACGCTGGTAATGGATGTATTGCAGCACGAGTGTATGCGGCAATACCTGACTTATGTAGATGAAAATGAAAAAGTGTTTCAAAAGCCGGCAGTGGATGCCATAAAGAATATATCACCGGTTATCAGCATCTCACAGGGGTATCAAAATAGAAATCCTCGTTCTACTCTTGGCACGATGACTGGAATTTTAGATTTGTTGCGCTATCTTTACGCGAATTGGGGCGTGATCCGCTGCCCAGAATGCGGAACTGAAAATCTGCCGTCCCAACATACGGATACTGCTGTATGGGGAGATCGGGCGGGAAGTCCCAAAAGATGCATAGGCTGCGGCGCCCCGTTGCCGCATTTTCGCCCGTCAGATTTCTCGTTTAATACACCTCAGGGGGCCTGCGAGGCTTGCGGAGGAATGGGGAAAGAATATCGGGTGGAGGAGGATTTGCTCATTGATTGGGAACGATCCATATTAGATGGCGGCGTGCGAAGCTGGTGGAGCAACGATATCAAGAACTTTACCCAGATTTTAAAACGTGCCGCTCGGTATTATCATTTCCCGTTCCGTGAGGATGAAGCGATTGGCAAACTGTCGCCTCCTGCACAGGCATATCTTTTTTATGGTTGCCAGGATCAGGCGTTCACCCAATACTTTCCGGATAGGGAACCGCCGCAATCCACCCTAAATGGCGCGTTTCCGGGTGTTATCCATCAAGTGTATGATCAATATGTTAAAAATTTAGATAAGCCCGATTTTGTGGAACGCTATGGGCCATATATTGTGAAATCCAAATGCCGAAGTGCGGCGGGACACGTCTTTCTGAAAAGACGAAAGCCGTGCTGTTCGCCGGAAAAACGCTGCACGGGTTGCTGGAAATGCCTTTTGAGGATTTACTCATATGGCTGAAACAATTGATAGATTGAAATATGGAAGCGTATTAACCGATCTGATAATTCAAAAGCTGGAGGGAATCGTTCATCTTGATTTGGGCTATCTGAGGCTAATGCAGGCAAGCCCGACGCTGTCAGGTGGAGAAATGCAGAGAATCCGGCTTTCACAGATGCTGGATTCTGAATTGTCTGGAATCATTTATATTCTGGATGAACCGACTGCCGGCTTGCATGAGGATGATACGAACCGGGTGATAGACGCAATGCGTGCCCTGCGCGAAAGGGACAATACTGTGATCGTAATAGAGCATGATACACAGGTAATCCGCGCCGCGGACTATATCGTCGAAATTGGCCCAGGTGCAGGAAGAGAAGGCGGAGAGGTTGTGTATCAAGGCCGGCGGCGAATATTTCACAGGCTTCCGGATCTATCATACGGGGCTATCTGGAGGAGACGTTTCACTTGCCCGCGTGTCCGGCGCGCAGCTTCTCCGATTTGCTGACTGTAAAGCATGCGGACTCCAATAATTTGAAGGATTTAACCGTGCATATACCGCTCAACGCATGGTGCTTGTTACCGGGGTTTCAGGAAGCGGGAAGTCCTCGTTGGTTTTCGATGAAATTTTGCCCGCTTTGGAAGCAGCTTTTCAGGGTAAGGCTTGCAACGGGATTTTGGAGGGATGGAGAAAGCTGGATGGCGTCGTATCCTTCCGTCAAGGTGCATTATATGGAAACTCCAGATCTAACGTGGCGACCTATATCGATGTGTATCAGAATATACGAGAGCTATATGAGAATCAAAAAGCAGCAGCTGAGCGTACGCTCACCAAAAAAAGCTTTTCTTTTAATGTGCCTGGCGGGCGCTGTGAAGTCTGCCACGGCGCGGGAACGGTGGATGCGGGTTTGCCTTTTCTGGAGGGCATGCAAAGCATATGCCCGAGTTGTGGTGGGCAGCGATTTAAAGACGAAGTCTTGGAGGTGACCTATCAAAACAAGAATATCGCACAGGTTCTAAAAATGACAGGAAAAGAGGCTATGGAGTTTTTTAAAAGTATTTCTAAAGTAGAACGAAAACTAAAAGTGTTATGTGAAATTGGGTTGGGTTATCTGCCGCTGGGCAGTATGCTCAACACGTTGTCTGGAGGGGAGTGCCAGAGGCTTCGTTTGGCAAAGGAATTGATCAAAAAAAACGAGGGCATATCCTCTATGTATTTGATGAACCTACGACAGGCCTACACCCTCAGGACGTCAGGGCGATTATGCGGATGTTTGGAAGGCTAGTGGATTCGGGCAACAGCCTGATTATTATCGAGCACAATATGAGCGTGATATCGCAGGCAGATTATATCATAGATCTTGGGCCTCAAGGCGGCGAAAAGGGCGGTAATCTGCTGTATGAAGGGCCTCTGTCGGGGCTTTTGGATGTAATGGGTTCTGCAACGGGGGGCTGTCTGAAGGCTTATATTGATCCATCATGGAAAGGATGAGAAATTAATGATGAAAATAGAAGACTTGATTAAAATCGCAGAAAATTTTACAGAGCAGCATCCGGTTCTTCCGGAGAGCAATTTAAAAGATTTGGGAATCAACTCGATCAAGTGCATTGAAATGCTGGTGGAGATTGAAGATTTATATGGGGTTGAGTTCCCAGAAGATGAAGTGAAGGAAGAGCTGTTTGTCAATGTACAGAATATATTCAATACATTAACACGCATTGCGCAAAGCTAATTTGCCGGAGGACCAGAGTGAATAAACAACTTCAGCTTACACCGTGCCCGGAAATTTATTTCAAGGATTGCTTTCAGAATATTATTTTTACTATTCTACATACGCATTCCTGCGGCCTTCCAGGCCTGTTTTATAAGGACACGTTTACTTTTGAGTACTTGCGTACACAAGGGCTTTTATGCAACCGCGACAGGGAGAGTATCAGCTGCATGCACTGCTGGGCACATATGGCGTTGAGCTGCGCGAGCTGCTTTATCAGCGTGAAGAACTGACGGCATTGATCACGAAGGCGATCCAGCAGGATTATTACGTGATTCTGGATACGAATGATCTTGAAAACGTTCATAAACCAGATGCCAATGAGGTGCGGGCGCAATCGCAGTATCATTTTATTCTGATCATAGGCGTTGACACGCAAGGCCGGCAGATGATCGTTTATGACAGTAAATTCCGCAACACACTAAATTACGGAATTTTTCCGCTGGATTATGACGAGGTGCTTCAAAGCACCGCCGAAAATATGCGCTTAATCGCATTCATCTTGTAGGGCTCCAGCATCTTACCGCAGCGAATCCGGAACCTAAATCGGGGTGGAGCAGGAAATGGATATGCCATTCGATTAAACAGTTAGAGCTTTATCAGGCATATAGAGAAGAAAATCCATTGACCAGGCTGGATCAGATCAAAACCAGAGTGAATTGTTAAACGATATCATCAATCGGAAAAGGTTGCAGTGCTATTTTATTGAACATTATTGGCAGGATTCGGAACTTTCCTGCGGCTTGAGGAGATATATCAAGCGTTTTATTCGCTCCGCGTCATTTATCAAAAGGCTTTGATTCGTAGAAAATGGTGTGAAAAGGATCAGATTGCTGCCGGAGCATATTGGCAACGGATTGTAACGATGGAGCGGCTTGCAGCAGGGCGTCTGCCATCACAATAATAAAAAGGTGGGTTTTCAAAATGACAGATATAGAAAACACAGTGCTAGGTATTGTTCAGGATACAGCAGACTATCTGGACGAGCCTGTGCTTCTCTCCAGCCGTTTTATGGATATTGGTATTAATTCGGTATTGTTTATTAAAATTATTGTTAACGTTGAGGATACGTATGATCTGAGATCTCAGAGGTAGAAATTGTGCGCTTGCTAGAAGAAAATGTGAGCAGCCTTGCTCAATATATTCAGAAAGAGGTTGCGCAAAAATGAAAGCATTTGTGTACTGCGCAGTTGGTGACGTCCGGTTTAAGAGGGAGAGCATGTACTCCATTGCCACGCTGCATCCCTATTTAGAACACAGCCTTGGGGAGTATCGGATTTTGGTGGTGACGGATGATCCGGGTGTGTACGCTCCTGTTTCTTCCTACCCTGAGCTTATTTTACTGCCGATAAGCAGCCAGACGGTTGATGATTGGACGTTACAGGGCGTTTACATGCCAAGGGCAAAAATTGAATGCCTGGCATACTGCTTTGAGCAATTTCATTGTGATCTGATTTTTCTGGATACAGATACCTTAGTGCTGGCGGATCCGACCGGGCTTTTTGATGCCTTGAGGGAGTGCTATCTGCTTCATTCGCCCTGTACCAGTGTTCAGAAAGGATTGGATGTCGTCCGCGATGTGCCTGCTGGGTTGATTACAGCGGAATCTCTTGTGCGGCTGAATTTTTATAAAAACATTTGGGAAAAAGGTTTTATTTTTCGTGGCCGGTATCCGATATCGAAGGATTTTATCCCCTACAATTCCGGCGTCATAGGGATGGATGATGCATCATACCGCATGCTATCCGAGGTTTTGGAACTGTCGGATTGTATTTTAGATCATTATCAGTACCTTTGTGCAGAAGAATTCGCATTTACTTATTTTATGGACGCTGCCCGTAACATCGTGACGGCGGAGGCTCCAATTTATCACTATCCGGGTGCAAAATACACACGCCATCTTGCTGCACAATTGCTGAACATGCATTTGGGAGAGGATTGGGATAATAGCATTCGTTTTTTTGAATCCTATAAGATTCCACTGCCCTCGGAGCTACAGGTAACGCTTGCAGATGTACCTTCTTTTGTACGATTTATCCAAGTGACCTCCAGTAAGACGCAAAAACCATTGCAAGATATCTCATTTGAGGAAATGCATATTTATATCAATGAGGATAGCCCTTACTTCTCGCGGGAGAACTTGTTGTCCTCCTACAGGCACTATTATAAAAAGGTTCGGGCGCTCCAACAGGTAAAGGAATGGTGAAAAAATGAAAAACGGTTATTATATGTCCGCTTATCTTGCTGCCCATCCATTATCATACCTTGAAAAAACGCCGATCCGGCATGATGAAAATCTGGCGTTATGGTATGTAGAGGGAAATGAAGTTCAGCTCATCAAATATTGGGAACTGGAGAGAATCACAGGCTTCAAACAGCATACCTTGTCCTTTTTTTCAAAATCGGATATGGAGGCCTTTGTAAACGGGCTGCTAAAGTCATATGACCTGACACTGGACGATCTGGTGGAAGTATGGGGGAACGCCAGAGCTTGAAAAGGAGCCGGTAAAATATCTCACAGAGATGCAGAAAGACAGCGCAATCCACACCGTTGCGCACTTATATAGCGGTTTGCTTTCTGATACAGAGCTGTTTCATAAAAGCAATATCGTAGCGTTAGCGGTGGATGGAGGACCGGATGGCTATATTTCCAACCGCTATGTAGATATGCCCTTCCTTGGGGCCGTATCCAATCAGGGAATACTGCGGGGGATGAAGGCGATTTCCTCACCGGGAATTCTATGGGAGCTCGCTAAGTCGGATTTGGGGCTCAGAGAGGGCACTCTGATGGCGCTTGCATCAGCCAGCAAAAGCGTTTATTTTATGGATAACCTTCCGGACTATTCCTTTTCTAGGCTACAGAAGATTTTAGATGTCCAGAAGCTTTATCACCGGCTAAAAAAAGAGGTGTTTTCTGTTCACGAGGCAGATGCCGGGACCCGCTTTAATGTCTTTGATCCCGCATTTACACAACAGGAAAATAAAACCAGCATGCTGATGAAAATTATTCAGGAGATCTCCGAACGTACAATGGTAGCAAATATTCAGAGCTTGCTGGAAACATATCCTGTTGATCCGTCAGAGTCCTATTTATCGATTACAGGAGGATATGCGCTGAACTGCCCGACCAACTCTAAGCTCATGAAGGAATTTGGGTTTCGCGGCTTTACGTCCCCGCCCTGTGTAAGTGATTGCGGAATTTCGTATGGGATTGGGCTAATGATGTTTTATCTGCGCAATCCAAATTTTCATTTCAAGCTGCAAATGCATTTTATGGAGAAACCTCCTGCTTTGATCAGAAGGTCCAAACGGAATTTAATCAATATATTGAAAGCATTGCACCGCTGGATGAGTCTATTTTCGTGCAGGATCTGGAAGAAGGCCCGGTTGGATGGCTTGACGGTGAGGCAGAGATCGGGCCGCGTGCTTGGGGCACCGCAGTATCCTTGGCGATCCAAGGCAGGAGCGGACAAAGGAGCTACTGAATCAGATCAAGCAAAGAGAATGGTGGCGGCCCGTTGCTCCCATTATCCTGGAAGAGAAGGTCGGAGAGTGGTTTGAGGAGGCTTACGCCTCACCCTATATGCTGCATACGTTCCGAATCCGTCAGGAAAAGGCTGAGTTGGTGCCGGCGATCTTACATTTGGACCAGAGCGCCCGTGTGCAGACGCTGAACAGAGAGTCAAATGAAAGGCTTTATCGACTGATATCGGCATTCTATCGATCGTCTGGTGTGCCGATGATCTGCAATACCTCTTTGAACGATCGCGGTGAACCGATCGTAAATACAGCATCGGAGTGCCTTCATTTCTGTATATCCAAACAATTGAATACCGTTTATATCAATGGGTTGAGGATTCGGCTGAAAAATCAGTCTGATTATCCGCGAAAAGGGCTTTATCCAAGAAATACCCAGTATTTTGACCAATTTGACGGCGAGGAAAGGAGGCGCTTAGTCGCACAGTATAATCCGGTTGGCTAGATGCAATCTGCTAAAATATTACTTTGAATTTTACTGTATTTTTAAGGATATTGATTTGCGCAATCCCAAAGATGTGAGGCGGTTTTATAGATTGCTTGCTCTCCTTGATATGGAAAAGACAAATCGGGCAGGGGAGTAGCTGAATGAAAGTCATGATTATTTCGCCAATTCGACAAAATCCGGAGGTGTTAGGCCTTTTTCTGAAAAGCCTCAGCGCACTTGCCATTCAATACCGTAACCAAATTGAGATCGCTTATTATTTCGCAGATGACAATGTCGAGCGTCAATCTACTGCGCTGCTGTATTCCTTCCAAAAAACAATGGCGCAAGCTCCCTACCAATGCGATGTTTTTATCGCGCGGTCGGAATCGGAACATACGGATTGTGTTCATGACTGGACACCACAGAAGATCCTGAAAATGGTACATTTGCGAAACGGGATGATTCAGGCCGTCCGGCCAATGCAATGGGATTTTTTGCTGACGATCGATTCGGATATCATTCTGCATCCGGATTCCCTTCCTGACGATGCTGCTGGAGCAGAAAAGCATCATATCACCGCTTCATTGGACCAACATACGAAAAGGCTACCATCCCAATGTATGGTTGTATGATATTTGGGATTTTGCTTATAGAGAATATTTTGGAGAGCATGTCAGCAGGGTGAAAAAGCTTTACAGGATGAATTTGTTTTTTGAAAAGCTTGCCGTACCCGGCGTATATCAAGTAGGTGGCGCATGCGGATGCTGCTGTATCAGCCGGGATTGCATTGAAAAGGGGCTCGATTACAGTGTGATTCCGAGTACGACGATTATCAGTGAGGACTATAATTTTTGTTTGCGCGCATCGGTGCTTGGGCTGGATATATATGTAGATACGCGCCACCCCGCATTTCATCTTTACGAGCCGGAGCAAATGGCCGGTGCAGTAGACTTTTATAAGAAATGGTACGGTGATACGATATGAAAAATGGATATTATCTGTCTGTTTATTCTGAAGTGGACCCAGTTGCAAATATGCTTCAGATTTCACAGCGGCACGACCATAATATGGCTTTGTGGTATAAGGAAGCCAAACGGGTAACGCTGCTGCGCCATTGGGAATTAGAGCGCTTTACAGGCTTTAAACAGCATTCTATTGCTTTTTTCAGCGGGATGATTACTTGGGCTTTATTCAGAAAAGGCTTGCGGAATATGGGCTGTCACTGGTTGATATCGTCGAGATCTTTGGAGACCCCTGTCCGAGTGAGCGATCAGCATGTTTGGCCGCCGTACATCAGTATCCGGATATTTCTAACCATGCGATTTTTCATTTGTACGCCTCTCTTTTATCGGATACCAAACTGTTTCACAACGAAACGGTAGTAGCTCTGGCCATGGATGGAGCTCCTGACATCGTGCTGGACGGCAGCTCCAGAGATAAGAAATATTATTGCGGTGCTGTATCTATCCGTGGAAATATAGAGGTGTTTCCAGTTGCTTCTCCCGGTATGTACTGGACGGCGGCAACCCGCATTTTCCACTTGCGGGAGGGGACGCTTATGGCGTTGGCCTCCGCCTCTGAGTCTGTAACACTGGAAAACGACTTTTTTGTCGACAAGATTTATGACCGCAAAAGCAGCGAAAAAGTTTTTTGCAAATTCAGAAGCTGGCGGATCGGATTATGGCTTACAGCGCGGAGGATGCCGGCATTAAATTTAGCGGTTTTGATCCGAGGTTTTCGGAGGAAGAAAACAAGATCAGCATGGTCATGAAGCTCATTCAAACATTTTCAATCCATGTTGTTGAGGAGGAAATAGACGCATCTTGCAGAAGTATGGGTTGCGTGGGCAGGAATGTGTTCTTTCGTTAGGCGGTGGCTATGCTCTTAATTGTCCGACAAACACCTATTTGATGCAAAAATATCAGTTCAAGAATTTTCTGTCGGTTCCTGCGTCAGCGATTCTGGGCTTTCTGTTGGAATTGGGCTTTATTCTTTTTATCGGGACGATCCATCTTTTGAATTTCAATTTGAAAACGCGTTTTATGGAAATGCGTATCCCGCGGCAAATATCCTGTGCGGTGAAAGGATAAGGTCGTTTATTGATTCGGTTTCCGATCAGGGCGATCCCGTGCAGGATTTGATGGATGGTCCGATCGTGTGGTATGACGGGCAGTCAGAATCAGGGCCGAGAGCATTGGGGCACCGCAGTATCATTGCAGACCCCAGATCCATCAGGAATAAAGATCTCATTAACCTCTATAAGCAGCGTCAATGGTGGCGACCGGTTGCACCGATCATACTAGAGGATTTCTTGGAGGAATGGTTTGAAAATGCATATCCATCCCCCTATATGCTGAATAATTTTGTGATACGCCAAGAGAAAAAAGAGTTGGTGCCTGCAATCCTTCATTTAGATTTGACCGCCCGCGTGCAGACGATCAATCAGGAAAGTGACGAAGCACTCTATCATGTAATCCAGAATTTTTATGAAAGGACTGGTATACCAATCGTTTGTAATACATCGCTCAATGATAGGGGCGAGCCGGATCATAGAAACAGTAGAGCAGGCATTTAATTTTGCCTTACGAAAAAAAAAATTGAGGTAGTTTATGTGGATGGCCTGCGTGTTAAACTAAAAATCATTTGGCTTATGAGTTAACAGAGCTCTCACGAGGGATGAGTCAGAGTTTTCGCATTATACAGGGTCCGAGAAGCTGATGGAGCAATATAATCCATTCCATTTGAACCACACTGAATATTATCTGTATAAATTTTATGATTTTATGTCCGGCTACGACATTCGAAAAGAAACGGATGCGCGTAAGATTAAACGTATGTGTAAAAAAATCAACGACCTAATGCCGCTGAAAAAGCTGGTAGTCGATTTTCTGAAATCCTCTGAAAAACAGATGAATATTTGATTTGGCATATCACCCATAGGGGTTGTATGCTTCCCCACACTTATGCAGGCTTGTGAATTCACTCTATTTTCCAAAATAAA
>ENA-OUNI01000802-OUNI01000802.1-human-gut-metagenome-genome-assembly--contig:-NODE-802-length-13856-cov-2.682351_pt1 | contig 13856 bp, 21 predicted proteins | sample MGYA00242499_ERZ504580 | MGnify/ENA primary metagenome ERZ504580 (study PRJEB26092, sample SAMD00036315) | human gut metagenome | host: Homo sapiens | study: EMG produced TPA metagenomics assembly of... | reverse complement strand
CCGGTGAAGTTCTTTATCTCGTCGATGACCGATTTCAGTTCGAAGCGGGTACGCACCATCTGGCACGGCCGTCCTTCTCTATCTCGGTCATTTCCTTGAGTGATATGTTGAATTCATCCACGCCTTTTTTGGCACTGAACAGGTTTTTCGTCCAATCCCAGATTTCATCACCGTACATTACCAGTAGCATGATGCCGGTGGTCATGGCCGTCTGCCAGGAAAAGAGCGAGGACAGGACCTGTTTCCATACCGGTGTGCCTTTCTTGCCGGACTTCTGCAGCTCATCATATTCCTTACGGGCACGGGCCAGTTCGTCCGTAAAAATCGGCAGGTTGTTGGATATGGCCAGAAAGAACATCTGCGGTCCCATGGCCAAAGAAGGCATTTCACGCGCCATCTGCTGGATGCTGTTGTGAAGCCCGTTGAACTGGCGCTGCGCGTTGGGCATGTCTGCAGGGGTGACCTGCACGGATTCCGATTCCTCCTGCAGCAGTTTCAGTTTACCACGCAATTCCTCAAGCTGCTTCTCCAGTGCATGGATCTGCGCGATATTGGCACTCTGGTCCAGATTGGGGGCGGCTGTCTCACCTGCAAGGCGCAGCCTTTCCAGTTCAGCCTCCAGCAGTCTGACGGTATTACGCAGTTCCAATGCCTCACGCTCGGCCTTGTTCATGCCGGGCGTGAGTTTGTCCTTCATCAAAAATTCAACTTCTACAGGTTTGCTCATTCCAGTTTGCTTTGAAAAAATCCTACTATATCGTTCGCTTCATCCTCGGCGCTGCGCTCCGGGCTGGGAGCACCGTTTCCGCCGCCTTGCTTTTTCCGCACATACCGCGGCGCGTCGCTCAGCATCAGTATCAGCGTCTGGTAATTCACACCGTCCAGAATGTAGTCCACACTCCAGCCCGTCGCACTCGCTATCTGCCACACGAAACCGAAAGGGCTATGGGAACCCTCATACCGGTCCTTAACTCCCCATCCTTGCCTGGCTCAGTCTCGGAGTCATCGGGTTCGCCCGCGCCGCCGAGCTGATAATACGCATAAAATCCTTCGTGCCCATCAGGCGCTCAAACGTTCGGAACAGCGCCATCAGATACTTCCACTCCACAAAGTTCCGAAGCACCCATGCCGTCACACCGATACCCACATGTCGCGACACATAGCCCCGGCACACCGTATAGGCCAGCAGTCGGCTCACAGCCTTGCCATGTTCCGCTACAAAGGCCAGTTCCTCGGTCTTGCCCTTCGGCTGCCAGCCAGGTTCAACACCCATCTTCAGGTATTCCCTCGCCAGCAGAATCTGCCCGCGCAGTCTCGGACGCTTCATCGTCACACGCACCTCCAGCGGGCGTTTCACCCATGGGAGCTTCCACCTTTTAAGAGGAACGGACACGCCGCTGTCCAGCAGCGCATCCGCACACTCCATTTCTATCAGTTGTTCCAATCGGTCAGCCATACACTATCCCTCCTTGCTTGTAGCCTCCTCACTTTGAACCGAGGCAGCCGCCGCTGCTCCCGCTGCAGGCAGCTTGTGCTCTCCCCACTCTTCGGGCAAGGTTTTCGAGTCAAACACGCCGTAGGGCTGCGAACCGTCCTCCGGCATAGCCACCTCCAACGTACATTCTATCTTGCCGTTTCCGTAAGCGTCAGCTTACCGCCCAGGTTGCTCAGCAGCGTGCCGTTTGGTATCAGGATGCTCCGTCCGCTCACCAGTTCCAGTTCAAATGGACCTTGCATCAGCAGGGCGGCTTGTGGGGCGGTCCAGCCTATTGGGTTCTTCTTCTCGGTGTCTTCTTTCGCATAGTGCAGCGTGCCGCCCAGCATGGCATGCAGGTTCTTGTAGTCCGTCTGGATTACGTTGAATGTGGGGGCGATGCTGCCATTGCTCTGCGGAATGATCAGCACGGGGGCACCCGGTGCCTGTTCCGCCTCAATCTTTGCGGCTTCGGCCTTCTGCCCGTTCAGGTCAAACGAGCCTTTTTCAATATAGCCTATCACGAAGTCATTGTATTTCACGGCACCGATACCGTACATAAAATTCTTGTTCATCGTTTATAAAGTTTGATGGTTAATAACACACCGGCCAATAAGCCGGCCAATACACCTTTCATAAACGTCCGCATCCGGTTCGGAGGGCGTTTTTCTTCTATTTGAACGTCATTCGAAGTTTCGTTCCTGGTCTCGCTCCGGATGCGTGTCAGCTCTTCTTCATACCACAGCACCAACTCTTGCAGGCTGTCACACGAGGCTTCGGCCACAAGGTTACCCTTGCCGTCACTGCCTACGGTCAGGTTGGCCTGTCCGCTCTTGCCACGGTACACGGCACCTTCAGGTAGCTTACGGAGGCTGTCCGCCGCTATCGTCAGCTTCACCGCACTCGCCGGTATCCCCGCCATCACCAGTCCCGCCCGTCGGCTTCCGCTCGTGCTGTCGGCGCTTGCCGATTCCGTCCGGACTTCCCAGTTCATGCTCTTTCGGTGACTCGCGCAACCTGTCAAGCACAGGGCAATCGTCACGATGAGGACAGTTTCCGGCTGTATCAATAGCTTTTCTAAGACGGGCCATCTCGCGCGTATTGCGGGCCAGTTCTTTCTTTGTTTCACAAAATTCATCTTTTAGAGGTTTTACAATATTTTCCATCAAAATGCGGGTGGCATGTTCGGCGTTATCTATGCGCATGGCCTCTGCACCGGCCTCGGCTTCATCGCTTCCGCTTTCGCTTTTCTCACAGTAGCCCGCAAGGAGCCAATGGTCGCCACCGTACCAACCAGGCCGCCGCCAAGGATAATGTTCATAAATTCGCTCAAGTCCATACCACCCGGTTTTATTATTGATTAATACCTATTTCTTTCAACCATTCCTGCACATCGAAGCTCGGACAGGCTTTCGCTGCCAGTTCGTTGTGTCCTACAATGCGTACATCAGGGAATTTCCGATGAAAATCCTTCACATACTTCTCCAGTGCCTTTTTCTGGCAGCCGGTGCGGGTGTCTTTCGGGGTCTTACCGTCTTTTTCCACGCCTCCGGCATACACGATGTGACGGCTTACACTGTTATATCCCTTGGCTCCGTTGGTCACTTCCCAAGGGTCCACCTGTGCATCCTCATTGTTTTCTACCAGACGTTCCACGCCTCCGTTCAGGTGGAACAGGTCGGTATAGCCAACCTGCTTCCATCCTCTTCCTCCTTGGGCAACCGGAGAAGTATGCCATTTGCGGATGTCCGCCGATGATACTTCACGCCCCTCCGGGGTTGCCGTACAGTGTATTACCAGATATTTCAACTTTGCCATAATCATCATGCTTGATAGCCGCTCATCATTACCACTCCGGCATCCTCTTTCTTGGGCATGCAGATGAAGTAATGGCGGAAGTTAATCAGGTTACGCTGGTTCAACGGGTCATTCTTTGACTCGGAATAATACATCTTGGTAGAACCTGTTGCCTTGAAAACCCTCTGTTTGTAGAAGGCAAACGAACACGGAAATTCACCGGCTTCTGCCGTTGTACCCAATGCCTTCTTCACTCCGGCTGTAGTATAAAGCGGGTTGTTGCCGTACTCGTAGATTTCAAAGCCGTAAAGGTTACCTACCTTGCCGCTGTTGCGGTCAATATTGTACTGTTCACGGAATGCCTGGCTGGTCAGCAGCAGGTCATTCACATGGTCGGGGCAAAGCACCAGTCTGCGGCCGTCTGACGGTACGCGCAGGTTGTCAAGGGCACGCTTCATTTCCACAAGGTCATTCACGGTAAGGCGCAGACGATTTGTAGCCGGATCTTTCTCGCCGGTAGTCTTAAGCACCGGAGTAGTTTCCGTATTTTTGTTCGCACAAAGCGCATGGGCCGCCTTGGTAAACTTCGCATCATTGATACTGTTGGCATGTCCCTCTTTCACACGGGCGGTCTTGTCATAGCTGATGGCATAAAGCTCATCGTCTGTAATCGGCGTAGCCTTGGTCTGGAATTTGTCCAGCTTGATGGCAATATCCTTGTCTTCCAAAGCCTGCACGTCAATCGGATAGGTTTTATTGTTTATCAAGACATCCGGATCTACACCAACTTCTACCAGGTGAATCACATCGTTATTCACGATACTGCTTTGGTCGGGGATTCCTGACAGCCAGGTTCCTTCCAGTCCGGCACGGAGCACCTTAACAAGTTCCCCTGTCCAGATTTCCGTATAAACCCCTTCACGGAGTATTGAAGTACTTTGCGGGGCCATTCCCATAAAGGCTGCCACCGCATTCATTCCCACAGCTCCGGCCACCGGAGAGAATCCCAATACCGAAGCACACACGACACCTGTCAGCGTATTGAACAGAAGTGCCGTCAAAAGCATTACAATTTTTCCCATTTTCTTCATTTTAAAGGTTTTCAAATTTCACAGGTCATGCCGTATTCAGCCTTGTACAGGCGCTTGTACTCCTCCGGGTTATGCTCGCGCATTTCAAGCAGCGCATCACTCGGGACATCGCTCAGTTTGGCATAGGTGGACGGCTGTGCCTGCTGCTTGCCGCCCTGATAGCTCAATACAGTGGAAATCTTCACCTGGGGCTGCATGGCATCAAGCACATTCTTCAGTTCATCGGCACCGACCTTCTTGCCAAGTTCGATAAACTGTGTCTTCTTGTCTTCTCCCAAACGTTTTTCCACCACTGCCTTTTCCACAAGACCGGTAATACGGGCCAAAGTCAGCTTCCCGTTTTCTTGTTTCAGGGAATCATTCTCTGCCTTGGCTGCTTTCAGTTCATTTAAGGCTCGATTAACATCAGCCTCCGTTGCCGTTTCCGGCAGCCCCAATTGAAGGGCCAAAAGTTTCAGTTCCATTTCTTCTGTTGTTTTTTGGTTATTAATTAGTGGCAAAGGACAATCACCATCCTTTCCCAATGTGATTTGTTTCCATCCTTCATCAGTACGATGGCATCATCATTGAACCTACATCCACCAGTGATACCTCATACAGCTTGCTTTTGGTTATTGTCGGGCTGGTCTGCCCCTGCAGCAAATGTTCGGCTGGTCACTCAGTTCCAGAATGTCTATTCCGGCACTCACCATTCTCAGGCTGCCGAATTCAAACTGTTTCTTGCATCTTTTACTGAGGTCGGTCGCTTCGTCAAACACCAGTTCCCCGGTTACTTCACCATCCTCTACCCGAAGGTCCTTCACATAACCAATCACGTTTCCGCGTTGGTGCATGTACAGCAGTACCGGGTTTCGGCAATACTGCTCCACACTCATGCCCGATGTCAGCACACGGCTTCCGTAGCTGTTCAGGCTGTCGTTTGAAATTCTTACACGTTTACTCATTTTCTCATGCCACGCCTTTATGCATTGGCGCTGCAATATTACAGAGCACTTACCGGGAAGCCAAAAAAGTGTGCAATGGTTGCACACTTCTATGAAACCGTTGCACATTATTTTGGCTGCAAGCTGATAAGCGGACAACTTTGCGAATAAATCGGGCAGGTGCAAGGAACTCCGAAGCCTGCCTTTAACCCTATATTCTTTATTATATGACAAAGGCAGAAATCGAAAAGAAAAAATCTCTTGCACGCTCACTGTTCCTTTCCGGTATGGAGCAGACCGAAATTGCGGAGAAAGTGGACGTGTCACGCGTAACCATTTCAAAATGGTGCACGGCTGACGGATGGAAAGAAGCAAGGGCGGCAAAGAACGTCACCCGGCCGGAACTGGTGAACAAACTCCTGCTCACCATTGATACACTCATTACTCAAGTCAACGAATCAAACGACCCTGCACTTGTAGCCGGTCTCGGGGACAAACTGGCCAAACTTTCGGCGGTGATCGAAAAATTAGACAAGAAGGCCAATGTAGTGGATGTCATTGAAGTGTTCATGGCATTCTCCAAATGGATTGAATACCGTTCAACCATCGACCCGGAAGTGACTCCGGAACTGGTCAGGGCAATCAACAAGTACCAGGATCTGTATATCACCGAACAGATGGGCATAAAATAAAACGGCTATGGCAACAGCAGCGGAAAAGAAACAGGCATACGAACAGTGGAAGGAACACTGTAAAAGAGTGCAGTCCATCACGGATACGGCTTTGCTCGCGGGCGAGACACCGGCACAAAAGGACAGGCGTATTCTGCGGCTGCAGGGTAACTATGCTGCGTTCTGTGAATATTACTTTCCCCACTTCCTCACCTTGCGTGACAAAACCACCGGAGAAGTCATACGCACCATCCACAATGCACCGTTCCACAATGCGGCAGCGGCTAAAGTAAAAGGCACACCCAACCTGAGGCGGTGTTCATGTGGCCGCGCGGCATGCCAAGTCCACACACATGGACATCTTTGTTCCGCTGTGGCTGATGTTCCAGCCCAAACGGCTCATCAACTTCATGGTGGTGGTCGGCAAAAGTGAGGACTCAGCCACACGTCTGCTGGGAGATATTCAGGCAGAACTGGAGCATAACCAGCGCATCATTGCCGATTTCGGCAAGCAGCAGGGAAATGCCTCCTGGCAGGATGGGGAGTTCAAGGCAGCCAACGGGGTGAAATTCCTGGCTTGCGGACGCGGACAGTCTCCGCGTGGTCTGCGCGACCGGGAAGCACGTCCGGACTACATCGTCATCGATGACTTGGATGACGACGAACTGTGCCGCAATGAGAAACGGGTGCATGACATTACAGACTGGGTAAAAGAAGCCCTTTTTGGTGCACTGGATGTGGGCCGGGGACGCTTTATCATGGTCGGGAACCTCATTTCTAAAAACTCGGTGCTGGCCAATCTCACCAAGACAAAAGGGGTGCATGTATCCGTCATCAAAGCAATAGACAAGAACGGAGAACCGGTATGGCGCGAAAAATGGACGAAAGAAGAGGCGCAGGAATACAGGGATTTTGTAGGCTACCGGGCATGGGAAAAGGAGATGATGCACAACCCCATCGTGGACGGAACTATTTTTCGGGCAGACTGGATTCGTTACAAGAAACTGCCCAGGCTATCCAAGTATGAAATGCTGGTCTGCTATACCGACCCCTCTTTCAAATCGACCACTTCCAACGACTACAAGGCTTGCCGGCTTTGGGGCAAGATCGGGAAGGAACTGCACCTTATAGACTGCTACGTCCGGCAGGATACCGTTTCCGGAATGGTACGGTGGCTTTACGACCTCTACGAGCGTACACGCGATACGGCAGCCGTCCAGTTCTTTATGGAAGCGAACTTCATGCAGGATGTCATTCTGGACGAGTTTGAGGCAGAAGGGAATCTGCGTGGATACCAACTGCCCATCATGCCGGACAAACGAAAGAAGCCGGACAAACTCCAGCGCATCGAAGCGGTGTCACCATTATGGGAACGCGGTTTCGTATTCTACAATGAGAAGTTGAAAGAATCGCCGGATATGCAGACCGGAATCGAACAGACCTTGGCACTGGAGCGTGGCAGCCGTATTCACGATGATGCACCGGATGCCGACGAGGGAGCCATCTGGATGCTGCAGCGCAATTCAAGACAGGAGAGTTTTCAACCGGTGTTCGGCAAAAGGCCGACCGCCAAAAATATATGGTAACATGATACAGCTGATTAAAAGAATGATTTTTGCATGGCGCTATAAACGTGCCGTTGCCCGTGCTTGCAAGTATGCCAAGCTTTACGGAAGAAAATACTATGTCCTGTATATGGGCGGCAAACTGAAAGTTGTCCCAAAAGGAACATCTGTGAACTGATTCACCGCCACCGTTTCCGCAAGGGAACCACTATCCGGGATATAGAAAAAATGGCATTGTTCATCACTAAATAATAAGGTCATGTTCATTACAGAAGAAGATTACAAAGTTGTCATCGGCGACAACGCATTGAAGGTTATTTCGCAGGTAAGCCCGGAAAACCGTACCAATGCAGAAGCGGAAGCCGGGAAGAAATTGCCGGTTATCTACGGCCGAAATACGACTGTACGGCCATTTTCTCTGCACAGGATGAACACCGGAACCGGCTCATTGTCATGTACACCTGCGACATTTCACTTTACCACATGAGTGCAGCCATGCCGCAAAAGATGGGAAGCGAGATACGCAAGGAACGATATGAACGGGCCATCAAGTGGCTTGAAGCGTACAGGCCGGAAAATTGTCCCTGATTTGCCCCTGGCTGTCGGAGAAGATGGGCTTCCGTCCGGAAATTCATTTGTTTACAGCTGTCAGAAGCAGCTTCATCATAACTGGTAGGACTATGGATATTAAAGACTTTTTCAGCGGTATGTTTTCCAGTAAACCGAAAAACGTACTGCAAACACCATACGGCAATTTCAACCTGGCCAAGGGGAAAGACATCAAGCGGGTGCAGAAAATGGTCATCGACCTGCAACGCACCACCGATGCACTCACCCGGAAGGACATCAAGAACTGGCGCGATGCCTGGCAGTATGCCATCAATGTGGACAGCCCCAGCCGCCAGCGCCTGTACGACATCTACCGGGACGCGGAAATAGACCTTCACCTCTCCGGGTGTGTGGAGCAGCGCAGAGGTTTTGTCATGGCACGTTCTTTCAAAATCGTGGATATGAAAGGGGATGAGAACGAGGAAGCGGTTCATTTCTTTGACCAGTCCTGGTTCAAGCAGCTCATGCGCTATGCCCTTGATTCAATCTACTGGGGGCACTCGCTCATCGAATTGGGCGACCTTTGCACTGACGGTGACGGCTGCATCTGTTATTCGGATGTGAAGCTTATTCCGCGCAAACATGTCATTCCTGAGTACGGACGTGTCATAACCGATCTCGGGCAGGACTGGACTACCGGTATAGATTACCGCCAGCCTCCTTTTTCCGACTGGCTCATTGAGCCGGCAGACCTGACGACCTCGGGCTGTATCTCAAGGCAGCTTCACAGACTATCCCCAAAAGAACATGCTGGCCTTTTGGGACACCTTCGGGGAAATATTCGGAATGCCCATGCGTATAGCACGCACCACTTCGCGCGATCAGAAAGAGATTGACCGTCTCGACCAAATGTTGCGTGAAGCCGGAACCGCCCTCTCCATGGTGGCAGGAATGGAAACCGAAATCGAGTTTGTGGAAAGCGGCAAGGGAGATGCATTCAATGTCTATGACAAGCGCATCGATCGGGCCAACTCCGAACTGTCTAAGCTTATCATCGGGCAGACGATGACCATCGAGGACGGAAGCAGCCTCTCACAGTCTGAAACGCACCTGGAAGTGTTCCAGAACCTCGTGGAAAGCGACTGTGATATGCTTCGGGATATAGTGAACAACCAGCTCATTCCACGAATGGTGCGCCACGGGTTCCCTGTCAAAGGGCTGCGCTTTGATTGGGACTACTCCATTGACTACACACCGAACAGCAGAAAGCTTACGAGGAAATGGTACTGCAGCACTACAAGGTAAAGCCTCAGTACTTTGAGGAAAAATACGGCATCCCGTGCGAGGAGAAGGAACCGAAGGAAGAGCCGGACCCGACAGAACTGAAAAAAAGAAAGACGGCAAACCGGCTGAAACGCTGTCCCGTTTTTTCGACTGAGCCCCGATGATTATTCGGGGCTGCACCAGCGGTATGCCCACCTGTTGGGTAAACAGGAACTATGCCTCTCCATGGAGGACGAGGCAAGACTCATGCGCGACAAGCTCACGGAACGCTTTGACCGCATGATGAAGGTATTGTTCCGGCAGGAAGGGGCAAACCTTGAAATAGGTATCCTGGCATCCGAAGAAGCGCAGGATTTTATAGAAGCTCATTCTTCTGTCCTGAACGGTTCATTCCGGCAGGTGGAAATATCCGAGGCCATGCGCAAGCGGCTGGAGCGTTCCAACTATGTATTCTCCGGCCTGAAGACCTTCCATGAACTGAATGAAGCCTTTCCCTCCCTGTTGGATGAAAACGGCAATAGAAAGACGTTCGAACGCTTTTTGAATGATGTCCGGAAGATCGACGAAACATACAATTCAAACTATCTACGGGCTGAATTTAACTTCGTACAGGCTTCAGCTGAAATGGCGGCCAAATGGGAACGGTTCATGCAGGACGGCGACCGCTATTATCTGCAGTACCGCACGGCCGGGGATGCAAAGGTACGTCCCACCCATGCGGAGATGGCCGGCATTACACTCCCGGCTTCAGACCCGTTCTGGAAGATTCTATCCGCCTAACGGATGGGGCTGCCGCTGTTCCGTAGTCCAGGTACGCAAATCCAAGTATCCGACTACGGATCATGAAGAGGCTATGGCAAGAGGAGAGTCAGCTTTGGAACTTGACAAGAAAGGTATGTTCCGGTTCAATGCAGGTATGGAACAAAAGACGATGCCCGACTATAACCCATACACCATCAAACGATGTAAGGATTGCGATATGAGCAACGGAAAGATGGAACTGGTCTTCGTTCCGGAAAATGAATTGTGCGCTGCATGTAAACTGGTTCGGGAATTAGCAAAAACCGATGCAAAACAAACACGTGCAGCAGCCAAGCCATTACAAGGAACTATTATCCGTAATACACATTTTCATCATGATGTGAATATTACAGGTACCTCTATTAGAGAATGGACTAATCAACCGCACAAACATTTCAAAGCCAAAAATCAAATGCTGCTGGACATAAACAATGTGTTTTCAAATGCAGCATACCTTGGCACAACAGATAACCATAAAGGTATCAAACGTGTCGTACAGTCACACATTTTTGAAGTGGAAGTGAGTGGAGAAAAAAATTTGCTGATTGTCCGTGAATATGATTGGGGAGAATATGTGCTGCATAGTATATCGGATAGTCCGGAACTTTACAACAAGATAAAAAAAGAATAGCAAAAGAAGCAATCTTCCGGAACTACAATCCGGCACTGGACTTCTAATGCTATTCCTCACTGCAAATATACAAAACAATTTTCAAAAACAACTCATTATGAACAAAATTATCGAATTTCTCAAACAAAGCAACCGCTATAAGCACCTTATTGGCGGTCTTCTTGTAGGATTTGCCGCCCTCAATCCGTGGACGGCTCTGTATGCATCCATTATCGCTGCCTCCTGTCTGGAACTCAAAGACAAACTGAAAGGAGGACTTTGGGACTGGATAGACTGGTCTCTTACCGTCATCGGCGGCATATTGTCGGCCCTATTTTGGTGGATAGTGTAATGCTTTAGTTCATTTTGCCTGTTAAATCAGTAACTTTGTACCCGGCGGAGCTTCCCGATAGTCCGTGTGGTCTATCGCGGGTACAACAATGCGAACGCGAATGGCGGTGTGTCGAATGCGAATGCGAATAACGATGCTTCGAACACGAATGCGAATGTCGGCTCGCGTCTGGAAATCTAATTAATCGGCGTACAGCACCGGGGACATGTCCCAATGCAGTGCCGAGGGAAGCAAGCCACAGCAACAGCACCCATTAGGGTGGAAAGCTGAAAAATCACGCGTCGGGTGGAGTTTGGTAGGCTGTTATCAGTTCGAAGAAGTCAGACCCGGGGAAAGGAAGGCCCTTATCTTCCGTATTTACAAACCAACAGCAGAACCGTATGCGCAGGGAAGGATACATCATAGAGGAAATCATCGAATACTCCAATATGTCAGAGGCATTCGATGCCGTACTGCGTGGAACCGATCGTAAAGAGTCCACTCAAGGGGAAAAACTGCTTGCCCGTAGGGAGAAGGTTATATCCGAACTTACTGCTGCCATTGAAAATGGTTCGTTTCAACTTGGTGGATACCATGAGACGGAAATCAAAGAGTATGGCAAAAGTCGCATCCTGCAGATTTTATCCATGTATGACCGCATCGCAGTATATGCCGTAATGAACGTGGTGGACCGTCACCTACAGAAACGCTATATCCGGACTACCGGGGCCAGCATTAAACGACGTGGCACTCATGATCTGATGCACTGCATACGTACCGATTTGCAAAAAGACCCGGAGTGCACGCTGTATGCCTACAAGTTTGACATCCGCAGGTTCTACGACAATGTGCGGCAGGATTTTGTGATGTGGTGTTTCCGCAGGGTATTCAAGGATGAAAGGCTGTTGGTGCTGCTGGAGCGGTTCGTGACACTGCTGCCGGAAGGTATCAGCTTTGGACTGCGCAGTTCACAAGGAGCAGGCAACCTGCTTCTGTCTGTATTTTTAGACCACTATCTGAAGGATAGGTACGGGGTTCGTTATTACTACGCTATTGCGATGACGGACTGGTACTCGGTAAAACGAAAGCGGAATTGTGGAAGATTCGTGATGTTATTCACGGGCAAATGGAGAAAATAGACTTGGAAATTAAGCCGAATGAACGGGTATTCCCTGTAGAAGAAGGCATTGATTTCCTTGGCTATGTTATTCGTCCTGACTATGTGAGATTGCGGAAACGTATCAAGCAGAAGTTTGCCCGGAAGATGCACGAGGTAAAATCGAGAAAAAGACGGCGAGAACTGATTGCCAGTTTCTACGGCATGACGAAACACGCCGACTGTAATAAGTTGTTTAAAAAATTAACAGGCAAAGAAATGAGAAGTTTTAAAGACTTGAATGTCGCTTACAAGCCGGAGGACGGCAAGAAGCGATTTCCCGGCGTGGTGGTAAGCATCCGGGAACTGGTAAACTTACCGATTGTAGTGAAGGACTTCGAGACCGGTATCAAAACCGAGCAGGGAGAAGACCGCTGTATTGTGGCCATCGAAGTGAACGGCGAGGCAAAGAAGTTCTTCACCAACAGCGAGGAAATGAAGAATATTCTCGCACAAGTGAAAGAAATGCCGGATGGCTTTCCGTTTGAAACGACCATCAAGACGGAAACCTTCGGAAAAGGTAGAACCAAATACGTTTTTACATGAGAAGAGTTGAAGGAAGTGCTGGCGTTCAGCTGATGGAATGCACGAACCCGGTAAAAGACAAATGGCGCATCCGCTGGGATGTGCAAGAGAAAGAGAACGGCTCTGCTCCTACATGGAAGAGGAGTTCGGGCATAAGCCACTGATGAGGAAATCCGCACATTGGTTATGTCCTGGTATAACAGCCAGACTGATGCAGCTATCCTGTCCGGATTCGTGTATAAGGATGCCCCTGTATGGCTTTCTACGGAGAACCAGTACAACTATAAGGCAGCATACGACTTGGCTGTTCAGACGGGCGGAGAGACCCTTCCAGTTACATTCAAATTCGGTTCGGATGAACAACCCGAATACCATACCTTTGATAATTTGGATGAACTGAAGGACTTCTATGTTCAAGTGGTCAGACACATCCAACATACACTGGCAGAAGGATGGAAAAGGAAAGATGTATTCAACTTGGAATTGTATCGGGTTGATTGAGTGAATTCCCCACGGGGGGAGGAATAAAAAAAGCCCCCGGCCTGTTAAATAGTCGTCTCACTTACCATTTAAACATAAAGCACCTCTTACCGGCACGACCGGGGGCAGATACCCTCGTTCGCCAGTAAGAGGCTTTTTTTATGTAAGCGCTATTCTGCGCAATGATAAGTGAGACGGTGCAAATGTACAAAATTTTAACTGGATATGAAAGTAATTGAGATACTAAAATTGAACAGGGAGCTTTTAAAAACATGCCATTACATGGGCATACGACCCGATGATGTGCAATATATAGAACTATATAATGAATATAACAAGTTGCATACCAATGGTGAAAAAGTGTCTTATATCGTAGCAACGCTTTCCATACGATATGGCATCAGTGAACGAAAGGTATATGACCTGATCAGGCGTTTTAAAACCGACTGCAATTTGTGTGCAGTGTAATCAGGACTTCCTCCCACTAAAGGCAAACTCCCCTACCCTACCTTTGTATCGCAATAAACAACATTCATATCATGAACAAATATTATCAAATCTTAGGCAAGGTGCTTTCATCCGGAAAGATGCAAAGCAAT
>ENA-OUNI01000800-OUNI01000800.1-human-gut-metagenome-genome-assembly--contig:-NODE-800-length-13868-cov-2.169420_pt1 | contig 13868 bp, 25 predicted proteins | sample MGYA00242499_ERZ504580 | MGnify/ENA primary metagenome ERZ504580 (study PRJEB26092, sample SAMD00036315) | human gut metagenome | host: Homo sapiens | study: EMG produced TPA metagenomics assembly of... | reverse complement strand
CGCCGCGGCGAATATTTTCTCCATGGCCCGGAGCGTCGCCGGAGTGAGCAGCGTCATACAACCGGCGAAATATCCCACTTTCCCCGTACCCGACGAGCGGTCCACCCCTTTCAGATAATCGTAACGCATCAGCGCAGGCGAATCCACCCGTTTCTGCCGGCTGTTGAGCCGCAGGATGTTGAGCTCTATCCCTACTGGACAGCGCGCCTCGCACAGACCGCACATCAGGCAGTTGTCCGCCACCTCGTCCGTCAGTTTCCCATACCGCCTGTCGCGCAGGAAATAGACCGACTGTACGTTGTCGATACCCAGGTCCCGCTGGAGCTGGCACGGTCGAGGCAGATGCCGCACCGTGAGCAGGCCTGTATCTGGAAATTATCGAAACTCTTCTCTTTCGGGCCGCTGCGGAGCCGGTACCGGCGCAAAAAAATGAGCGGCACCTCGGTGAAGATGTGCATGTAGCGCGAGAAAGGCATGGCTATAAAGAATGCGGCCAGCGCGAAGGAGTAGGCCCACCAAGCCGCCGCATTGAGGTCGGCGACGGCAGTAGCACTCATCCCGGAGGCTATCAGGTCGCCCAGCGTACCGGTCAGGAAACCGCCGTTGTGTTTGATAGCCGCCGTCAAACTCTCGGCCGTAAGCCGCAACGGAAATATCAGCCACAACGAAGTCAGTGCCACACGGTCCACGAACACATGACGCGTAGTCCGCTTCATTCCCATGGTCCGCGAACGCATCCGCTTGAACCACGCGAGCAGGACGCCGGAGAGGACCACCAGCAGCAACAGGTCCATGACAAAAGCGAACGGGTTCCAGCCCGTCTCTCCCTCCGGCCCGAAGTAGCGGAAGAAGACATGGGCATGTAGCGGTGTCCCTGCGCCAAGCACCACCGCAGCCTCCACCCATCCCACCACAATAAGCAGGAACCAGCCGAAAGCGAAGGCTCATATGCATGTAGCCGAGCAGCGGATTCACCCGGAATATCTTCCTGTGCAGCAGCGATTCGCAAACGACTTCCCAGAAGCGCGTAAAGTCGCAGCCGTGAATATTCCCCTGCCGATAGCCCGTTTGTCGTCACTGGGCAGCAGCCACAGCCACCGGCCCCACTTCCACAGGATGACCGCAAACATGAAGACCGTCCCCACGAGGAACGGAATAACGAAATGGTCGTAATACGTCATCATACCTGCCTCCCGCTAATAATCGCCCAGTTCGCGTTTGATTTTCATCACCACGGCCCGCGTATTGATGCCGCGAGGACACACCAGCCGGCATTTGCCGCAGAGCATGCACTTGTCCATTTGTTCGTAAGCCTCGCGGTATTCGCCGCGGCGCACGAGCGTGTGTACCTTGCGGAAGTTGAACGACGTCAGGTTACCCGCCGTACAGGTCGCGGTACACGACCCGCACGCAATACAGGTCTGCAGCTCCGGCATGTCGTGCAGGATTTTCTCCGCCGGCACGAGGTCGTTCGTGTCGAGGTTCACCGCCCTGGGCTGCGATATGGAAAAACCGAACTGTGGCATCCGTCTTATAATTTAAGGTATCCGGCCACGCGCTCCGCCACGGCGGCTCCTTCGTTCAGACTCTCGCCGATGTTCTTCGGGGCGGTGACCGTACCGGCGTAGAAAATATCGGCCCGCTGCGAAAGCACGTTCCCGGAGAAGGGGTCGAGCGGCTGCATGAAACCGTTTTCGGCTACGCGAAGTTCCCCGCTGCGTGCATAAGCACCGTTACGCGCTCCGCCCTTCATCCCCACAATGAGCACGAGCATGTCCACGGTCATCTTGAGCGGCCGCCCCACGAGCGTATCCTCCGCCTTCACCTGAACCCGGCCGTCTATCGTCTGGCTGGCCTCCGAAATGCGCCCCCGGACGAAATTGATGTTGTATTCGAGCTGCGCCCGGCGGTACAGCTCCTCATAGCCCGGCCCGAACATGCGAATATCCATATAGAAATTGTACACCTCCGCAGAGGGGAACAGCTCTTTCATTTCGATGGCCTGTTTCACACCCGTGATGCAGCACACCCGCGAGCAGTGGTGTGCCCCCACCTTTTCGTCGCGCGAACCCACGCAGTGCAGAAAGGCGATACGGCGCGGCGCCTGGCCCTGTGCCGTCGCCACACGTCCCTCGTTGAGCATACGCTCGATATCGACCGTGGTGAAGACGTTGTCGTAGATGCCGTAGCCGTACTCCTCTTTCAGCCTCGCATCGAACAGTTCGAATCCGGAACAAATCACCGTCGCATCTCCCGTAATGCGGCGTCCGCCGCCCACCGTGACACCGCCGGGTACGAGTTCCTCAACCTCCGTTCCCGTCATCACCCGAATACCCGCCTCCTCCACACGACGGAGCAGCGGTCCGAGCACATCTTCCGCAGGGGTGAACGTGGGGAAGAGCCGGTGCCACCCGGTCAGCTTGCCGCCCAACCGCTCCTCCTTCTCGATTATCACAGGCTCCGCCCCGCGCTCCCTGAGCGACAGGGCAGCCTGCATGCCGGCAACTCCCCCACCGACGATGATGACCTCTTTTCCCATATAAGGTATTCCTTGTTTTACCGTTTCAATCAACTGCGGAGACGGTCAATCCGCCCCCAGATTTACCATGGCAGGCTCCGGCCTGCGATATATTTACCGTTGGGCAGCAGGTATTTCGCAGCCGGGTCGTACTCGACACCCATCTTGTTAAGCAACGGTTCCACGTCCACCTGATGCATCTGCAATCCCAGCTCCCACGGGTCGTACCCCAGCACGAGCCCCGCCAGCTCCTCGTAGGTCAGCACAGGAATCCCCTTGCCTTCCTCGCCATAGGTCGTCCCCTCGATTTCGGCGATGGTGTACTGCCACCGGTCGAGGAACATGGCGCATCCGGGACAGTTGGCCACGATAAAGTCGGGCTTGTAGGGTGCCATGGACTCGAACTTCTTCTGCGAATTGGCCACCGAATAACCGCGGTTGGCCTGCACGATGTAATTGCGGAATCCAAAACCGCAGCAGTGGCGCCGCTCCGGATAATCCACCACCTGTCCGCCCCACGCCTCAATCATGCCGGCAAGCACATAAGGAAACTCCACGCCGCCGATACCTCTTTCGGGAATATCTTGGCATAATGGCATCCGATGTGCTCCACCCCGCGCAGGGGTTCGCCCGTCCGCCGGTTCACGAGCAGGTATGCGGCCCGCTGCCGGATGGCCTCGCGGTGGTGGAAGATGATGTCCGAAGCATGCGACACGTTTTTCGGCTTGCGGAACTCGCGTCCGGTCGCCCGAAACAAATGTTCGCGGACCTTCGCCTCCAGCTCGGGAAACTCCTGCCACGTTTCGAGAATCTCCGTGTAGATACCGAAGGAGGTGATGCACGATACGGCGAGGTTTTCGTACCCCGCCTCGGACGCCAGTGCGAACTGCCGCGCCACGACGGTCATGATGGTTTCGAGCGGCACGATATCGGAATGATAGCCGATACCCGTACACGAAGTATGCACCGGGTCATCGAACAGGTCGCGTCCCAGCTCCTGGCGCAGTATTCGGACGAACGCCTTCTCGGAACCGGGAAAGAAATTCTGCCGGATGCAACTGCGCAGATAATAGTAGCGGTCGTCCGCCACCTCCTTCTGGTACTCCTGCCAACTGTTCCTTTTCATCTCTGTCGTACGTTTAACGACGGCCGCCCCCGTCAGTGATGGCAGTTGCTGTTCGTCGTATATGTATATTTAAGGTATTCCTCGTCGGCGCCGTCGAACCCCAGCTCGCGCGCCTTCTTCTCCGAATACCGCTCGATGCTGTCGAAAAACTCCATGCCGCCCGTCTCCTCGAAGATGCGCCGCAGCTCCTCCAGCGACCGTTCGTCGATACGCCGCATAGCCCCCGGCCCCTCCTGCATGTAGGTGGGATTGAAGCGCCCGAACACTTCGCGGTCGTTGTCGTACACCCACTTCCACACGGGCCCCTGCTCCGGATGCATGTCGGGATTCACCAGACGCGGCGTGATGCAGTACCCGTTCTCAGGATGTTTTCGCCGATGAGCCGTTTCAGCGCGAACTGCTGCCGTCCTTTCTCCGACTCGGTGAAGAACCCGAGCTTTTGGGAAAGGTTGCGCAGTGCCTGCACCACATACCCCGGCGTATTGCCCCGCGGACAACGCGGACGGCACGACATGCACTCCCCGCAGTACCAGATGGTCTCGCTGCGCAGGAGCGCCTCGATGGCCTCGTCGTCCTGCGTCTGCACGGTACTGACAATCTGCCTCGGATCATAATTGTAAAATTCGGCCGCAGGACATACCGCAGTACACACCCCGCAGTTCATGCATGCCTTCATCCTTCGTGCATGCGCACGTCCTCCATGAGCATATCGTAATATTTCCCCATAAATCCGGCAACGATTTCCCCGCCGGCCCGCAACGGACCGCGCAGCCAATATCCGATGACAAAATTACCCCTGTAACAACAATTCCTAAACAGCGATAAAACCTATTTGAAAATAAGTACAAATACCCATAAACAGCCCGGACGGAATGATTCCGTCCGGGCTGTTGTTCATGTTACATTCTCAATCTCCAAAGATATACCGGTCCAAACAGCTCACTCCTCCCGCACCCAGTCGGTATATTCGAAAGGATAGGGAAAATCCTTGCCTCGCTCGTGGTATTCGCGGAAAACCTCGGTCCAGCCGCTGCGGTTCCAATCGGGAAAACGGGTGTCGCCCTCGTAGTCCCGCATCACGGTCGTCAGATAGATGCGGTCGGCCAGCGGAAGCGCCTGGGCATAGATTTGCCCGCCGCCGGTAACGAACACCTCCTCCTGCGCCGGGAAAAGGGCCAGCGCCTCTTCCAGCGAACCGGCCACCGTACAACCGGGTATCTCGATGTGCTGCCGCGTCACGACCACATTCGTTCGGTTGGGCAGCGGGCGCCCCAACGACTCGAAAGTCTTGCGGCCCATGACGACGGGATGCCCCGTCGTCAGCGCCTTGAAGCGTTTCAGGTCCTCGGAGATATGCCACAGCAGCGTGTTGCCGCCGCCTATCACGCCGTTCCGGGCAACGGCCACGATTATCGAAATCATACGGCTATCGGTGCTTTTATCGAGGGATACGGGTCGTATCCTTCGAGCGTGAAATCCTCGTATCGGAAACCGAAAATCGAATCGACTGCCGGATTGAGCTTCATGACGGGCAGCGGCCGGGGTGTGCGCCGCAGTTGTTCGGCAGCCTGTTCGGTATGGTTCAGGTAGATGTGCGCATCGCCCAGCGTATGGATGAAATCGCCCGGACGCAGCCCGGTCACCTGCGCCATCATCATGGTCAGGAGCGCATACGAGGCGATGTTGAAAGGTACGCCGAGAAAGACATCCGCGCTGCGCTGATAAAGCTGGCACGAAAGACGCCCCTCCGCGACATAGAACTGAAACAGGGCGTGGCAGGGCGGAAGCGCCATGCGGTCGATATCCGCCACGTTCCAGGCACTCACGATGTGGCGCCGCGAATCGGGATTGGTACGGATGGACTCAACCACGGCCGCTATCTGGTCGATGTGCCGTCCGTCGGGCGCGGGCCAGCTCCGCCATTGATAGCCGTAGATGGGGCCCAGGTCGCCTTCGGGCGAAGCCCATTCGTCCCAGATGGTCACCTTGTTTTCATGCAGGTATTTGATATTGGTATCCCCCGCGAGGAACCACAGCAGTTCGTGAATGATGGAGCGCAGATGGAGCTTCTTGGTAGTGAGCAGTGGGAAACCCTCGGCCAGGTCGAAACGCATCTGGTAGCCGAAGATACTCTTCGTCCCCGTCCCCGTCCGGTCGCCCTTCACGGCTCCCTCCTTCATGATTTTATCGAGCAGTTCGAGATACTGGCGCATCGTTTTTCTTCCAAAGGTAACGCTTTTTTCCGTTCCCGCAGAACATCCGCAAAAAGAACACCTCTTCTCCGCAGTGCGGCCGACATGGGCAAACGATACAACCTCGCCCGGCCGATGCAACACAACCATCCGTCCCGTTTGCCGACTTTCGATATAAACCGGACGCAATGTATAATATTACACAAACTTAACATAATTAACCGGGGGGGGGTATTTCAAACTTTATGTAAATTTAACTGTTTTTAATATTGTTTTTTGTGCTATATAAAACTATATTTGTAAGCGTACCCGGGAGTACAACAGGCAACGCAAAGACGACACTCCCGAACCGAAAACGAAACAGACAACCATACGGGAAACGGCCGGCCCGACACGAAACAAGGCCGCTATGTCTAACTTAAACACAAACCCTATTCATGAAAAAGCTACTTGTATTGGCCGCAGCAGCGGCAATTGCAGCAGGCTGCAACGTTGAGGAGCAACAGCTCCAGTATGTACGGGTGAACACCGCCCTGTGCACCTTCCATGCACAGGACAACGCTCCCCTCACCATCGAGGTCGAAGCCTCGGGAGAATGGGACGTCGTTCCGCAGGCGACCTGGCTCAAAGTCGGAGAAAAAACCCGGACTTCGTTCGTGCTGACTGTAGAAAACAACGAATCTTACACCGACCCGCGTGAAAGCAGCATCGAACTGACCTCCGGTGAAGCCGTACAGGAAATCAAGGTTATCCAACTGCAGCGCGACAACGACGCGCCGGTTTATCAAATGTACGCCGCCTACGACATGGGAGCGCCATGTCGCCCAACGGCCGCTACTGCGTGGGCACACGCCACGTTCTGCAGCCCGACAATACGTACTTCATGTATCCGACCTTTCATAATCTGGATACGGGCGAGATTACCGAAATCGGGCCGCTCCTCTACGGCTCCCCCCTCAGCCTCGAAAAACCGATTGCCGTCACCGACCAGGGCACCGCATTCATCTACGGCCCCGACAACCATACGGTGGCCATCACGGCGGACGGCGACTACTTCATCCCCGAAACACCCACAGGCTACAGTTCTCCGAACATATCGGCCGTATCGGAAGACGGCCGGACCTGGGTAGGCTACTGCTGGGGCGAACCGATGAAATGCAGCCCCGTCATCTGGCGCGACGGCGTACCCGAACTGCTCGAGATGCCCGAGCTGGATTACCGGGGCGTCAAAGTACCCAATCAGGTGATGGCCCGCGGCATGTCGCTCGACGGGTCGGTGATTTACGGTACCCAGTGGGAATTTACCGATACCGGCATGATTTACTGGAAAGACGGAAAGCTCCAGAACGTGGGCAAGGACATTTTCAAACTCACTCCCGTGAACGCCTCGGACGGTGCCGGCGGAACATACGAAACCAACCTGATAGAAGCCGGCATGTACTGTTTTGCCGAAAACCAGAACATCAGCGAACGGCAAATGGATAGCCGGTAAATACCGGGAAGAAAGCATGGACGAAAACGGACTGATAACAAAAGGAACGATTTATCCGGCCTTTTACAATACCGAAACCGAAACGACCACGGTGATGCGTGACTATCCCGACTGCACTGCAGTCGGAGCCACTGACGACGGCATCGGTCTCATAGCCGAAGGCACCTCCATGCAGACAAGCGGTTTCCTTGTGGAAATCGAGACGGGCATCCACCTGGCAACTGCCTCGACTACATTCAGGAGCGATGGGGTATCACGGTCACTACCGGCTATATCTCCTATATCCCGGCCCCGGGCGACCGCATGCTGGGTACAATGATGACAACATCGGCAACGGGAGTCTCGTTCACCCAGTTCAGCGTATCTCCCCGTCCCGTAAAATAAGCAACCGACAAAAAACAGAATAATGAAAAAGGCCATAATACTCGCAGCCGCCGCGCTTATCGCAGTTGCATGCGACAAAACCGAAAATACACAAAAGGAGTACAAACTCGAAGCGAAACCCGTCTCACTCGTCTTTGAAGCCACGGGAAACGAACCTGCGACGGTGGAAATCACTGCGGTAAACGTCGAGTGGGACACGACCGTGGACGAAACCGCAACGGCTTGGCTCACAGCCGTAAAGGAAGGAGACAGCACCCTGAAGGTCACCGCTGCGACAATACCGAAGAGGCAGAACGCACGGCGACCCTGCGGATTGCGGACAAGAACGGTAATGCGCAGCCGGTCAGCATCTCCGTCCGTCAGGCCGGAGTGACGGCTCCTCCTTCGGCAGGCAGCATCACCGTAGACAAGTCCGAACTCTCTTTCGGCTGGGAGGGCGGCACTTCGCAGACGTTCACCGTGACCGTCACGGGCGAAGACTTCACCTGGAAAGCTTCCGCCGACATCACTTCCGCAGGCTGGCTTCATGCCGAGACCGACGGCAATACGGTAACTGTCACGGCAGACGAAAACACCTCCGATGAGCCGCGCTCGGGCAAAATCAACGTCCGTCCGAGCGACGAAACGGTGGAAAGCGTTTCCGTAGCCGTTACGCAGGAAGGGTGCGACAGGCAGCCTTCGCTCACGGTAGACAAAACCGAACTCCATTTCAAAGCCATCGACAAGGAACCGCAGGTCATCTCGGTGCAGACCGTCCGGATACCCGAATGGAACATCCAGATAGGCCAGCCGGCCGAAACGCCCATGCTCAACGTGACGACGGATAAAGAAAAGGTACCATCACGGTCGAAGCGATACGCAACATCTCCACTGCACCGCGCACAGGAACCATTACGGTTCAAACGGGAGGCATCGTGGCCGACATCGTGATAAACGTGACGCAGGACGCAGTGACTCGGATGCCACCAGTACGCTGACCGACGACGTGGAACTGACCGCAGAAAACCTCGCCGTCAGCAAAATTGCCGTATCGTCCGACCAACTGGAAGAGATGACCCAGACATCATGGCATCTGGAAATCCACGACGAAACCTGCTACCGCAATCCGAATACGGGCTGGCTCACGGTACAGGCACATTCCTGACGCTCGAACTCGTCAATGCCCGGCCGACCGACTATTCCTTCCTGCCCGACGGCACCTATACGGTAGACGGCGAACCTACTACCGACCCCGAAACCGGTTTACAGCAATACCGGATACCTGCAGTCGCGGCAGGCAAGTACACACGTCCGGGATTCTACGGGGCAAGTTCTTTCGTCCGGTACGAAGAGGGGACGGAAACGGAAGGCACCGGAATTTACGGCGGAACGGTAACCGTTTCGCGCGAAGGCGATGTTTACACGCTGGTCTTCGACCTGAAGGACGATGCAGAAAATACCATTTCCGGAACATATACGGGGACAATCACCGAATACGTCGTGCAGTAAGCAAACACACGGTCGCCGCACGGTACGAAGCGGAATAGATTCCTTTCACAGACGGACCTCCGGCGCAATTCCTGCGCCGGAGGCTTTTCATTTCTCCGGCGCACAGCCCGGACAGGCGGACAGAAAAGGCAGGTGCCCGTACCGGTGGAAGACGGACAGAGCAAACTGCACGGTCGCAAAAGACACCCGGAAAACGGCCCGACCGAAAAAACGGCAGAAAGGTCCTGCACGCGATGCTAATATATCAAGGTCCCGAAACCGTATGGAGGTTTGGAATCTTCCCGGCAGCGGCCGGCAGTGTCCCTACTTTTTCGAACCGCAACCGTCAGCGTCCGGGGCCTACAACTACGGCCGTCAGGGTATCGGGCGCAAGGTACCGCAGGGCAAGTTCCCATACCCGTTCAGATGTCGTCTCCCGCACCTGCCGGACGAATTCACCGAGATAACCGTTTCCGAAACCGTTCTGAATATTCTCGATGGTTACGTCGCGATGCCGAAAGGCCCGTCAAGAATACGCATTACCTCGCCGACCATGATATTTTTCACCAGCGCGAGCTCCTCCACAGGGACGGGTTCGCACCGGAGCCGCTCTATCTCGGCGAATATCTGTGCGAGCGCATCTTCGGTGAACTGCGCCCCCACCTCCGTGGCCGCTGCGAAATAGCCGCTGCGGTCGAAATTGACCATCGCCGCATAGGCTCCGTAGGTATATCCGCGCTCTTCGCGCAGGTTGTGCACGAGCCGGGAACCGAAATAACCGCCCAGCACCGCGGCGACCACCTGCATACCGATGAAATCGGGATGACTGCGCGGAAAGAGCACGCGTCCCACGCGGACGGCCGACTGCACGGCCCGGGGAAAGCATTTCGGCACGGCTGATGCTCCGGGGAGCCGGGAAGTCGGCACGCTCGCCCGCCTCTCCCGGACGCAGCCCGACCAGAAACTCCTCCACAGCCCGCAGGCGAATGTCGTCCACATCGCCGCTCATCACCGCGAAACACCCCGCCGCGGTATAGCGTTCCTCATAAAAGGCACGCACATCCTCCCGGCGAAGGTCGTCGTAACGCTCCGCCGGCGAAGAGATGCCGTAAGGTGCGACGCCCCGTAAAGGGATTTTGCGAAAAGCTCCCGGGCATTGAAATCGACCTTGGTGCGGTTGATGGCCAGCGTCTGGCGGCTCTTGTCGCAGTAGACGCGCAGCTCCTCCTGCGGAAATTCCGGCTCGAGCATGATGCGGCGGGCCACCTCCAGGGTCTTATCGAAAAATTTCGACAGACACACAAACGTCACCACGCTCCAGTCGCGGTCCATCGAGACGTCGAACCAGGAGCCGTAATAGTCGAGCCGTTCGGCTATCTGCTGCGCAGTCATGTCCCGGCTCCCTTCGGCAAGGTTATTCACCGTAGCGAAGCACAGAAGGGCACCTTCTGCCACGAGGAGCCGGCACGGAAGACGAAACTGAGGCGCACCACCCCGTACTCCGGAGCGGGCAAGACATAAATGCGTACCCCCGAAGCGGTACGGTATTCACATGCTTCGGGCACTTCCAAACGCTCCGGAATGACCGTCTCCGGCTGCCGGCTGCGGTCGAAATGTATCTTATTCTCCATGTTTGCCGTAGATTACGAGTGTCGAACTTCTGTCCCGACGGAAGAGCCGCCGGGCCGTCTCCATGATTTGCCCGGCTTCCACGCCGCGGTAGATTTCCAGCTCGGAGTTCACGAGGGGCAGCTCGCCCAGCAGGGCGTAGTAGCGAGATTGAGCGCCTTGTTCATCACGTTCATCTCGCCGTAAAGCATGTTCGCCTCGAACTTGTTGCGCACCTTCTGCAGTTCGTCGTCCCCCACCGGTTCACTGCACAGCCGCTCCAGCTCGTTCCACAGCGCCTCCTCGCCCTCCCGGAGTTCCACCCCCGGCATGAGCTGACCTGTCAGGATGAAGAGCCCCGGGTCGATGTCGCCGGTGATGTAGGAGTTCACGGCGGAAAAGAGCCGGCGGCGTTTGACCAGTTCATTGTAGAGCCGCGCCGAGGTACCGCCCGCAAGCAGTCGGTCATCACGTCGCAGCAATAGTATTCCGGACTGCGGCGACCTCCCATATGAAGCGCCACGGTCACCTGCGTGGCCGGTACGTCACGGCAGGCCTCCTCCCGGCGGGCCTCCCGCTGCACAGGTTCCTGCGGAAAGGCATCCGCGGGAGCGGGAACGCTCTCCAGATGGCCGAACCATTTGTCGGCGAGCTCGAACACCCGTTCCGGCTCGATATCTCCCGACACGGCGAGAATGGCATTCGAGGGGACGTAGTAACGCCTGTAGAAGGCAGTGACGTCGGCGAGCGTCGCTTCGCGGATGTGGTCGGGCGTCAGTCCGATGGTCGGCCACCGGTAGGGATGCACCTTATAAGCCAGCGCCCGCAGCAGCAGCCACTGCTCCCCGTAAGGCTGGTTGAGGTAACGCTGCTTGTACTCCTCGACCACCACCGACTTCTCCGCCGCGAGCTTCTCCGGCGTGATGTCGAGCCCCGTCATCCGGTCCGATTCCAGCCAGAGGGCCGTCTCGATGTTGTCCTTGGGCAGCGTCATGTAGTAATCGGTGTAATCGTTGTTGGTAAAGGCGTTGTTCTCGCCGCAGGCCACCTGCACCGGCATGTCGAAATCGGGCACGAGTTTCGTTCCCCTGAACATCAGATGTTCGAAAAGATGGGCGAATCCCGTCCGCTCCGGCGCCTCGTTGCGGGCCCCACCCATAGAGCATATTGACCGCCGCAAGCGCCGAGAGCCGGTCGCGGTTGGCAACCACCCGCAGTCCGTTCCGAAGCGTATATTCCGAATAGTGTATCATGACATTTCCTGTTAAGCCTCCGGGCCCGGAGGCCATTCTCCGGCCCGTTCCGGGACAAATTTACGGTTTCTTTGCAAGAATCGGGCCCCCGGCAACGGGAAGGCATCCTCTTTGCCGGACAAAAATCGTTATATTTGTTTTCAACTTTTAATAAACCGGCGGTGCGACGCGAACCGGGCGATACCCGACCGGCATACCTTTCATTGACGAAGATACTGCGGCCGTTTCAAAGAATCGGTGAAACCGACGCGGAACGGGCCGCATGAAGGATGCGCCGGCACCGGCAGACAGGTATCCGGGCCCACGGACCGCGCCGCAACAGACGCCACGGCACGAAGCCGCACCGGACCAAACGACAACGGACCATGACAACATCCATCAGGGAACGGCTCGACGCGATGCGGGCCTTCTACGCCGAAGGGCACACGCGGAACCCGCATTCCGCAAAGATACCTGCACAGACTGCAGGAGGCCGTAAAGGCACACGAGCAAGAGATAGCGGAAGCCCTGTACGCCGACCTGCACAAATCGGCGGAAGAGTCGTATATCAGCGAGACGGCCATTGTGCTGGCCGAAATACGCGACCAACTGCGGCATCTGGAGCGCCGGGCCCGCAGCCGGCGGGTGCCTACCCCGCTCTTCCTCTTCCCCTCCGCGAGCCGCATCATTCGGGAACCGCAGGGGGTGGTGCTTGTCATGGCGCCGTGAACTATCCCTTCCAGCTCGCCCTCGACCCGCTGGTGGGGGCGCTCGCCGCAGGAAACTGCGTGGCGCTGAAACCCTCCACAACCTCGGCCCGTACCTGCCGCCTCATCGGGAACATCCTCGGCGAGGTATTTCCCCCGGACTACGTGTCGGTTTTCGACGGCGACCATGCCCAGACAGCCGAATTGCTGGAGTATCGTTTCGACCACATCTTCTTCACGGGCGGAGCGGCTTCGGACGCACGGTGATGGAGAAGGCGGCGGCACACCTGACACCCGTAACGCTCGAACTGGGCGGCAAAAGCCCCTGCATTGTAGACAGCACGGCCAAACTGAAGCTGGCCGCCAAGCGCATTGTGTTCGGCAAATATCTCAACTGCGGGCAAACCTGTGTTGCGCCCGATTATATTCTGTGCCACCGCAGCGTGAAAGACGCGCTGGTGGAAGAGATATGCCGGCAGGTGCGCGCGCAATATGGGCAGGCCCCTTTGGAAAACCCGATACGGCAAAATTGTCAACCAAAAGCATTTTGACCGCCTGTGCGCCCTGCTGGACCCTGACAAAGTGGTGCTGGGCGGCGCGGCAAAGGCAGAGACGCTGCAAATAGAACCCACTGTGATGGATTCTGTCAGCTGGGACGACGCGTGATGCAGGAAGAGATTTTTGGGCCCATTCTGCCTGTGCTTACGTTCGAGCGGTTTGAAGAAGTGTATGAGCTGCTGGCCAACAAGCCAAAGCCGCTTGCGCTGTACCTGTTTTCGGAGGACAGGCAGAGAATGCAGCAGGTTACCGAGCGCTGCCGCTACGGCGGGGGATGCATCAACGACACCATCATTCACCTTGCCACCAGCGAAATGGGCTTTGGCGGCGTGGGTGAAAGCGGCATGGGCGTTACCATGGCAAGGTGGGGTTTGACGCATTTTCCCACGCAAAGAGCATGGTGGAGAAAAGACATGGCTGGACCTTCCCATGCGCTACCAGCCGTACAGGCGCGCGCTGTACGATAGGCTGCTGCATCTGTTTTTGCGGTGAGGCGCAGGGAAAACGGGGAAGAAAAACAGGCCGCCGGAGGGTTCCCGGCGGCCTGTTTTGGTGCATCCCCGGGCGCCGCGCGTACACGCCGG
>ENA-OUNI01000798-OUNI01000798.1-human-gut-metagenome-genome-assembly--contig:-NODE-798-length-13877-cov-2.383418_pt1 | contig 13877 bp, 17 predicted proteins | sample MGYA00242499_ERZ504580 | MGnify/ENA primary metagenome ERZ504580 (study PRJEB26092, sample SAMD00036315) | human gut metagenome | host: Homo sapiens | study: EMG produced TPA metagenomics assembly of... | reverse complement strand
TAGTTGTGAACAGCTTTTTACTAAATCTGAAAATACGCTTCACAGTCAGTTTCCAATCTGCTTAATCATGATATCACATCTTATCAATCCGTCTCAGATAACTTTTTTTCGTTAACAAAGATAAGCGCATTTAATATTGCGTATGTACACTAATTTATTATATTTACCCAATAAACACCTACTATTAACCAAAATACTATCAGAATGAACACAAAACTAAAGAAAATCGCAGGACAACAACTGCAGCTGCTACGCTTGGAGAAGAACCTGACACAAGAACAAATGAGCGAAAAATTAAATCTTTCTACAAGTGCCTACTGTAAAATTGAATATGGTGAAACGGATTTAACACTGACAAGATTAGACAAAATCGCAAAGGTACTGGGTATCTCTGCGTTAAGTCTATTCAGCCACATAGACAAAAGCATGAATCCGAATACAGACAACAGTTGCAAAAACAACAGCAACAATGACAGCGCATATGACCTGAATGACCTCCGTGAACTCATCAAGGCCAACACCAGAATCATCGACCTGCTATCCAAACGGATAGACTTATTGGAACAAAGATTATAGGAAAGGAAGCTCCAACTGCCCGCCACCCAGCAAATTGAACGTCATGCGGTGATAAGGAGTGGTTCCCCGTTCGGCAATAGCCGCACGGTGCTTCTTTGTGGGATATCCCTTATTATGATTCCAGTCGTAATAAGGGAACTCTTCGTGCAGCCGGTTCATATAATCGTCGCGATAGTCTTGGCAAGAATGGAAGCAGCTGCAATGGAAAGGTATTTGCCGTCGCCTTTCACAACGGTGGTATGCGGAATGTCCCGATATTTCTTGAAACGATTGCCGTCGATAAGCAAATGTTGCGGACGTAGCTGCAACCGGTCAACAGCACGGTGCATGGCAAGAAAAGAAGCATTGAGGATATTTATCTTATCTATTTCCCCGGGAGAAACAATCCCCACCGCCCATGCCAACGCTTCTTTCTCAATGACTTCGCGCAGGGCATACCGCTGTTTTTCGGTCAGTTGCTTGGAATCGTTCAGCAGTTCGTTCTTGAAATCTTTGGGAAGAATAACGGCTGCGGCATAGACAGCACCGGCAAGGCAGCCGCGCCCCGCTTCGTCACATCCCGCTTCTATCAGTCTTTATTTAAATAAGGTAACAGCATACATCACTACATTAGAATGCGCAAAGATAAACCTTTTCATAAGTAAACCGGATTTTTAAAGAGAATAAATATGACTATCTTGCCGGCAAATTAAAATACAACAGAGATGTTTACGATTATCGGACTGATGCTCACCGGAATGTTGCTGGGCTATCTCTTACGGAAAGAAGTTTACATAAGATTCATACTGTCATCACGGTATTAATCTGGGCGCTGCTGTTCATCCTCGGCATTGAAGTTGGCGGCAACGAGCAAATCATCAAAGGATTGCACACCATAGGCATCGAAGCCGTGATACTGACCTTGGGCAGTACGTTGGGCAGTGTCATTGCTGCCTGGGCGCTGTGGAAAGCTTTATATAGGAAGAAAGGAAAAACGGCATGAAAGGCAGCCTTATTATAATCGGTTTCTTTGTTTTGGGTACGCTTTGCGGAATTTTCCACCTGATACCCGTTGATGCAGTCATGGATAGCAAGGTCAGCTTCTATGCACTTTGCGCCCTGATGTTCAGTGTAGGATTGAGTGTGGGTAACGACCCGCAGACATTGAAGAATTTCCGTTCGCTCAATCCCCGGCTGGTATTTCTGCCCATTATGACGATACTGGGCACACTGGCAGGCTCTGCAGCGGTCAGCCTCATCCTGACGCACCGTTCCCTGACCGATTGCCTGGCCGTAGGTTCGGGATTCGGATATTATTCACTCTCCAGTATCTTCATTACCGAATACAAAGGAGCCGAACTCGGAACTATCGCCCTACTCGCCAATATCAGCCGCGAGATACTTACCCTGCTGGCAGCACCGTTACTGGTACGCTGGTTTGGCAACCTGGCTCCCATCTCTGCCGGCGGCGCCACAACGATGGATACCACACTCCCGATAATCACCCGTACCGCAGGACAGCAGTTTGTCGTAGTCTCCATATTTCACGGATTTGTTGTGGATTTCAGCGTGCCGTTTCTGGTGACCTTGTTCTGTTCGATATAGGTGATTACAGACAAAGCGCTGCTTCGAACGTAGAAATTAGGATATTATTGTGATAAATCCATCCCATGAGACAAATATATTCGTCTCGCGAAACGGCAAAAATCATCCCGTGAGATGAATAAATCCGTCTCACGGATGAATGATTTCGTCTTACGGAACGAATCGCTTATGTTTAGAACAGGCTCCAAGCCACAGTCAGCCCCGCCATAACAATGGCCACCATGCTCATCAGTTTGATAAGGATATTAAGGCTCGGACCGGAAGTATCCTTAAACGGATCACCTACCGTATCGCCTACAACCGTGGCTTTATGCACTTCGCTGCCTTTGCCGCCGAAATTGCCTTCCTCGACATACTTCTTGGCATTGTCCCACGCACCGCCGGCATTCGCATAAAGATAGCAAGTACGAATCCGCTGCTAAGTCCGCCGATAAGCAGTCCCAACACACCGGGAACACCGAAGACAAGTCCGGTCAGAATGGGAGCAATGATTGCTATCAGCGAGGGAACTACCATTTCGCGTTGCGCGCCTTTCGTGGAGATGGCTACACAACGTTCATAATCGGGTTCGGCCTCACCTGTAAGGATACCCTTTATCTCGCGAAACTGGCGGCGTACTTCATCCACCATATGGGCAGCGGCACGACCTACGGCATTCATCGTCAGTCCGCAGAACAGGAAAGCCATCATCGAACCGAGGAACATGCCCGAAAAAACTTTGGGATTCATCAACGTTACATCGTAGTGGTGCATGAAATCAAAGAAAGTGGCATCTTGTACGGACACCGCTTCACCGCCCACAAAGATGTCGGTAGTGCCCAGACGGGTCAGACCGATACGGATTTCCTCGATGTAGGATGCAAGCAGGGCAAGTCCCGTCAATGCAGCCGAACCGATGGCAAAGCCCTTACCCGTAGCGGCTGTCGTATTGCCCAAAGAATCGAGCGCATCGGTACGCTTACGCACCTCCTCGCCCAGACCGGACATTTCCGCATTGCCGCCGGCATTGTCGGCGATAGGACCGTAAGCGTCCGTGGCCAGTGTAATGCCCAACGTGGAAAGCATGCCTACGGCAGCGATACCGATGCCGTAAAGTCCCAGACCTACATTGGCAAAGTCGAAACCGGAAGCAAAAAGATAGGAAGCAATGATGCCCACCACTACGGCAATTACCGGAATGGCAGTAGAGAGCATACCCAGACCGATACCCGAGATAATGACAGTAGCTGGCCCCGTCTTGCCGCTCTCACTCAATTTCCGGGTGGGGCGGTAAGACTGGGAAGTATAGTATTCCGTGGAACGACCGATAACGATGCCTACCACCAGCCCCACAACCACCGAGCAGGATATCCACACCCAGTTGTCCAGCTTCAACAGCCAAAGGATAAGGAAAGTGGCAATGACTATCAGCACCGAACTCAGGTTCGTACCGAAAGCAAGGGAGTTCAGCAGGTCCTTCATCCCGCATTCTCTTTGGTACGCACGGAGAAGATGCCTATAATAGAAAGGATAATCCCCACAGCGGCAATCAGCATCGGGGCAATGACGGCTTTGAACTGCATCAGCGTATCCCCCGAATGGATAAAAGCGGCTGCGCCAAGAGCCGCCGTAGCAAGAATGGAGCCGCAATAACTCTCGTAAAGGTCGGCCCCCATACCGGCAACGTCGCCCACGTTATCGCCTACATTGTCGGCAATGGTTGCGGGATTGCGGGGATCGTCTTCAGGGATGCCGGCTTCCACTTTGCCCACAAGGTCGGCGCCTACATCGGCGGCTTTCGTATAGATACCACCGCCCACGCGTGCAAACAACGCCTGTGTGGAAGCTCCCATACCGAACGTCAGCATCGTAGTGGTGATAATACAAAGTTTATGAGTGGGTGTCATCACATCCACAGGGATAACCGCATTGAGCAGCAGATACCAGAAGGATATATCGAGCAGGCCAAGCCCCACTACAACCAGCCCCATTACCGCACCGCTGCGGAAAGCGATGCACAAACCCGCATTCAATGAGTTACGGGCAGCGTTTGCCGTACGCGCCGAGGCATACGTGGCCGTCTTCATACCGAGAAATCCGGAAAGGCCGGAGAAGAATCCGCCTGTGAGGAAAGCTATCGGAACCCAGGAGTTCTGCACTCCGAAGCCGTAAGCCATAATCGAGAAGAGAATCACCAGTCCCAGAAACACCCATCCCACAATCTTATATTGCTGACGGAGATAGGACATGGCGCCTTTGCGCACAGCAGCGGCAATCTTAACCATTTGAGGAGTTCCCTCACTCTCTTTCATCATCTGACGATGGAAATACCAGGCAAAGCAAAGCGCCAGAACGGAAGCGGCCGGTACCAGCCAGAAAAGCAATTGGTCCATAGCATAAATCGTATTAAAAGGTTGAACGAAAGCTTAAAAGTATTGATTTGAAATGAAATAAGCAAACGATTAACCGAATTTATGCCAAAGACTGGAAAAACAAAAGAATATATCAGAACGTACTTGATGATTTCCTTTAGGCACGGAATTACACAGGATTTCACGGAAAAGAATAAAGTTAATCCGTGAATCTGTATAATTCGTGCCTGAAAGAAATAAACCGCAAGCGTTTTTTATTTTGCCGCACTCTCTTTATTCTACCGTCACAGCCGTACCGCAAGCAGTCACCATCAGCATACTGCCGCTGCCACCTACCGTTTCGTAATCAAGGTCAACGCCAATCACTGCATTAGCGCCCAACAAACGGGCTTGTTCCTGCATCTCGCGAAGCGCCGTATCTTTAGCCTCACGAAGCACTTCCTCGTACGAACCGCTGCGTCCGCCTACCACATCGCGGATACTGGCAAAAAAGTCACGGAATACATTGGCGCCGATAATTGTTTCGCCGGATACGATGCCATAATAACGGGTTATCTTTGCACCCTCAATCACTGAAGTCGTTGTTATTAACATAATCTTTATTTTTAAGTTATCTGCAACTTATCAGACGCACAAAGAGGAAGAAAAGTTGCAGCAATAGTCAAAAAAAAATTAAATACGCAATTTCATCCGGCAAGCATCAAAACATACGGCTCACACGCTCTATACCCGCTACCAATACATTTATCTCTTCTTTCGTGTTATACAGGCCAAATGAAGCACGCACCGTTCCTTCAATGCCGAGACGCTGCATCAACGGTTGTGCGCAGTGATGCCCCGTACGTACGGCAATGCCCAAACGGTCGAGCAAAGTGCCATATCGAAATGGTGAATATCGTCTACGAGGAAAGAGATAACACTCCCTTTCTCTTCGGCCTCACCGAAGATGCGCATACCGGGAATCTCTTTCAAACGTGTCATGGCATATGTAGTCAGTTCATGTTCATGGGCGGCAATCTTCTCCATGCCGATGGCAGAAACGTAATCCAACGCTTTGGCAAGCCCTGTCGTACCGATATAATCGGGTGTTCCCGCCTCGAACTTGAAAGGAAGTTCATTGAAAGTAGTCCGTTCGAACGATACGTGCTGTATCATTTCGCCGCCACCCTGGTAGGGGGGCATCTTATCGAGCCATTCCTCTTTACCGTAAAACACACCCACACCGGTAGGGCCGTACACCTTGTGACCGGAAAAAACGTAGAAATCCGCATCCAAATCCTGCACATCCACCGGCATATGCGGAATGGACTGGGCTCCGTCCACAAGCACGGGAACGCCTTGCCCGTGGGCATAGCGTATCATCTCCTTTACGGGATTCACCGTACCCAGCACATTGGATACATGGGCTACGCTGACAATCTTCGTACGTTCGGAAAACAACTGTTTGTACTCGTCCAACAAAAGTTCGCCTCTGTCATTCATCGGGATAACTTTAATGGCAATCCCTCTTTTGGCAGCCAGCAATTGCCAGGGAACGATGTTACTGTGATGTTCCATGACGGAGAGAATCACCTCATCCCCCTCCTGCATAAACTCTTCACCGAAGCTGGACACAAACAGATTGATACTTTCCGTCGTGCCGCGGGTAAAGATGATTCATTCGTACTGCCGGCATGGATGAACTTCCGTACCGTCTCGCGAGATGCCTCGTGCAACTCCGTAGCCTGCTGCGAAAGGAAATGCACACCGCGATGCACATTGGCATTGACCGAATAGTACTCATCCGTAATGGCATCCACCACCTGACGGGGTTTCTGCGTAGTCGCACCGTTATCAAAGTAAACCAACGGCTTACCATATACCTCACGGGAAAGTATCGGAAAATCAGCTCTTATCTTTTGAAGGTCCATATCTTTTAAATTATGAATTATGAATGAAGAATAAGCTGCGCAGCATCAGTACCCGCATGGCAATTCTTCATTCATAATTCTCCATTATTTACATATTGCACACCCGCGGCATTTGTTCAGTTCACCGCGGAAACGTTTTTCCACCAGCAGGTGCAGACGGTCTTTCAAGGCATCCAGACGGATTGTGTCAATCACCTCGTTTACAAAAGCGAACATCAGCAGCAAACGTGCCTCATGCACGGAGATGCCGCGCTGCTGCATATAGAACAGGGCGCTTTCATCGAGCTGGCCTACCGTAGCACCATGACTGCACTTCACATCATCGGCATAAATCTCCAGTTGCGGCTGGGTATACATATGCGCTTCGCGAGTGGCGCAAAGATTACGGTTCGTTTGCTGGGAACTCGTATGCTGCGCACCCGGACGTACCAGTACCAGGCCTGCAAAAGCACCGACAGACTGGTCGTCGAGCACATACTTAAAGAGTTCGTTGCTGGTACAGTTGGGCACTGCATGGTCTATGGTGGTATTGTTGTCCACATGCTGGTTCTTATCCGCAACAGCCATCCCGCAAAGGTTCAGTTCAGCACCTTCGCCGGCAAGCGTAACTTCGGTTGTGTTGCGGGTAGTACCGTTATGCAAAGTCATTCCGTTCAGCAAAACGTTGCTGTTAGCTTCTTGTCTGACATACAAACTGCTGATGCGTACCGTACTGGTATGCGTCTCCTCCAGTTCATAGAAGTCGAAAGTGGCGTTCTCCCCAACGAATACCTCTACCACTTGCGTAGCAAGGAAATTCACACTGTCCATGGCGTGGTCGCATACCAGAAGACGGGCTTGCGCACCCTCTTCCAAATGATAAGCACACGGCGGTTCACCATAAAGTTGACATCGCCGCGCAGAATGTTCACCAACTGGATAGGTTTCTCCACCACCACGTTCTTGGGAACATACAGCAATACGCCGTCCTGCGCAAAGGCTGTATTGAAAGCCGTCACTCCATCTTTGGAAGTATCTGCCAGCTTACCGTAGTACTTCTTCACCAGCTCCGGACGCTGTTCCGCCATTTCCTTGAGGCTACCGAAGATAACGCCCTCAGGCAAATGCGACTTCGGCAAAGCTTTGTTATAGAAAGCATCATTCACAACAAAGTAAAGGGAGGTGCTCATATTCGGCACATCGCACTTGAATACTTCGTAGGGATTAACCGGAATCTCCAACCGGTTCAGGTTCAGTCCGTAATCGGGTTCAAAGAACTTGCTGACATCGGTATATTTATATTTCTCCGTCTTACGGGTAGGAAAGCCAAGCCGCTCGAAGTCGGCAAATGCAGCGGCACGCGGAGCATTCAGCGCTTCGGCGCTATGGCGGCATATCATCGCCTCCGTCTGGGAGAAAAGGTCTATATATTGTTGCTCTACACTCATGTTATCTGATTATGAGTTTTGAATTATAATTATGAACGGGCTGCGCATCATCATGCTGCAGGATAATTCATAATTCATAATCCATAATTTATAATTCACTCGCTTCTTTCTTAATCCAATCGAAGCCGCGTGCTTCAATCTCCTTAGCCAGTTCGGGACCGCCCGTCTTCACGATGCGTCCGCCAAGCAGTACATGGACGGTATCCGGTTTCAGATAGTCCAGCAGGCGTTGGTAGTGGGTGATGACCATTGCGCTGGTCTGGGGAGTCTTCAGTTTGTTGAAGCCATCGGCTACAATGCGCAAAGCATCTACATCAAGCCCGGAATCCGTTTCGTCGAGAATGGCGAAAGTAGGTTCCAGCATAGCCATCTGGAAGATTTCGTTACGTTTCTTCTCACCGCCGCTGAAGCCTTCGTTCACGCTACGGTTGGCAAGTTTGTTGTCCAGTTCGACAATGGCGCGTTTCTCGCGCATCAGTTTCAAGAATTCGCTGGCAGACAGGGCGGGCAGATGACGGTATTTACGCTGTTCGTTGACAGCGGCACGCATAAAGTTCACCATCGAAACTCCCGGTATCTCCACCGGTGTCTGGAACGAAAGGAAAACACCTTCATGAGCGCGGTCTTCAGGACTCATAGCCAAAAGGTCCTTACCGTTGAAAGTTACCGTACCGCGTGTCACCTCGTATGCAGGATGTCCCACCAGCACATTGCTCAGTGTACTCTTTCCGGCTCCGTTCTGTCCCATCAGGCATGCACCTCACCGTCGCGGATCGTGAGGTTGATGCCTTTCAATATCTCTTTGCCATTGATGCTGGCGTGCAGGTCTTTTATCTCTAACATGATATTTAATTTTGAATTTTGAATTCCAATAGCTATCCTACGCTTCCCTCGAGTGAAATAGCTAACAATTTCTGAGCCTCTACGGCAAACTCCATAGGCAGCTTGTTGAGTACCTCCTTTGCATAACCGTTCACAATCAGTCCTACAGCATCTTCCGTAGAGATACCGCGCTGGTTGCAATAGAATATCTGGTCTTCGCTAATCTTGCTGGTGGTTGCCTCGTGCTCTACAATGGCCGTCTCGTTATGGATATCCATGTAAGGGAACGTATGCGCACCGCACTTATCGCCCAGCAGCAAGGAGTCGCACTGGCTATAGTTGCGGGCATTGTCCGCTTTTTGGGCAACGCGCACCAGACCGCGATAAGAGTTTTCGCTCCGTCCGGCGGAGATACCTTGCTGACGATAGTGCTGCGGGTATTCTTTCCGAGATGAATCATCTTCGTACCGGTATCTGCCTGCTGGTAATTATTGGTTACCGCCACGCTGTAAAACTCTGCCGTAGAGTTATCGCCCGAAAGGATGCAGGACGGATATTTCCAGGTAATGGCCGAACCGGTTTCCACCTGCGTCCAGGACAGTTTGCTATTTACCCCTTTGCAGTGTCCGCGTTTCGTTACGAAATTATACACGCCGCCTTTGCCTTCGGCATCACCCGGATACCAGTTCTGGACAGTGCTGTACTTCACTTCCGCACGGTCGTGCACCACAATCTCCACAATGGCGGCATGCAGTTGGTTTTCGTCACGCATCGGCGCCGTACATCCCTCCAGGTAGGAAACGTACGAATCATCATCCGCCACAATCAACGTTCTTTCAAACTGTCCGGTATTGCGGGCATTGATACGGAAGTAAGTGGACAACTCCATCGGACAACGTACCCTTTCGGGATATAGACGAAAGAACCGTCGGAGAACACCGCAGAGTTCAGTGCAGCAAAGAAGTTGTCGCGATAGCCCACCACCGAGCCCAAGTACTTCTGTACCAAATCAGGATGTTCGCGCACTGCTTCGCTGAACGAACAGAAGATGATGCCTTTCTCCATAAGCGTCTCCTTAAAGGTAGTCTTTACGGATACAGAGTCCATCACGGCATCCACCGCCATACCGCTAAGTGCCATCTGCTCTTCCAGAGGAATGCCCAGTTTATTGAATGTCTTGACCAGCTCCGGGTCTACCTCGTCCATGCTCTTGGGTCCTTCCTTCTTCTTGGTAGGGTCGGCATAGTATGAGATAGCCTGATAGTCTATTTCAGGAATACGGAGATGCGCCCATGCAGGCATCTCCAGCGTCAGCCAATGGCGGTACGCTTTCAGGCGGAACTCCAGCAACCACTCGGGTTCTCCTTTTTTCTCGGAAATCAGCCGCACCACATCTTCATTCAAACCACGCTCGATGATGTCTGTGTGCACGTCGGTCGTAAAACCGTACTTGTACTTCTCCTGAGTGAGTTCCTTTACATATTTATTGGGTTCTTCTTGTTGCATTGTTTCTATAATTATAAAATTACAAGTTACGAATCAAACCACATCTCCATTCACAATCTGTTCCGTAACAGCCTTTGCTGCAGGAAGAATATTCCGGCAAATGACTTCATGGGATAATATAACACCGATTCTTTCTTTTTTGTTTGACTGAGCAGCGTATTGTCCGAATCTATAAATTCGATAACGCCCACCAGCAAACTCACCAGCAGAAGTGCTTTCAGCGCTCCCAGCCCGGAACCCAGCCAACGGTTCAGCCAACCGAGCGACACGGCTTCCATCGCCTTCGTCAGCAGCGAAGCTATCAACGCAAAAGCCAGAGGCACCGCTACCCAGATAGCAATGAATGCCAGCACCTGCGCCACTGTCATTGAATCGGTAATCCTGGAAAACACTTTCTCGGCAACGGAAGCATACAAAGCCTTTGCCGCCACCAGACCGGCAACCAGTCCCAACAAGGTAGCAACTGCTTTACAAAACCTTTTATAAAACCTACAAGCGCTCCGGCACCGATTATTACCAAGATTATACTATCTACAACAGCCATAACTATATTAAAAAGCGCGGATTTACGCGGACAAACACGGTTTTTCTTAACCAATCCGTGAAATCCGTGTAATCCGCGCCTGAAGATTTTATATATTGCTTACAGAGTCTGCTTTACCTCCACTTCTTCGTAAGATTCGATGATGTCTCCTACCTTGATGTCGTTGCAGTTTGTCAGGCTGATACCGCATTCGAAGTTTGTTCCAACTTCCTTCACATCGTCCTTGAAGCGCTTCAATGCATTGATATTTCCTGTGAAGATAACAATGCCGTCGCGAATCAGACGGGCCTTGTCGCTGCGTTTCACCTTTCCGGTCTTCACCATGGCACCTGCCACAAGACCCACTTTGGTAATGTTGAATACCTCGCGCACCTCGATAGTGGCCGTCACCTGTTCTTTCAAAGTCGGCGCCAGCATACCTTCCATGCAGCCTTCACCTCTTCAATGGCATCGTAGATGACAGAGTACTTGCGGATGTCCACACCTTCCTGCTCTGCCAGTTTGGCGGCAGCACCCGAAGGACGAACCTGGAATCCTACGATAATCGCATCCGAAGCGGCAGCCAGAGATACATCCGATTCGGAGATAGCGCCGACGCCTTTGTGAATAACGTTTACCTGTACCTGCTCGGTAGACAGCTTAATCAACGAGTCGCTCAACGCTTCAACGGAGCCATCCACGTCACCTTTCACGATGATATTCAGTTCGTGGAAGTCGCCCAATGCCAAACGGCGGCCCACTTCATCCAACGTCAGCATCTTCTGTGTACGCAGACCTTGCTCACGCTGTAACTGTTCGCGCTTGTTGGCAATTTCACGTGCTTCCTGTTCAGTCTCGATTACATGGAATGTATCGCCTGCAGCCGGCGCACCGTTCAGGCCGAGAATCAAAGCCGGTTCCGAAGGACCTGCCTCTTTCATGCGCTGGTTACGTTCGTTGAACATGGCTTTCACCTTACCGTAACTTGTACCTGCGAGCACAATGTCACCCATCTTCAAAGTACCGTTGGATACCAGCACCGTAGCCACATAGCCACGACCCTTATCCAATGAGGACTCGATGATGGAACCGGTAGCACGGCGATTCGGGTTTGCCTTCAAATCCAGCATTTCGGCTTCCAGCAATACTTTCTCCATCAAATCGCTTACGCCAATACCTTTCTTGGCTGAAATATCCTGAGACTGGTACTTACCGCCCCATTCCTCAACGAGGAAGTTCATGGCAGCCAGTTCTTCCTTAATCTTATCGGGATTAGCGGTCGGCTTGTCAATCTTATTGATAGCAAATACGATAGGCACACCGGCAGCCATGGCATGGTTGATGGCTTCTTTGGTCTGCGGCATCACGTTGTCATCGGCAGCCACAATGATGATGGCGATATCCGTTGCCTTGGCACCGCGGGCACGCATGGCGGTAAACGCTTCGTGACCCGGAGTATCGAGGAACGTAATCTTGCGTCCGTCTTCCAATGTCACGTGGTAAGCACCGATATGCTGCGTGATACCACCCGCCTCACCGGCAATAACATTTGCCTTACGGATATAGTCGAGCAACGAGGTCTTACCGTGGTCTACGTGACCCATCACCGTTACAATCGGAGCGCGAGGCTCTAAATCTTCCTCGGCATCCTCTTCCTCAACGATTGCCTGGGCCACTTCCGCACTTACATATTCTGTCTTGAAACCGAATTCTTCCGCTACCAGATTGATTGTTTCCGCATCCAGACGCTGGTTAATGGAAACCATCATGCCGATGCTCATACAGGTAGCGATAACCTGCGTAACGGAAATATCCATCATGCTCGCCAGCTCATTGGCAGTCACGAACTCGGTCAGCTTCAATATCTTGCTTTCCGCCATTTCCTGGTCTTCCAGCTCCTGCATACGGCTGGATGCCATGTCACGTTTCTCCTTACGGTATTTCGCACCCTTATTCTTGCCTTTGGAAGTGAGGCGTGCCAAAGTTTCCTTTACCTGCTTTGCCACATCTTCTTCACTTACTTCCTGCTTGATTACAGGTTTCTTGAAGCGGTCTTTATTCTTGTTCTTACCGGCTTGTTGGTTATTACCCCCTTGCTGGCCGCCTTTCAGACGATCGTTTCCGCCACGCTGGAAGTTGGATGCATTGTTGATATCCACCTTTTCCTTGTTAATGCGGACGCGTTTTTTCTTGCCGTTGGCATCGTTGCCATCTTTCGTCTTATTATCGTCACGACGAATCTCCTTGATAATGGCTTCTTTCATCAGCTTCTTCTGATCCTGGCGCTGCTTTTCTTTTTCTTCACGCTCCTTCCGCTTTTCCTCTTTCGATTTCTTCTTCGGACGTGTAGACTGATTCAGCGCAGCGAGGTCTATTTGTCCGATGACGTTAATCTTCGATACAAACTCAGGCTGATGTATTTTGAATATTTCTTCTTTTTCTTCTTTATTTTCCGAAACAGCTTCTTCGGTTGCAGCGGGAGCAGGCTCCGCGTTAGAAACCGGTACGGGTTCTGCAGCCACCGGCGCAGTTTTTTCTTCTTCTGCCGCCGGAGCAGGTTCAACCACCGGAGCAGGTGTCGGCTCGGGCTGAGGTTCGGGAACGGGTTCCGGTTTCGGAGCCTCAACAACAGGTGCAGGTTCTTCCGCCTTTACTTCTTCAACCACCGGCATCTCCGGTTCCACCGCTTCTTCCTCTTTTTCCACAGTATGTTTGCGATTCAGTTTATCCAAATCAATCTTCCCGACAGGCTTAAACTTCGGACGTACATCTTCGGGAACCACAGCCTTTACCACCTCTTCGGTTTTCGGCTTTTCCTGTGCTTCCTTGTCATAACCGTCAATAGCCACCGATGCCTTGTTGCGTTCCTTACTCTGACGTTCCTGAATGAAACGCTCCGTTTTCAATTTAAGATCCTTATCTGTACTAAACTCTTTCACAAGCAAGTCGTACTGCTCGTCGGTAATCTTCGTATTGGGATTTGCTTCAATGGCATATCCCTTCTTTTGCAAGAACTCAACTACCGTCGTGATTCCTACATTTAAATCTCTTGTTACTTTATTTAACCTTATCGTCATACTTTAATTTAATGAATAATGGAGAAAGAAGTGGTGGTTAGTGATTAGCGATTAGGGGTTAGCGATTAGTGTTTAGTGATGTATTTTATTATACATACCAA
>ENA-OUNI01000797-OUNI01000797.1-human-gut-metagenome-genome-assembly--contig:-NODE-797-length-13915-cov-2.615535_pt1 | contig 13915 bp, 18 predicted proteins | sample MGYA00242499_ERZ504580 | MGnify/ENA primary metagenome ERZ504580 (study PRJEB26092, sample SAMD00036315) | human gut metagenome | host: Homo sapiens | study: EMG produced TPA metagenomics assembly of... | reverse complement strand
CCCGCATACTGCCAACGCTCTGGATGCCGCAGCGCAGCGCCGCACGTTCCGGGGTGCGCTCCGCTGCCCATGTACCGTTCAAGGTGATCAGTTCGAGAGCATCCGGCGCAAAGTCGAGAGTCAGAGAAGCCGCCTTGTTCAGGGTCAGCTCCTCGGACGAGGTGTTGGTATAAACTGCCGTGCGGGTGATGAAGTCCTCGGCTTCGTAGACGCTGTACCGCAGTTCCACGGCCAGACCGCACGCATCTTTCAGGAAAACGGAAAGCGTCTCCACACCCTTTCCATCCCGGAACATCGGCAGGTCGGGCAATTGGGGTTTGCCGATATGCACTTCAGCACGGTCGAACACGAACGCCGCCGCTTCCGTGCCGTCGGCGTATTCCGGGATGACGGCGGGAGTGCGGTTATCAGCGGTGCCGCAGCCGGAAAGCTCCTGCGGCAAAAGATCCGGCCAGCAGCCGGGGTCGCTGTGGGGCATCCGGGCATCCGCAAGGCTGGGCACATCCTCCGGCAGACGGGTGCCGTAATAAGTGTGCAGCACCATGCCATTAGGGGCAACTGCCAGCTGGTAGCTGGTGTGGGTGGTATGCAGGGTAAAGACGTTTTCGGTGCAGACGATCATTGGGTACTGTCCTCCGTGTCGGTTTCTTCTTCCGGTTCCTCTTCTTTGCGCCCGGCCTTTTCCAGTTGGGCAAAGGCGGGGCGCATCAGGCTTGCCATGCCAAGGGCAGAACCTGCGCCGCCGATGAGCAGCCACAGGGGCAGCAGATAGACGAACCACGCCGGGGCGGCCTTTGCCAGCAGGGGAAACCACGCCAGAAAGGCAAGATTTCCCACGGTGGGCAGCAGATTGGCAAGGGTCATGCGGCCGCTGTCTGCCAGTACCGGCAGAACGCCGGGATAGGTGAACCGTGCCAGCAGGGCAAAGCCCCAGCTGCCACAGCAGCCTGCCAGCACCAGCAGCAGAAAGGACGCTGCCGCCAGAATGCCATTGCCGGCGGTGTCCTGTGCGGTGGCGGTGCGCAGCCCGGTGAGGGCGGCAAAGCCTGCCAGCAAAAGCACCAGCCACAGGGCGGTGGATTGCTTAAAATCCCGCTTGAACGCCTTGAAAAAGTCCGTCCGCACGGTATAGTCCTCTTTGGCTGCCATCTTGTTCACCACCGTGAACAGCCCCAGCGTAGAGGCCCCGGCGGTGAGGATGGGCAGACAGCACACGAGCCACAGGACGTTGGCAAGCACGAGATCTCCGATCCTTCCCATGGTGCGGTAGAATGGACTGTCGATGTTGGCCTTTTTCATAACGTTTCCTTTCGGGGGAGCGGGGCGGGAATTACTCCCCGATGCTCCGGAGATATTCGAGATTTTTGTCGATCAGGTCGCAGCGCTGCTTCACGCAATCCACACTGCGCAGGGGGTCGGCAGGCGTGTTGAACGCAAAGTCCAGCAGCTTGTCGATGGTGGTAGAAGCCACATGCAGGCGGGTGTCACTGGCTGCATAATAAATATATACGCTACCGTCATCGTCCGCAATAGCACCGTTGGTGAACACGACGTTGGAAACGTCGCCCACCCGCTCCCAGTCACGGGGTGCGATGAGGAAGCCGGACGGCTCTGCGATCACCTTGCTGGGGTCATCCAGTGCGGTAACGAACACATAAATGACGTACCGCAGCCCGGCGGCGGTATTCCGCACGCCGTGGGCGATGTGCAGCCAGCCCTTTTCGGTCTTGATGGGGGTGGCACCCTCGCCGTTCTTTGCCTCGGTGATGGTATGGTAGCGGCGGGGGCTGGTGATGATTTCCTCGTCAATGACGCGTGGGTGATGTCCTCGCACAGACCAAAGCCTACGCCGCCGCCGGAACCGGTGTCGATGAAATCATCCATGGGGCGGGTGTAGAAGCGTACTTGCCGTTGACGAACTCTGGCAGCAGGTCTACATTCCGCTGCTGGGGGCTGCGCTTGGTGACAAGGTTCGGCAGACGCTCCCAAGTCTTGAGGTCTTTGGTGCGGACGATGCCTGCCGCAGCCACGGCAGCGGACAGGTCGTTGACGGAAGTATCCTTGCTCTCAGAGCAGAACACACCGTAGATCCAGCCATCCTCGTGCTGGGTCAGGCGCATATCGTAGACGTTGGTCTCCTCCGGGCAGGTATCCGGCAGCAGAATGGGCTTTTCCCAGAAGTGGAAGCCCTCCACCGGGCTGTCGCTCTCCGCTACGCCGAAAAAGCTCTTGCGGTCGTTGCCCTCGATGCGTGCCACAAGGTAATACTTGCCGTTCAGCTTGATGGCACCGGAGTTGAACACGGCGTTCACACCCAGACGCTCCATGAAGTGGGGGTTGGTTTCCGGGTTCAAATCGAACCGCCAGCTCAGCGGGATGCTCTCCCGGGTCAGCACCGGTTTTCCCAGCGGTCATAGATGCCGTTGTAGAAATCGGTCTTTTTGTTCTTGCGTACCAGATAAGCTCCTGCAGCGCCTTCTGGCGCAGGTATTCGGGATGCAGTTTAGACTGTGACATCGGGGTTCCTCCTTATCAGTTCCATGCACATTCTGCCGTTGTGGTAGGGGCACTTCCACGGCTCAAGGATGGGCTTGCGGCTGGACGGTTTTCCGTCTGCGTCCACCTCCCAGAACCATTCACTGCCGGGGCGTTTGTCCACCATCACGTTGCAGATGTAGTGGTAAATATCGGCGGCGGCATCCCGGTATTTTGCATCGCCGCTCTTGTTGTATTCGTTCACGAAGCCCAGTACGGACTCAGCCTGCACCCACCACACACGGGTGGTGTTCACCTTGCCGCGCTCGCACTCGTTGACCACCGAGTGGTCAATGTAGGCTTCCTTGTAGATGTGGGCAGCAAGGTCGGAGTTGATGGCGTGGATGCGCTTGGAAAGCGCTGCATCGCCCAGTAAATCGCAGCCCCAGTCGATGAGCCAGCTGGACTCGATATCGTGGCCGTAGCTGTACAGGTCGATGATGGAGTTATAGTGCGCATCAAAGAACACCAGCTGCCGGTGCAGCTCCGGGGAGTAAATTTTGTGCTCGTAGATATCCAGAATGCGGCGCAGGGCCTTTTCCACCTCCGGGTCGCGGCTGGCCTGATAAAGCCCGGCGTAACCCTCGAACACATGGAGCAGGGTGTTCATGGTCTTTGCCGCCATGACGCCGTTTTCGGAAAGCTTTTCGTTGCTCTCCGGCTTCCAGTCGATGGTAAAGGCTTCCAGATAGCCCTCGCTGTCGGTGCAGTGCTGCTCGATGATATGGAAGATCTCTTTTGCACGGTCCAGCGCAGCCTGTTTGCCGGTCAGCCGGTAGTAGGCGGAAAGGGCATAGATAGCAAAGCCCTGATTGTAGGTGTGCTTGGTGGTGTCCAGCGGCTTGCCGGTGTAGTCGCAACTCCAGTACACACCGCCGTTTTCCACGTCATAGCAATGCTCGGTGAAAAACTGGTAGGCGTGGCGGGCATCCTCGGCAAGGTCTGCCCGGCCGGTCAGCATGGCAGCCTCGGAGAAGAACCACAGAATGCGGCTGTTCAGGATGCAGCCTTTTTCGGCCTGTTTGTCCAGCTTCAGGTCAAAATCCATGTAGCCGTAAAAGCCGCCGTTTTCCTCGTCCCGCAGCCCTTTCCAGAAGGGAATGATGGTTTGCAGCAGCATTTCTTCTGCTGCCTGTTTGATCTTTGGCATGGGAAAATCCCCCTCCCTGTTTTACCAAAACGAGCCCGCCCCGGATGACCGGGACAGGCTCCATTGTATCAGCGGATGCCGACCTCGTGGTCGGTGGGGCCTGCGTTATCGTGGGCCTTGATGTAATCCACCACCTCGTCCACGGTGGTGAAGGCAAGACCGACATAGCTGTCAGCGCAGCCATAATAGAGGGCGATGCGGCCGGTGTCGGCATCCTGCAGGGTGGCGCAGGGGAAGCAGACGTTGGGCACGAAGCCGCGCTCCTCATACCACTTTTCCGGGGTCAGCAGGAAGTTGCCGCACCGGTAGAGCACCTTGCTGGGCTCGTCCCTGTCCAGAATGGCACCGCCGATGGAGTACACGAAACCGTTGCAGGTGCCGGTGACACCGTGGTAGAACAGCAGCCAGCCCTCGCTGGTCTCGATGGGAGCTGCACCGCCGCCGATCTTCACGCTCTCCACCAGTTGGAGCCTTTGCTCATCACATGGCGGTGACGGCCCCAGAACTCCATATCCGGGCTCTGGCTCAGGAAGATGTCACCGAAGGGGGTGTGGCCGCTGTCGGACGGACGGCTGAGCAGGGTGTACATCCCGTTGATCTTGCGGGGGAAGAGCACCGCATTCCGGTTGAAGGGAATGAACGGATTCTCGATGCGGACAAAGGTCTTGAAATCGGTGGTCTTGGCAATGCCGATGGACGCACCGTAGAAATCCTGACACCAGATGATGTAGTAGGTGTCCTCGACTTTCACCAGACGGGGGTCGTAGGCATACACCGGCATGAATGGCTCACCCTTCTCGTTGACGAAGGGAATCTTGTCCTTGTCGAAGGTCCAGTGGATGGCGTCCTCGCTGTGGCCCAGATAGATGTAGGCACACCGTTGACCTGCTCGCCGCGGAACACGCCAATGAACTTGCCCTCGTACGGCACGACCGCACTGTTGAAGATGCGGGCCACGCCCTCCACCGGGTTGCGGTCGATGATGGGGTTCTCGCTGTACCGCCACACCGGCCGGTGGCATCGGCGGGCTTTTCCTGCCAAGGAATGTTGGCAGGGCGTCGCAGAACATTTTTACGTTGCTCATAATCAAAAACTCCTGTAATAGAAGGTTGTTGTTCTTTTCTGCCACACTCTCCCGGCTCCCTGCACAGAAGCCGGGAGAAGCAGCAGATGATGAAGGAGAAAAAGTGGATAGCGATTTTAGCCTTTCACCGCACCGGCAGCCATGCCGCTGTAGATTTGATCCTGACACAGCAGGAACACGATGAGGGCGGGGATGATGGTGATGATGACACCGGCGCAGATGTAGTTGTACTGGTTGCCCATGGGGCCGGAGAACACATACAGCGAGGTGGCCACCACCTGATACTTGGTCTTATCCTGCAGGTACAGGTTTGCCATGTAGTATTCGTTGTAGGTGGACACACCCTTCAGGATGGCGCTGGTGACGATGGCGGGCTTGAGCAGGGGCAGCAGGATCTTGAAGAACACACCAAAGTAGGTGCAGCCATCCAGAATGCGCTTTCGTCCAGCGTGGGGGAAAGGTTCTCGAAGAACTGCAGGAAGATATAGATGGTGATAACGTCCGTGCCCATCATCAGGATGATGTAGCCGGGCATGGAGTTCACCAGATGCAGAGCCGTCATGATCTGGTACACCGTGACCTGCGAGGCGATGCCGGGGATCAGGGTGGCGATGGTGAACAGGTTGCGGATCAGCTTGTTGCCGGGAAACTTGAACCGGTTCAGCACATAGCAGCATGGCACTGATCATAATGCTGCCCGCCAACACGCAGATCAGGATGATAAAGCTGTTCAGGAACGCCTCGCCCATGTTGGCCTTGTTCCATGCGGTGATGAAGTTATCGAAGTTGAGCCAGCTCTTGGGCGGGGTGATAACGTTGGTGTTGGCGTACTCTTCCTCACTTTTGAAGGCGGTGAAGATGCAGGATACGATGGGCACCAGTGCCACAAAGGCAGCGAAGATGAGCAGCGCATATTTGCAAATGTTGATCAGAACACGTTTGGTCTTGATCGCAGTGGTTTCGTTCATACGTTCTGCCTCACTTTCACTTGGTTACGCCGCTGCTGCGGTTTTCCAGCCATTTTTCCACAGCCTTCTGGGCGTAGGTGACGATCACGATGAGCAGCAGCAGAACCACAGCCATGGCGGATGCAAGACCCACCTTCTGGTCGGTATGGGCGATCTTATCCATGACCACGAAGTAGGTGGAGGTGTTGAAGCCGCCGCCGGTGACAACATAGGGCATCTCGAAGGCGGACAGTGCGCCGGACACCGAGATGATGAGGTTCAGCACCACGATGGTGCTGATGGAGGGCAGGATGATGTCCTTGAAGCGGTGCCATGCGTTGGCACCGTCGATCTCAGCAGCCTCGTACAGCACGGGGTCCACAGAAGCGATAGCACCGATGAACATGACGATGTTCTGGCCGATGTATTTCCAGATGGAGCAGGCCACCAGCACGACGTTGTTGATGGACTCATCCGGAGCCAGAAGGGCAGCTTATCTACGTTGAAGCCCACCCAGCTCAGCAGGGTATCCAGCACAAAGCCGTGGGTGAAGAAGAACTTGAAGATGAAGCCCACCGAGATGCCGCAGATGAGGCAGGGAAAGTACAGTGCACCACGGAAGAACTTGCTGCCCTTGCACTTGAAGCTCAGGATGGTGGCAAACAGCAGCGCCAGCGCCATCTGCACCACGGAGCCTACCATGTAGTAAAGGCTCAGGCTCAGAGCGTGGAAGCAGTCTTTGCGGGTAAAGACCGAGATGTAGTTCTGCAGACCCACAAAGGTACGTCTGCCGATGTACTTCATTTTGAAGAAGCTGAACTCCACCATTTTGAAGAAGGGCAGATAGGTAAACATGAACAGCAGCACCAGCGGAACGAACAGGAACACCAGCGTGACGATGAGCTGCTGGCCACGCATACTGTGAAAGTATTCGCTGAAGCTCTTGCGCTTTTTAGGCGCGGATACGGTTGCGGAAGATGCCATGTAAAAGACCTCCTTTCACCAAAAGCAGGGCGGACACGGGCCCGCCCTGCTGATTTATAATGATAGATCGCTTACTGCGGTGCGCAAGCATCCACAGCTGCGTCCCATGCGGCGTTCCAGTCGGCCACGATGTCGTCCAGAGTCTCGTCGCCGTTGATGCCAGCCTCCACCACACGCATGACGTGGGTCTGGTCGGCATTCAGCATCAGCTCAGCCTCCTGCTGCACCTCGGTGGCAAGGTCTGCCAGCTCTGCGGGGGCGGGGGCATCCTCGACCAGGTCGATGCCGTCAAATGCCTTCAGGGTATCGGGGTATTCCTGGCTCTTCAGCACCGGCACACCGCCCTGATCATAAGCAAAGTTGGAGCTTTCGGTCAGCCACTTGATGTAGAGCATGGCAGCCAGCTTTTTGTCATCGGTGGTGTTCTTGTTCACACCGTAGCAGTAATCTGCACCTGCGCTGGCGTACTGGGTACCTTGACGGTGATGGGGAACGGCATATAGCCAATGTCGTCGGCGTGGTCACCGGCGGCCTGCATCTGCACGATGGCCCAGCTGCCCAGAACCATGGCACCGATCTGGCCGTTATTGATGCGGGGCTTGGAGCCCTCCCAGTCGGTGGTGGTGGGGTCGGCCTCGGTCAGACCGCGCTTCACTGCTTCGTACAGGATGTAGTACACAGCGTAGGGACATATCGTCCGCACCCAGAATGCCCTTCTGGAACGGATCCTTGGTCTGGGGCATGGTAATGTTCATCCAGTCCGGGTCACCGGTTGCGCCGCCGCTGGTGTAAGCATCCCATGCGGTCATGGTCCAGCCGGCGGCGTAGTTGGTGTACAGGGGATCAATGGAAGGATCGTAGTCCTTGATCTTCTGCAGGTCATCCAGGAACTCGTCCGGGGTCTTGGGCAGGGTGGTGATGCCGGCAGCCTCAAAAACCTTCTTGTTGTAGATGATGCCCTGTGCATTGCCGGTGGAGGGGATGCCGTACACGCTGCGTTATAAGCGCGGTTGGAAGCGAAGTTGTAATCGTTCTCAATGTCGCTCAGTGCGCACAGAGGCTCAAAGTAGTCGCCCAACTCGGTCAGGGGGATGTTGGTGGGGATCATGCACAGATCACCCCAGTCGTTGGAAGTCAGACGGGTGGTCATGTCGTTGGCATAGTCGGTGATGCCTCGTACTTGATGGTGATGTTGGGATACAGCTTCTGGAATGCGGCAACGTAGCGTCAAAGGTGCCGTCATCGATGAGGTCGGTACGGTGCTGATGATCTTCAGGTCAGCCTTCAGGTCGGTGTTGTCGGTGCCCACGGTCAGCTCATTGTAAGCCTTTGCACCGTCTGCGCTGGCAGCGGAACCAGCGGTGCTGCCGGTGGAGCCGGCGGTAGAAGTGCTGCTGCCGCCGCAGGCGGCAAGAGCAGAGGCTGCGGCCAACACACCAGTGACCTTCAGGAAATTGCGGCGATTGATCTTACGCATAGGGATATCCTCCTTCTTTTTGTGGAACCCTTTTCCGTTTTGCGAAAGCTAAATTTAGCTTTGATTAGCTAACTGTTATCCTTCGCTTTCTGTGGTTTAAGTATATTCCTTTTGAGATTCACTGTCAATATTACCAAAAAGATTCGGTGTTTTGGTGGCAATTCGGCAATTTTCTTGTGAAAACTGACCTGTAAATCCGGGATACATCACGGATTTTGAACTTAAAATAATAATTTAATTAACTTTTTACAATAAAATTAACTTAAAGATCGCTTAGCCTAAGGCTGATTTTGCACTTTTTAACTGGCTTTTCATTGACGAAACGACTAAAAACTGCTATGCTAACCATAAAGTTAACCGGAACGTTATTTACCTCATTCTAAAATGAAAGAAGAAAGCTGGTCAGGAACATGGCAAAAGCAGTACGCATGGCCGATATCGCGCAGCGGCTGGGCATCAGCACCGTGTCCGTCTCCAAGGGTCTGGCAGGCAAAGAAGGCGTCAGCGCGAGATGCGGGCAAAGATCCTTGCCGTTGCCGAGGAGATGGGCTATCAGCCCCCTGCCCGGGCGCATACACAGCCCGGCGGCGAGAGCATCGGTATTCTGGTGGCAGATCGTTTTTTCAACGAGAACGCCTTTTATTCCAATCTGTACCGGGCGGTGCTTAAATGCGCCGCCGAGCAGGACATCTCGGTGCTGATGGAGATCGTTCTGCCGCAGGCAGAAAAAAGCTGCAATATGCCCTCCTTCCTTGTAAACCGCAAGGTGGACGGCCTCATCTTTATGGGCGAGATCAGCGCCGCTACCTTGCCACAGCGGTGCAGACGGGCGTGCCCTTTATGCTGCTGGATTTTACGATGATGCCATTGCCGCCGACTGCGTGCTCAGCGATAACACCAGCGGCAGCTATATGATGACCGAGCATCTCATCTCCACCGGGCGGCGGAACATCGGTTTTGTGGGCAGTGTGCTGTCCACCAGCTCCATCATGGACCGCTATCTGGGTTATGTCAAAGCCCTGCTCCGCGCCGGGCTGCCATCCGGGACGACTGGCGGCTGGAGGATCGGGACGACCGAGGGCTCTTTATTCCGTTCACCCTGCCTCACGAGATGCCGGAAGCCTTTGTCTGCAACTGCGAGAGGTGGCCTACAATCTGGTGGAGACCCTCAAGCGCAACGGCTACCGTGTGCCGCAGGATGTGGCAGTGACCGGCTACGATGACTACCGCTATTCCACCATCTGCAGCCCCCAGCTGACCAGCTACCGGGTGGACTTGGACGGCATGGCAAAAACGGTGGTGGCGCAGCTGCGCCGCAAAATGGCGCATAAGCCTGCCGTTGCCCCCACCGTCATCGTGCCCGGCGGCTTTGTAAGAAGAGAATCTACCTGATAAAAAAGGGGTTGCTGCACAAACCTTCGTGCAGCAACCCTTTTACTATGGTACTATTTTGAATGCCGCCGCTTTGCTCTGGCCATCTTCAGTGGAAAATATAGTTTGTATTTTGGGATACCGGAGCGTCTGCGGACGCTCCGGTATCCCGTTTTCACTTTTAGAGGATCGTTTTCAAAAAGGCAGTCAGAACCTTTGCCGCCTGCCGGTGGCTTTCTGCGCCGGGGTGCTGCCGGGCACCTACCGTTTCCGGTGTGGTGTTGGGCAGCTCCAGCAGATAAACAGAGTTGTCTCCGGTAATGGCTTTGTACTGCTCCGCGCCTGTCGCAGCACCGGCAGCAGCTCACTGCCCAGCATCCCGATGCACCACACCAGCTTTGCCCCGGGGTTCTTTGCCCGGAGCAGGGTCAGAAAATGCTGCACACCGTTTGCCACCTTTTGGGCGTCCGCAGGATGGAAGTCTCCGTTGGAGAGCCGCCGCAGCTGGTGGGGCTTGCCGGTGGCAGGGTCTGTCCATGGCGGGTTATCGAATGCGCCGGTGTCGTTGGTGCCTAGATTGACGATGACGCATCCGGCTGCCATGCGGCAAAATCGTTTTCCTGCTGTGCACCAAGGGCGGCGTTACGCTGTCCCATGCTACGCGCACACCCGGGTGTAGTAGGGCGGCAGGATGTGGCGCACGTCGTTGTCCCATCCAGACACGATGCCCCAGCCGCTTTGCGAGATGCAGCGGTATTCGGCACCCAGCGCATCGGCAGTCAGGCGACCGTAGTGGTTTTCTGCCGAGAAAAAGGCTCCCACCCAGTCCTCCTCCGGTTTGGCTCCGATGGCACCCTCTCCGCTGGTGATGCTGTCCCCCACAAATTCCAGCCGATAAACCGGCTCCGGCAGGGGCAGAAATTCGCCGTCTGCATATTCCAGCCCGGTGATCTGCAGCAGGTGCGCCGGGTCATCGTGCATGGCCTGCACATCCTTCAGCAGCCGGACGTGCTTCGCCTTGCCCGGCGTCATGCCCCGGAACAGGCACACCCGGCTTTTGCCGGGGTTCACGGCAAACCGTGCCACCCATGCGCCATTCAGTTCCACGCTGACCCACGGCTCTACCACTTCATAATCGGCGAAAAGATCCACCCACAGCTCACTGCCGGTAAATTCCAGTTCTATGCCGCTGGCTGTCCAGAACAGGGTCAGCGGGTCACGCCCGGTGTGCCGCCCCAGTGCCCGCACCTGCGGCAGTTGGGTCAGCGCTGCGGTTGTAAGTTGCTCCATTTTCCGTTCCCTCCCGTTGGTTTTGCCCGAAGCATAGCAGATTCCACCCAAAATCGCAAGCTAAATCTGTAAGCTAAATAAAACCTAAAATTTAGTTTAGCCTTTGCACCTCCCGGTGTAGGGGCTTTTTTCGGGTCAGGTTGACCAGTGCTTTGCCCCTCTCCTTGTGCCATACGCTGAAAATGAAGCAGCATATTGACCGAATTGCCAAAACTGCACTATACTTATTGTGCAATCTGACGTTGATTTTTGAAAAAAGACGAGGAAAATGTCATGGAGCACGAACACAACTTTTACGGGGTGAACTTTGCACCCTTTCCCCACAGAGGCGTGTTGAGCAGCGAGAACGCCCACCGCAGTATGGCAACTATGGTGGAAGCTACCGCCGCCAACTGGGTCATTCTGTCGCCCTCTGGAATACAATCTGACCCTTATAGTGAGGAAATCAACTGGAACACTAATGCCACCCCCACAGACGAGGAGCTATGCGGTGCCATCCGCTTTGCCAAGCAGTTGGCTTGCAGGTGGCGTTGAAGCCTACCGTCAACTGCGCCAACGGCGTGTGGCGGGCGCGCATCAGCTTTTTTGACCACGATGTGCCTGCGAGACCCAGTGGGGCAGATGGTTTGCCAGCTACACCGCCTTCCAGACCCACTACGCTGCTCTTGCCGAAGCCGAAGGCTGCGGGCTGTTCCTGACCGGGTGCGAAATGACCATGACCGAGCACCGGGAAGCAGAGTGGCGTGCTCTCATTGCCGCTGTGCGGCAGCAATATCACGGACCGGTGAGCTATAACTGCGATAAATACGGCGAGGACCATGTGAACTGGTGGGATGCGGTAGACTGCATCGCTTCCAGCGGCTACTACCCCCTGAAGGACTGGGAAAACCAGCTGGACCGCATCGAGGCAGTGAGCAAAAAATACAAAAAGCCCGTCCTCTTCAGCGAGGCAGGCTGCATGAACATCACCGGTTCTTCTGCCGTGCCCAACAACTGGGAGCTGAAGGGAACACGGAACGATCTGGAACAGGCCGATTGGTATAGTGCCATGTTTTCCGCCTGCGCCAAGCGTCCGTGGGTCATGGGCTTTGGCGTGTGGGACTGGCCTGCTGACTCCGGAACCGCCAGCGCCTATGCCGTGTCCGGACGTCCAGCAGCAAAAATTATCCATAGTGCATATCAGGGAGAAGTTTTAGAATGAACACGTCCAATTTTGCTCGCTTGAAAGAACTGCTTCGCCGTGCAGCAGCAGGGCAGGAACTGACCCTCGGTTTTCTGGGCGGTTCCATCACGCAGGGCAGCCTTTCCACCCAGCCCGGCAACGCCTATGCGTTCCGGGTGTACCAGTGGTTCGTGGATACCTTTCCGCAGTCGAAGTTCCACTACGTCAACGGCGGCATCGGCGGCACAGATTCTCTGTACGGCGTTGCCCGTGCCGTGACCGATGTGCTGATGTACCAGCCAGATTTCGTAGTGGTGGATTTCAGCGTCAACGATCTGGAAGTTCCCTTCCGGCAGGAGACTTACGAGGGTGTTGTCCGCAAGTTGCTTGCATGGCCCTCCCACCCGGCGGTGGTACTGTTGAATAACGTATACTACGATACCGGAGCCACCGCACAGGACGAGCACAACGCCGTGGGCGACCACTACGGCGTGCCACATGTCAGCATCCGGGACAGCATTTACAAGGATCTGCGTGCCGGTAAGTATGCCAGCCGCACCCTGCTCAGCCTGATGGACTGCACCCAAACGATTACGGTCACGGTCTGGTGGCGGGGGAGATCATCAAGCTGCTGGAGGCGGTCAACGCCCACCGGAAGAACCGGAGCAGGAGCCTGCCTTCCCGGCACCGCTCACCGCCAACGCCTACGAAAACGCCCGGCGGCTGACCATCCGGGAACTCTCCCCCAAGTTGGAGGGCTTCCGGGCAGACCCGGAGGAAAAGCTGGGGCATCTGGACCACTGGAAAAACGGCTGGGTGGGCCAGAAGCCCGGCGACAAAATCACCTTTGAAGTGGATGCCTCCTGCATTGCAGTGCAGTACCGCAAGACCATCCGCCGCCCGGCGCTGCGGGCGCAGCTGGTTCTGGACGGCGACGCCGCCTACCCTGTTCTGCTGGACGGTAACTTTGACGAGGACTGGGGCGACTGCCTGTATTTGCAGCCTATCCTGCACCACGGGAACATAGAACACACACCGTGGAGTTGACGATTCTGCCGACCGACACGCCCGATGCGACTGAGTTTTATCTGATGGCACTGATCGTTACGGGGTGATGGTGGTGGTTATCACCGTGATAACCACCACTATTCATATGTATCGACCTAAAAGCCTCTCTGGATATAGTGTCTCACTTTTTCATCTAAAATGTATTGCAAATTCTTATAGAATATGGTATATACATTATACGAAACAATGTTTTGAATGAACGCACTGCCGTTCTATGATGTGTAAAGTGAGGTGCCTGCCATGACCGCCGTAATTTACGCCCGCTATTCCAGCGACAACCAGCGTGAAGAATCCATCGAAGGCCAGATTCGTGAGTGCACGGCCTATGCAGAGAAGAACGGCATCACAGTCATCAAGCACTATATTGACCGTGCACTCTCTGCCAAAACGGACAATCGTCCGGAGTTCCAGCAGATGATTAAAGACAGCGAGAAACGGCTGTTTGACATTGTGCTGGTCTGGAAACTTGACCGCTTTGCCCGAAACCGTTATGATTCGGCACACTATGAGTACCAGTTGGAGCGAAACCATGTCAAGCTGGTGTCGGCTACTGAACCAATTTCGGAAGGCCCAGCAGGTATTATGGTCAAGAGTATGCTCACCGGCATGGCTGAATACTATTCCGCAGAGCTTTCTGAAAAAGTCGTGCGCGGCATGACCGAGAATGTTCTGAAGGGAAAGTACAACGGCGGCACGATTCCCATTGGCTATACGGTAGACGAGGAAAAGTTCTTCCAGATCGATCCTTTGAAAGCCCCCTTTGTGGTAGAAGCCTTTCAGCGGTACAACGATGGCGCGACCATGAAAGAACTGATGAACTGGCTGAACGACAGCGGCGTGACCACCA
>ENA-OUNI01000796-OUNI01000796.1-human-gut-metagenome-genome-assembly--contig:-NODE-796-length-13923-cov-2.794868_pt1 | contig 13923 bp, 21 predicted proteins | sample MGYA00242499_ERZ504580 | MGnify/ENA primary metagenome ERZ504580 (study PRJEB26092, sample SAMD00036315) | human gut metagenome | host: Homo sapiens | study: EMG produced TPA metagenomics assembly of... | reverse complement strand
GAAATTTTACTTACCCCCAGTTGAACTGGGGGTTTAATCATCCTATTCGGCGCAAAAAAGTAACGAGACAGTAAAAACTGTCTCGTTACCAAGGTCTAACTTTTTGGGTCGCATCATATGTCATCATGCGCAGTCCCTTTTACTCTACAGTTTGTAGCACAGAGTTTGTCGTTTGCAGAAAAAGCCCTTAAATTTAAAGCCATCCGCTAACAACTAACTGCTATCTACTAACAACAAAAAGGGTTTGTCGCATAACGACAAACCTTTTTTGTCTTGGTCGGAACGGCGAGATTTGAACTCGCGACCTCTTCCACCCCAAGGAAGCGCGCTACCAAGCTGCGCCACGTCCCGTCGACTTTTCTATTTTAACTGATTCGACAGGACTTGTCAATAGTCTATTTGTTATCTCTTTTACGGAAAAACGGCAGGGCTACTTCTGGGAACAGGGTATAGCTCAAAACGTCTTCCGGACTGGCATCGGGGAATCCTTCGTCAGCCAGGGCTTTCTTCGATTTTTCCAGTTCCGGTTCCAAGTCGTCGGCCGGGCGGTGGGTGATGACCGGTTCGTCGCCGATGCACATTTTGCGGAACTTTTCATCGATCTTGCCGGGGACGCGGCCGTATTTCCCGCGGACGATGTCGCGGACTTCGTTGGTGACGATCTTATAGCGGCCATAGAGGACGTTGAGGGCTGCTGCCGAGCCGGTGATCTGGCTGGTCGGCGTAACCAGCGGCGGATAGCCGAGGTCGCGGCGGACGTTGGGCATTTCGGCCAGGACTTCGTCGAAGCGGTCTTCGGCGCCCTGGGCTTTTAGCTGGTTATAGAGGTTGGTCAGCATGCCGCCGGGAATCTGATATTTGCGGACAGCCGGATTGATCTGGCTGGGCATGGTCAATTTGAATTCGTCTTCCAGTTCTTTGCGGACATGTTTGAAGTGGTCGACGATGGGCCACAGGCGGTCGACGTCGATGTCCGTATCATAGATGCTGTGCTGCAGAGCCATGACCATCGATTCCGTCGCCGGCTGGCTGGTGATTTCGCCGAATGGCGACAAGGCCGTGTCGATGATGTCAACACCGGCTTCGATGGCCTTCATATAGGTCATTTCACCGAGGCCGCACGTACAGTGCGTGTGCAGTTCAATAGGCACGGACAAGTGCTTCTTGAGCATGCGGATCAGGTTGTATGCGTCATACGGTGACAGCAGGCCGGACATATCCTTGATGCAGATGGAGTCGACGCCCATGTCCTGCAGTTCCTTGGCGACCTTGGTGAACGATTCCATCGTATGGATAGGGCTGATGGTATAGACCAGGGCGCCCTGGACGTGGACGGACTTCGTGTCTTTCGCCGCCTTGATGGACGATTCCAGGTTGCGCGGGTCGTTGAGGGCGTCGAAGACGCGGATGATGTCGATACCGTTATCGACGGCGCGGTTGACGAATTCGTAGACGACGTCGTCGGCATAATGGCGGTAGCTAAGATATTCTGGCCGCGGAACAACATCTGCAAGGGCGTCTTCTTGACGTGCTTCTTGATGGTCCGCAGGCGTTCCCACGGGTCTTCGTCGAGGAAGCGCATACACGTATCAAAGGTAGCGCCGCCCCAACATTCCAGGGCATTATAGCCGACTTCATCCATCGCTTCCAGGACCGGCAGCATCTGGCGCAGGCGCATACGCGTGGCCGCAATGGACTGGTGGCCGTCGCGAAGGACCGTTTCTGTGATTTTTACTCTTGCCATTCTATTTCCTCCAATGTTGTATTTATCTTCAAAGGTTGGATGCGAAAATCATGCGTACCATCTTATTATATCATAGTAGGCCCGGTTTTGCTATTCACATCGAGGTCATACACAGTCCGGCCCTGGCAGACACGGATATGACCAAGAGGTACCTCATCCTGATGCCAGGTCAGGTGCTGAGGCAGGCTCCAGCGGGCCGTCTTGACGGTAACGTTGCGATAGCCCCGGACGCGGGACGTATCGCGCCGGTTATAGCCGATGGTGATTGCCGGTTCATCGGGCAGGCTGCGGAGGAAGGACAGGAGCTGCCGACCATAGCGGCGAGTATCGACTAATTCGCCCATAGCCGGCGTGTAGGCCCCGGCCAGGACCTGCGTGTCGTCGTCGAGGTCTTCCGTGGCTTGCAGGCCCGTCCGGATGCAATTTATGCCCTGTTCCAGGAAGTGCTGCTTCATGTAGCCGCCCGGACGACGCCTTCATGGATGGTCAAGGGCTGATAGCGGCCGGCCCGCCAGCTGTCGGCCAAGTCCGTCCCGGTGAGGACGGCGACGGGATAGATGCGGGCCAGGTCCGGCTGGAGCCGGCAGATAGCCGCCGTGGTCCGGACCAGGCTGGGCCAGTCTTCGCCGGGCAGGCCGGGCATGAGCTGGTGGCCGACGGTGAAGCCGTACTGCCGCAAGAGTCCGTCGCCGCCACGACATCCCCTGCCGTATGGCCCCGCCGGGCCTGCTCGAGGACGGTATCGTCCATGGACTGGACGCCCAGTTCGACGCAGGTCATGCCGTACTGCTGCAGGCGCTGCAATATCTCCGGCGTAATGCAGTCCGGCCGGTCGAACAGCGGATGGCGGCAATCGTACCGGCTCCAAGGCTTCGTAAGCCGGCTGCAGAAGGCCTTCCTGTACCTCCCCGGGCATGGCCGTGAAACTGCGCCGTAGAAAGCCACTTCCCAGTGGCGCGCGTCCGGGCCGACGCCGTATAGGACGCAATGAGACGGCGCACCTCATCGGGCGACGGCAGGCCTGATGTCCCGTAATCTGCCACTGATTACAGAAGACACAGCGGTGGGGACAGCGATATGGGGAATGAAAATAGGATGATAGACGTTTGCATGATGCCTCCCGTGGAATGAAAAAAGGCTTGTCGTATGACGACAAGCCTTTCAAGGTGTTAGTGGCTAGGGGTTAGGGGTTAGCCAAACCAGACACTAACTACTAACGGCTAACGGCTAACTGCTCAAAAACCTTCGCCTTTCAAATCCATGAGCGCTGTATGGGCTGCATGTTGTTCGGCGTCTTTTTTTGTTTTTCCCGATCCTTCGCCCAGGACTTTGCCGTTGACTTTGACTTCCATGTAGAAGGTCTTGTCGTGGTCCGGTCCTTCGCTGCGGCACAGTTCGTATTCGATGTGCTGCGGGCCCTTTTGCTGGACGTATTCCTGGAAGAGGGTCTTATAGTCTTTTTCATAATGGCCGCTCTTGACCAGGTCCAGGTAGCCCTTGAGCTGGTGAAGGATGAATTTACGGGCTTCTTCATAGGAACTGTCAATATAAATCGCACCGACGACGGCTTCAAAGGCGTCGGCCATGATGCTCGGCCGCGTGCGTCCTCCCGTAGCCAGTTCCCCCTTGCCCAAGAGGATATAGTCCCCCATGTGGAACTTGGCACAGACCGAAGCCAGCGGCGTTTCGCTGACGACACTGGCCCGGGCCTTGGACAGTTCCCCTTCGGGCATGTTGGATAATGAAGAAATAGATATTCACCTACGACCAAGTCCAGGATGGCATCGCCCAAAAATTCCAGGCGTTCGTTGTAATAGCCGTGGCTGGCCTTGTTTTCATTGGCATAGGATGAATGGGTCAGGGCCTGATCCAAAATGAGGAGATTGTGGAATTCCTTGAGGCCCAGGACCTGTATGAATTGTTCTAACTGTTGTTTTCGTTCGGTATCCATCAAGTCAGTCTTCTTTATTATTCAGCGTACTTCTTGAAGAGCAGGGTTGCATTATGGCCGCCGAAACCGAAGGAGTTGGAAATGGCGACGTTGATGTCAGCTTCTACGGCTTTATTGGGTACATAATTGAGGCCCAGTTCTTTCAATTCGTCTTCCGGTTCGACGAGGTTGATCGTCGGATGGACCTTGCCAGTTTCGATGGTCATGGCACAGGCAATGGCTTCGACAGCGCCGGCAGCGCCGAGGAGATGGCCGGTCATGGATTTCGTCGAGCTGATGAGCATGTCTTTGGCATGGTCGCCGAAGACGCGGGCAATGGCCTTCGATTCGTTGAGGTCGTTGAGGTGCGTCGACGTACCGTGAGCATTGACGTAATCGACGTCTTCCGGCTGGAGGCCGGCATCTTTGACGGCCAGAGCCATGCATTTGGACTGCTGGATGCCTTCCGGAGCCGGAGCGTGATGTGATAAGCGTCGGCATTGCTGCCATAACCGCCGATTTCACAGTAAATGTGAGCGCCGCGTTTCTTAGCGTGTTCCAGTTCTTCCAGGAAGACGACGCCGGCGCCTTCACCCATGACGAAACCATCGCGGTCTTTATCGAAGGGGCGCGATGCATGAGCCGGGTCATCGTTGCGCGTGCTCAAAGCTTTCATAGCGGCAAAGCCAGCTACGGCACCGGGAGATACAGCGGCTTCGGTACCACCGGCAACAGCGGCGTCGAGTTCGCCGCGCTGGATCATGCGGTAAGCAGCGCCGATGGAGTTCGTGCCTGTAGCACAAGCCGTGACGACGCTGGCACAATGGCCCTGGAGGCCGAAGAAGATGGATACCTGGCCCGATGCCATGTTGGCGATCATCTTCGGTACGACGAAGGGGTTGACGCGGGACGGACCTTTCGCGAACAAGCCTTTGTACAAGTTGTGGAGCGTTTCCATACCGCCAATGCCCGTACCGATGATGGTGCCGATGCGGTCGCGGTCTTCTTCATCCAGATTGATTTTGGAATCGTCAAGAGCCAGTTTGGCAGCAGCTACGGAGAACTGCGTGGACGGGTCCATATGGCGAGCTTCTTTACGGTCGATGCCGTAGTCAGCGGGGTTAAAATCTTTGACTTCGCCGGCAATGCGGGCAGCATATTCGGTTGCGTCAAAGTGGGTAATGGGGCCGATGCCGTTTTCGCCGTTGAGCAGGGCATTCCAGAAAGCATCTTTACCGATGCCAACAGGAGAAATGACACCTAACCCTGTAATTACTACGCGTTTTTCCAAAGTTTTCACCTCATTATAAAAAGTAACGTACTATCAGCCGGGAATGGCTTCCATTTCCCGTTTGATGTTGGCAAATATATCCTTGACCGGCAGGATGTCGTGGATTTCCATCATGCGCCTGCCGGAAAATACCAGACCTGTTTCGACATCGCCCTGCTGAGCCCGCGTCAATGCCCGGATGATGCAGTATTTATGACTGCACTTCTTGAGACACTGGTCACACGTTTCCGGCTTCGGTGCCGTCCCCAGGAGGATCCGTTCGGAGAAAGGCGTGCGGATAGCCTGGCCGGGAAGGCCGACAGGACTGTGTACGAGGATGAAGTCTTCCGGTTTATTGGCCCGGAGATAGACTTTCTTCAATTCTTCAGAACCATTCGATTCAACGCTGGCAGCAAAGCGGCTGCCCATCTGGACGCCATTGGCGCCGAGGCGGAGCATTTCCGCAATGTCTTCACCATGCAGTACCCCGCCGGCACCGATGACAGGGATGTCAACGGCAGCGCGGACTTCCGGCACGATGAGGCGGCTCGAACGGTTGGTCCCCAAATGCCCGCCTGCTTCAGCTCCTTCGACGACGACGGCCGAAGCACCCAGGGATTGGGATATTTTAGCTAGTTTGGCAGAAGACACAATAGGGACAATAGGCGTGCCCGATGCTTTGCCCCAGGCGAACATGTCCCGGGAAAAGCCTGCGCCTGCCACAACCAGATCGATTCCTTCTTCAATAGCAGTGGTCACGATGCCCTTGAATTCACGGGCTGCAACCATTACGTTTATACCTATGATTCCATGAGGAGACAATTTTCTGGCTAACTTAATTTCATGTCGCAATTCGTCAAAAGGCATGCCAGATGCCGCAATAAGGCCGATACCGCTTCATTGGCCACGGCTGCAGCCAGCCGGGCTGTGGACAAACGGATGGCCATGCCGCCCTGAATGATTGGCACCTTTGCTACGAGCTTACCTATTCTTAATTCTGGCAGCTTCACTCTGTTTTCCTCCATTCAAGATACCGGGAGGGGAAGACATGCAACATGCCTCCCCCTTCGGGCTCTTATTGCGTACTTACGCTTTCTTTTCCTTTTCAATGTAATCAACTGTATCTTTGACAGTTTTGATTTTTTCAGCCACATCATCAGGGATTTCGATATTGAATTCTTCTTCGAAAGCCATGATAAGTTCAACAATGTCCAAGGAATCAGCGCCTAAATCATCGATGTAAGCAGCGTCCATTTTGACTTCTTTTTCGTCAACGCCTAACTGTTCAACAACAATGCTCTTAACTTTTTCAAAAGTATCCTGTTCGCTCATGTCCATTCACCCCCTTTCAGTGGAGTATGCTTTTTGTATTACATTACCATGCCGCCGTCTACGTTGAGGGTCTGGCCGGTAATATAGCTGGCATCGTCCGATGCCAGGAACAAGACGGCCTTGGCCACTTCTTCCGGCTGGGCGACGCGGCCCATGGGAATGGTCTTGACCATGGCATCGACGGCGTCTTCACCGAGGACAGCCGTCATATCCGTGGCGATGCATCCCGGTGCTACGGCATTGCAGCGGATATTGCGCGAAGCCAGTTCTTTGGCTACGGACTTGGTGAAGCCAATGAGGCCGGCTTTGGCAGCGGCGTAATTGGCCTGGCCGGCATTGCCCGTTTCGCCGACGACAGACGTAATGTTGATGATCGAACCACTGCGCTGTTTCATCATCAGCCGCGATACGGCCTTGGTGCAGTGGAACGCCCCATTGAGGTTGGTATTGAGGACGGCCTGCCAGTCTTCTTCTTTCATGATCATGAGCAGTCCGTCGCGGGTGATGCCCGCATTATTGACTAAGATATCGACGCGGCCCAGTTCTTTCTTGACGGCCTTCACCATGTCGGCTACGGCTTTTTCATCAGAGACATCGCACTGGATGACCATAGCCTGAGCGCCTTTTTCTTCGATGGCCTGCTTCGTTTCTTCAGCAGCCTTCGTATTGCCAGCATAGATGATGGCGACGCTGGCACCGGCTTCAGCCAGGGCGATGGCTACGGCGCGGCCGATGCCGCGGGAGCCGCCGGTGACGATAGCAGTTTTCCCTGTTAAGTGCATTTTATCGAACCTCCTGGAAAAATTCAAGCGTTTTCTGTAAGGAAGGAATATCTTCTACATTTTCGCTGTGGATTTTGCGGTCGATTTTACGGTTAAAACCGCAAAGGGTCTTGCCCGGGCCGACTTCGACGAAGGTTTCGGCGCCGAAAGCCTGCATGGTCTTGGTGCAGTCGATCCAGAGGACCGGGCTGGCAGCCTGTTTAACCAGGTTGGACTTGATATCGGCAGCCGATGTTTCAATCTGGCCGTTGACATTGGCTACGACGGGGATCTTGGCATCGGAAATGGTGATGTCGTCGAGGACTTCGGCCAACCGTTTGGCAGCCGGTTCCATGAGCGTGCTGTGGAAAGGAGCACTGACGTGAAGGAGGATAGCCCGTTTGGCACCGGCTTCCTTCATGGCAGCGGCAGCTTCTTCGACGGCTTTGGTACTGCCGGCGATGACGATCTGGCCGGGGCAGTTGAAGTTGACGGCCTGGACCGTGCCGCCCTGGGCCGAAATCTGAGCACAGATGTCTTTGATCTTATCTTCAGCCAGGCCGAGGATAGCGGCCATGCCGCCTTCACCGAGGGGTACAGCTCCTGCATGAACTGGCCGCGGAGGCGGACCGTGCGGACAGCATCGGCAAAGGTCAGGGCGCCGGCAGCGACGAGGGCCGAATATTCGCCGAGACTGTGGCCGGCAGCGATGTCCGGTGTCAGTCCTTCCTGGGCGAGGACGCGGCAGCAGGCCGTGCTGGCCGTCAGGATAGCCGGCTGTGTATTATAGGTCTTCATGAGTTCTTCATCGGGACCTTCAAAGCAGAGCTTGGTCAGGGAGAAACCCAAAGCGTCGTCGGCTTCTTCAAAAAGCTGTTTGACAACGGGATATGCGTCGTATAAATCCTTGACCATCCCAACTTTCTGGGCACCCTGGCCGGGAAAAACAAATGCCTTTTTCATCATCAGTCACACCTCTCGTAAAAAATCAATACCATTTCATAACTAAGCTGGCCCAGGTCAGGCCGGCGCCGAATCCATCCAGGCAGACGATATCACCGCGGTGGATCATCCCTGCTTTGATGGCTTCATCTAAAGCCAGGGGAATGGAAGCCCCCGACGTGTTGGCGTATTTCTCGATGTTGACGAATACTTTTTCCATCGGAACGTGGAGCCGTTTGGCGGCGGACTGGATGATGCGGATATTAGCCTGATGCGGTACGAGGACATCGATGTCTTCCTTCGTCAGGCCCGACCGCTTGAGGGCTAATTCTGCGACATGGGGCATGGCTTTGACGGCGAATTTATAGACTTCCTTGCCGTCCATCTTGGCATAGGCCATGCCGTTTTCGCGCAGGGCATCGGTCGGCGGCATTTCGACACCGCTGGCCGGAATCGTCAGGAAATCACCGCCCGTTCCGTCAGCTCCCATAGCACCGCCGAGGATGCCGTAGCCTTCCGGTACGGGGCCGATGACAGCGGCACCGGCGCCATCGCCGAAGAGAACACACGACGAGCGGTCCTTCCAGTTGACGACGCGGGTCAGGATTTCCGCACCAATGACCAGAACATATTTATACATCTTATTTTCGATGAATTGGGAAGCAATGATCGAACCGTAGGCAAAGCCCGAGCAGGCCGCTTCCAAATCAAAGGCAGCGGCATTGACCGCATGGAGGTTGGCCTGTACTTTGCAGGCCGTCGACGGCAAGGCCCGGTCCGGCGTCAAGGTGCAGACGATGATCAAATTCAGGTCTTCCGCTTTGATGCGGCGTTCTTCAAGGCTTCTTCGGCGGCTTTGGTAGCCAGGTCCGACGTCGTGACGCCTTCTGGCGCAACGTGGCGGGCGCCGATGCCTGTACGGCTGCGGATCCATTCATCGGATGTATCCATCATTTTTTCTAAATCTTTATTCGTCCATACCTGATCAGGTACACAGTGACCTGTACCAAGAATCCCAGCGGGATTAGCTTTCACTATCATACTGTTCTACCTCTTCTTCCTCTATACTTTTACGAATATGGCCGACGACGTCCTGTTCGGCGATTTCACCGGCAACGCGGACGGCGTTCTTGATGGCCTTGGCTTTCGAACTGCCATGACAGATAATAAAGCTGCCATCGACACCGAGCAGCGGTGCACCGCCGTATTCGGTGAAGTCCAGTCGTTTCTTCAGCGATTTCAAGGCCGGGTAGACCGCTAAGGCCCCCAGTTTGGCGATGAAGCCGCTCTGTTTGATCGTATCTCTGACGAGGCGGATGATGAACATGGCCATGCCTTCGCCAAATTTCAAGATGACATTGCCGACGAAGCCGTCACAGACGACGACATCGACCGTGCCTTTCGGTATATCTCTCCCTTCTACGTTACCATAGAAAGAGATAGTTTTCAAATTTTCCAGCATCGGATACGTCTTCTGGCAGAGCTCATTGCCCTTCGACGCTTCCTCACCGATATTCAGCAGGCCGACCGTCGGTTTTTCGACGCCCAGGATGTATTTTGCATAGTGGTATCCCATGATGGCCCCTTCGACGAGGTGTTTCGGCTTGCTGTTGGCATTGGCCCCGGAATCGAGGAGCACCGTGATGCCCTTCTTCGACGGGATAGCGTCGCAATGCAGGGCCGTTCGATGCCTTTGATGCGTCCCAGCCCAAAGAGAGCCGCCGTCACAGCGGCACCCGTGCTGCCAGCGGCGACGACAGCATCGCAGAGGCCGTCTTTGACCAGCCGCGTCGCAACGACGATGGACGCGTCTTTCTTGCGGCGGATGGCCTGGGCCGGATGTTCGCCCATTTCGATGACTTCGTTGGCATGTACGATGGACAGACGGTCGCTTTCTTTGGCGCCGTATTGGTCCAGGACACCGCGTATTTTCTTTTCGTCACCTACCAGGACGACATCAAAATCATATGCTTTGACGGCCTCTACAGCACCGAGAACGATTTCTTCAGGTGCGTAATCACCGCCCATAGCATCTACAGCTATTTTCATTCTATTACCGCTCCATTATTCCAAAGATTCTATGATAAATTTTGCCCGGAATACTTCTTTCCGCATCTTCCGGATCGTGACCCATACGTAGTATTTCTGATCGCGCTGGCGCATGACTTCGGCTTGGCAATCAGTTTGTCGCCTACAGTGACGGGCTGTTTATATTTTATATTGGCTACGGCTGTAATGCAGACAGGAAGGTTCAATACCGTCCGGGCCAGGGAACTGGCCTGGGCATACAGGCATTGGGAGCGCACGATGTGAGCCTCGTCGACATATCGTCTGTTGCCGTCATAATCGAAATGGCATTCTTGCCGATGATGCAGTCCACGAGCTCCCCGACAACAGGGGCATTGCGCAGTTTCGGCTGCGCCGCTTCTGCCTTCTGGCGGATGCGGATACGCATTTCGGGGATTCCCAAGGCCATGCGGTCCAAGCGGATAGTAGCCACGCTGACGGAAAATTCTTCAGCCAATTCTTCGTCGTTTATAAAAGGATTTTCTTCAATCCGCTTCTTTAATAAAGCATGTCGCTTATCTCTCGCTATACGAACCATTTCATTCACCCTTGAAATTATTACCAAGTACTAACAGCACATACAACTAGAGATTATATAATGTTTTGGCAAATTTGGCAAGGAAAACAAAAAAGTATGCTTTCATTCCATTCATCTCATTGAATTGCCGAAAGCATACTTAATCACTCCTTAGTATTTATCGAAATCCATTTCGTTCAATACATCACGCAGTTTTTCCAGTTCTTCCTTGGTCATGGTAATACCTTTGGTCATAGCCTGATAATCCGGATCCCACGAGCGGAGGTCGAATTTCGGTGCCCGATTATTCCAGCTGATGTACGTCAGTTCTTTGCGCCAGCCGTCTTTATTTTCCGACAAAGTGCCGCAAATGTCTTCGATATTGAAATTTAACTGTGCCATTGTATACCTCCCAATAGGTGTTCTATCACCTGTGTTGTCATTTTTTCAGGTTAACGCTATAACCCAATTATTTTATATAATAGCAAATATGAGCTGTATGTCAATACAGCAGATTCGCCAATTATGTCAAGCTTTTTTTGACTTTTTATTCATGCATTTTATGCCGCTTGAAGAGGCCGCCATGTGCTTCACTGATATCGAAGACCGATACGAAAGCGTTGGGGTCGACGCCGGTGATGGCATCGCGTATCTTGGTGATCTCCAGGCGCGACACGACGCAGTAGAGGATCATCGTCTTTTCCCGCTTGTAAGCGCCTTCGCCGTTGATGAGGGTCACGGCGCGGCCCATATCCCTGGTCAGGCAGTCGGCCACTTCGTCGTGCTTGCCCGTAACGATGAGCATGCCCTTCATTTCATCGAGGCCGTTGGTGACGACGTCGATCATCTTATAGGCGATGAAGTATGCCACCAGGGAATACATGGCGCTGTCCCAGGAAAAGACAAAGCCCGAACTGCCCAGGATGAAGAGGTTGAAGAACATGATCGTCTCGCCGACGGAAAAAGGCGTGCGCCTGTCGGCGATGATGGCCAGGACTTCCGTCCCGTCCAGGGAACCGCCCCAGCGGATGATGAGGCCCACGCCGAGGCCGATGATGATGCCGCCGTAAATGGTCGACAAGAAAGGATCCGACGTGACCCGTTCGTAATGGATGAACGTGCTCCACCCGGACAGGCAGAGGATGGAAAAGAGCGAAGATATGGTGAAAAAGGCACCTATCTTCTTATAGCCAAAGATAAAGAAAGGAATGTTCAGGATGATGATGAACACACTGAAACTGATGCCTGTCACCTGCGCTGCCATGAGGGCAATGCCGACGACGCCGCCGTCGATGACGTGGTTCGGGACCAGGAAGACGTCCAGGCCGATGGTGTAGATGAGAGCGCCAAAGGCCAGGCCCAGGCACGCAAGATGTATTTCATATTTTTTCTCCTCGTTGTTTCGCTAAATAACGGCGGCCGATGATCCAGGCGACGAAGTCATCGACCGGTTCTGGCGGATATTGGAAGGACAGTGGCACGAAACGGCGCCAGCTGCGCGGGGTATATTTAAAATAGAGCTTGCGCCCTTCGACAGTGGTGAATTTTTCATCTGTCAGGGAAAAAGTGATATCCCCGTGGTTCCTGGCGATCCACTGCTTGACCAGGGGCTGCAGTTTTTATGATTGGTCCCATCGCCCATGACGATATGGGAAAAAGGATAGTTTTCATAAACGTGACTCAAATAGTCGCCCAGTTCCGGCGTCGGCACGATGGCCTTCGTGACCAGACTGCCGTCATCGGCGACGACAGCAGTCCCCGTCTTTTCCGAACCAGGGTCAATGGCAAAGATCAAAATAACTCCCCCTGTTATCGGCGTTGCCGCATTGCGGCACACCTAAGTTGTAGGGGCGATCCCGTGGGCGCCCGTTTACGTGGCTAGTGGCTAGCGGCTTGTTTTTATTCCCATCATTCGTCGGCTTCTACGCGGATGTCGATCTGCAAGGGGCCGGCCGTGTAGGTATCGGCTTCGGTGACGGCTTTGAGGACGATATCGGCGCCGCTGTGGTTCTTTATCTTGTTGATGGTCTCGAACATTTCCGCAGCCGTCAGAGCCCGACATTGCCTGTCAGCGGGTCTGGCAGGAGGCCTTTGGCCTGGGCCTGCTGATTGACGTTATGGAGAAAGCGCATGACCTGCAGTTCGGCATTGCCCGACAATTCCTGAGCCGTCAGCCGTTCTTCGTAGACGACGTCGCCGCGGTGATAGATGAGGTTATTGTCATACATTTCGACGTGGACCAGGGCCGGTTCGCCGAGCATGATGTTGCCGGCGGCGATGATGCGGAGCAGTTTCTGCGACTTCCCGGCTTTCTGCAGGGCGTCGACAGTAGCGTTGAATTCGTCTGGCGCAATATAGAGGAGGACCGTATTTTCATCGCGGACGCGAGATGACGGCAAATCATGGTATTGGTCTGGCTCATGGCCCGGCTCAGTTCTTCCCGCGTCTGGGCCTGGCTCAGGCCGCCGTTGAGGACGTTACTGGACAGGACTTCGCCGACGCGGAAGACAACCGTCCCTTCGCGGATATTGGTCATCGTTTCATTGAGCAGCTTGATGCGCTTGTCGAGGACGTCGATGGTGCCCATCATCTTCTGCTTCGTTTCTTCCAGCATAGCTACGTCCTGACGGGCCTTTTCACTATCGGCCAGGGCCGAGTCGCGCTGCTTCTTGGCTTCGTCCATGGCAACCTGGATGGCCGTCAGTTGGCGGGCCTTGTCGTCGCGGGCGGCCTGGGCCTGCTGCAGGTCCAGCTGAGTCGTCCGGATTTCTTCATTCTTGCCGTCCAGCTGTTCCTGCTGCTTCTTCAGGAGTTCTTCATTGGAGGCGATGAGCTCGTTCTTGTCGTTCAGTTCCTTGCCCAGGTCCTTGGCCTGCTGCAGCAGTTCATCCGCTGGGCTTCGAGCTGGGCCTTCTGCATCTGCAGCTGGTGCATACCGAACAAGGCGATGCGGACGTTTTCCGACAAGATAGACATGACGCCTAAGGTGATGACGGCAATGCTGATTCCCGTCAGGATGGTGACCAGGATGGACGTATACTTCGGCCGCAAACCGAATAATTTAATTTTCCGTTTCCCTACACGGGAGCCGATCTTATCGCCGAGATAGGCAATGATCCCGCCCATAACAGACAAGACGATCAGCATGACCCATCCATATTCCATAAGACACCACCTTTGCTCATTCCTTTATATCATTATATTATAGCCCATAACTACCGTGTACTGCAAGGGCCGTCCTGCCCTAGTCGTTAGCAGCTGGTTGTTAGCCGGCTCATGCTCGCTGTAGGGGCGCCACGTATGTCAAGAATAACATCGTTACATTTTGTGCAAGGACATCCTTTACACTTTATGCAAGCA
>ENA-OUNI01000795-OUNI01000795.1-human-gut-metagenome-genome-assembly--contig:-NODE-795-length-13925-cov-2.802653_pt1 | contig 13925 bp, 17 predicted proteins | sample MGYA00242499_ERZ504580 | MGnify/ENA primary metagenome ERZ504580 (study PRJEB26092, sample SAMD00036315) | human gut metagenome | host: Homo sapiens | study: EMG produced TPA metagenomics assembly of... | reverse complement strand
CAAAACCTGCCTACCCTCTTCGGGAGAAGCCCTGTGAGCAGATGCTCCGCCGCAGCTCCGGGTTGTGCCGAATGCGGCCTGCGAGGTAATCCGCCGCCTGGCCGTGCGAAAAAGCTGGCAGCAGATCGAGCACCGCTCCATCCGCCTCCCTTTTCCAGGGAAACAAACCGGGAAAGCTGCATAGCCGCAATACCCGAGAGGCCAAACTCTGTGAATTGGATTTCACCGCGCTGGGACGCGAGCGTTTCCCGCCCCGCGGAAAGGGAGATTTCCGCATGCACGCGCATCCCCTTGAGCGCCTTCACCCGCTTAGGCTCCGTGGTGATCTGCACGAGCGACGGGAACACTTCTGTCACAGGGATATGGAGGGCGCGCAGCAAGCCGTAGCCGGAGCCGTCGGAGCCGTGCTGGGGCGACGCCTTGCCGCCGCAGGCGAGGATCACCGCATCCGCCGGGAGCGCCCCATTGATGCGAAAGAAAGGCCCTGCCCCTTTTGGGGCAGTGCTTTGGAGGTCCTCCGCCTGCGTATCACATTGCACAATCACACCCAACCGCTCCGCCTCCAGGCGCAGCGCGTCGAGCACGCTCGCCGCCTGGCGGCTCATGGGATAGATACGCCCCTCCTCCTCTTCCTCACACAAAAGGCCCATCGAGCGAAAAAGACCAGCGTATCGTCAACGGAGAAACGCTCCATCGCAGGGCGCACGAAATCCACCGCCTCAAAATAATCGGCTGGAGAAGCGCGCCGGTTGGTCAAGTTGCAGCGGCCGTTGCCCGTTGCAAGCAGCTTTTTCCCCACGCGGGGAAGCTGCTCCAAAACCGTTACCCGCCCGGGAATACCGGCCTGCCGGAAAGCCCGCGCCGCCTCCACAGCAGCTGCAAGGCCTGCCGCTCCCCCGCCGATGACGCAGAGCTCCGGTGTTTTACTCTTCATACCCATCCTCCTGCCTGGAGAGATAGTCATATAGATGCTGGATTGTCTGCGCGCTCACAACGTGCTCCATCCGGCAGGCATCCTCCTCCGCAATTTCCTCCGGCACGCCTAGCGTGTGATGGAGGAATGGCGGATCATTCTGTGCCTGCGCAGCACCTGCGCGGCCCGCGTTTCGCCCTCCGGTGTGAGCGATCGTGCCATAGAATTCATGCTCCAGCAGCCCGGCCTCTTTGAGCGCGCCGACCGCGCGGTTGACGCTGGGCTTAGATACCTTCAGCGACGATGCAATATCCGTCACGCGCACCTCGCCGCCCTTTCGGTGCAGAATGAAAATCATCTCAAGATAATCTTCCAACGAGGCAGAAATATCATCCATTGCCGTGCTCCTTTCCACACTCCTGCGGGAACTCTCCGCAGCAAGCGCAACCGGCCCCAGAACAGCCTGTGCAGCCGGAGCACCCAGAACAGCCGCAGCCGCCCTTTCCACGTGCCTGGCGCACTTTTTGATATAGCATCACGCCCACAGCGCAGGCGGCCAACACCGCAATCAGCACATCGGCGATCCATCCCAATCGGAACACACCCTCACCTTTTTAAAATACCAGCATCAACAGCCGGCCAAGCTGATACACCACAAACGTGACCAGATAGGCGACCACCGCTTGAAAACCCAAGGCAAACACTGTCCACTTGCCGGAATTCATCTCGCGGCGGATTGTCGTCACAGCGGCGATGCAGGGGATGAACAGAAGCGCAAAGGTCATAAACGCATATGCGCCCGCCGGGGAATAAACCGCCTGCAAAGCAGCCGTCAACCCGGCTCCGCTCGCCCCGTAAAGGATGCCGAGGGAGCTTACCACCTGCTCGCGCGCGATCAGGCCGCTTAAAAGGGAGACGCTGGAGCGCCAATCCCCAAAGCCCAGCGGCTGAAACACAGGCGCAATTGCCGTGCCGATCACGCCGAGGATGCTTTGCGAACTATCCTGCACATGGTGAAAAGAGAAATCAAAATATTGCAGCGCCCACACAACAACGCTCGCGCCAAGCAGCACAGTGCCCGCCTTTGTCAAAAAATCCTTAAGCTTTTCCCACACATGCATGGTGAGCGTTTTGGCGGTGGGCAACCGGTAAGGCGGCAGTTCCATTACAAAAGGGGCGTGCCCACCTTTGAGAACGGTTTTTTGCAGAAGGAATGCACACAAAATCGCCACCACCAGGCCGAGCAAATAGATCGAGCATACGGCAAGCCCGCTCGACGCGCTGAAAAACGCCGCAATAAATAACGAATAGATCGGCATTTTGGCACTACACGACATAAAAGGAATGAGCATGATCGTCAGGCGGCGGTCCTTTTCATTCTCCAGCGTGCGCGAGCTCATCACAGCGGGCACGGAGCACCCAAACCCCATCAGCATTGGAACAAATGATTTGCCGGAAAGGCCGATCACATGCAGCGCACGATCCATAATAAAGGCCGCGCGCGCCATATAGCCGCTATCCTCCAAAATGGAGAGGAAGAAAAACAGCAGCAATATCTGCGGCAAAAAGGCAAGCACCGCACCCAGCCCGCGATGACGCCGTCACAGACAAGGCCCGTGGCCCAATCCGCAGCGCCAATTCCGGTGAGCAGGCCGCGCACTGCCTGCGCCAGTGTTCCATTAATCAAATCGCCGACGAGATCGCTCAGCCGAGGGCCGAGCGCGCCAAAGGTGATATAGAACACAGCCCCCATGATCGCGAAGAACAGCGGGATCGCAAGGTATTTATTGGTGACAATTTTATCCACCCGGTCAGATACTGTCAAGTGCCCATCCTCATGGCCTTTTTTGACGGCCTTCTGGGTAACGGAGCAGATAAACTTATATTTTTGATCCGCAATCACCATCTCACGGTCGATATGGTCCGTTTCCAGCTCACGCACGATTGATTCCAAGCAGCTGAGCTGTGTATCGCTCAAATCCAGCTTTTCGAGCGTGGGCGCATCCCCTTCAATGAGCTTCACGGCTGACCAGCGCAGGGGAAGATCGTGCTTTTTACAATTCTCCCGAATCAAATCTTCAATCAGCTGCACCGCCTGGCGCACCGCGCCGGTATAGAGATCGGGCGGCTGGCCTAAATTGCAGTGGCGGTCCAGATGCGTATTGCTCGTTGCGTGAATTACTTCGTGCTCCGCCGTATGAATCAGCTTATGTACCGGTGCCCGGCTGGCGGAATCGGCACGACCGTAATGCCCAGCAGCGCGCTCAGCAAAGGGTAGTCGATCGTGTCGCCGCGCTTCTCCAGCATATCCACCATATTTAACGCGATCACCATCGGGCGGCCAAGCTCCGCGATCTGAAGGGAAAGGTAGAGGTTGCGCTCCAGATTCGTCGCGTCTACAATATCAATAATCAAATCCGGTTTCTCATCAATCAGATAATTCCGGGTGACAATCTCCTCCATGGAATAGGGGGAGAGGGAATAAATCCCGGGGAGGTCAACAATCGAGGCGTCCGCTTCGCTGCCAATGACCTTGCCCTCCTTTTTTTCAACCGTAACACCGGGCCAATTGCCGACATATTGATTGCTGCCTGTCACCGCATTAAAAAGCGTCGTTTTCCCGCAGTTGGGATTCCCCGCGAGCGCATAGCGATAGCTCATCCTTCAAACCATCCTTTTGCAAAATCACTCTGAAACCTCAACCCGGATATTTTGCGCTTCCGACTTGCGGATGCTCAACTCATACCCTCTCACATTAATTTCAATTGGATCCCCCATCGGGGCTGTTTTCCGCATGACGATCACCGCGCCGGGCGTGATCCCCATATCAATAATGTGGCGGCGCACCGCACCCGTGCTGCCAAGCCCTGTCACAACGCCTTTTTCCCCAGGGCGAAGCCGGTCAACTGTTTTCAGCATCAAACACCGATCCCTTCACACTCATTTGGATATTTTGCCTGTTTACAGCGCCATAAGGCGTGAAAGGGCAAAACTGCTGCTCCTCATTCAAAAAGGCCCGCCTCCCTACAGAGGAAACCTGATTTCGAAATTGTTAGCCACGGCTAAATTATAATATAGCGGAACCCTCTTTGTCAATTTATTTTATACTTTGGAGCAAAATAAAAGGTTCTAATAATTGGACAATCTGCAAAAATGCGTTGAAAAGTGTGTTCTAATCTGCGTTTACAGGTTCCGCTTTTGAAAACGCGGTTGACGGAAATACGATTTCGTATTATTATATGAACGTTAGATTGTGTTTATGGATTGCTGTTTTTGTGCAATTTGTTTGTTTTCATCAGAGATGAGGAGTGTGCGCCTTGAAGGGAATCATTTTAGCTGGAGGATCCGGCACCCGGCTTTACCCTTTGACAATGGTCACCAGTAAGCAGCTGCTTCCGGTCTATGATAAGCCAATGATTTATTATCCGCTGTCGATCCTGATGCTCGCTGGTATTCGGGAAATTCTGATTATTTCTACACCTGAGGATACGCCGAAATTTGAAGCGCTTATGGGCACGGGGAAGCAATTCGGCCTTAAGCTTTCCTACGCTGTGCAGGACAAGCCGAACGGCCTTGCGCAGGCTTTTGTCATCGGAGAAGATTTTATTGGAGACGACAGCGTTGCCATGATCCTTGGAGATAATATTTTTTATGGCAACGGTCTAGGCCATTTGCTTCGCCAAGCGGCCATCAATCCGGGGCGTGCCACGATTTTCGGCTACTATGTGGATGATCCAAGCGCTTCGGCGTGGTGGAATTTAACGCAAAAGGTGAGCCGACCTCTATTGAGGAAAAACCGAAGGAGCCAAAATCAAACTATGCTGTGACCGGGCTTTACTTTTATGATAACCGCGTTGTGGAATTTGCGAAGGCGCTTCAGCCCAGCGCCCGCGGAGAATATGAGATTACGGATATTAATCGCAAATACCTGGAGCTGGCGACCTTGACGTCCGCTTCCTTGGCCGCGGCTTTGCCTGGCTGGATACAGGCACGGTGGACGCCCTGATGGATGCCGCCCACTTCATCCGCACGGTTGAAAAGCTGCAAGGGATCAAAATTTGTTCCCCAGAGGAGATCGCCTATAACAAACGATGGATCACCAAAAGGCGCTGATCTCATCTGCTGAGAAATATGGAAAATCAACCTATGGGCAGCACCTGCGCCGAGTGGCGGAGGGCAAAATCCTGTATGAAAATGCGCCGGGCAAACGTGCGCGCCGCTGGGGCTCAGATGACGACGACCCGATGATTCATGCTCTTGATTGAGCCATCGTTTATTTTCAGCGAAGTATTTTTATGAAAGACGGGGCTATGTATGAACGTCATACAAACCAAAATTGAAGGCGCTTTTTTGATTGAGCCCGACGTATTCGGAGACAATCGAGGTTGGTTTATGGAATCCTATTCCTATGAAAAATACGCTGCCTGCGGCATTCAGGTTCGTTTTGTGCAGGACAACCGTTCCCGCACTCAGCACAAGGGCACCATCCGCGGGCTGCACTGTCAGACAAACCCAAAAGCGCAGAGCAAACTGCTAACGTGTACGCGCGGCGCGCTGCTGGATGTTGCCGTTGATATTCGACACGGCTCCCCTTCCTACCTGAAGTGGATCGGCGTCGAACTGACAGAGGAAAATAAAAAGCAAATTTTTATCCCAAAAGGCTGTCTGCACGGCTTTTTGACCTTGACCGATGATGTAGAGGTGGAATACAAGGTGGATGAGTATTACGCGCCGGAAAATGACCGGAGCATCCGCTTTGACGATCCGGCGCTCGGCGTCCTTTGGGGGCTGCAACATCCGATACTATCTGCCAAAGATCAAAACGCTCCTTTGCTGGCCGAGAGTGATGTGCGTTTTATTTATCCACTGTAAAGCCCTTTTTCAAACAGAATGCATGCGATGGAGCAGCGTTTTCGCCGCTCCTTTTCTCCTATTTTTGGATGGGTTAAATTGTCATTTTTTGAATAAATGCTATTAAAAATGGGCAACAAAAGCCCGTAAAATGCTAGAATTGCGATTTGCTTTTGTTGTTTTTTCCCCGCGCACCACCCAGAAGGCGCGGGAAAAACCGGAATGGACCGCAAGGCGGCTGCCGCCCTGCGGGCACAGGTTCCTAATCGACATATTTTAAACAATAGGAAGGACTATTTTCTATGAAGATTTTGGTAACCGGTTCCAACGGCCAGTTAGGTTACGACGTGCTCAAAGAACTCCACCGGCGTAAAATCCCCTGCCGCGGGATTGATCGAGAGGAGTGCGATATCACGAATATGCCGCAGGTCATGCATTGGGTCGAAACCTACCAGCCAGACGCTGTGATCCACTGCGCGGCCTATACCAACGTCAACCGTGCTGAAACGGAGCAGACGCTTTGCATGGATATCAATTACCGAGGCAGCGCAAACATTGCCGCGGCGGCCAATAAAACGGGCGCAAAGCTTATTTATATCAGCACGGATTATGTGTTTGGCGCCTCCGGAGAGCAGCCGCTCGGCATCTATGAAGCCAAAAATCCACTGAACACCTATGGGGAAACAAAATTGAGCGGCGAAAACAGCACGCGAATCCTATGCCCACGCTCTTTTATCGTGCGCACCTCATGGGTATTCGGCATCAACGGCTCTAACTTTGTAAAAACGATGCTTCGGCTTGGCCGGGAAAAAGAAGAGATTTCCGTGGTAAGCGATCAGATAGGCTCCCCCACCTACACGGCAGACCTTGCCCCCCTGCTGTGCGATATGGCGATGACAGAGCGCTTCGGCACCTATCACGCCACCAACGAGGGCTATTGCAGCTGGTATGAATTTGCAAGAGAAATTATGCGTCTGGGGCACCTGCCTGCAAAAATCCACCCAGTTGCCACGGCGGATTATCCCAGCCCGGCTGCCCGTCCGCTAAATTCGCGCCTTTCTAAAGAGAGCCTGGATGAAGCAGGTTTTCCGAGACTGCCACATTGGAAGGATGCTTTGCAGCGGTATCTATCCGAACTGGCAATTGCAGAAGAGGAAGGGGTTCTCAAGGCCTTTTAAGCGATCCACCTAGATGCTCTATACCATCGAAAAGATAGCAGCTTTATGCAGGATAAAAATAAAAGGGCGCTGTTGCACAATGCTTTGCAACAGCGCCTTTTTATTTTTAAATCATTTTAGTCAATGACAGAATTCTGCTCTTCCTCTGCCCTGTCATCTTTCATCCCGATGCGCATTCGGTAGCAGAAATCCATGCGGAAAATTTCATCCTCAAAAATCTCATGCAACTTTTTTCTCAAAACGGGACACGCAAAGCTTGACGATCTCCGGCTCCATGCGCAGCATGGTTTGCAGGCTCCCCTGGCTGAGCGCAAGGTTGATGAAACGGCGTGCGTCACACTCCTCCGTATTCGAAAAAACAATCTCACGGGTGTAGCCAAAAATCCGCTTTCTTGAATACGGGATAAATGCTCGCTTTTCTCCCAACGTAAAAAGCTATCTGCATAATCCTTGGTAGCGCTCGCAAGCTCCTGAATCCTGCGTTGCAGGTCGTTATAAGCTTCCTCTGCCCTGCGGTCGCACACAGGCGGCCAGTCGCAGTCGTAGGTGGCAAAAATACCGCCGGGCTTTAAAATGCGATTTACCTCCTGCAACGTTTCCTCCGGCTCCATCCAGTGAAAAGACTGGGAGCAGGTCACCAAATCAGCGCATTCCGGCGCAAGCCCCGTTTCATGGGCAAAGGCATTGACAAAGCGGATATTTTGCTTCGGCACACGATGCTCCTGCGCATAAGCAATCATATCCGGCTTGGTTCCACGCCGATTACCTCAGCCGCGGCGGTTCCCCACAGGCGGGTGGAAAGCCCCGTTCCACAGCCCAGTCTACGACCGTTTGCGGAAAATACCCCAAATAGTTAATCAGGCAGTCCACGACAAAGCGTGGGCCGCGCGGTCGCGCCATGTGGTAGACATCCGCATAGCCCATAAAGCGCTCTGCGTTTTTTGAAACATCCATCATTGTAAGACCCTTTACATCCTCTTTTTCATTCCAAATAATATTGCAACAGCGCGAATCATACAAAAAACACATTTTCAGCATGCATTGTAACGGGATGCACGCTTGGCCTTCTATATGAATCCTTTGCTGTGTTGGGCAACTTTCCAGGCTGTTGGACACCGATTTTTTACAAATAATAGCTGTCATTCCGTGGTATCTTCCACAAACGGTCAAACAAGGCATATCAGATACACAATTTATGAATCATCTATGGGGATATTATAGTCTAAGAACCCCCTACACGCAAGAGCATCTACAAAATCTTTCTCGCCGGAAACGACGCTCTATAAAGCGAGGCTTCTTTATACGAATTTCACGGAGCGGAGGCCTTCTTAACTACTTCTTAATGCGAAATATGCTATCATAATGCAAAAGTAAGGAAAGTAGGGATCGCCGTGTAGTAAACTCCTCCAGCAAAACATTCCATTCAAAAACAAAACTGATTCAAACCACAAAGAGGTTATCCAGTATGAAAATGAAGGAATACGGTTCTGAAAATCATCCCACTATTTTGCTCCTATGTAAAAAGGAGCCTAAAAATGAAGGATGGAATTCTCTGATTCACGCACTTGAGGAACAATATCATATTCTTCTTCCCTCTCTAAACGATACATACCAGATGCAAACCCAATATGCCAAAGCACTGCATGATATCACACAATACGTTAGCACCCATTACGCAGGGCGAATTTATGCCGTTTATGGGTTATCCGACAGTTGCGGACTTCTGCTGGCAATGCTCCGGCAAGGTAAAATACACTCTAGCAAAACGATCATAGAATCGGATGGATGTCCACCCGGATACTTTGCCTTTTCCCTTCTTCCCCCTAAGTCTTATTCAGAAAGGAGCTTTGACTTGCGATGAAAAAAACGGTTTTTGCCGGCTCGGCCACCGCTCTTGTCACTCCCATGAAAGAAGATCTGTCTATTGATTTTGACCTGTTCGGCACGCTGATTCAGGAGCAAATACGCCACGGCACGGATGCGCTTGTCGTTGCCGGAACCACTGGTGAAAGTGCAACTCTTACGGATGAAGAGCATATTGAGCTGATCCGATTTGCCGTCAAGGCTGCCAAGGGCCGCGTTCCGGTCATCGCGGGTGCGGGCAGCAATAGCACAGCCCACGCCCTCCTGCTCACCAAAGCGGCGGAAAAAGCGGGAGCGGATGCGTTGTTGCATGTTACTCCATATTACAATAAAACTTCTCAACGCGGGCTGATCGCACATTTTTCTGCCTGCGCTGCTGCAACAACGCTCCCGATCATCCTATATAACGTCCCTTCACGAACAGGTGTCAATATTCTACCTGAAACCTATGAAAAGCTAGCGCAGCTCGACAACATCGTTGCCACGAAAGAAGCTAGCGGAAATTTTTCACAAATGGCCAAAATTGCTCCGTCTGTGGCGACAGTCTCGCAATCTATTCCGGCAACGACGATCAGATTACATCGGCGCTCGCATTGGGCGCGAAGGGCGTTATTTCAGTGCTTGCAAATCTTGTGCCGGGAGAGGTTCACAGCCTCTGCCAAGCCTTCTTCGACGGCAACGCCGCACTGAGCGATTCCATGCAGCTAAAGTATTTGGAGCTAATCGAGCGCCTCTTCAGCGATGTAAACCCTATCCCCGTGAAACAGGCACTCTGCTATATGGGAATCCCGGTTGGTAGATGTCGCCTGCCTCTCTGTGAAATGGACGATATCGCCGCGGAGCGGCTGCTCGCTACCCTGCAAAAATATGAGCTATGCAATTCAGATGAAACGCACCGGGCAGGGAGCGTGACTGTACATCATCTCCCAGTTGGCCTTCTCTGGAACATGATCGCCCTTTAACCCCTCTGTACGCCCTGTGTTTCACCGCCATGCGGTAGCTGAAACTTCTTCTGCGGGACGCCTGTTCCCTTTTTTAATCAGGCTGCAAGGCTTCTTTTCGCTCAGCCTCAATTTGGTGCGCCAAAGCTTGCGTCGGCTCCAAGTAAGTCTCCGATCCAGAATTATCAATCACGATAAGCTCTGGTATGCTCTCCGGAGGGTTAAAATTCCGGCTGCGACATAGTCCTCCCAATGTGCCAGTTTCCAAGTATCCCGCTCGGAGGCGCGCATCTGCATCCGTTTTCGGCAAACCTCCAGATCCGTATGCACCCAAACCACCTGAAGCCGGGCGCCCATCTCCGCCAGCCTTCGACGCATCTCCTCCAGCCATACAGGATTGCGCACCTCACGGGTAAAGGGCGCATTAACGAGCACGCAGTGGTTGAATTCCAGCGCCTCAAAGGCGATCTGGAGGATTGCGTCATATTCATAATTGCGTATATTCTGCTCAAAAAAGGCAGAGCTGCGATCAAACGGCTCGCCAGCGGCCTGAAAAATCCGGCGGGATAAAACAATGACGCTATCCTTATCAAGGTAAACACAGTTTTGCAGCATACTGGCTAACTGCTTGGCAATAAAGGTTTTTCCGCTGGCGGGTGGCGAGGTCACTAAAAGAAATGTTTTCATTGTACACGCCCTTTCGTATCCAACGCGGTATGAACTTAGTATACGACGCCAGGCGCAAATCAAACCAACGCTATGGAAAAAAGTACCCGCCGGCTCAAGCATGCCGGCGGGTGCCATTTTATTTTTTATTACGAAGCAAAGCCAATCGGTCCCATAGGATCAAAGAGATGTAACCAGCTTGCCGCACACACTTGGCCGGCGGCTATTTTTTATTACGAAGCGCAGCGAGTAACAAAACAGGGCCTGCCTTCATTGCGGGGATCTAAGAGATGCATAACGCCTATGAGAGCGCGCAGCTACCGGCTATTTTTTATTACGAAGCAAAGCGAGTAACAAAGCAAAGCCTGCCGTAACCACATAGATCATAGAGATACACATTGCCTACGAGAACAGGCGGCTCCTTACTATTTTTATAACATCTATGGATGCATCGCACGGTATTTTTTCTGCGTGGCGATCCCTCCCCGGATATGGCGCTGAGCTTTGTTAACATCGAGCACCTCCCGCACCTCCTGATAGAGCTGCGGATTCACCCGGCGCAGGCGTTCTGACACATCCATATGTACGGTAGATTTACTGATTCCGAACTCCTTTGCCGCCGCCCGTACCGTCGCCTTGTGCGCAATGATATATTCGCCGAGTTCTACGGCTCTTTCTTCCACGATACCTTTCAAGATGAGCCCCTCCGTTTTCCGTTAAAGTGAAACCTGCCTTTCTATTTCCCTCAATCTATATGCGCATACTGGGCGGATTATGTTTTCCCAAAGCGCAATTGACACCGCCCGGAAAAGGTGCTACATTGAAACAAACTCCTGATAGGAAAGGAGGCTCAGCCTTTTTTATGAAACAAGCGGAAAGCGCCCGTGCTGAATGGCTGCGGGCGATGCACAAAATTGCGTTTCCTGTGCTTTCAGCAGCAGCGGAAAACCGCCTGCATGATACCCTCCCGCTGGATAGGAAGGAGAAACAGCGCGGCGTGGCCTATCTGGAAGCCGTGGGCCGGACGATGATTGGCATTGCGCCCTGGCTGGAGCTCTCCCTCCCTCGCAGCACATCAGAGGAAGAGCGCGCTTTGCAGAAGCAATACCGGGCTTTCGCCCGCAAAGCGCTCGCCAACATCTGTAATCCTTGCGCAGCGGATTACTGCGTATGGAATCAAACCGGCGCCCTTCTCTCGCCTGACCAGCCGCTCGTCGATGCAGCGTTTCTAGCAAGCGCCCTGCTGAAAGCGCCCACTCAACTGTTTACGATCCAACCGCCGGAGGTACGCGGGAAGCTGCTCGCCGCCTTTGAACAGGCACGCCTAATGCGCCCCGTGCGCAATAACTGGCTGCTCTTTGCCGCGACGATTGAGGCGATGCGCTATCGCTTCACTGGAATCGGCGACGGTATGCGCATTGAATACGCGCTAAGCAAGCATTTTGAATGGTATAAAGGGGACGGTGCTTATGGCGATGGGGACGCATTCCACTGGGATTATTACAACAGCTTTGTCATTCAGCCGATGCTCGAGGAGGTTTCCCGCACCGCAGAGCCGCTCATTGCGGATAAGCGCTACCGTGCGCAGTTTGTAAAAAGCCTGATGCGCTATTGTGAATTGCTTGAGCGAATGATTTCACCGGACGGCTCCTATCCCTGCATGGGCCGTTCCATCGTTTACCGTACGGGAGCATTCCACGCGCTCGCCCACGCGGCGCTGAGCGGGCACCTGCCCCTTCTCTCCCGCCCGGGCAGGTGCGCCGAGCTCTCAGCCTCGCGCTACGAAAAATGTTTTTTTCTCAGGAATTATTCGATCCAAGCGGCTTTCTGCAAAAGGGGCTTTCCGGCCGCCAGCCGGGGCTGGCGGAATCTTATATCAACACCGGCAGCCTTTATCTTTGCTCTACCATCTTTCTCCCGCTCGGCCTTTCGCCGGATGACGCCTTCTGGACGGATGCAGAACAGCCCACAACTTGGGAAAAGCCTGGTCAGGTGCAAACCTTCCCGGCGACCACGCAATTGGATAGGCAACGGCATAAAAGGGGCGAAATTTCCGGTTTATTGAGAAAAGACGATGACTTTTTTATCAGTTTCGTGTATAATACAAACATCTATATTTTGAGCAGAGGGAGTCGATTCGAATGGCGATCATTCGCAAAGAAGCATATTTCAACTCTTCCACCGGTAAAAATAAAATCCACTGCATGATCTGGCAAGACGATGCGGTGAAGCCCATCGCGCTATTTCAAATTGCGCATGGTATGTCTGAGCATATTGAGCGATACGACGATTTTGCCTGTTTCCTCGCTGGGCATGGCTTTATCGTGTGCGGCAATGACCACCTGGGGCACGGAAAATCTGTCAACTCCTTGGATGATCTCGGGTATATGGACGATAAAAACGGCCATATCCGCATGGTTGATGATATGCATATCCTGCATCACATCATGCACAAGCGCTACCCTGACCTACCCTATTTTCTCTTTGGCCACAGCATGGGTTCCTTCCTTTCCCGCTCCTACGCCGCACACTTCGGCAAGGAGCTGGCAGGTGCAATCTTCTGTGGTACGGGCGAGCTTCCCCGCCTCCCTGGAGGGTGTGGTATCTGCCTTCGACAAGGTGGTAGATAAAATTGGCCCGCATGCCAATGCGGATCTGCTCTTCAAAATTGGCAACGGCGTGTTCAATGCGCAGTTTAAAAACCCACGCACCAATGTTGACTGGATCAGCACAAGCGAGGAAAATCTCGACCGCTATCTCGATGATCCGCTCTGTGGATTTAACTTCAAGCTCGGCGGCACACGCGATGTAGTGCGTATTTTAATGGAGGTCAGCCGCAAGGATTGGGCGCAGAAGGTGCCTCAGGATCTGCCCATTATGCTGATCTCCGGCGCGAAAGATTCCGTTGGCTTCAACGGCAGAGGCGTTTTGGCTGTGTCGGATAATCTGGAGCTTGCAGGCAATGAGCCGACGGTGATCCTCTACCCGAACGACCGGCACGAAATCCTCAACGAAAATGACCACGAAAAGATTTATAACGATATCATGAAGTGGCTAGACGGTGTATTGGCGGCGAGGGAAGAGCAGAAAGCCTGAGAAATAAAACAATAGAATATGAAAAATGGACGTATGCAAATGAATCTCAAAATGCATACGTCCGTTTTCTAAATTTGCTCAGTGCGAATCGGAATCAAACATCAACATATAGGGAGGTTCGCACCAAAATCAAAAGGGAATATTGGAATAAATATCCCAAATGAGAGAATTTACATCGAGTTCTCTTGCTTTTTCTGTAAAATATGTTGTAATAGAGATGCTTAAGAGACGAAAAATGGTTTCTTTTGCTGTCTCCGCCCACACGGGCGGAGTGGATTGAAATCCAATATCATTAAAAAACCTGAAATCGCGATCGGTCTCCGCCCACACGGGCGGAGTGGATTGAAATACCTGGATGCAAGCCAGCCAGCGTGCAGGTGAGGTCTCCGCCCACACGGGCGGAGTGGATGAAATTGC
>ENA-OUNI01000794-OUNI01000794.1-human-gut-metagenome-genome-assembly--contig:-NODE-794-length-13926-cov-9.507863_pt1 | contig 13926 bp, 14 predicted proteins | sample MGYA00242499_ERZ504580 | MGnify/ENA primary metagenome ERZ504580 (study PRJEB26092, sample SAMD00036315) | human gut metagenome | host: Homo sapiens | study: EMG produced TPA metagenomics assembly of... | reverse complement strand
CTCGCCGGGCGCTTCGCCGTCATCCGCCCGCTCGCCGTCATCGTCATCCGGTTCGGGGGCGACCGGCAGCTCGATGGTGAACGTGGAGCCTTCGCCCTCGCGCGACCATACGGAGATCGTACCGCCGCACTCCTGCACGCAATGCTTGGTGATGGCCAGGCCAAGCCCCGAGCCGCCCGTGGCCCGCGACCGCGCCGGATCGACCCGGTAGAACCGTTCGAATACGCGGTCCAGCGACGCCGAGGGGATGCCGATGCCCTGGTCGATCACGCGAATCGTCATGGAGCTCGGGTCCTTGCACAGCGAGACGCTCACGCTGACCGTCGTGTATTCGGGCGAGTAGCGGATGGCGTTTTCGACGAGGTTCTTCACGGCCATGGTGAGGGTCTCCCGGTCGACCATGATGGCGATGTCGCGCTGCGCCTCGTCGTCCGCGGCGCGTCAGCGTCGACCGGCGCCTGCTCGCCGCGCAGCGCACCGTATGGCGATGTGCTTCGCACCGGCCTGCACCAGGTTCTCGCCGACGGCGCGCGCACCACCGACATGGCGGATATGCGCTGCGCCTTGAGCATCGCCGGCGCGTCCTGCGCGCGCTGCAGTTCGATCAGGTGGGTCACCAGTTCGGTCAGCCGCGCGGATTCCTTGGTGATGCGGCCGGCGAAATACCGCACGGCGCCAGGGTCATCCGCCGCGTCGGAGACGGTTTCGGCGAGCAGCGAGATCGCGCCTGCGGGGGTCTTCAGCTCGTGGGAGACGTTGGTGACGAAGTCGCGGCGCATCCGCTCGAACCGACGCTGCTCGGTCACGTCGTTGATGAACACCGCGTACAGACCGTCGCAGATATGGCCGACGCGTACGCGCAGGTAGCTGTCGGAGGGCGCGGAGCTGCCGGCGGTGACACCTCGTCCGGAAATCGCGCTCGACATGCGGGTCAGGTCGAGCGAGACGCACATCTCGCGTTCCCGCACGCCCCCGTTCTCCACCACGACGTGCAGGATGTCGAGGATCTCGTCCTTGACGATCCAGCCGTTCTCGATGACATCGACGTTCACCGAGCTTTTGCTGGAGCACCGCACGGAACCGTTGCCGTCGCAGACGATCACCTCGGACGGCATGACGTCGATGAGCCCCTGTTCCGCCTCGCGCACCGGCACGTCGGTGCCGAACAGCGAGCCGGAATCGCTCCCCTGTCCCGCCAGCGTGTCGCGTTCGCCGGACTCGCGCCCCAACGCGTACGACCTCGATACGGCAATCACCAACACGATAATCGTCACCAGCACCGCCAACGCCACATGCACCCATGTCATCGGACCCGCCCCGCCTTTCCTCGGCCCTGCACCGCTCTCATCCACCCGCACCGATGATGCGGATGCGGATGGTTTCAGCGTAACGGCTCCGCACGTCCCGCCGCCAGCGCGACTACGTAAGTTTGCCAGTTGTTCAACTTGCCGTGTCCTTCCGCGGCGCAGCCCGTCGAAGCGAGCCGCGCCCGGCGTCACATGCGCCGCAGGATGTCGAGCACGATGCGGGCCGCGGTATCCGCGTATTCGGAGATATCGAAGCCCTTGAACTCCTCGTAGTCGGTGTCGGCGTGTCGCTCAGCGCGCGGATCACCAACGCGGGTACTTCGTTTCGGGCGGCGACGTGCGCCACGGATGCGCCTTCCATCTCGACGGCGTCGGCGCCGGTGTCGTGGATGACCTTGGCGATCTGCGCCGGCGTATCGACGAAGTAGTTGCCGGACGCGATGATGCCGATGATGTGCGTGACGCCCATGGCCGCGAGCGCCTGGTCGGCGAGGGACAGCAGACGGTCGTCGGAGTGGAATTCCTCGACGGGCTGCTGCTCGGTGCCGGGCTTCCATTGGCCGACGAGTCGCATGTCGGTGTCGAGGTAGCGCAGTGTGCCGCCGAGCACCACGTCGTTGATGTGCAGGTTCCGGTTGAGGTTGCGGCGATGCCGGAGAAGATCACCGCGTCGGGATGGTATGTGTCGATCAGGTGCTGGGTGGTGGCGGCGGCGTTGACCAGTCCCATGCCGCCGACGGTCGCGACGGCGGTGACGGTGCCTCCTTCGTTGGTTCCCAGCGTGCCGCGCGTCACGTCGAGGCCGGCTTGGCGGTCGTGGGTGACGTCGTTCAGTGATGCGGCGATGAGTGCGACTTCGTCGTCCAATGCGCCAATGATGGCGATGGTGGTCATGGGAATCCTTTCCGTGTGGTTGTTCGTGAAGAGTGATGGACGCCGTTTCAGCGCCAGCGCCGGGCGGACACCGCGTCGGCGAGCTCGTGCAACAGCCGTTCCGTCTCGTCCCAGCCGATGCAGCGGTCGGTGATCGACTTGCCGTAGACCAGTTGGTCGAGCGGGGCCGCCGGCTGGTTGCCGCTTTCGATGAAGCTTTCCATCATGATGCCGGTGATGCCTTCCTCGCCATCGGCTATGCGCCGGGCGATGTCTCGCACGACCTCTGCCTGCCGGTGCTCGTCCTTGCCGGAGTTGCCGTGCGAGCAGTCGATGATGAGCGTGGGTGGCGGCAGATTCCGCCGGCATCATCGCGCGCACGTCGTCCATCGCACGGCGCACGGATGCGGTGTCGTAGTTCGGCCCGTGGATCGAGCCGCGCAGCACCACGTGGCAGTCCGGGTTGCCGAGCGTCTCCACCGCGCAGGCCCGGCCCATGTGGTCGATGCCGAAGAACGTGTGCTGCTGCGCGGAGGCGTAGCAGCCGTTGACGGCGGCCTTGACGGACCCGTCGGTCGCGTTCTTGAATCCGATCGGCATCGACATGCCGCTGGCGAGCTGGCGGTGGACCTGCGACTCGGTGTTGCGGGCGCCGATCGCGCCCCAGCTGACCGCGTCGGAGATGAACTGGGGGCTGGTGGGCTCCAGGAATTCCGTGGCGGCGGCGAGTCCTTCGCCCAGCACGCCGATCAGCGTCTTGCGCGCGAGCAGCAGGCCCTTGCGGATGTTGTGGCTGCCGTCGATGTCGGGGTCGTTGATCAGTCCCTTCCAGCCGACCGTCGTTCGCGGCTTCTCGAAGTACACGCGCATCACGATGAGCAGTTCGCCTTCGGTCTCCTTCATCACCTTCGACAGCCGGTGCGCGTAGTCGAGCGCGGCGTTCGGGTCGTGCACCGAGCAGGGGCCGACGATGACGAGCAGACGGTCGTCCTGCCCATACAGGCAGGCGCGTATCTCGTCGCGCGAGTAGGCGACGATCTCCTGCGCGGCGGAGTCAAGAGGCAGTTCCGCCAACACCTGGGCCGGGGTGGGCAGCGGTTCGAGCTCCAGCACCCGGCGGTTGATGATACGGCTGACGCCCACCTGATCCTCCCAGCGCGGCACGCCCGTGGCAAGCAGCGGTTCTTGCCCTCGTCCATGGCCTGCCGGATGGCCCGCAGCTCCTCCGGCGTGTTCAGCGGCTTCGGGCCGGCGTGACGCGGCGTGCCCTGCGGCGTACGCTCTCCCATGTTCTGCTGCTGCATGACGTGATGTCTCCTTGCCTTGTTCTCTCCCCCAAGGATAAGGCACGGCCCTGTACTTGGCCATACACGGGCCGCGCCAGCCCGTATCCGCCGCGCATGACGAACGTCCCCATGCCCCGCGTCGAACGGGCACGGGGACATTACGATGTTCTGGAGCGCTGCCGTCTCGCCGGCCGCGGCGTCCTTGTAGTCGCCGGCCGCGATCGCGACCACCGACAACACCGCCAGGATCGTCTTCCAGGGAGTTTTGCGCCCTGAGTGCCGTGCCGATTCCGCCATCACGCGCCCTCCTTCACCGACGCGAACAACGTCACGCCTTCGCCCACAGTTGCCGTGCATTCATCATGATGAGCCATGCCCTTTCAGTCTTCTCTGACTTGCGCCACGCTGCGGTCGCGCACTAATACCCCCCCCCTGCCCGCGCTGGCACCTATGCCAACACGCGCCGGTATCCGCGGTGTTTCTTGAAGGAGAGGAACCACCGCTTGAACTCTTATGCGAGCCTAACATGAAACGGGAAAAAAACGGGGGCACTTGATTTATACAAGAGTTGTTGTACAATATTTCTTGTCAATTGGATATCGCTTCATAACATGAGCGCAGCATCACACGCGACAGGTGTCATGAGGCACGGAAGGAACGGACATGGCACAGGCTTCCGACACGGCGCAACCGCAGACGCCGCCCCGCCGCGACAACCCCGCGACAGTCACCGACACGAACCGCCTGAAGGCGCTGTCGCACCCCACACGACTGCGCATACTGACCGTGATGAGCGACACCAAACCCGTCACGGTCGGCCAGATCGCCGAACAGCTCGGCGAATCGGCCGGAACGGTCAGCTATCACCTGAAACAGCTCGAAAAGGCCGGATTCGTCACGCAAACGCCATCACCCGACGGAGACAACCGCAGAAGCTGCTGGCTGGCCGCCCAAAGCAGACTGGAAATCAACGCGGACGCGGCCGTCGATTCGGCAATGGCGACGACAATGGATCAGGTCAGCTCCACGTTTCGGCAAGAGGCATGGCAGCGATACAGGTCGGCCTCTGACAACCTGCCCAAACAGTGGACGGACCCAACGGTGACGAGCAGCAGCGTGCTGCGGCTGACAAGCGAGGAATACGCGCGCATGTCACAGGAGTTGCGCGAGCTCTTCAACACATGGACATCACGCGACCTCGCACACGAGGAAGGGGACGGCTCGCAACCCGTCATGCTCAACATCGACGCCTTCAGATGGCTGCCATAACGGCGGCCTGACATACCCTCTCACCCCACGCCCTGCGCCCACAATGCAATGGGCGAGCGCAAGCATACGCAATTTCACCCCTCGACGCACAACACCCCTCAACTTATTCAAAGGAAACATCATGCCCGAATCATCGCAGGCGCAAACCGCGCCACACCGCGAACGCACTTCCCCGCAACGCAGTGAATCGCTGTGGGGCAACCCCACATATCGTCAATGGTTCACTGCAGACACCGCCTCGACGATCGGAGCCGCGATGAGAGGCTTCGCGATCTCGCTGATCGCCTTCTCGCTCACCCAATCGGTGGTGCTCGCCGGATGGCTCGCCACGTTCAGCCAAGTTGCCACGCATGTCAGCGACGTGTTCGGCGGCACGGTCGTGGACCGGCACAACCGCAAAGGGCTCATCATCGCCAACGCCGTGTTCGGCACGCTGCTGTGGGGAACGGTGTTCGTGCTGATCGCCCTGCATGCGATCGCATTCCCGATATTCGCCATCGTGACGGTCGCGGCGTCAGCGGTCAACGGACTACTCGCCAACGCGACCAACGCGATGCTGCGCACGATCATCCCGACCCGCGAATATCCGAAGGCGCAAAGCCTCAATCAAGGGCGCGATTCCGTGGTCAGCATCGCGGGATCCCCGCTCGGTGGCGTGCTGTACGCGGTCGCGCCGTGGCTGCCGTTCGCGGTCGCCTCGCTGATGTACGCGATCAGCGGTGTCAGTGCCGCCCAGCTGCGCGTCGACGAACATGTCCGCGACATGGTGACGACAGATCGCAAGAGCAAGCGTCCCGACACCGCGTCGCAAGCGGGCTGCACGTCCGATGCCGCCGTCGCGCCCGACGCCGATGCGACAGCAGAGTCGGCGCACACCTCGTTCTTCGAGGATTTCATCGAAGGATGGCGCTGGACGCTGCGCAGGCACACGCTGCTGGCGATCTGCGTAATCGCCGCGCTGGTGAATTTCGGGCTCAACGGCGTGTTCGCCGCGGTGAACCTGCAACTGGTGAGCACCCACGTGGACTCCGTGCGACTCGGTTTCGTCAACACCGTCATGGGAGTCGGCATGCTGATCGGCGCGGTGATCGCCGCACGGGTATGCGAGCGAGTGCACATGGGCACCGGTCTGGTCGTCCTGTCGGTGACGTCGCTGCTGACATTGCTGCCGATGCTGTTCAGCAGCGATTACCTGGTGATACTGGCGTCATCGCTGGTCGTCGGGCTGCCCATCCCCACCATCAACTCGCTGCTGATGGGATTCGTGTTCGCCAAAGTGCCGAGCGAGATGCAGGGACGTGTCGAGTCGGCGAGCGGCATGCTGTCGATGATACCCACGCTGTTCTGCTCAGCGCTCGCCGGCTCCCTGCTGCCACGCATCGGGTTCGGCGCCACGATTGGCCTGTTCCTGGCCGTGCTTGCGGTCAATGTGGTCATCGCGCTGCTGATGCCGTCGATCCGCTCGCTCCCCCGCCGCCGACCACTGGGACGACGCGTCGCTGTGACGATGCATCACTGAAGCAGCGCCAATGCAAAAAACGTTCGCGCGGCCTCTCGAACAGACAAGGCCACGCCGAACCTACGTATATGCTAACAGCCATGTATTGTGGCATGCCCCACCTAGCGGCCTAGGCCGGGCACCGGATCAGAGCGCGTGACGCGTGTCGATGGCGTCGGCGAGCGTGTGCAGCAGCTCCTCGGTGCGCTCCCACGGCACGCAGGAGTCGGTGACCGACTGGCCATACACCAGCTGGTCGAGCGGTGCCGGTTTCTGATGCCCGCCCTTGAGGAAGCTCTCCATCATGACGCCGAGGATGCCCGGCTCTCCATCGGCGATACGCGAGGCGATGTTCTCAATGACCTCGGCCTCGACGTTCTCGTCCTTGCCACAATTGCCGTGCGCCGCATCGATGACCAGACCGCGTTCGCTCGGACCGCTCGCCTTCGACGCGCGCAACGCCTCAAGCGCGGCCGCCACGGAAGCCGCATCGTAGTTCGGGCCGGTGTTCGACCCGCGCAGGATCAGATGGCAGTCCGGGTTGCCCTTCGTCTCGGCGGAGATCACGCGGCCATCCAGGTTGATCGACAGGAAATGGTGCTCGAACCCGGCGCGAAACACGAGTCGGCGGCCGGCTTGATCGAACCGTCGGTCGCGTTCTTGAAGCCGATCGGCATCGACATGCCGCTCGCCAACTCACGATGCACCTGCGACTCCGTGTTGCGCGCGCCGATCGCCCCCCAGCTGATCAGATCGCAGATGTACTGCGGTGTAATCGGATCCAGCCATTCGGTCGCCGTCGGCAGCCCCAGGCCAAGCACGTCGGTCAGCACCTTGCGCGCCAGCCACATGCCCTTGCGGATATCGAAGCGGCCATCCAGATCCGGATCGTTGATCAGACCCTTCCAGCCGATCGTCGTGCGCGGCTTCTCGAAATACACGCGCATCACGATCATCAGTCGGTCCTCAAGCTCGCCCTTGAGCGCCGCAAGACGCTGCGCGTACTCGTGCGCCGCTTTCGGATCGTGAATCGAGCACGGGCCGACGATGACCAGCAGACGATCATCGCGACCGTGCAGGATGTCGCGGATCTGCTGACGCGATTGCAGCACCAGGTCGCTCATATCATCGGTGAGCGGCAGTTCCCTGAGAAAATACCGCGGTGCCGGAATCGGGTCGAGCTGGCGAATGTTCACGTCCACCGTTTCAGGGAACACGGCATTCCCGCCCAAATGCCGCTCGTCCTCGGAACTGTCCGGACCACGAAGCCCTGCCATCGCTCTGCTCTCCTTCCGCACCGCAGGCTGGCGTCTTTCGACCCGCGCCCTCACGTCGCATACCAATACCGAACACACAATAGTAGATGCCGTCGGAATACGGAAAACAACGGCTGCAATGCGGGCACGGCGGAGCTGCGAAGCCGTCACCCGGCGAAAGTCCCATTCCGGCGGCTGCGGATGGGACTTTCGCGGGATGGAGATGGGGGCGCTATTCGCAGGCGACGCCGTCGCCGTCGCGATCGAGTTTGGTCGAGTAGCCGGGCTGCCCTTTGTATAGCGGCGCTTTGCCGGCTGCACGCACCGCGGCGCAGTTCTTGTAGTAGACATCAGAACTGTCGCCGTCAGACGGAGCGGCCGGCTCCACCACCGTGCTCGACTCGGATTGTTCGCCCGATGAACCGTCCTGCGATGAGCTGCCTTGCGACACGTCCTCCTGCGGCGCCACTGATTCCGCGCCGTCGCCGGTCGGAACGGTCTGGGCCGGGCAGGACGACAGCACGCGCGACATCGCATCATGCTCGGCCTGCGTCACCCACAGCGAGTACTTCGCCTTCACGCCGATCTGCCGAGCCACGTATGAGCAGCGGAACGATTTGTTGGCGGGCAGCCAGGTCGCCGCGTCGCCGTCGGACTTGCGCTGGTTCGACGGGCCGTCCACCGCGAGTAGGTTGTACGGGTCATTCGCCAGCTGCTTGCGCCGGTCGGCGATCAGCTGCTGCGCGCCCTTCTGCCATGCGTCCGACAGCGCCACCACATGATCGATCTGCACGGCCGCCGAGGTGCTTTGCCCGCGCACGAAATCAATCACCGCGGCGGTGTACGGGTCGACGAGCCGACCGCTGGTCACCACGCAATTGTGCGTACCGGCCTTGTAAGTCTTGTTGGTGAGGTCACGGTTGAGGATGTCGTTGCGCGTGTCGCACCCGTTGTGGTCGACGTCGGCCCATGCCGCGCCGAACTGGTCGCGCGAATAACCGGTTTTCGGTGCACGTCCCTTGACCGGCAGCGTCTCCAGCACGCTCGTGGCGAGCTGTCCGCCGGACGCGGAAGCCGAGCTTGACGGTTTGGACGACTCAGCCGATTCGGATTGTCCGGACGACTGCCGCTCAGCCGACCCCGCATCGGAGCCGGGAGTTCCGCATGCGCCGACGGTCAACACGAACGCGATCGGGATAAGACACGTCAGTATTCGATTGAATGTATTGGATGATGTGCGGCTTCCGGCCGACGATTTCTTCATCATGCAGCTTTCTCTGGGCTTATTCCGCTATGCCGCAACCGATGCGCGGTCCTCTGGCTAGAAACATCATTGTCATCCAACAATAGCGGAAGACCGCCGTCAATGACGATTCCCCACATCGAACGGCACATTCCTTTCGTAAAATGTCCATCCGACACGGGGAATCGACGAAATCGGTCATTCAGTCTCGTGCTCGACGCACGGCTGATACCTCGCTCAGGCCAGCGCACCCATCGGATCCCATGCGGGGAGCATGGTGGCGGGCTCGGCGAGCGCGGCCTGATACTCGGCCGGGAGCATCGCCTTGGGCACGGCCACCTCGTACACGTACTCGGTGAACCAGTCGTCGCTCATCGTGAAGTAGCCCTTGTCGGCAATCTTGTCGCCCCAGGAGTTCTCCACGCGCCAGCGACGGGTCGTGGTGCCGTCATCGGCCACGTCCACGCCGACGAACGCCATCGCATGGTTCATCGCGGAGTCGCCGAAGCGTACGCGCGACTCCTTGTCCATGTCGAAGTCCACATCGTAGACGCTGCCGTACTCGAACAGGTCAGTCGCCCACGCGCCGCGCTCGCGATCCATGAACGGGCCGCAGTCCGCGCCGAACCACACCGGGATGCCCTTTTCGATCAGGATCGCGCGCACGCAATCCTTCATGAACTGGTTCGGCACGTTCAGGTACTCGGTCGGGTTGCCGCCGGCCACGTTGCCAGGTGCTCGATGCCGATCTTCTTGCCCTTGGCGTGCTCGCGGCGCGGATCGTCCACGAGGCACACGTAATCCTCAAGGTCGGCGGTGCCACGTACTTCTTCCAGAACTCGACGGGCGTGATTTCGCCGTCGCGGTGGAACATGCCTCGGAGTCGGTCCACTCCCAGTCGAAGCTCTTCGGCGGCTCGCCAGGTGAATCGTCAGGATGCGGTGGCCGGCGGCGACGGTCTTGGCGACCTCGTCGTCGATCGACGCGGGGTCGGCGTACATGTGCGCCACGGCAGTGTGCAGCAGGTGGCGCAGCTGCGTGTTCATAGCGCCCGTGTTCTTCGAGGATTCGGTCTCCGGGAACAGGTCCTTCGGCACGGCACCGTACTTCTTGTACACGTTCAGCGCCATCGTCCACTGACCTCCGTCACCCATCACGTCGGCGAGCAGGTGCTGGATCAGGCGCGAGTCGGACGGCTCTCCGGCACGAACCAGCGCGGCGACGTCCTGCAGGAAGTAGTTGACACGCTCCAGCTTGTCGAAGTACATCGCGTAGTTCTGGGAGAACTCGAACTCCTTGACGCCGAGGTTCTTCTTGGCGACGAAACGGGCCACATTCAGCGAGCTGAACAGCCAGCAGCGACCGGAACGGTCCTGATGGGTGACCTCGCCGTTGTCGACGGTGACGGAGAAGCGGCGCTGCAGCAGACGGGAACGGTCATAGTTCAGCGCGACCTTGTCGATACCGGCGGCGGTGACGGCGTTCATGGCCAGACGGTTGGACTGGCTGGCATCGAATGATGTGACCAGATCGTTCAGCTGCTCGCCGGACAGCGGTGTGATTTCAGACGATGACATGTTCTCGGTCATGCTGCTCCTTTGACTTGGGACGTGCGCGGCCGGTTTTGTGGCCGCAATGAAACGTGGCATCCAGCGTTTGACCGGATGCCACGACGGGTCTCTAATGAGTGTAGCGGCGACAGCGGATTCCCGCCATCGAACCGGTTCAATACCTTGATTCGGCAGGAGTCCGGCGACTTCTGCAGCCGCCTGCGGGCCGGACGGCGAAGCCCGGCATCCGACGCTTCGGAATCCCGGCCGACCGCTATTCGGCGGTTTCGGCCTCGCCGACCTCGGTGTGCTCGGCCGAGTACTCGGCACATGCTCGGCGACCGGCTCGGCGACCGGCTCGGCGGCGACCGCTTCCGCATCCTGATTGTCGGCATGCTCCGCGACGGCATGCGACTCATACGCCGGTGCCAGCTCATCCTGCGCGGCGGCATTGTACAGCGGCACATCGGGCGCTCCCTGATGCGACGCGGCGCCAGGCTGCTCCGCCCCCTGCTCGTTCATGAACCCGAATCCGCTGAACGCCTTGGTAAACATCGAACGCAGCTCGGACACGCGCTGCGTGATGGCCGCCTCACGCGATTGCAGCTCGGCGATGCGCCCCTGAAGATCCTCCAGCTCGACCTGCGCGGCCTTGCGGCGATCCTCGATCTGCGACGCCGCATCCTCGCCGGCCTTTTCCAGGATCTGCGCGGCCTGATCGTCGGCCTCCTTGCGCTTGCTCGCCGCATACGTGTCGGCATCCTCGCGCACGGTCTTCGCCTGGCCGATCAGCTCGTCGGATTCCTTCTTGGCGGCCACGCGACGCTCTTCGAGGTTTTCGAGCAGCTCGCTCACCTTCTTGGTCGCTTCGTCCTGCTGGGCGGCGATGTCAGTGCGAATCTGCTCGACCTCGGCGTTGACCTGGCTCATCGTCTGCGTGTGGCGGACCTCGGCGTCGTCGCGAATCTCCTGCGCCTTCGCCTTGGCCGCATCGATAATCTCGCCCGCCCTGCGCTGCGCGTCGGCCATCATCTTGGACACCTGCTCGCGCACGTCGGACAGTTTCTTGTTCGCCTCCGCGAGCGCCGCCTGAATCTGGTCGTTGGACTCGGACTTGAGCTTGGCAATCTCCTCGTTCGCGCTCCTGCGCTGCGAGGCGATCTGCTGGGTCGCCTTCGCCTGCATCTCGGCGATCTCGCGCTCCTGCTTGGCGCGCTCCGACGCCATGCGCTTTTCATGCTCCTCGCGCGAATTGGTGAGTTCGAGATCGACGGACTGACGCTGCTCGGTCACGATCTTCGCCGTTTCGGCGCGCAGCTGGGCGGCGTCCTGCTGCGCGCTGGTCGTAATGGTCTGCGCCTGATTGGTGCGTTGCCGGTAATCGTATCGGCTTGGCCTGAGCGTCATCGAGAAGATGCTGCGCATCCAGCTTCGCGTTGTTGATCAGCGTCTCCGCCTGAGCCTTGGCGGACGCGCGAGTCGAGGCGGCATCCTGCTTGGCACGCTCCAGCAGCTCGGTGCTGGTCTGCTCCGCGGAGGCAAGCATCTGCTGGGCGTTGGCGCCCAGCGAGGCGAACGTGTGGTTCTTGGACGACTGACGGTTGCGTTCCTCCTGCAGCTTCGCCTGCAACTGCAGCAGACGATCCCCATCCTGCTTGATCTGCGCACGCAACGCGGCCAGCGTCTGCTGCGCGCTGGCAAACGCCCGGTCCACCTGCTCTTTATCGTATCCACGTATCACAATCGGGAACTGGTCCGCCATGTTCGGTTCCTTTCGCCATTACACCTGCTCGTTAGCACAACCACACACGACTGTACCGCATGGCGTCAAGCCACGCCAGAAACGCGACGAACCATACGCGAACGTACACACATGCCGGCAAGAAACCAGCTGCATCCCAGCAAAACGTCAGGCGATGAGAATATCCCCGGACGACGGCTGCAGATAATAACGGACCGTCTCGCGCACCACATCGCGCCCGGCACGCACCTGCTGGCGCAGATCCAGGCCGTTCTGCAGCCTGCTGCCGCCATTGATCGGAGGGAAGCTGACGAAGCCGGCCAGCACACGATCCTGTGTCGCCGTCCAGTGCAGCAGCTGGTAGAACAGCGAATTGCATACGAACGTGCCCGCGTCGGAACTGAGCGTGGCGGGTATGCCGTCGCGCGCGAAATCGTTGATGATGGCCCGCAACGGCAAACGGGTCCAATATGCGGCCGGGCCGTCCTTGATGATCGGCTCGAACCGCGGCAGCGCGTTGTCGGCGTCGGGGCGGGCAGCATTCATCAGGTTCGTGGCGCAGCGTTCCATCGCCACGCTGTGCGCCGCATGCTTGAGACCGGTCGCGATCACGATGTCCGGCCGGGTCGCATCCAAGGTCTCCAGCAACGTGGGCCAAGCGTTGGCGAAGCTGACCGGGAGCGCCACGGTGTTGATGGACACGTTGGCGTCATGCAGCGGATCGTCCACGTCGGACGGCTCCCCGATGCCGTCGCGGACGAGCGCCTCGGGCACTTCGTACGACGGGTTGACGTCGATGTTCTCGTAGTGGTCGAACCCACAAATCACGACATTGAGCTGCTGCATGATGCCAGTGTACCCCGCGAACGCCTGCCGCTGCTATTGCTCGCGGACCTGGGCGAACACCTGATGCATCCGTTCGCGTGCGAGACGCTTGCGGATCTCCAGCGAGATCTGCTCGGCCTGGGGCAGGTCGTCGCGCGTGGTGATCTTCATGTTGGTCCGGGAGCGGCCACGATGGCGACCGGGACGTCGGGCAGGTAGTCGACGACCACGCGCGTATCATCGGTCGGATGGAAATCGGGGTCGCGCGAGGCTAGCTCGTATGCGCGGCGGATGGTCTCGAACCGGAATGCCTGCGGAGTCTGCGCCCGGAACATGTTCGCGCGGTCCGGGACGGAGCGCACGACCTTGCGGTCGCCCAGATCCTCGGTGAGCAGCATCGTGTCGGTGGAGGCGAACGCGACCGTGGCTGCCTCGAACTCGTCCAGCGCGGTGACGCAGCCGTCGATCGAGGACTGCTCGACGAACGGGCGCACCGCGTCGTGGATCAGCAGTTTCGCGCGGGGCGGGATGCCAGCTGCCCCCAGCGCTGCAGAGCCGCCGCAGTGCTGTCGGCGCGTTCGGCGCCGCCGTCGATGATCATGCGCACCTTCGGGTAGCCGGCCTCATCGACCAGGCGTTCCACTTCATCGCGCACCTGCGGGTTGACGACGACGATGGTGTCGGTGACATGCGGGTTCTGCTCGAACGCCTCGATGGACCAGCAGACGATCGGCTTGTCGTCGACGCTCACCAGCTGCTTGGGGTTGTCCGGATCGAAGCGCGTGCCGAAGCCGGCGGCCAATACCACGGCGACGACCGGTGCTTCGGGTTCTCTGTCATCTCTCTGAGTCATACCGCCCACCGTATGCCCCGCCCTGCCCGGGTGTGACGGAAGCCACACTCTTCTGCACGGAATTTTTTCTGATTCGACGACGAACAGGCCGCGACACCGGTGTCGGCCCGCCGCAACGGGATATCTCGCTCTCGAGGGGTTGATTTCGCTCCGCCGAACATCTATCTGCGTTTCAAGGGGTTGCCAAAACACGATACCGCGAGTATTAAGCGCAAACGCCATTGG
>ENA-OUNI01000793-OUNI01000793.1-human-gut-metagenome-genome-assembly--contig:-NODE-793-length-13934-cov-3.381401_pt1 | contig 13934 bp, 16 predicted proteins | sample MGYA00242499_ERZ504580 | MGnify/ENA primary metagenome ERZ504580 (study PRJEB26092, sample SAMD00036315) | human gut metagenome | host: Homo sapiens | study: EMG produced TPA metagenomics assembly of... | reverse complement strand
ATATCGATCAGCTCATCGATGAGCCGCTGCGCCGTATCACCGTTTTCAAAGCCTTCCACGCCTGCGCGACGAATTGATCCGGCTGATCGCCAGCCGCCACATAGTGGCCATTTCGGAAGGCTACGCCGGTTTCGTCGCCAGCCGTATAGGAGTGCATTACGCAGAGCACAAGGTCGCCCAGGGTTCCATAGGTTTTGCCTTCACCGATATGATACCGTTTGGCATAATCTGCGCTCGGCGGCGTATCCGCCACCTTGAAGTTGACCAGCTTCTCAATGGAGCCTTTCAGAATCTCCATCGTCTGCTGCGGATCCTTCAGGTATTTGTTCTCGATCTGGCCAAAGAGATCTTCCAGAAACGCCATCACATTTTTTACTGTGAAAATATCGTAGCCGAGAATGCTCACGCCGTCGCCCAGGAAGCCCTTGAGAATTCCCTCAAGATCAATGCCGTTGTTTTTCAGCAGGTTCATCAGCCCGCCTGCGGCCGATATTGTATCCAACCCGCTCGCAAGGAAACCGCTCGCCATGGTGGTGATAAAATCGATCGAATTGCCCTTGCAGTTGGAAAATGCGTAGGAATACTCCTGATAATTTGGATAGGTCTCCCCATCCAGCTCATAGCGGTAGTTCCCATCCGCCGGGCGAAGAACAACCGTCTGATTTGCATTGTGCGGATCCGTATCCACCTTCTGCACCCTATCTACTGGATAGGTGTTAACCTCAAGGGAAAGCTGATTTTCTCCCTTTGTATTGTCAAACCGCGCCTCACGGAAAAAATTCGGGTAGCCCGAGAGGGAATTTGTTTGGATATCATAGATCGTTTCGCCGTTGTCGGACACCGCCTTAGCAATATCGTTTTGGTGCATGTGGCCGGTAAATACATAGTGCATGCCCGCGTCCGCCAGCGCTTCTGCCACGTTCTGATAGTTATCCAGGCAGAAATCCTGCGCAATCGTCGCCTCCAGCCACATGTGGGGCACCAGGCTGAAATGCGTTAAGCCGATGATCGTCTCGCCCTTTGCCCGGGCCTGAGCGCACTGGTCGAGCACCCACTCAAGAAAATCGTCGGAGTAATTGCCGCCCGTTTCATGCCCTCCGGAGTGGTCGGGATCCATATTATCCGGGCTGTATTTGCCGCCGTCCATCGCAATCAGGCGATAGCCGCCCTCCAGGCTGACCGCGTAAGAAAGCCCGTTGGCCTCTTTCCCCTTGGGCGGTGTATAGAGAGAGCCATCTTTTTCCGCCAGGTCATAGCCAAGATTTTGATAAATCTCCTTAAACTGCTTCGGCGAGGTGACAAGGCTCTGATCCTTCACCTCTTTGCCGGAAGTGAAAGAGGCGGCGTCATAGTTATTAATATCATGGTTGCCGTTGATGACGAGCACCTGTGCGCCCGTATCCTTTTCAAACTGCTCAAGCTTTGCCGCAATGCCCTTGTGCGCTTCTGTCTCGCTGTCTTTCGTCAGGTCGCCCGGAATGAGGACATATTTCAGCCCTTTATCCTTCACGTCCTGTGCCATCGCGGCAAGGGCTGCGTCTATGAGCCCGCCGGTCTGCGGGAACTGTTTGCCCTTGACCCGGCAAAACTCGTTGAACGTCTCCCAACCCTGCTCATCGCCATCCGCTGGCATGAGTGAGCGCGGATAATAGTGCGTATCCGACATCACGCCAAACGTGACCGGCGCTGTTTCCACCGTGCGCGCGAACGCGCCGAACGGCACAGCCACCGCAATGAGCACAACCGCCAAAAGAATGGCCAGCGTACTTTTCAGATGTTTCTTCATGATTCTCCTCCTTTTTGCACGGAGCCCCAGCTTCCGTTGGAAGGGCCTTTCCCCCTTGTGAAAGCGGCGCTTCCGTTTTCCGACCGCTGCCTGCATTCTCCATCCGACAGGCAGCATTTTCATACGGGGTATAGTATACCATAAACGTTTCGTTGTTATAGTTCTTTAAGCAAAATACGTTTGTGTTTTTTATTAAATTTATACAAAATAAATGTCAAAACATCGCAAAGATTGACAGTTCATTCTGTAAATTTTGAATCCGACCAGAAGTTTAGATTGAAAAGCCCTGCCAGATATGCTAGTATGATTTTAATCTTATTGAAAAATCAGGAGGCCATATGAAATACGTCATCAATCGGGAAAATTATAAAAAATTTCCCCTCTTTGAGGTGAACAAATGCGAAGGGCGCGCCTATTTCATTCCCTATTCCAACCGTGAGACGCTCGCCGCCACCTCTTGTTTAGAGGAGCGCTACAAAAGTGACCTGGTGACTGTCCTATCCGGAGAGTGGGATTTTCACTATTACGACAAGGTATCGAAATTGCCACAGCCGCTCGACACCGACGTAGAAGCCTTCGACCGTATTCAAGTGCCATCCGATTGGCAACGCACAGGCTATGAGCCGCCATTCTATGTTAATCAGCGTTATCAATTCTCCTGCAAGCCACCGAAAATCCCGACGGATATCCCCGTGGGCGTTTATCGCAAAATCTTCTCGCTCGAAACGCTGAGCGATCAATCTATTCTGACCTTCCTCGGCGTCATCTCTTCCCTCGACGTTTACATAAACGGCCAATATGTGGGCTACAGCGAGGGCGCGCATAACTCTGCTGAATTTGATGTGCAGCCTTTCCTGCGGGAAGGGGAAAACGAGCTGGTCGCCGTCGTCTTTAAATATTCCAACGGGACCTATCTGGAATGCCAGGATATGTTCCGTGAAAACGGCATTTTCCGCGATGTGCTGCTTTCCCGCCGCGCGGCTACCTGCCTCAACGATTATCAGATCAAAACGAAGAAAACCGGGAACACCTATTCCCTTTCCGGAAAGGTGGAGCTTGCCGGCAATCCTGCCGGGCACACTGTTCAGATTACGATCATGGCGGGCGACAGCATGGTTTCTACACAGGAGGTAACGGCACAGCAATCTACCGCCTTCTCCTTCCAGGACCTTGCCGTGCGGGAGTGGAGCGCGGAAATCCCCACGGTATATGAAACCTATATTACATTAAAAAAGACGGCCAGCCAGTGGAAAGCCTGCGCAACTATACAGGCTTCCGCAGCATTACTATTAAAAAAGACGTTTTCACCTTAAACGGCAAGGCGATCAAGCTGAAGGGAGTCAATCACCACGATACTTCCCTGAAGGGCTATGTGATGGATGCAGAGGATCTTTTACGCGACGTAACGCTGATGAAAAGCCTCAATGTAAACGCCGTGCGTACCTCCCACTATCCGCCGGACCCCATGTTTTTAACCCTGTGTGATCTTTATGGGCTCTATGTGGTAGATGAGGCTGATATCGAAACGCATGGCACCTGCTGCGATCCGATCTACTGGCCAAACCGAATCAGTAATCATAAAAAGTGGCTCCAGCATTACCTCGACCGCGTCCGGCGCATGTATCTGCGCGACCGCAACCATCCCTGTATCGTGCTCTGGTCACTGGGCAACGAGGCGGGAGGCTGGAAGAATCAGGATGCCTGCTGCGAATACCTGCATCACGTCTGCCCGGAGATTCCGGTGCATTACGAAGGCGTGATCCGCACCAGACGCCTTGCATACGATGTGATCTCCGAAATGTATCCGCATATCGACCATGTGCGTGAAGTAGGCGAACGCCGTGAGAAAAAGAAGCTGGGCGAAAAGCCTTTCTTTATGTGTGAATATGCGCACGCCATGGGGGTTGGCCCTGGCGGCCTCGCGGAATATTGGGATGCCGTGCTCTCCAGCGACCGGCTGATGGGCGGCTGCATTTGGGAGTGGGCGGATCATGCCGTTTTGAACCCGGAGGGGGCAAATATCGCTATACCTATGGCGGAGATCACGGCGAATTTATTCATGACAGCAACTTCTGTGTGGACGGATTGGTCTATCCAGGCCGCACGCCGCACACCGGCGCATATGAAATGCAGGCAATTTATCGCCCTGTGCGCGCCCGCGTATCCGGCGAAGGGAAATATACCTTTACCAACCTGAATTATTTCCGCACGGCAGACTATCTGACCGTGCGCTGGGAGCTGCTGAAAAACGGAACCGTAGTAGAAAACGGGGAGCTGCATCTCTCCGCCGCGCCGCAGAGCGACGAAACGGTTCAAATTCGCCACGCAAGCCCCTCGGCGGGCAACGATTGGTTTATGAATTTGGCCTACTATAATGAACTGGGCGAAATGCTTGCTCGCGAACAGCTTTGCCTGTTGCGGGCAAACAAGCTACCGTTGGCCTTCCCCGCAGGCAGAGAGCTCCATGCGCAAGAAGAAGGCGGCTTCTTTACCATCCACTTTGATGGGGGCGAGGCGTCGTTTGATAAACAAACCGGCCGCATGAGGCGCTTTGCCTATAAAGGCAAGGATTTGCTGAACCCCGCTCCTGCCTCCGGCGAAAAGGCTTCTTCCCAAACATCTACCGCGCGCCGATCGACAATGATATGAACATCCGCAAGAGTTGGGAAAAATCGGGCTATCACTGCTATGAAGCCGAATTACTCTCCTTGCGCACAAAGGCGGATACGCTGGTGCCCAAAGGTGCGGAGCAACCAAACGACCATGTGACGGTCGAAACAACGCTCCAATTGCGTGCAAAGGGCCGAAATCTCTTCCGCGTGGAGCTAATATATACCTTCGCCTCTAACGGTATGTTTACCCTGCGCGCAAGGCTTAGCGCCCCCTCTGATAAAAAGCTGAAGAGGGAGCTTGCGCGGTTCGGCGTGTTTTTTGAAATGCCGGAGGCCTTTCGCAGCGTCACCTATTACGGGCTGGGCGAAAAGGAGAACCTGCCTGATTTCAAGGCTCAGTCCATCATGGGCGTTTTTGAAGCCGATGTTGCTTCGATGCATGAAGATTATATCCGCCCGCAGGATAACGGGAACCATACCGGCACGCGATGGCTAAAACTGACCGACTGCGACGGCGCCGGATGGATGATTTTCCGACAGGAGAAGGATTTCACCTTCAACATTCACCATTATACCCAAAAGCTCCTGCAAAAGGCCGCCCACCGCGAGGATCTGTACGACGAGCATACGACCGCCGTTACAATCGACGGATTTACGCGCGGCGCAGGCAGCAACAGCTGCGGTCCGGAGCCATGGAAAAACTTCATCATCTCCGCAAAAGAAAGCTTGGAGTTTGAGCTTTCCTTTATGCCGCTCGGATAAAGGAATTTACGTATCCACAAGCGGTGTAAACCGCGCCCCACTTCACACAAAAAAGCTCGCTGCGATAGCCCGCAGCGGGCTTTTTTAGGTTTAAACAGAGTATAAGCTCGTTTTAACGCCATTTTAACATACATGCCTTATGATACAGATGCACCAAAAAAGTATCCAACAAAGGAGCAACGAAAGATGAAAAGAAAATGGATTGCGTTCGTCGCATGCGCCGCCCTCGTGGGCACTATGGCGCTTGCCGCAGGCTGCTCGAATGATCCGGTGGAAGGGCAAGGCGTTTCCGGGCAATCAAATGCCGCTGTGCTCAGCGGGACGCTGAACCTCAACGGCTCCACCTCCATGGCAGAGATTTCCAACGCGCTTGGCGAAAGGTTCATGGAGAAAAACCAAGGCGTGACCGTCACAGTGGGCGGCAACGGATCCGGCGAGGGACCTACCTCTGTCTCTGCCGGCACGGCGCAGATAGGCCTTCTTTCCCGTGACGTAAAAAGCAGTGAAAACCCGGATGATTTTGATATCTACACTATCGCCTTCGATGGTATCGCTATGGCTGTCAACCCCAAAAACACAGTAACTGGGCTGACACAGGAGCAAATCGGCAAAATCTATACCGGTGAGATCACCAACTGGAAGGATGTTGGCGGGGCGGATGCCAAAATTGTAGTCGTTGGCCGCGAAGAGGGCTCCGGCACCCGTGGCGCGTTTGAGGAAATCATTCAAGTAAAAGGTGAAGCAGTGGAAGCAAATGCCAATATGCCAATGTTTATAACTCTACCGGAGCTGCCAAGCAGGCTGTCGCAGGCAATGAAAACGCCATTGCATACATTAGCCTGAGCGCAGTGGACGATACGGTCAAAGCACTTCAGGTGGAAGGCGTCAGCCCCAGTGAATCTACCGTTAAGGACGGCACCTACAAGGTTCAACGCCCCTTCCTCATGATTACGAAGAAGGGCACCACCAATGCACTTGCGAAAGCTTTCCTCGAATTTGCCAACAGCCAGGAAGGCCAGAAGATCATTGAGGAGAACGGCGCTGTGCCAAACAACAGCTAAACGCGCCTTCGGTATTTTATTTGCCCGCCCTTTTTATAAAATCCCCTTGATAACCAAGTCATGCCAGCACAAACCGAAACGCCGGCACAAAGCCGCTGCCACATTTCTGCGGGGCGTTTCGGGATGTGCGGGCAGAACTCGCTTTTCCATCCAAATATGCTAGAGTATTTAAAAAGCGGGTGTTTATGAAAAAGGGGGAATTCCTATGAAACCGCGTATCAAACGTGCCATGCTGCCTAGAAAAGGGGCATATTCTGTCTATGTCAACGAAAAGTGCTTGCCGTATGAGTCGCTTCATCATTTACCGTTCAGGAGCAATTTCAATGCGCGCTTTGGAATCCATCGCAATATGTCGCCCTGCTGACGCTGCAACAGGATCAACTCGGGGAGTTAGCACGCTTGGCCACCGGAAGCGTCTTTCCGGCCGATCACGACGGCAGGCTCTACTGCCTGACCAAAGAAGGGCTTGTTCCGGAATTACTCCCATTTTATCAATGCGCCTCTCCGCAGCAGTATCAGTGGGCAAAGGAGGAAGCGCTCCTGCTGACGAAATTGCGGACGGAAACCGATCGATGCTGTCAGAAGGAGCAAAAGCCGCGCGGCCTGATACGGGAGGATTCCCACTTTCTGCCGCGTGAATTCGAGCGTTGGATTTATTATGATGTTGATATGCGGTTCAGTCTCCCCTTCGTCATTCGCGTTCCCCGCAACAGCGATGGTCAATCGCTTCCATTGCTTATTTTCCTACATGGAGCAGGTGGCGGCGGCCGAAGCTGTGTGAAACCGGTGACCGCTTCTTTTTCCATGCAGTGGGCGCTTGCCCGCGCGGGGAAGCGGGGGGAGTGCATTCTCCTGATCCATCGCTGCCGACGCCTTATCAGTGGCATACGAAAAATTATGACGATAACGGTGTTCACGGCTTTCCCGGCATCTGGGACAGGCTGTGGGCGCTTCTGCTTGAACGATATCCAATCGAGCAGAAACAGGTCTATCTCACTGGCATTTCAGCGGGTGGGCAGGGCTGCTGGAATCAGCTGTATCTACACCCGGATCGTTATGCGGCTGCCATTCCGCTGATGGCGGGTGATTTTTACCCGGATGACGAAGCCTTTGCACGAATTACTAAAACGCCTATTTGGACGGGACACAGCACAAACGACCACATCGTTCCCGTCTCCTCCACCGACGGCATGGTGGAGAGCGTGCGCAATGCCGGCGGGCAAATGTTGCGCTATACCCGATGGAAGCGTTTTGGGCATGCAATGTTTTGCCCTTTTTATTTACATGAGCCATGGGTGGAATGGATGTTTTCGCAGAAAAAGACGGATTAGTCTCTGATTCCATTCGTTTCTCCCGGCATTACAATTGAGGTGAACGAATGGATTGCCAGAATTTGAATAGCCTGCGCCACAACGAGACAAGGCGCAGGCAAGCCCTTTTTCTGCGTATAGCGGCGCTCTGCCTTGGCAGCGCTGCTACAGGCGTGCTATTTCTTCCCGTTTTTCATGGTGTTTTTAATAATTTATCCTACTCACTCAATGGCTATCAGCTGCTGACCGCCTCGCTGCGTGTTAACGATTCCGTTATCCCCCTGCCCCTTTCGCTGCGGCTAGCCCTCGCGGGCGTGCTTGCCGGCTGCATCGGTGGCGGGGTGTTGCTCGTGCTGAAAAAAGCCTCGGCAGCAGGCGGCGCCTATGCGGCGGGGGCGCTCTGCGCCGTCATGCTGCTCTCCGGCAGCGCCTCCTTACAGGAGCGCGTAGCAGCTGTGGGTGTGGATAATATTCATTTATCCATGCAATCGGGCTTTTTTTTTGGCGTTGGCCCTTCCCCTGTTTGCCGCGGCGCTGAGCCTGCTCTCCGCCGGTGTGCAGAGCTTTGCAAAATCTGTTTTTTTGGCGGCGGCCTGCGTCTCGATCGGCGCGGTTGCTTTCATCTGCATCTATATGGTGCTACAGGGCGCCCCCGGCCATTTACCAAATCGGCTTAAAGGATTTTCTTTTCTCTACCGATTGGAGCCCCACGGCAGAGCAGCTTCCTATGGGATTGCCTATATGGTGCTCACCTCCGTTTTCGGCACAGTGGGAGCCGTCCTGCTTGGGGTTCCGGTCGGCCTGCTAACCGCAGTATTCCTCGCGGAGCTTGCACCCCGCTGGCTGCGTGGTATTGTCCGCCCAGCGGTAGAACTGCTCGCAGGCATTCCCTCCGTCATCTTCGGTTTTTTCGGCATGCGGGTGATCGTGCCCGGCCTGCGGGCGCTGTTTCCCGGTCGGACCAATGGGGATAGCCTGCTGGCCGTTATCCTGATTCTTGCCATGATGATTTTGCCCACAATCATCAACGTGGCGCAGAATGCATTGGAGGCAGTCCCTCCCTCATACAAAGAGGCGTCCCTCGCGTTGGGCAACACACAGATCGGCACGATCTTCAAGGTGCAGATCCCCGCCGCCAAATCCGGCATCCTGGCGGGCGTGATCCTCGGCGTGGGCCGGGCCATCGGCGAAACGATGGCAATCATCATGGTGGCAGGTAACACGGTATCCTTTCCACATCTATTCGGCGCGGTGCGGCCGCTGACCTCAGGCATCGCCTTTGAGATGGGCTATGCGACCGGCCTGCACAAACAAGCCCTGTTTGGCATTGGGCTCGTACTGTTTTTTTCCTGATGATCATCAATGTGGTGTTTACCTGGGTTTCCAAGAAAGGAGTGGGTGAAGGTGAAACATAAAAATGTGTCAAATCCTGCTGCTCTCGCTCCCCCCCATTCTCTTGCGCGCCGGCGATTCCGTGTGAAAGATGCCGCCCTGCGCACGCTGATTTATCTTTGCGCCTTTTGCACGGTTGCGGTTCTCGCCGCAATTCTCGGCCACATCCTATGGAATGGCCTGCCTCATATTTCCTGGGAGTTCCTTTCAAGCACCTATTCCGCCAGCCGGACGGGCAGCAAAGGTATCCTCCCCATGATCATCAACACGATTTATGTTGTGGCCATAACGCTGCTCATTGCCGTCCCTATTGGCGTATGTTGCGCGGTATATCTGACGCAGTATGCCAAAAAGGGCCGGCTTGTGAAAGCAATCCGTTTTGCAACCGAGGTACTCTCCGGCATCCCATCCATCATTTTCGGCTTGTTTGGTTACGCAGTTTTTGCATCAGCTTTCAGTTGCAATACAGCATCCTGGCGGGATGCCTGACCATGGCCATCTGCATCCTCCCCACAATTGTGCGCACCACAGAGGAAGCGCTCATTGCAGTTCCGCAGGGTTATTTGGAAGGTGCGATGGCGCTGGGCGCGTCAAAGCTGCGCGTCATTTTTCCATCTTGCTGCCCTGCGCCATGCCCGGCATTGCCACTGCCATCGTGCTCGCCATGGGGCGGATCGTTGGCGAAACAGCCGCGCTTCTTTTCACGGTGGGCGTATCAGGATTTCGCCTGCCAGAGGAACTCTTCGGTCATATCATGGGCCAAGGCTGCACGCTCTCCCTCTTCCTTTACACCTCGGCGATGGAGGCGCGCGATCCGATTTCCGTCCCCTATGCCACAGCAGCGGTGCTGCTGATCCTGGTTTTCCTCCTCAACCGGCTCGCGGGCATCTTTGCGCGGGCGCTGCGTAAGAAGCAGGGCTAAAAAGCCCGCAACCGATTCTGAAAGGAGCAGAAACACAATGAGCAACCCAAAAATCGCTCTGCGCGACCTTCACTTATATTACGGAGATTTTCATGCGCTCAAGGGCCTTTCGATGGAAATCCCGGAAAAGGAAATCACAGCTTTCATCGGTCCTTCCGGATGCGGAAAATCCACCTGTCTGAAGACGCTTAATCGTATGAACGACCTTGTTGAAGGCTGCAAAATTACCGGCGGCGTTTTCATTGACGGAGAGGATATCTATGCCCCGCAGACAGACGTGACGCTCCTGCGCCGGCGGGCGGGTATGGTTTTTCAAAAGCCAAATCCCTTCCCTATGTCCGTCTATGATAATATTGCATACGGTCCGCGCGTGCACGGCGTCAAAAAAGCACGAGCTCGACGAGATTGTGGAGCGCTCCTGCGGGAGGCTGCACTCTGGGACGAGGTGAAAGACCGGCTCAAAAAATCTGCGCTCGGCCTCTCCGGTGGCCAACATCAACGCCTTTGCATTGCCCGCGCGCTGGCAGTAGAGCCGGATATCTTGCTCATGGATGAGCCAACCAGCGCCCTTGACCCCATCTCCACCACCAAGATCGAAGATCTGATGGCGGAGCTAAAGAAGAAATACACCGTCGTTATCGTCACGCACAACATGCAGCAGGCCGCTCGCATCAGCGACCGTACCGCCTTTTTTCTGTTGGGGGAAATCGTGGAATACGACGCAACGCCGGCAATGTTCAGCATGCCGCAGGATAAGCGCACGGAGGATTATATCACCGGGCGGTTTGGCTAACATTCAGAAAGGAGCTAAAATTATGCCTAGGAACCTGTTTGAACATGAAATGAGCGATCTTAAAGGCAGCCTTGTTGATCTGGGGCATCTCATTGATACGATTATCGCTGACACACTCCAGATGCTGCGCCAGCCAAATCCGGAAACCGCCGCCGCAGTCGCACGGCGGGAAGAAACCGTGAACACCATGGAGCGCCGGATTGAAGACAGCTGCGTTAACATCATTGCTCTGCAACAGCCATTGGCACGCGACCTGCGCACAATCACGGCCGCATTGAAGATTGTGACCGATATGGAGCGCATCTCCGATCAATGCTGCGATACCTGCGAGATCCTGCGCGCGCTTGCTCCCCTAAGCGAAGGCGCGCGGCCGCTGTGCACCTGGGGGAAATGCTGGAACGCGCACGAAGCATGTTTGACGATGCCCTCTCCGCCTTTGTATCGCACGATATCGCGCTCTCCTATGAAGTGTGCGACCGCGACGATGAAGTGGATGCACTCTTTTCCCGCACAATTCTCGAAATCTGCGCCGCTATTGAGGGGCAGCCCGTGGTGGTACCGCGTGGAGCGGATTATATGTTTATTGCTAAATATATCGAACGGATTGCCGACCACGCTACCAATATTGCAGAATGGACGATCTTCATTGAAACAGGCGAGCACCCGGATCTCAACCAGGGTGCAACTCCCACAGAAAAATAAATCCGCAAAAAACGCATTGCATTGCCCTCGGTTTATGATAAAATAGCTTCAAACAGGTTGTAAAGTTTCAAGCTGTGCAGCTTTGAAACTTGGAAGCATTGAAAGCCGTGCGTGTTTGACAAAATATGGTTGAGCATTATCTATGAATCAGAAAACGAGGTGGCAGTGTGAAGCCCTATCGCTTATGGTACCAATCCCCTGCCCTTGCGGATCGAATGAGCGAAGCGGAAGCCTGGGAAAAATGGTCTCTCCCACTCGGAAACGGCTATTTCGGCGCAAATGTATTTGGACGCACCGACACGGAGCGCATCCAACTAACGGAAAAATCGCTATCCAATCCTTATGGCATCGGTGGGCTCAACAACTTTTCCGAAACGTATCTGGACTTTGGGCATACAACGGTAGAAAACTATGAGCGAGGCCTGCTTCTCAACGAGGCCTTTGCCTATGTAAAATACGATTGCGCGGGCGTTCACTACGAGCGCACATATTTTACCAGCTATCCAGATCGGGTCATGGTAGTCTACTTGACCGCCTCCAAGCCCGCCGCCCTTTCCTTTACCCTGCGCCCCACAATTCCCTTTGTGCGGGATTATAGCCTGAAAGAAGGCGATCAGGCGGGCAAAAGTGGATCAATCACAGCGCATGGGGATACGCTCCTTCTCTCCGGGAGGATGCATTATTACAATATTCTGTTTGAAGGGCAATTTCGAGTGCTTCCGCAGGGGGGAGCCCTCTCCGTTCAGACGGATGCGAACGGAGAGCAGGCATTACTCCGGGTTGAGGGCGCCGATTCTGCCCTCCTCCTGATCGCGCTCGGCACCAATTATCAGATGGAAAGCCGTGTCTTTCTAGAGGAAGACCGGGCGAAAAAGCTCGCGCCTTATCCGCACCCACATGAGCAGATCACAGCGATTTTGAAAGCCGCCTGCGAAAAGCCGTATGATGCGCTATACAGGCGCCACCTTACGGATTATACGCAATATTTTAACCGTGCGGCAGTGGATTTCGGAGGTGAATCGCAGCTTCCTACGGATCTTCTTTTACAGCGTTACCGGCGCTATGCCAAGGAACAACGGCTTCGCAGCCGCCTGCACCTGCCCCCCAAACAGGATGTGCAGGCGCGTTATTTAGAGGAGCTCTATTTTCAATATGGCCGCTATCTCCTGATCGCCTCTTCCCGCGCGGGAACACCTCCCGCCAATTTGCAAGGCACGTGGAATTGCCACGACAATCCACCGTGGAGCTGTGGCTACTGGCATAATATCAACGTGCAAATGAATTACTGGCCCGCATTTTCCACCAATTTAGCTGAGATGTTCACTGCCTATGCAGAGTATAACCGCGCTTATCTCCCCTTGGCGGAGCGCAAGGCAGATGAATACATTGGGATTCTACACCCAAGCCGCCTGGAGGCGCCCGGTCAAAACGGTTGGACGATCGGCACGGGCGCATGGCTTTATACAATTGAGGGCGCAAGCAAGCATTCCGGCCCGGGCACAGGCGCCTTTACCTCCATGCTCCTCTGGGACGCTTATGCGTTCACGATGGACCGCCGTGTGTTGGAGCAGGTCTATCCCATTTTATATGGCATGGCAAGCTTTCTTTCCAAAACACTAGAAGAGCAAAACGGCCATCTGCTTGTGGCTGCCTCCGCCTCGCCGGAGCAGCGAAAAAATAACGATTATTATCGAACCGTTGGCTGCGCCTTCGATCAACAAATGGTTTGGGAAAACCATAAAAACACCATTGCGGCAGCATGCGAGCTGGGGCTGACCCCCCCTTTGATTCAAACCCTCCGCGAGCAGCTTCCAAGGCTTGACCCCGTCCAAATCGGTTCCTCCGGCCAGGTGAAAGAATTCCGTGAAGAACGAAAATACGGCGAGATTGGTGAATCACATCACCGCCACATCTCGCATTTGGTCGGCCTATATCCCGGCTCTTGCATCACAAGAGAAACGCCGGAGTGGATGGCGGCTGCAAAGGTCACGCTCAACCGCCGCGGCGATAAATCCACCGGATGGGCGATGGCACACCGCATTAACCTCTGGGCCCGCACAGGGGAGGGCAACCGTGCACATAAACTATACGGCGATCTATTGCGCTTCGGCACGCTGCCGAATCTGTGGGATACACATCCCCCCTTCCAAATCGACGGCAACTTCGGCGGCACGGCAGGTGTGGCCGAAATGCTCCTGCAAAGCCATGCAGGCGTCATTGATCTTCTGCCTGCTCTGCCAGAGGCATGGCCGGACGGCTCGTTTCAAGGGCTTGTGGCGAGGGGAAATTTTGTTGTGGATGCGCAATGGGCGCAGGGCAAGTTGATGCATGCCCAAGTGCTCTCCCGTGCGGGCGGCTTTTGCCAAATCCGTATTCCGGGGCAGAAGGCTTCCGAATTCAATCTACAGCAAGGCGATCGCCTTGTATATTCCGTAAAAAGCGGCTGGGCAATAGCCCCTCGCTCCACTGCTCAGGCTTGACACAAATCCCCTGACGCATTCAAATTGCATCCCAGCTTTTAGTCACCCCAACTTGAAAGAGGGTATCTTATGCCATTGGTTATATCGTAGATGATGAAGTTAATAGTCCGCCAG
>ENA-OUNI01000792-OUNI01000792.1-human-gut-metagenome-genome-assembly--contig:-NODE-792-length-13956-cov-3.333936_pt1 | contig 13956 bp, 16 predicted proteins | sample MGYA00242499_ERZ504580 | MGnify/ENA primary metagenome ERZ504580 (study PRJEB26092, sample SAMD00036315) | human gut metagenome | host: Homo sapiens | study: EMG produced TPA metagenomics assembly of... | reverse complement strand
CGAGGAGCGCAAACGTGATATTAAACCGAATGATCCGCATGCAGCGGCGGAAGAGGACGATTGCCTGTGGCAGCTTAGAGGGCTGATTATTCGTTAAAACAACGTCGCCCGCTTCGATAGCCGCATCTGTGCCGAGCCCCATTGCAACGCCGACATCCGCGGCGGCAAGCACGGGGGCGTCATTGATGCCATCGCCGACAAAGGCGGTCACGCCGTTTTCCCGTTTGATCTGTTCCAGGATCTCCAACTTTTCCTCCGGCAGAAGGCCGGCGTGGTATTCGGTAATCCCGCACGCTGCTGCCGCTTCTCTGGCCGCTTCCTCATGGTCGCCTGTGAGCATAACAATCCGGCTGACACCCAGCGCACGCAACTGCTTTACCGCAAGGGCGGAATCCTCCCGCAGTTTGCCGGAAACAGAAACGGCTCCCAAAAGCTGCCCTCCGCGAGCAACATACACCATCTCGTTTGGCAGAGCGGAGATATCCACTCCATGCTCCTGCATGAGCCGTTTTGCACCGCAGAGGATTTCTTCTCCATCCGCGATCACACGGGTGCCACCGCCCGGCGTTTCTGAAAAATTGCTGATCCGGGATTCCTCAATTTCTCCAAAAGCCTCGGAGATCGATCGGGCTATCGGGTGTTTGGAGCGGCATTCAGCGAGCGCCGCCGCCTCTAAAACCGCTTGCTCGGAAACACCGTTTACCGCGGCGATATGGGTGACGGTAAATTGATCGGTGGTGAGAGTGCCGGTTTTATCAAATACAACGGCTCCTGGCTTTTCGAGAGTTTCGATATAACAGCCGCCTTTGACGAGAATGCCACGTTTAGAGGCGGCGCCAACCCCTGCAAAGAAACCCAGCGGAACGCTTAACACAAACGCGCACGGGCAGGAGGCTACGAGGAACACAAGCGCGTTATGCGCCCATTCCTTCCAATCGCCGCCGAGCAGAGGGGGGACGATGGCGAGCAGAGCTGCCAATATTACAACGGCAGGCGTGTAGATCTTTGCAAATTTCGTGACAAGCCGTTCCGCTGGCGCTTTGCGCTGGGCGGCATTTTCTACCATATCAATGATCCGGGAAGCGGCGGACTGTGCATAGGAGTTAACGACCCGCATCGTTAGTTCCTGGGCCGTTAATCATGCCGCTGAGCAATTCAGATTCCGGCCCGGCATTTTGCGGGGCGCTTTCGCCAGTAATGGCGGAGGCGTCCACCGTACTTTCGCCGGAAAGCACCACGCCATCGAGCGGGATGCGCTCAAAGGGCAAAATTTGCAGTGTTGCGCCTACTTCCACCTCTTGCGCGGAAACTTGCTGCGTGGCGCCGTCCGGCAGCAAAAGATTGGCGGTATCGGCCGGATTTCAGATAACGCGGCGATTGATTTGCGGGAGCGGCCGACTGCATAGTGCTCAAACAATTCTCCCACGCCAAAAAAGAGGGTAACGGCGGCAGCTTCCGCAAAATCGCCCATAAAAGAGGCGGCGACAACGGCAATGGTAACAAGCAAATGCTCATCTAAGCTGATATGGCGTAGGCTCTTGACGGCGGCTGCAAAGACCGGCCAGCCGGCGAGCAAAATGCTCGATATGAAAAGAATGGGAGAAAGGATGGCTGGAGCGGCAGGAATTTCCCGGCAGAGATAGGCTGTCACGAAGCATATGGCTGAGGCGATCACAGTGCCGATCTGCACTTTCCCTCAGCCTCGCTGTGCGTATGACTCCGGCCCTGTTCCGAATGGGATCCGGCTCGATCGCCGGAAAGCTCAACTGCTACACAACCCGGCTCCACACGGCTGATTTCCAGGTTGATCCGGTCTACTAATTCGCGGGGCTCTCCCTTTGCTTTCAAGGTCAGGGTAGCGGTTGGAAAGTTTACGCTCACTTCAGAAAAAGTGTCGATCGCAGAGAGCCGTTCTTCAATTTTGGATGCACAGCTTGCGCAATCCAGGTTATTCAGTTTATACTGCCTGCGGTTTGTCATAAGGAGATCGCTCCTCTCTTGTGTAAAATGTGCTGTAGCCCCGCGGCAAAGATAGAATGGACGTGCTCGTCATCCAGCGCGTAATACATTGTTTTGCCATCGCGCCTGGGGCGAACCAAGCCGGCGGTGCGCAGAATGCGTAGCTGATGGGAAATGGCGCTTTGCCCCATGCCCAGCAGCTCTGCCAGGTCGCATACGCACAGCTCATGATCGAGCAGGGCACTAAGAATACGGATGCGCGTGCTGTCCCCAAACACTTTAAAAAGCTCGGCTACATCGTAAAGGACTTCTTCGTCCGGCATTTGCACACGCGTGCAGGCGATAAGATCCTCATGTGTTTCCAGCTCGGCGCAGCAGTATTCCGGCATTTCCGACGGTGTGGATAAAGCGGATTGTTTGGGCTCCATTTGGCTAGCCTCCTTCTAATCAAACGAATCAAATAAAGTATTGTATTGCATAATATAAACATATGAACAACTATTCATACGTTAATATTAATATACTCTACTGGTGTGAAAAAGTCAAGCGGGAATGCGGATTTCTTGAAATGTTTTTGCTGCATTTCTTTTTAAAAAAGAGAATATTCAAAAATCGATCCGGTTTCTGTGCTCCCGTTTTGCTTGTGGATTGCAGGGAGCTGTGTTATAATAGCTTCAAATATTTTGTTTGAAGCATTGGAAAAATGTCTGTCGGCGCAAAACGCTCCTGCCGCGATGCGGCAGCGCCATTTTCAAAAAGAGTATTTGTACATATTGGTATAATAACCTCACGAATCTCGAGCTTCGGAGAACATGAAAACATTGGGAAAATGCCTTCCGCAGAGCGGCAATGCCAATTTGGCGGCATAGGAAGGCAATTCAATGTGATATACTCATCAATTGCCGGTTGAAACCGGCATCAGGGAATAGGGGACGGAATATGCCTATATTAAAGCAAGCGAAGCGCATCGTCGTGAAGGTCGGCACTTCTACGCTGACCTATGAGACGGGCAAAACAAACATCCGCCGAATGGCAAAGCTCGTCAGTGTGCTGTCCGACCTGCTCAACTCCGGGATGGAGGTTGTGCTGGTGACAAGCGGAGCAATCGGCGTGGGCGTTGGAAAGCTCGGCCTGCGCGAGCGACCGGACGATACGCCGGGCCGTCAGGCAGCGGCAACCGTGGGGCAATGCGAGCTGATGTTTATGTATGATAAGCTTTTCGGCGAGTATGGGCACACCGTGGGCCAGCTGCTTATCACGCGGGGCGATATTGAAAATGATTGCCGGAAAACCAATCTGGTGAATACCTTTGAAAAGCTCTTTGCCTATGGTGCGATTCCAATCGTCAATGAAAACGACAGCGTAGCTGTGGAGGAGATCGTCTTTGGCGATAACGACAGCCTTTCGGCGATCGTGGCGCGGCTTGTGCATGCGGATGCCTGATTATCCTCAGTGATATTGACGGCCTGTACGACAGCGATCCGCACAAGGATGCGGACGCACGCCTGATCCCAGTGGTGGATGAGATCGATGGCCGAATTCGGGCATTGGCCGGCGGCAGCGGAACACAGCGCGGCACCGGAGGCATGGTGACAAAATTGCATGCCGCAGAGCTTGCCACAGAGGCGGGGATTGATACGATTGTGATGAACGGCGACGCGCCGCAGGATTTATACAAGATATTGGAGGGCCGACAGATCGGCACATTTTTTAAAGCGAGGAGGAATCGGGAATGACCGCATTGGAACAATTAGGGCGGCGGGCAAAGCAGGCGGAGCAATTTTTGCGCACGGCTTCCACTGCTAGTAAAGATCATGGCCTAACACAAATTGCGGACGCTTTACTGGAACATACTGCCGCGATTTTGGAGGCAAATGCGAAGGATATTGCCAATGGCGAACAGGCGGGCATGAGCCCTGCTTTGCTTGACCGCCTCCGCCTGAATGAGGCCCGTATTGCAGGCATGGCGCAAGGCATGCGAGAGATTGTTGCTCTGCCGGACCCGGTTGGCAGAGTGCTCTCCGGTGGGAACAGGCCGAACGGCTTGCAGATTGTGAAAGTGGCGGTGCCTCTCGGCGTTGTGGCAGTGATTTTTGAAGCACGCCCCAATGTAACGGCGGATGCGGCGGCGCTGTGCTTAAAATCCGGCAATGCGGTGATTCTGCGCGGCGGCAAGGAGCGATCCATTCCAACCAGGCGATTGCTGCCGTGATGCGCGCCGCATTGGAGCAGGCGGGGCTTCCGCAAGATTGCATCCAGCTCGTGGCGGATACGTCGCGCGATTCCGCCAATGAGCTGATGCGGCTCAATGCGTATGTGGATGTGATTGATCCCCAGGGGCGGTGGCGGCTGATCCGCGCAGTGGTGGAGCATGCAACCGTGCCGGTGATTGAAACAGGTGTGGGCAACTGCCACGTTTATGTCGATCAGGCGGCAGACTTGGAAATGGCGGCGGAGATCGTTTTCAATGCGAAAACCTCCCGCCCCTCGGTTTGCAACGCATGCGAAAGCCTGTTGGTGCACCGCGGGATTGCGGAGCAGGCGCTGCCGCTGATCAAGCGCAGGCTTGATGAAAAGCAGGTGGTTCTGCGCGGGGATGAAAGCGGCTGTGCCAATCCTGCCTGGCATAGAAGCCGCACAGGAGGCGGACTGGAGCACGGAATACCTAGATTATATACTATCGGTGAAGGTTGTCGGCAGCATCGAAGAAGCGATTGCACACATCGGCCGCTATGGGACCGGGCACAGTGAATGCATTGTAACGCAAAATTACAGTGCTGCGGAGCAGTTTCTCAATGAGGTGGACGCGGCAGCGGTTTATGTGAATGCATCCACCCGGTATACGGATGGCGGAGAATTTGGTTTTGGCGCGGAAATCGGCATCTCTACCCAAAAGCTGCATGCGCGTGGTCCGCTTGGGCTCAGCGAGCTGACCAGCGTGAAATATAAGATTTACGGCGCAGGGCAGGTTCGCTAGCCGGAACTGCACTGCGATCACAACAGGAGGATTTGCCCATATGGATACAAAAGCAAGGCCGTCCCGTAAAAAGAGAAGGTCCTGGGCGTTCCCGCTCGGGTTGCTCGTTATCGTGTTGGTGGTCGCCGGAGTGGTGGCAATCGTCGGCGCGGGTGTAAGCGGTGTCAAAGGCGTCGTGGAACGGCGCGAGAATGCGATGAAAGAGGAGTATCAGAAGTTTATTGCTCCTGTCATTATGAATGACCCGTCACCCTTCGACGATCTGAGCCAGGCGGATATCGGCCAGCTGATGGAGGCTGCCGTCTGGTCCCTGCTGCGCAGTGATCCTGATCCGGATCGTTATCCGTATGAAGAGGGGGGCTATATGGTTATCCCGCAGGCGGATGTGGAAAAACAGTTTGAATACTTGTTTGGCACAGAGGTGAAGCCGCAGCATGCGACGATTACCGGCTATGGCTATGAATTCCCCTATGACGCGGCGACGAAAACCTATCATATCCCGGTTGCAGGCGTTGATCAGCTTTATACGGCTCAGATTTATGAGATTGAGAAAAAGGGTGCAACAACCTATCTGACCGTCGCTATATCGCCGGTGGGCAGTGGGTACAGGATGCAAATGGAGATATTGTGGCCCCTGAGCCGGATAAATATATGAAGATCACGCTGCGCGAAAAAGGCGAATCCTATTATATCAGCGCAATACAGGCAACCGATCCGCCAGAAACGGCAGCCACCAAGGCGCAGCCGTCTGAAACGGAGGGAGAAACGGTCAGCGAGGCTCCTGCCAGCTCTGAAGGGGCTTCCTCTACTGCGGCGGCAACCATTGCTACCGCACAGAGTACTGCCGGGTAAGGGGTGGTAAATTAAAAAGGGGTGCACTGTAAAAATAAAATTTTGCAGTGTACCCTTGAAAAATGCTTGCGGGCCTTGCGTTTTTTTGGCCTATATTTTTACCCTTTAGGCGGTAAAGCATGTTTTTAGCCTCCTGCGTTGTTTTTTATACATTCTGTAGCAGGCACACGGCTTGCAGGTGTTTTTGCGGGCGGGGAGAGAGCGTGCTTTGTGAAGCGCTGAGCGAAGCGGCATTATGCGCACGCATCCCCTTTTGGCCTGAATTAATAGGAGCTGACGATATGTTTAGGCTTTTACTTATTCTACTTTATGTGCTGACAATCTTGAGCGTTATATTTTTTGAAAGGAAGCAGCCGAATGAAGCGCTGATGTGGGTGCTGATTGTCAGTTGTGTTCCATATGCCGGGCTTATTTTTTATTTGGCGTTTGGCAGCACCTCTGCAATCAAGATGACCCGGTATTTCCGCAGCAAAAGGCTGCGAAAAACATGCCCCTTTTGCAAAGCCAGGGTGAAGAGAACATCGGCACCATGAGTGGAATCGATGCCGATGTGGCACGGTTCAATTACCATTATAATGACGCACCGCTGTGCGCTTATGAGAAGGCTGCCTTTTATACAAGCGGGGAAAGCCATTATAAACAGCTGTTTACTGATATTGAGGCTGCGCGGCAAAGCGTTTATTTGGAATTCTATACGATTCAAAACGACAGGGTCGGGCAAGCACTGCTATCCCTTCTAACGCAAAAGCAGAAGCAGGGCGTGGAGGTGATCGTTTTATGTGATTTTATCGCCAATCTTTCCACACCGGAAGCCCTGTTCCGCCCTCTGAAGCAGGCGGGCGGCACGGTAAAAAGGCTGAAGCCTTATGTTAGCCATTTTAGAAGCCATCGAAAGATTGTGACGGTGGATGGTGAAATCGGCTATATTGGCGGCATGAATATTGGGGTCCAATATGACGATGGCGACAAAAATCAAAACCCCATGGAGAGATACGCAGGTGCGTTTCACAGGGGACTGTGTGCATGCGCTTGAAAATGAGTTCCTCCTGGATTTGTCTACCGCTTTAAACGGTCGTTTATTTCGGCAAAGTTTTTCCTCCCTTCGCCTGCGGGAAGTGAAGCTTCCCGGGCAGGTGAAAACCTTTGCCAGTTTGTGACCGGTGGAGTAGATAACGATAAGGAAAGCATCAAATGTGCTATATGAGCATGATTCGATCGGCACAACGGCAAATACGGATCCAAACGCCGTATTTTATTCCGGATTGTTCCATCCTCGACGCATTAAAAACCGCAGCGGCCTCTGGCATCAAAGTTGATATTATGATCCCAGCGATCAAGCTAACTTTTTTCTGGATCCGGTAACGAAATTATTTTGCCGCCGAGATGATGGAATATGGGGCGCATGTTTATAAATATAACGGCTATATCCATGCAAAGACTATGATCGTAGATGATGAGCTTTGCTGCATTGGCTCTGTGAATATGGATATGCGCAGCTTGTTGGTGGATGATGAGATTTGCGGGGTTTTTTATGAAAACGGATTGGTGCAGGAATATAATGCAATTTATGAAGAGGATCTGCAGCATACAAAAGAATATGTTTTAGAGGAGTTTGAGAAGCGCAGCATCTGGACGAAGCTCTCAGAGCGGATTTTTATGCTGTTTACACCGCTGATGTAAATATTATGATTTTGTTTGATGAATCGGTTGCCTGTGTCGGGAGCAATTTTTTGAATCTATCAATTAAAGGGGATGCCGCATTTAATCTGCAGCGTCCCCTTTGGCTTGCTATGCTATAATTTATGTTATTCTTTCCTGAAACTTGTTGAGCTTTCAGACAAGCTTCATAGAGATGTCGAAGGCTTTGACAGAGTGTGTCAGCGCGCCGATGGAAATGATATCCACGCCGGTTTCCGCAACGGGACGCAGCGTTTCGAGCGTAATACCGCCGGAGGCCTCGATCAGGGCTTTCCCCTTCGCCATTGCGACGGCTTTGCGCATAGCTTCAAGGCTCATATTGTCGAGCATAATGATCTCCGCGCCCGCGTGCAGGGCCTCGGCCACCTCATCAAGATTGCGGGTTTCCACTTCAATTTTTACCATATGGCCAAGCTTTCCACGCAAAAGAGTGATCGCGTGGTGATGCCACCGGCGGCATCGATGTGGTTATCCTTGAGCATCGCGCCGTCGGAGAGGTTGTAACGGTGGTTTTACCGCCGCCGCAGACGACTGCATATTTTTGCAGGGAGCGAAGGCCAGGCAGTGTTTTGCGGGTATCGGTAATTGAGGCGTGCGTGCCCTCCACCAGCCGGACTGCCTGCGCCGTGGCTGTGGCGATGCCGGACATATGCTGGATGAGGTTGAGCGCGGTGCGCTCGCCCTTGAGCAACATGGCGGTGCTGCCGCTGAGCTCTGCGATGATATCGCCCTTTTGGAGCGTATCGCCATCTGCATGGAAGCGCTGAGCACGGAAAGCTGGATCAAGCAGTTCGAACACGCGCAATGCAACCGACAGGCCGCAGAGCACGCCGTCCGCTTTGGCAAGAAATCGAGCTTTTCCCATCTGATCCGGTGGGATCAGATAGTCCGCCGAGGTGTCAATATAATTGATATCTTCACGGATCGCCTGGCGGATCAGGTCGTCCATATAAAATTGGGGAAGCATCATGGAGAAACCATCCTTTCTATACGCATCAGATCATCGGGCTATGGATATCCCTGCCTTAACCATCATCCACTTCGCGTAGGATGATGGAGGCCACCGTGGCGAGGCTCAGCGCCTCACAGTAATCGCGGGTGACGGCGAAATGGCCGCTTTTCAGGCGGCGGCGAATTTCTTCCACTCGCCTGAGCCCGGTATGGACAGCCGTCGGATTGGGAATGACGAAATAGGCGCGCTGCATGATATCACGGATTTCCGTGCGAAGTCCATGCGGCAGGGGAGCGCCGTCGAATTGCGGTGGGTCAATCTGTGCTGGCGGCTCCACCTCTAGATAGCCCTTTTCCATACAGCGCAAAATATCCTCCGCCGCATGGCGGCCGAACACGAGCGCTTCCAGCAGGGAATTGCTGGCCAATCGGTTGGCTCCATGCACGCCGGTGTTAGAGCATTCTCCCGCAGCATATAAGCGCGGCACAGCCGTGCGCCCCGTGAGATCTACCGCGATGCCGCCCATGAGGTAATGTTGGCAGGGGAATACAGGGATCAGATCCTGCGCAATATCTACTCCCTCCTCCAGGCAACGCTTGGAGATGGCAGGGAAACGGTTATATAAAAAGTCACGGTTTTTATAGGTGATGTCAAGAAAAAACTGGTTGCTGCCCGTGCGGCGGGATTCCAGGATGATCGCGCGGGAAACAACATCACGTGGGGCGAGCTCCAACCGGTCGTCATAGTGGGCCATAAAACGCCTTCTCTCGCAGTTGAGCAGATAAGCGCCTTCCCCACGAACAGCCTCGCTGATGAGAAACTGCTCGCGTTCCTTTTCCGAATGGAAGGCTGTGGGGTGGAACTGAACGTAGCTTAAATTTTTAATCTGGGCGCCAAGCTCATACGCAAGGCGAATGCCATCGCCCGTTGCAATGGAGGAATTGGTGGTGTAGCGGTAAACACGACCGATGCCGCCCGTTGCCAGGATGCAGTAGCTGCAAAAAACGCTGCCCGGCTCCTCGCCGCACAACAGATCCAGCCGGAATCCGCCGCGCACCTGGGCCATCTCACACACGGTGGTGTTTTCGGCAAGCTCAATATTCGAGCGCTGCCGCACCTGGGCCAGAAGCTTGATCACAATTTCATAGCCGGTCTGATCCTTATGATGCACAATCCGGCGGCGGGAATGGCCGCCCTCTAGTGTTTTTTGCGGCCGTCCGTCAGGCGCCTTGTCAAATCTACGCCAAGCTCCATAATCCGGCGCACATCGTCCGGCCCCTCATGAACGAGTACATCCACGCTCGCAGGCGTGTTTTTATGGCCGCCTGCAATCAGCGTATCCTCATAGTGCAGGTCGAAGCTGTCGTTTTCAAAATCAAGCACAGCCGCTACACCGCCCTGGGCAAGGGAACTGTTGGAGAGCGTGTCCTCCCGCTTGGAAAGCATTAAAATTTGCTTGCTTTCATCAAACTGAAGCGCGGCGTAAAGCCCGGCTACGCCGCAGCCAGCGATGATGACGTCATATTTTTGTTGTTTGACCATTCTTTTGGCATCTCTTTTCCCGCGCGGCGGTCAGCCGCCGTATTTGAGCATGTTGTCGAGGCTGCGTTTCGCAGCCTTGCGTAAAGGCTCCTCCAGCACGATTTCTTCCCCGCCTGCTCCGGTGATTGCCATATAAACATCTTGCAGGGAGGTCATTTTCATATCGGGGCAGATGAGCTTGTCCCCCCGAAGCTGATAGAAATGCCGCCTGGGATATTTTTGAATCAAATCGTTGTATACGCCGCATTCCGTGCCGAAGAGGATATCCTCCTGCTCATTTTGCAGGGCATAATCGATGATAGCGCTCGTGGCGCCAATCATATCCGCATGCTGGAGGGCCTCCGGCGGCATTCGGGGTGCATGGCGAGCTTGGCGCTCGGGTGCTGGGCCTTGGCGCGCAGCACATCTTGCTGCGTGATGCTGTTATGTATTGGGCAGTAACCATCCCAAAGGAGAATTTCCTTCTCCGGGCACTGTTTGCGCACCCACGCGCCCAAGTTTCGATCCGGTATAAAAAGAATTTTGTGCCCGGGCAGCGCGCGGACGATTTTAACCGCGCTTGACGAGGTAACGCACACATCGCATTCCGCCTTGAGCGCGGCGGTCGTGTTGATATAAGCGACGACCGTAACCTCCGGGTTCTCCTCACGGAAGGCGCGCACGCGCGCAGGCGTGATCTGCTCCGCCATCGGGCAGGTTGCGCGTTTTTTCGGCAAAATCACTGTCTTTTCCGGGGATAAAATTTTAACAGTTTCCGCCATAAAGCGCACACCGCATAGGACCACGCGTTCATTCTGGTAGGCGGTGGCGGCTTTGGCAAGGGCATAGCTGTCTCCGCACACATCGGCAGCCGCAAGAATATCCGGCGCTTGATAGGTGTGCGCGAGGATTAATGTGCCGTTTTTTTCTTTCTCATGTGCCAGCAGGTGTATCAGTTCTTCCTGGTTCAAAGAAGTCCCCCCTCATTTTACAAGGAAGCCGCAAGCGCCGCAGGCGGTTTCCCATCCGATATCGTTTCGTTTTATTGTACCACCATTTTCTCCTGCGTACAATATTTTTCAAACGTTATTGCATAAAAAAACAAAGTGGGATATGATACAAATGACTGGCCTAACCAGCCGGAAAATCATGGGGAAGAGGTTACCATTGGATGAAAAGGTAGATTTATTCAAACGGGCGTTTTTTCTTTCGCGCCGGAAAGAGGCGCTGCAAATACCGAGTGAACGGGAAAGGATGCGGTTATGATTATGGCTTATTTTGAAAATATAGAGCGCCCGGAGCGCGCGTTGCTTGTCAGCGTGGATACGGGGGCATTTGATGCACAAGCATCCATTGATGAGCTGGAGGAGCTCGCGCACACGGCGGGCGCAGAGGTGCTCGCTAAAATGGTGCAAAAGCGCGACACGCCGGACGCAGCTACCTTCATTGGCTCCGGCCGGATTGTGGAGATCAAAACCTTTTGCCGCGATCATGAAGCGGATCTGCTGGTTTTCGACAGCGAGCTGACGCCGTCCCAACAGCGTAATATTGAGAAGCTCACGGATGTGCGCGTGATTGATCGGACGATGCTGATCTTGGATATTTTCGCCGCACGCGCCCGATCAAGCGAAGGCAAGCTGCAAGTAGAGCTTGCACAGCTCAAATATGCCCTGCCGCGCCTGGGCGGCAAGGGCACGGAGCTTTCCCGCTTGGGCGGTGGCATCGGCACGCGCGGCCCAGGCGAAAGCAAGCTGGAAAGCGATCGCAGGCATATCCGGAGGCGGATCGACGCGCTGGAAAATCAGCTCGAAATTGTGGGGCGCAGGCGAGCCCGGCTGCGGGAGCGGCGCAATAAAAACGGAGTGGAAACGGTGGCGATCGTCGGCTATACCAACGCCGGGAAATCCACCCTGATGAATACGCTCACTCATGCGGGCGTGCTGGCGGAGGATAAGCTCTTTGCAACGCTCGACCCCACCGCCCGCGCCCTGACTCTGCCGGATGGGCGCACGGTTATGCTGATTGATACGGTCGGCCTGGTACGCAGGCTGCCTCACCAGTTGGTAGAGGCGTTTCAATCCACATTGGAGGAGGCCGCGAGCGCCGATGTGATTCTCAATGTGTGCGACGCTTCCAGCCCGGAGTGCGCCGAGCATCTGGAAGTGACGGCGAAGCTGCTCGACGAGCTGGGGTGTGCCGGGAAGCCGGTGGTCTCTGTGATGAATAAATGCGATTTGGCGGGTAACGTTTATCATTTGCCCTCCATCGGGCACACGGTGATGGTCTCCGCCTTATATGGCAGAGGGATAGAGCAACTGCTCGATGCAATTGTGGCTGCTCTGCCCGTATCCCGCCGCAGGGTAGAACTCCTCTTGCCCTTTGATATGGGCGCTTTTGCTGCGCGCTACGCCGGGAGGGGATTGTCCATATGGAAGAATACCGTGAAGATGGGCTTTATCTGGAGGCAACAGCGGAAATTGCTTTACTGGAACAGGTGAAGCAGTATATCCTTTCATAAAAGAGGCCCCTCGCGGATACAAACGGGATTTGTAGAATCGCCTGTGCCTATTGACAGGAGGAGTATGAAGATGAGTCCAAAGAATACCGCGGGAATCTGGTATCATGGCTCCAACAAAAAATTTTCCCTCCTGCGGGAGGGAAGCACGATCACGCCGAATAGAGCGCTAGCGGAGGCGTTTTCACACAAGCCGCCGATATTATCCTGTGAAGCGGATGGAACGCTGCTGCATAACGGAAAAAAATACGGCTATCTCTACTGTATCGACGAACCGATCGACGAGGAGCGCGATCTGTACCAGCATCCGCGCACAACACTGGAGCCAGGCTCGGAGTTCCTGACGGCGCGCCCGCTGCGTGTGCGCTGGGTTGCCGATGTCGGTAAGCCTGGCAAGGAGGATCGCAAGACGGCGAAACGCCGCCTGAAGGGATTGGCTGGAAAAAGAAAAACTTGATCGATTGCATCCCGCGGCGATTTTTGGACCGCCAGCCTCCAAGTCAACACGGTAAAGCCGGTCTTTATAAAAGAAAAAGGGCTGTTGTGAACGGGGAAAAGGCACCGTTCGCAACAGCCCCTATATTTGTTTTGTTAAAATCCAAAGGGATTGAAATAGGTGTTGGTGGTAGAGCTCTCCGTTGCTTCGTTGGAGGAGGAAGATCCTTTATCCTCTACAAGCTTTACTTTTACATCAAATTTGGAGGTTTTGTAGTTATTGTCAATTCGGCACAGTGTTAGGGTGAGTGTATCGCCGACCTTGCTCTCTTCAATCAGCTCCAAGAGCGTGTTGGAGTTATCAAGGTTTTTGCCGTTGACAGCGATAATCATATCGCCTGCTTTGGCGTCCGTGTTGACAAGATCGCTGTCGGAGCCGATGCTCTTAATGACCAGCGTGCCCGCCGGAAGGTCTGTAAGCTGAACGATCATGCGGTAGCTGGATTGCTGGCTGGCCGCATAATAGGTGACGCCGAGCTTCGGCCTGCCGGGCACATAGCCGTTTGCAATGAGCTTGTCGACGATCTCCTTTGCAGAATTGATCGGGATGGCGAAGCCAATGCCCTCATAGCCCTCCGCAATTTTAGAGGAATTGATGCCGATCACCTGGCCGTACATATTGACGAGCGCACCGCCGGAGTTGCCGGGGTTGATCGCCGCGTCATGCTGGATGCATTTCATCGGGTAGCCGATCTCACTGCTAATGGGGCGGTCGATCGCGGAGACAAAGCCGCCGGTGAGCGTGCCGAAAAATTCTGTGCCGAGCGGGTTGCCGATGGCGAAGACCTGCTGGCCCACGGCAAGCTTGGAGGAATCCCCGAAGGTGGCGGCTTGCAGGCCGGAGCCTTGATGCGAAGCACGCCTACATCGGAGCGCTCATCGTAACCGACCACGTCTGCGTCATAAGAGGTGCCGTCTTCCAGCTGCACCGTGGCCTTTGACATTGTTACCGCTGATCACATGCGCGCAGGTGACTGAATATACGGT
>ENA-OUNI01000789-OUNI01000789.1-human-gut-metagenome-genome-assembly--contig:-NODE-789-length-13986-cov-3.121221_pt1 | contig 13986 bp, 14 predicted proteins | sample MGYA00242499_ERZ504580 | MGnify/ENA primary metagenome ERZ504580 (study PRJEB26092, sample SAMD00036315) | human gut metagenome | host: Homo sapiens | study: EMG produced TPA metagenomics assembly of... | reverse complement strand
GGCGAGGCGGCAGGCGCCGATCCGAAGACGTTCGCCGGTTTGGCTGGCGTGGGCGACCTGATCGCCACCTGCGGATCCCCGTTGAGCCGCAACTACACGTTCGGATCCAACTTGGGCAAGGGATTGAGCGTTGAGGAAGCCACCAAGGTGAGCAACGGCGTGGCCGAAGGCGTGCCGACCACCGATGCGGTGGTGGCGCTCGGCAAGCAGTATGGCGTGCCCACGCCGCTCGCCACGGCCATGAGCCACGTGCTTTCCGATGGCATCTCCTGCGCGCAGATGCTGTCCGAACTTTTCGGCGAAGGCATCAGCGAAGAATAAGCTTTCCGCAACATCGCGATTGCAGATAAGACCGCACTTTCAGGTGCGGTCTTTTTATTTTTCGAGGCATGCGATTGCGTAAAACGTCAATCGGAATGTGTCAATCGTCAATCGCCATATATTTCGGCAATAATAGTAAATCTGTATAAAATAGTCTAATCGTGATTAGTCTAATCGTGATTAGACAAAGCGATTAAGCTCGGTTTTTCAGGTTGCAATCGCATCATTCCAACGTTTGATTCCGTATTCTATGATTCATGAAAATAGGACATGAGTGACGGGCGTGTGCAATTATGGTTCGTCGTGTGTGGGCTGTGGGGTGCGGTTTGTATACTGAACTGCGATATTGCGAATGCGTGGTATCGCGGGCGAACAGAAGTGCGAACCGGCGCGATATTGCGAAGACAGACAGTACAGACAGTATTGGCAGACGGTATTGGGCGCGCGTGCGTTCAACGGACCAACTTATGGAGCATAAGACAAAGATGGCAAAACAGCGCATTGTGGTGATGTATGGCGGCAAAGCGACGAGCATTCGATTTCCTGCATCTCTGCGGCGGGCGTGCTGCGCGCGTTGGATACTGACAAGTTCGAAGCCATTGAGGTGGGAATCACCAAGAACGGCGAGTGGATCGTAGGCGGCGAGGATCCACGCAAGTGGAACATGAGCGAAGGCCTGCCGATGGTGGAGAAGACGGATTCCTCCAAAGATGTGGTGCTGGATGTGGCACTCGGCCAGGATGGTTTCTTCGCTCGTGAAGATGACGGCACACTGACTTCGCTTGGCCACGTGGACGCCGTGCTTCCGGTATTGCATGGTCCGTACGGTGAGGATGGCACGATTCAGGCCTGTTCGAAATGATGAACGTGCCGTACGTTGCTGCGGTGTGCTCGCTTCCGCCGCTTGCATGGACAAGCATTATGCGAAGGTATTGCTGGCTGCGGCCGGTATTCCCGTGGCTCCAGGCATCACGTTGGATGTGCGCGATTATGATGCCGCTTCCGAATTTGCCACCGAGGCGGACGAAATGCTTGCCGCGGTGCAGCAGGCCGGATTGCAGTACCCGCTGTTCGTGAAGCCGTCCCGCGCCGGTTCCAGCTTCGGCGTGACCAAGGTCGAACATGAGGGCGATGCGGCCGAGCTTGCCGCCGCAGTGTTCGAAGCGTCCCACCATGATTGGCGTGTGCTCGTGGAACAGGGCATCGACGCGCGCGAAATCGAATGCGCCGTGCTCTGCCCGAAGGCCGGCGAGGCTCCGCAGGCCAGCTGGCCGGGCGAAATCGTGCTTGACAAGCGTGCCGAGGGCGACGACCAGTTCTATGATTTCGACAGCAAGTACGTGAACTCCGACGCAAGCCATGTGGAAGTGCCCGCAAGCCTGCCGGAAGAAACTCTGAACCGCGTGCGCGAAACCGCCAAAAAGCGTTCATCGCAGTCGACGGCGCCGGCCTGAGTCGTGTCGACACCTTCGTGACGGCCGACGGCGAAGTGATGGTCAACGAAATCAACACCATGCCGGGCTTCACCCCGATTTCCATGTATCCCAAGGCATGGGAGGCAACCGGCGTGAGCTACACCGATCTGATCACCATGCTGATCGAGGGCGTGCTGCGCTGATTTCGATTGGGTGGTTGCTCGCTTTAGTCTGATTCGATTTGCATGAGACTGGCATCAATGCTGACACTGCGTTGGTGCCAGTTGACATATTCCGCCAATTTACCTGCAGTTTGGGAAAATTTAGTTTTTTCGATTCAAAATAAACTGCATATTTACTGTAAGGTCAGTATCGCGTTGATTTGAGGGCTTATCTTCTTTCTTGTTGTTATGAACAAGGCATAAGAAAGATATTGATTTCCATGATTTCTCTGCGCAAACTGGCTGCCGGCTCTCTTGCTGCCGTTCTGGCTTTCTCCATGGCCGCCTGCGGATCGGGCAGCACGGATTCCTCCGCTGATTCCACTTCCGGCAAGGCCGTGAAGATTGATGAAAAGTCCGCAAAGCACTTCCTTGGCTGATTTCGGTACGATGGACGATTTGGTTGCCGCCGCCGAAAAGGAAGGCCAGCTTAACGTCATCGCACTTCCTCACAACTGGTCCAACTATGGTGAGGTCATCAACGGCTTCAAGAAGAAGTATCCGAACATTAAGATCAACGAGCTGAACCCGAACGCCTCCTCCAAGGAAGAAGTGGACGCAGCCAAGACTAACAAGGCACCGACGCTGCCCCCGACGTGTTCGACCTCGGCTTGGCCGTGGCTTCCACCAGCACCGACAACTTCGCCTCCTACAAGGTGCAGGCCTGGGATAAGATTCCGGATTCTGTGAAGAATGCTGACGGCAAGTATTACGCCGACTACACCGGCATCATGTCGATCGGTTGGAACGCCGACAAGTACGGCGACATCAACAGCCTTGACGATCTGATGGATCCGAAGTTCGCCGGCACCGTGGCGCTGAACGGCAAGCCTGCCGAAGCCGGCGCCGCATTCAACGGTTACCTCATGATCAACCAGCTCGCAGGTGGTGACATCAACGACTTGCAGCCGGGCCTCGACTACTTCAAGAAGCTCAAGGATGCTGGCAACCTCACCACCGTTGACGTGACCGACGGAACCATCGATTCCGGCCAGACCGGCGTGGTGATGGACTGGAGCTACAACCAGGCCTCCTATCAGAAGAGCCTCAAGGAGAAGGGCGTGAACTGGAAGTTCAAGACCTTCAAGAACGCCCAGGTGGTCAGCTACTACAACCAGGCCATCAACGTGGACGCTCCGCACCCGGCCGCAGCACGCCTGTGGGAGGAATACTTGTACACCGCCGATGCTCAGAACGAATGGTTCAAGGGCGGCGCCAATCCGGTGCTCCTCAACTCCATGAAGGAAGACGGCACGGTTGACCAGGACACCCTGAAGACCGCCATCACCATCGAGGGCGATCCGGTGACCTATACCAACGATGATTCCACTCGCATCACCGAATGGCTCCAGAACAACTGGGACAAGACCATCGGCAACTGATTGGCAACCGCTCGCAAGCAACGCAAACGAGCTGGATCGCAATCGAAAATAATGCAATCTAAGGCCGGTAGACCGGCGGACACGACGGGCTGAAGCAAGTTCCCCGACGTCTTCTGCCGCAACAACCGGCCTTGAAGCATGTCTCCAGCGCAATAGCGGAATCCCACAATCCTATGCAATCTCACCGCATATCAATCGTATGAAAGCACGCATGCAACCATGACTGCAGCAATCACCCCCAAAGCGGGAGTCATCGGCGGGCGTAACGCACGCGAAGCCCGCGGAACTCGAGGAAACGGCCCCTCCGCAACCTCCGATTTCGCCACGCATCGCCGCGAAATCGGTACATTCGTCGTGACCATCCCGTTCTTCGCCTACACCGCCTGCTTCCTGCTTGCGCCTACCGTTATCGTGATTGTCGGCGCATTCCAGAACGTCGACGGCGGATTTACCCTCAACAACTTCAGCAAACTCTTCGAAGCGAACACCATCGCCGCGTTCGCCACCTCCATTCTCGTTTCCGTGATCTCCGCACTCATTGGCGCGGTCGTGGGTGCGGTTGCCTCGTATGCGCTGGTGATTGGCAGCAAACCGAACGGACTGCTGCGCCGCATGGTCAGTGCCATTTCGTCGGTGCTCGCACAGTTCGGCGGCGTGATGCTCGCTTTCGCCTTCATCGCCACCATCGGTATCAACGGCGTCGGCACCATGCTGATCCGTCAGCTGACCGGACTGACCGTCAATCCGAACTGGTTGAGCTCCCTGCCTGGCCTAATCACGGTCTACTGCTACTTCCAGATTCCGTTGATGATTATCATCTTCCTGCCTGCGGTCGATTCGATTCGTCCGCAGTGGCGTGAGGCTTGCGAATCGCTCGGCGGTAACACCTTCCAGTATTGGACGCGCGTTGCGGGGCCGATACTGGTTCCGCGTTTCCTTTCCGCATTGCTGTTGCTGTTCGCCAGCGCGTTCTCCGCATATGCGACGGCCGCCGCATTGTTCTCACAGCGTTCGATTCTGGTGCCGCTTATGATTCAGGGCGCCATGCGCAACGAAATGGATCCGAATCAGCAGGGATTCGCGCAAGTGCTCGCCTTCGCATGATCATCGTGGTTGCTCTGGTGATGATGCTGAGCCACGCTGTGGAAAAGAAGGCCGGACAATGGCAGTGAATCATACTGAAGCAATGCCCCCGCAGCTGCGTGCCGCCCGCGTGCGCAAGCAGCGCGTGATCAAGGCGATTATTCTCACGTTCACGCTGCTGTTCCTGTTCGTGCCACTGGTGTCTATGTTTGTGTTCACCATTCGACACCCGCTTTCCGGCAAGTGGAGTTTGGATCCGTGGATTGCGATTTTCACCGGCGATGGCAGCGCGCTTGGTGCTGACTTGTCCACATTGTGGAGCGGTCTTGGATCGTCCATGGGATTGTGTGTGGTGACTGTGGTCATCATGCTGCTGCTCATGGTACCCACCATGGTGATCGTGCACATTCGCTCCAAGCAGTTGGAACGCGCCATCGAATGGGTGGCCACCCTGCCGCTGACCATCCCCGCCATCGTGCTCGTAGTCGGCCTGGGGCCGATTTACCGTTGGCTCAGCGCCGACGTGCTCAGCACCAACCCGATCTGGCTGTGCTTCGCGTACGTTATTCTGGTGATGCCATTTGCATTCCGCGCGCTCGCTGTGGGCCTCAACTCCATTGACGTGAAAACGCTGTGCGAAGCATCCCGCTCGCTCGGAGCCTCCTGGCCGCAAGTGTTCTTCCGTGTGCTCATCCCCAACCTGTGGCAGTCGATCCTCTCTGCATCGTTCATCTCCATCGCCGTGGTGCTGGGCGAATACACCGTCGCATCGCTGCTTGGACGCATGAACTGCAGGTGGCGCTCTACCAGCTTGGCCAATCCAACTCCCAAATCTCCACCGCCATGTCGCTGCTGGCACTACTGTTCGGCGTGATCCTGCTGGTAGCTCGATCTTATTTCCGACGCACTGCGTAAATCCAAAGAAAGCAACGAATCATGACTCTCGCTGATCAGAAAGCAACCATCGCACGCACTTCGGAAGCGTTCGTAAACGCCAATCCGAGCGCCGAAACCGTAACCCGAGCCGCACGCGAAGTCCTCAACGACTCCGCGGAACGCGGCGGCGGCGTGCAAATGCTTAATGTAGACAAAATCTACCCAGGAGCCACCAACAAGGCGCTCGACAACTTCAACCTAGAAATCAATCCTGGTGAAATGGTCGTGCTGCTCGGCGGCTCCGGCTGCGGCAAATCCACCGCGCTGCGTTCCCTCGCAGGCTTGGAAGACATCCAGGCCGGCCGTATTCTCGTCGGCGGCCAAGATGTGACTGGCGTGCCCGTCAACAAGCGAAACATGGCCATGGTGTTCCAGGCGTACTCGCTGTTCCCACACATGACCGCTCTGCAGAACGTGGAATTCGGTTGGAAATCCGCGGCATGGGCAAGATGGAACGCCGTAAGCAGGCCATGGAGAAGCTGGAACTCGTAGGTCTTGCCGATCAGGCTGGCAAATACACGCAGCAGATGTCTGGCGGTCAGCAGCAGCGTGTGGCGCTCGCCCGCGCACTGGCCGTGAACCCCCGAGTGCTCCTGCTCGACGAGCCGCTTTCCGCACTTGACGCCAAAGTTCGTGTGCAGCTGCGCGACGAAATCCGCCGCATCCAGCTCGAAGCCGGCACCACCACCGTGTTCGTGACCCACGATCAGGAAGAAGCGCTCACCGTTGCCGACCGCATCGGCGTGATGAACCACGGATGTATCGAACAGATCGCCGACCCGCAGACACTGTACCGCCGTCCGGGCAGCGAATACGTGGCCACCTTCATTGGCCTGACCAACCGACTCCCAGGCATCACGAATGGTGAGGAAGCCGTGGTGTTTGGCCAGCGCGTGCCGTTGCTCGAAGCCTCCAAGCGCGACGCCTCCACCGTGCTCGTGCGACCGGAAAACCTTGTGATCACTCTAGCCGCAAACGATGGCAACATGGTAGGCGAGCATGGTCGCGTCGACATGGTGCACTTCCTCGGTGCGCTCGCCCGCGTGACTTGACGGTTGCCGCAGGTGTGGGCCACCTGCCCGTCACCGTGCAGCTGCCGGCCAATGAGCTTCCTGCCGGCCTGACGGTTGGATCCGAAGTGGTGGTTGCTCCGCGTCCGATCGCCGCGCTCGCCGTATGAGCTGTTTCGTTGCGGACGCCCATGACGACGGTCATGAGATGGTAAGCTGATATTCAGCATTCCTGTACTAAGGTGCTGAATATCAGCATTTTCGTATATGCACCCCGTGCACGTCGTCGCAAAGGCAAATATGACGTTTCCGCAGTACCCCCAATATCCGCAGCGGCCGCAACAACCGCATCCGCAGCAGAATCCACAACAGCCATCCCAATATCAGCAACAACCGCAGTATCCGCAGCCACAAGCCAATCCTTATGAACTGTGGCTCAGGCGCGTGAAAAGCGTGTTCTCCCGCATCGGCGCAGGCATGTGCCTGATGGTGGTGATCTGGTATGCGCTTGCAACGGTGCTTTCCGGTGTGTTCTATCAAGTACTGCATACCACGAATCTGCCGAATTGGGCGGTGTATGTGGCGTCGGATGCCCCTTTGTATCTCGTGGCCATGCCGCTCGCGGTACTGATCATGGGCAAATCGTCGGTCATTGAAACACGCAAGTTCGACATGAAGCCGGGCCAATTCTTCAAACTGCTTATCATGTGCTTCCCGCTCATGTACGGGGGCAGTCTCATCGGCAATATGTTGGCGTCGCTGCTGTCCGGAGGCAAAGCCAGCAATTCGGTGAGCGATCTGGCCATGCAATTCGACGTGTGGAACGTGGTGTTCCTCGTGATTCTCGGACCGTTGTTCGAAGAATGGATCTTCCGCAAGGAACTCATCAGCCGTACGCGCAAATACGGCGAAAAAACCGCGATCGTGTTCTCCGCGCTGTTCTTTGGCCTGGTGCACATGAACCTGTTCCAGTTCTTCTACGCATTCGCATTGGGTCTTATGTTCGGCTACGTGTACGTGCGCACCAGCAAACTGCGTTATTCGGTGGCCATGCACATGATCGTCAACTTCATGGGTGGCGTGGTCGCGCCATGGGTGGTGACGAACATTGACATCGACAGTCTGATGAACGTGCTGACCAGTGCGGAAAACGGCGACGGAACGGCATGATGCAGTGGATGGGCCAGAATGCGACGGGAATGATGATATTCGGCATCTATATGCTGCTATATTACGGTCTGATCATCGCGGGCATAGTGTTGCTTATCCGCAATCGCAAGAACTTTGAATTCTATACCGCACCGGAAGAACTGCCTCGCGGCGTTCGCACGAGCACGGCAATACTGAACGTCGGTGTAGTTACTTACATTGTAGTGACGGTTATTATTACGTCAATCAATCTAATGATGCAATAATTTCAGTATAAAAAAGTGCCGCATGTGGACTACTGCATGCGGCACTTTATATATATGGGTCAACCGCGATTTCTTATGTTCGCGAGGATATTACGATTCCTTGTTAATGGCGCGATTCTCAAGAAAATCAGCATTGGCGATGGAACGTGCCACGCGTTGATCATGTCGGGAAGCAACGATTCCGGCTTGGCGTACGCGCACACTTCGACATTGATGCCGTAAGGGGAGTAGCCGGTCAGTCTTACTTTCGGAGGGAAGCGCGGATCGGCCAAATCGGCGGTATCGCGCTGCACGGCCTGAACCACCTGACGGGTCATCTCGTCGATGTCGGTACCGGCCTTGGCGGTAAACGGCACACGAACCAGCATTTCGTTGGACGGATTGAGTTTTTCCAGTGACGCGGTGTTCAGAATCGAATTCGGAATGATCTTGACGTTGCCATTGCGCTCGCGCACCACGGTCTGACGCCAGTTGATATCTTCGACCACGCCATCGGTGCCCGCCACATTCACCAGATCGCCCGGCTGGATTACACGGCCAAGCATCAGACCGAAACCGCCGATGATGTTCGCGATCGTATCTTTCATACCGAGCGACACCGCAAGACCACCAATGCCGAGCGCGGTGAAAATCGTGGTCGGATTAATGCCGAACACCGGCTGCAGCACAGTGCCCACAGCCAACGTCCACACCACCGCGCGCAGAATATTGATGAAAATCGAAGCGTTCGGCACTTGCGAACGGTCCAGCACTTTGCTCACGATTCGGGTAAGCGCCTTGTCGATAACGGCCGCAAGCAGTGCAACGACAATGAGCAGAATGATTTTTCCGGAATTGGTTTTCAGCCAATCCACAACGATTCCAATCGGTTCCATAGTGTTCTGAAGCGTCCCTTCATAAGTTTGATTCGCATGCATTACTGGTGCGCGCGACTTGCGTTCGCTGCGTCTGCGATGCGTGTTCGAGATGCGTGTTCGCAACTTGTGTTCGCACATATCCTACAGTGCGTGGCTGAGTCGGTTTGAGCGTGGGTGTGCGGGGGCGTGCGCGAGAACATGTGGGAATGCGCGTGGTGGCATGTGTCCGGAGCCGTGAACGGACTAAAGTTGAGGCATGGGCAATGTTGTGGATTATGTGCGCCGCGAGTTCCGCGGGTTTGGCGAATTGGCGTTCAGCAATGTCGATTCCTTGGTGCTTTCCGAGCTTTCCTACATGCGATTGCCGGGCTTGGTTCCAGCATTCGGCGAGGCCAAGTCGGTGGCGACCGTGCCGATCCGTGACTTGCTGCGCGCCGAAAGCTACGATGAGATGTTTGTTTCGAATTCCTCTGAAATGAATGATTATCGCTTTCGTTGCTGCGCGCGGTTTGCGAATCGCCGCGATTCCGCGGGTTGCGGGTGGGGGAGTATGACGAACGTTTGGATGAGGCGAGCAGCAGCAATTCGCTGCGATGGCCTTCGATTTGGGTGCCGATTTCGGCTTATATGTTGCGTTCCGTGGCACTGACGGCACGCTCGTCGGTTGGAAAGAGGATTTTAATATGGCGGTGCGCTGCCCAGTGCGTCGCAAGAATCGGCATATCGATATGCGGACTCGATTCTGGACAGGACGGAACGTTTCCTCTCGGCGAAAAAATCACCCGACATTATGATCGGCGGGCATTCCAAAGGCGGCAATATGGCGTATATGCGGCCATGCAAATCACGCAAAGCGATATTGAAGCGACCAACGAACGCGCGCAACGGCTCGGACTGCTGCCGGCGCTCGGAGGAAGCGTGCCGGGACGCAACTGCAGAATCTCCCGCATCTTCTCGCATGACGGTCCTGGAATGTCTCAAGTCATGGTGCATAGCCGCGCATATCAGGCAATCGCGGCACGAATCGACAAAACCGTGCCGGAATCCTCCATTATCGGCATGCTGTTGCAATCGCAAATCAAACCAACCTTCGTCAAAGCCGACGCCATAAGCATTCTGCAGCATATGGGATCAAGCTGGCAAGTGACGCAATCCGGCGAATTCGAGCAGGCAAGCGAGCTGACAGGCGGTGCGCAACTCATCGGCAAAACCATTGACGGATGGTTCGACCGCGTAAGCCAGGAACAACGGGAACGGGCCATCAACCAGATATACGACATCTTCGCAGCCGCGGGGTACGGTAATATCGCTGATCTGGTGGCGAATTGGACGGATTCGCTGCCGAAAATCGTGGCAGCCGCCAGAGGTACCGACGTGCAAACGCGCGAACTCATCAAAGACGTGTTCAAGGCGATTCCAGCCAGTGCGGCGAAAGTCGCTGTCGGGGAACTGCGCAACGACAAGGAGGGGGATGCGTGATGGGCAATATTATTGACTATGCGCGCACGGAAACGCGCAGTTTCGAGGCATTGCCGTTCCGCGAGGCCGACGCATTGGTGTTGGCGCAGCTTTCGTACGACGAAGTACCGGAATGCGTGCTGCGATTGGACGATTTGGTAGCGAAATACGGTACGTTGCAGGCGCGTGCGAAGCAATTCGATATTCGGCGTCCGATCGCATCGTTGCGTATGCTGCGCAAGCCCCCGTTTGGCGGCGTGACGATTGCGCGTGCCGATGACGAGCTGAACCACGACAAGCCCGTGGCCGACCATGATGTGGAGAACGTGGGATTGTCGATCCGCAGGTGACGCACGACTTCTACCATGCTGTGGCGGCGAATCCGCGGTTTTCCGACGTTGAGATGAGCGCGTATTGCGAGCAGTTCGATGGTGGTGCGCAAACGCAGTTCGCGGCAGTGACTTTCCGGCTGCGTCGGGAACGCTGGTTGTGGCGTTTCGGGGTACTGATGATTCGCTGGTCGGATGGAAGGAAGACTTCAACATGGCCTTCCAATACCCGGTTCCAGCACAGGTTTCCGCAGCTGAATACCTGAAAAAAGTCGCCTCGCTGTGGGATGGGCCGATACTGCTGACCGGTCACTCCAAAGGTGGTAATCTGGCCGTATATGCGGCCATGAACGCCGAAGACGAGATCAAGGACCGCGTTGAACGCATTTACTCGCTCGACGGGCCGGGTTTCCCCGAAGAAGTGGTGAAAAGTTTCGAATATGCGAGCGTGAGCGACCGCATTGTGAAAATCGTGCCGGACTCCTCGGTGGTGGGCATGGTGTTTGAAACCCCCGAACGTTGCGTGGTGGTGAAATCCGACGTGGACGCATCATGCAGCATTTCGCCTTCTCGTGGCAGATGCACGGGGGTGAATTCGCCAAGGCCGAAGATGTGGCCGACAGTTCGGTGGTGTTCAACAAGTCGCTGAACGGCTGGCTTGCGGGACTTTCCAAAGAACAGCGTGAGCATGCGGTCGACGCGCTGTTCTCCGTGCTTGAGGCTTCCGGTGCGGGCAGTATTTCTGCGATCGTGGCGGCCGGTCCGAAAGTGATTCCTGAAATGCTCGGCACATATGTTGGCTTGAGCAGTGCGGATCGGCGCAACATCAATCAGGCGTTGGTGATTCTGTTGCAGGCGGCGCTCGCTCGCAATCCGAAAGTTCAGCGAAAGTGAAGCGCGAATGAGGCGTGAGTACTGTGCGAACGTGGGCGGGCACTGTTCGCGTAGCGTACTTGTGTTGTAAGCGTGAATTCGTATACGACATTTGCCGAAATTCGGTCTAGACAACTTGTACAATAAAACGTGGTTATGAGGCAACGTGACTAATTATTAGGGGGTACTGATGCCACGACCACGTAGGGATTCGGAAATCCTGCCAGCAAAAGATCGTCTCGAAAACGCCTTCTGGGAGCTGCTTTCGGAACGCGAGTACAACAAAATCACCGTCACCGACATCGTGCGCACGGCCGACGTGAATCGCAATTCCTTCTACTATCATTCTCCGGACTGCCGGAACTCGCGGACTCCGCAATTCTGCACGCCGTCGAAGACACGCCAATGCCAGGCGTACCGGGACGGGATTTCAATCCTGACACCGAATGGCGCAAGCACGTCACCGCGTTGCTGCGCGATCCCGAACAGCGTCAGCGTCTCGACCGATTGGCCTTGCTGGCAGGTCCGCACAGCTCGCCGGAACTCGTTTCGTCGTTGAAGGAATTCGGGCGTTTGACCATGATCTCCGTGCTCGGATTGGATGCCGACAGTCTCGACCTGAAAACCGATCTCATGCTCGATTTCACCGTCGGAGCATGCTGGCCGTACTGCAGCGCTGGCCGAAACTGCATGAAAAACTGCCGCTCGACACCGTATTCAACGAGGACGTCGCCGTACTCGCGGCGGGCATGTTCATGTCAATGTCGAAAGCGGACATGCTCGAATACTGGCGCAGGATCTTCAGCGAAGGATTCGTACCCGGCATGGCGATTTCGCAACAGCAGCCGCCGTCTGCCAAGTGACCATCGAAAGCCGGCTGTGACAATCCAGTGGTAGAAACGATATAGCGGCTCCGCGGATTGTTCCGTGGAAAAACGCGAACGTGCGAAATGAACGAACGACGGGGAGGTTGTCCATGATCAACGAAGCTTACAAGGCCATGCTCGGCGGAAAATCCGTGATCCGCGAGCTGAGCGAATACGCGACCGCGCGCGGTGCCGAAATCGGCTACGAGAACGTGTTCGACTATTCGTTGGGCAATCCGAGCGTGCCCTGCCCGCAAAGCTTCACCGACGAAATGATCGCCCTGTACCAAGAGGCGGAACCGGTCGCGTTGCACGGATACTCGCCGTCGCTGGGCATTACCTCGGTGCGCACGGCCATTGCGGAAAGCCTCAACCGCCGCTTCGACATGGACTATACGACCGACTACATCTTCCCGACCACGGGTGCGGCCGGCGCGCTGGCCCACGCACTGCGCGTGGTGACCAAGCCTGGAGACGAAGTCATCACCTTTGCCCCCTACTTCCCTGAGTACCAGCCGTATGTCAACGGAACCGGTGCGCACCTGACCGTGGTGCCGGCCGACACCGAAAACTTCCAAATCAACTTCGAAGCGTTCGAACAGGCGCTGAACCCGGGAACCGCGGCGGTGCTCATCAATACGCCGAACAATCCTTCCGGAGCCGTCTATTCCGCCGAAACGCTGACCCGACTGGCTGAAATCCTGCGCGCCAAGCAGGTCGAATACGGGCACGACATCTTCCTGATTTCCGACGAACCATACCGTGAAATCGTGTTCGATGGGGGTGTGCAGCCGTACCCGAGCAAGTTCTACGACAACACGCTCTCGTGCTACTCGTACTCCAAGTCGCTGTCGCTGCCGGGCGAGCGCATCGGCTACGTGGCGGTGAACCCGCGCGCTACCGATGCCGAACTGATCGTGCCGATGTGCGGGCAGATCAGCCGCGGAACCGGCCACAACTGCCCAGGATCCAGCGTGCAGCTGGCCGTGGCCAAGGTGGTGGACGAAACCAGCGATCTTTCCGTGTACGAGAAGAACATGAACCTCTTGTATGACGCGCTGGTGCGCCTCGGATTCGACGTGGTGCGCCCGGGAGGCACGTTCTCACATCCTCCGAGCGCTTGAGATGATGCGAATGCGTTCTGCATGAAGGCCAAGGATTACGACCTGATTCTCGTGCCGTCCGACAGCTTCGGCGTGCCCGGCTACTTCCGCATGGCCTACTGCATCGACACGGAGAAGGTGGAGCGTTCCATCGCGGCGCTTGAGAAATTCGTGCACGAGGTGTACGGCCGCTGAGCCGCTCGCGTATTTCGCCTATATTCCGCTTATAGATGGCGGATTCGCTCTCGTGCCTGATGCCATCTCGCTTATGGATGGCGGATGATGCGGGGGAAAAGCCGGTTGGAGGGTATTGATATTGCCCCCTAACCGGCTTTTTGCTGTAGGACCCCGCCATCTATAAGCGAGATAGTGCAGGATTGTGGGGCGGCAAGCCGACTGTCTGACGGGACCGTGTGCGTTGATACAGGTTCGCCGAGCTGGTGGGGTCCAGCTCCGGGCGAAGTCTGTTATGGGGAAGGAAGGAATCTGAATCGGTTAATGCGTGAATCCGTCAGTGGGTGGCGATCTCGTCGATCTTGGTGATGTGGCCGCCGAACTGGGCGCGCATGGTGGACACGACGCGCAGGATGTTGTCGGCGCCGCCGCGCGAGGTCTGACGTGCGTACAGTGCGGCCGCGGTGGCCGGGGTCGGCACGCCGAGTTCGAGAGCCGCTCGATCATCCACTTCGCCTCGCCGGACTCGTTGGCGACCGGCGG
>ENA-OUNI01000786-OUNI01000786.1-human-gut-metagenome-genome-assembly--contig:-NODE-786-length-14027-cov-2.805180_pt1 | contig 14027 bp, 19 predicted proteins | sample MGYA00242499_ERZ504580 | MGnify/ENA primary metagenome ERZ504580 (study PRJEB26092, sample SAMD00036315) | human gut metagenome | host: Homo sapiens | study: EMG produced TPA metagenomics assembly of... | reverse complement strand
CTCGACCGTTATATGCCGAACCTCCATGGAACACCTGCACTACCGTGTAATCGACGTGAGCCACGTTCAAAGAGCTTGCCCGCCGCTGGTATCCGGCCGTATACAACAACCGTCCGCCGAAGAACGGCGGACATCGCGCGCTCGCCGACATCATCGAATCCTTGGACGAACTGCGCTACTACCGTAAGGCGTTCATGCAGCGGCGCCCGGTCCTAACGCAGCCGAAGCCAAGGCGATCGCCGATCAGATCGTGGCAACCAGCATTCTGAACAACAACTGATTCCACATATCGCACAATCGTTGGAAAATCTGATATTCCAACGAAAACATGGAAAGGACTCCAGTGAGCGCAGCCGATTGGACCAGCATCGAAATCCCGCAAGACATTCGCTTGGTGGTTGCCGATATGGACGGCACCCTGCTTGATGAGCATAGCGAGATTCCTCAAGGTTTCTGGCCGATGCTTGCCCGGTTGCGCTCACGAGGCGTTGAATTCGTGCCGGCATCCGGACGCCAGTACGCTACCTTGCGTGCCATGTTCGCCGATAAGGCGGCGCAAGTGCTTGACGGCGGCGAACTTTCGTATATCGCGGAAAACGGCAATGTCGTGGCCATTGACGGTAATATCGCCGAAGTGCACGGCGTCGATACCGATGTGACCCGCTGGACCATCGACACGGTGAACGCTTCTGCCGCGGCTGGCGAATCCAATATGGGATTGGTGCTTTGTGGTCTGCGCACGGCATACGTGCAGCGCACGGACAAGCCGTTCCTTGACGAAGTCGGCAAATATTATGCGGCACTGGAGATTGTGGACGATCTGCATAGCGTGCTTGAAGATGTGATCGCATCAAACGGCGAAAGCGACACCATACTCAAACTGGCGATTCTCGATTTCGACGATGCCGAAGCGATGGCCGCGGAAAAGCTTACGCCACTGAAGAACGATTATCAGGTGGTGGTTTCCGGCAAACTGTGGGTCGACATCATGAATGCTACAACCAATAAGAAACAGGGCGTCGAAGCGTTGCAGCGCGTGCTTGGCGTCACTGCGGCCCAAACGGCGGTATTTGGCGATTATCTCAACGATTTGCAGATGCTTTCGGCAGGGCAGTGGTCGTTCGCCATGGGCAATGCGCACCCCGCGTTGAAACAAGCCGCGCATTTTGTGGCTCCCAGCAATGCCGATCACGGGGTGCTTCAGGTTGTCGACAAGCTGATTGCGTAAGGAAGCCGTTTCTTCGAAATTGATGGTCGATTGAACAGGAAAGGCGGTGCGGCATGCGGCAGGCTGAGGCATTGGCGATTCTGCAAAGTGGCGCGAGCGTCTTCCTGACGGGTGCGCCGGGTGCTGGCAAGACCTACGTGCTCAATGAGTTCGTGCGTCAGGCCCGTGCCGAAGGTGCGGCGGTGTCGGTGACGGCGTCCACCGGTATCGCGGCCACGCATATCAACGGGCAGACCATTCATTCATGGAGCGGTGTCGGACTTGCCAACGCGCTCACCGACAATCTGATCAAAACCATACGTACCCGACGCAAACGTAAGCTGCAGGGCGCTGACATTCTCGTCATCGATGAGGTTTCCATGTTGCATGCGTGGCTGTTCGACATGGTCGATCAGGTGTGCCGCATTATTCGACGTGACCAACGCCCGTTTGGCGGGCTTCAAGTGGTGCTGTCCGGCGATTTCTTCCAGCTTCCGCCAGTGAGTGTGGGTGGACGCAACCACGATTTGGTCACACCAAGCCCGGAATTCGTGGCTTCCCGCGAACGATATGCGAAAGCGGGACTCAATCCAGATGGTTTCGTCACCGAATCATTGGTATGGCGGGAATTGAATCCCGCAATCTGTTACCTGACCGAACAGCATCGTCAGGATGACGGCAGTCTGCTCACCGTATTGACCGATATTCGCAACGGTTGCGTGAACGACGACGATCGCAATGTGCTCCTCACCAGACTGGGCACAATCCCCGAATCTGGTCAACAGGCCGTCAATCTGTTTCCCGTCAACAAGCAGGCGGACACGCTCAACGACATGCGCCTGTTCGAAATCAACGAGGAACCGCACGAATATTTCGCCGAAGCCGCAGGACCAGTCAATCTGGTGGAACGTTTGAAGAAGAACATGCTTGCCCCCGAACGTTTGCAGCTCAAAACCGGGGCTGCGGTGATGGCCGTACGCAACGACGCCGACCACCAATCGTGAACGGATCATTGGGCACCGTGCGCGGATTTGCCGCCGAAAACAAGGGCGGATGGCCGATCGTTGAATTTGAAAACGGCAATATCGTTACCATGAAGCCGAATTGCTGGGAAATGATGGACGGCGACACAGTGCTCGCCAGCGTCAACCAAGTGCCGTTGCGCTGTGCGTGGGCGATCACCATCCACAAATCGCAGGGTATGACGCTCGAGCGTGCGGTGATGGATTTGCGGCGCACTTTCGCGCCCGGCATGGGGTATGTGGCGCTGTCTCGTGTGGAAGGTCTGCAAGGCCTGTATTTGAACGGTGTGAACGAACGCATGTTCTTGGTTTCGCCCGATGCGGTGCGATTGGATGGTGAGTTGCGTCTCGCCTCGGCGCAGGCATCCGATATGTTGGCTCATGATGCATCGCCGCGTTCCGGCAGAACATTGCCGTTCCCGACGGTGACGAGTTCGCGCAGGACGCGCTGTTCTAGTATGCGATTGCCTTGTTTGACATGTATGATGATTTTTGGGATTCGACGGATATGACTGTTGTGTTCCGTCCGTGCGTTGCCATACGTCGGTGAACGGGTGGTTGGATTGGGCTTACGTCCCCTTGCCTGAGTAGTTTTGGGCATATGACTAAAGCACTTCGTATGTCCACCATGTTCCTGCGCACTCTGCGTGAGGATCCCGCCGATGCCGATGTCGTATCGGATAAGCTTCTGCAGCGCGCCTGCTACCTGCGCAAGGCCGCTCCGGTATTTGGACCTGGCTGCCGCTGGGCCTGAATGTTCTGAACAAGATCGAAAACATCATCCGTGAGGAAATGGCTTCGATCGACGCCCAGGAAGTTCACTTCTCCGGTCTGCTGCCGCGTGAACCGTATGAGGCCACCCATCGTTGGGAAGAGTATGGCGACAACATCTTCCGTTTGAAGGATCGCCATGAGGCCGACTACCTGCTGGCGCCGACCCATGAGGAAATGTTCACCCTGCTGGTCAAGGACCTGTACTCCTCCTACAAGGATCTGCCGGTTACCCTCTACCAGATTCAGACCAAGTATCGTGACGAATTCCGTCCGCGTGCAGGCCTGATTCGTGGCCGTGAATTCATCATGAAGGATGCCTACTCCTTCACGCTTGACAAGGAAGGCCTTGTCAAGGCGTATATGGACGAGCGTGGCGCCTACGAGCGTATTTTCAACCGTCTCGATTTGAAGTATGTGCCGGTGCACGCCATGGCAGGTCCGATGGGCGGTTTCGAATCCGAAGAGTTCCTTGCCCCGATGGAAATCGGTGAAGATACCTTCGCACAGTCGCCGAGCGGCAAGGCTTGGAATGTTGAGGCGCTGACCACTCCGGAACCGGAAGCCATCGACTTCAGCAACACTCCGGCCGCTGAAAAGCGTCCGACGCCGAATGCTGAAACCATCGATCAGATGGTTGAATTTGCCAACGCCAACCATCCGCGTTCCGATGGCCGCGCGTGGAGCCTCCGACATTCTGAAGAACGTGGTGATCGCCGTGATGCATCCGCAGGATGACGAGCATGACGAGCCGTGGCGCGAACTGGTGGTTGTCGGCGTGCCTGGCGATCGTACCGTTGACATGAAGCGTCTTGAAGCGCAGTTCACTCCGGCTGAAATCGAAGAGGCCACCGACGAGGATCTGAAGAAGCATCCGGAACTCGTCAAGGGCTATATTGGCCCGATGGCGTTTGGCCCGCAGGCTCGCGGCGGTGAAAAGGCTGAAAACGCCAACGAAACCGGCGAAGCGTTGCGTTACCTCATTGACGCGCATATCGCCCGCGGTTCCGCATGGTTCACCGGTGCCGATGAAGCCGGAGTCGACTACTACGATCTCGTGTACGGTCGTGACTTCGAAGCCGACGGCGTGGTGGAAGCCGTGCAGGTTCGCCACGGAGACATGAGCCCGGACGGTTCCGGCCCGCTGAGCTTCGAACGCGGTGTGGAAATCGGCCAGGTGTTCCAGCTCGGTTTGAAGTATTCCAACGCGCTCGGCCTGAAGGTGCTCGACCAGAACGGCAAGACCGTGCCGGTGTGGATGGCTCCTACGGCATTGGCGTGTCTCGTGTGATGGCTTGTATCGCTGAAACCCACCATGACGAGAAGGGCTTGGCATGGCCGGCCATCATCGCTCCCGCCCAGGTGCATGTGGTAGCCACCGGCAAGGATGCGGCTGCATTCGAAGCGCCGAGCAACTGATCGCCGATCTGGAAGCCAAGGGCATCGAAGTGATCTTCGATGACCGTAAGAAGGTTTCCCCGGGCGTCAAGTTCAAGGATGCCGAGCTTATCGGCGTGCCGCTGATCGCCGTCGCAGGCCGCGACACTGTCAACAATGGCACCATTGAAGTGCGTGACCGCAATGGCGAGAACGCCGAAGCCGTGCCTGTCGCCGACGCCGCCCAGATGATCGCCGATCGTGTCGCCGCGCTGCTGAAGTAATAATCGTATTTTTTCTGATTATTTCACCATATAAACGAAGATTATGGATATGCCATAATCTTCCGTTTTTTATCTGGAAACAGGTAGGAGGAAGCATGATTGTGAGGAAAACATTTATGGGGAAAACAAACGAAAAACCATGCATATATCGGCAGTGCCTCGCGGTGGATAAGTGAGATTTATCCACCGACTATCCACGACTCGCCCGAAACGGCGTCCTTTATCCACATTTGCCGGTTGCGCTTGTGCCAGTATGGTCGAATCAGGGATAGTGGTTCTACCGCGGAAACGCAAGGAAGCGGAAAGGCGTGCAGAACCCCTCTCTCGCAACCCATTTCTCCGACTGCGCGTTGCTTTCGCACCTTCATCGGTGCTTTCCGCGGCCCCTTTATTACCAATGCGACAGAAAGGGCCGATCATGGCACAACAGCAAGCTCTCATCACCATCACCGGATATGTGGGCGCCAATCCCACGCAATTCAACAGGATGGCATGCCCCATGCCAGTTCGTTCAGAATGGCGAGCACCAGACGGTATTTCGACAATCGCACGCAGCAATGGAAGGATCTTCCCACCACATGGATCACGGTGAAAGCGTACCGGAACCTATCCGAGAACATCTGCCAATCGTTGAAGAAAGGCGATCCGGTTATCGTGATGGGCGCGCTCGCCACGGAAACGTGGGCCGATCAGAACGGCAAACCGCAGTCACGCATAGTGCTGGAAGCCAGCGCCGCAGGGCACGACCTTAACCGGGGAGTCACCACGTTGCGTAAGTTCGTCAAGCCGAACGACCAGCACCAGCCGGAAGCGAAAGGAACGGAACCGCGTGTGGGAGCCGATCCGTTCGTCAGGCAGGGCAGTGTGGCGCCGGTCGAAATCGTGGTTCCCGAAGATGACGAAGCCGTCAATTCTCGGGAGATACCGGGGAATTCGACGGCGACATATATTAGGCGGCACCGATGCCTTGCATGCTTGGCTCCGATTGCCAGCCGATGATGTGGTTTGTTACCAGATGCGCACGCGCTGATCGGGATCGAGCCACATGCCGTCCTCCGGCTTCACGTCGAACGCCTTGTAGAACAGATCCACGTTGCGTGCGATGCCGTTCGTGCGGCATTCGGCGGGGGGAGTGCGGGTCGATCTGCAGATACTGCTCCGCCAGCTCGTCACGATTCTTGGTGCGCCAGATGGACGCGTAGCTGAGGAAGAAACGCTGCAAACCGGTGAAACCATCGATTTCCGGCGCTTCAGACAGCGAAGCTTCAATGGACTCCGTGGAACCGTTCTTCTCACGGCCTGCCGCCTCGTCAAGAGCGAACGCATATGCTTTGAGCGCAATGTTCACGCCACTCAGGTCGCCGATGTTCTCGCCGATGGTCAAAGCGCCGTTCACATGTGGAGCCTGAGCTGGATCGTCGGCGTATTTTTCGGCAAGCTGCGTTGGCACGAACGCGTTGTACTGGTCGATGAGTTTCTGTGTGAGCTGCTCGAAATTGGCCTTGTCTTCTTCGGTCCACCAGTCGTTGAGCTTGCGTCGCCGTCGTACTGGGCACCCTGATCGTCGAAGCCGTGGCCGATCTCATGGCCGATCACCGCTCCGATACCGCCATAGTTCGCGGCGTCTTCGGCGTTCGGGTCGAAGAACGGCGGCTGCAGAATGGCGGCCGGGAACACGATCACGTTCATGGTCGGCTCATAATAGGCGTTCACCGTCTGCGGATTCATCAGCCATTCGTCCTTGTCGACGCTCTTGCCGACTTTGGCCAGCTGATAGCCGGTCTCATACAGGTTGGCGGCACGCATGTTCTCGGCAAAACCGGCATTCTCGCGCACATCAAGCGCGGAATAGTCACGCCAATGGTTCGTATAGCCGATCTTCGGCACGAACTTGGAGAGCTTCTCCAACGCCTTCTGCTTGGTTTCTTCGCCAAGCCAGGCGGAACTGGAAATAGACACACGGTAGGCGTCGATCAGATTGCCGACCAGCTGTTCCATACGCTGCTTCGACGACTCGGGGAAGTGCCTCTTCACATATTCGCGGCCGACATCCTCGCCGCAGATGCCGTTGACCAGCGAAACGCCGCGCTTCCAACGCACGCGCTGCTGCTTCTGACCAGACAACGTCTTGCCGTAGAACTCGAAATTCGTCTCATCGAATTCGTGCGGCAGCTCCAAGGTGGAGCCGATGATCACATGCACGCGTGCCCACAGCTTGAGATCGTCGAGATCCGCGGCCTTCCAGAATGCGTTGAGACCGGTGAGGAAGCTGGGCTCATGCACTACCACATGGTTGAAAATGCCTCGGAAATCAAGCGGCTGCACCTGAGCGGCGGAAGTCTGGTCGTATGCGGTCTGCCAAGCGTCGATCCACGTGTCGAGATCATAATCGGCGAGCATTCCGCTCAATTCCGCATAATCGGTGGGATTATAGGTCTTCACCGAATCACGGGTTGCCACATTGTCCCAATGGTTCGCGGCGATACGTGTCTCCACGTCGAGGAAACGCTGGGCTTGAGCTTCGGCCTGCTCGTCATCGGCGGCGAGCTTCGCGTTCTTCAACTGCTTGGCCACCATATCGACGTATGCTTCACGAATCGGCGCATAATGGTCTTCACGGTAATACGCCTCATCGGGCAGTCCCAAGCCAGACTGTTCAATATGGATGATGTTGGTTTCGGGAGCGCCCGGATCGCCATACACGGCAATGCCGATCAGGTCAGGGCCGCCAGCCGGGTTCATCGCGCCCAAAGAGCGGGTGAGTTCAGCCTTGTCGGCAGCGACGTCAATAGCCTTCAACTGGTCTTCAATGGCCGCGAGTCCGGAAGCGTTGATGGCGTCGACGTCAAGGAAACTCGCATACAGGGCGTGGGACTTCTCGGCAGGCAGTCGTCGTCTTCGAGAATCTCACGAATCTGGTTTTCGGCATCTTCGGCGAGCTTATCGAACGAACCATAACGGGAACGATCATCAGGAAGACGATACATGTCGATCCATGGGCCGTTGACATAGCGGAACAGATCTTGCGCAGGGCCGGTCACGGCGGAGAACGATGCCGGATCGATACCCGAATTCAAAGTGGTACTCATGGCTTCACACTATCCATCTTTGGTGACAAAACAGTGTATCTGAAACGAATAATCATCATTCCGCAACGGCATGCATAAGGTGAGATTTGCATAATCGTAAGAAAAGCCAGGGAGAGCCAAGCACTGTAGGGCGTACGAAGTAGGGTTAGAGGCATGATTGAACTGAAAACACCGAAAGAGATCGAAGAGATGAAGCCTGCCGGCCGTTTTGTCGGCGGCATTCTGCGCGATCTCAAGGAATTTACCAAAGTTGGTACCAATCTGCTGGAAATCGATGAATTCGTGCACAAGCGCATCGTCGATCGCAAGGGTGCCGAATCCTGCTATGTCGACTATGCTCCGGATTTCGGTACCGGCCCGTTCGCGCACTATATTTGCGTTTCCGTGAACGATGCCGTACTGCACGGCGTTCCGTTCGATTACAACCTGAAGGACGGCGATTTGGTCAGCCTCGATCTGGCGATCAACGTCGATGGCTGGGTTGCCGATTCCGCCATCAGCTTCGTGGTCGGCGAGCATAAGGATCCTGAGGATCTGCGCCTGATCAAGTGCACCGAAGAGGCGCTCGCGGCCGGTATTGCCGCTGCGCAGCCGGGCAACCGTTTGGGTGATGTTTCCGCGGCAGTCGGCGATGTGGCCCGCGAATACGGCTATCCGATCAATCTTGAATTCGGCGGCCATGGCGTTGGACGTATTATGCACGGCGATCCGCATGTGCCGAACGATGGCCGCGCGCACCACGGCTACAAGCTGCGTCCGGGCCTGGTCATCGCCATCGAACCGTGGTTCCTCAAGACCACCGACGAAATCTACCAGGATCCGAAAGATGGTTGGACGCTGAAGAGCTCCGACGGTTCCCGTGGCGCGCATAGCGAACACACCATCGCCATCACCGACAACGGTCCGGTGATCCTCACCGTTCGCGACAAGTGATCAGACGGTAGCGTAAAACGCGGCAAAGCTCCAATACGACGGAGCGAAGCGTACGAAAAGAAGGCCGATGCCCACGATTATTCGGGCATCGGCCTTTTATATGCGTAATTTCGCGCGGAAATAGTCGAATTATTTGCCTTGCAGGAATGAAGTATCGGATGTCAATCGATTGATTTTGAGACGAAACCATGCTTGGAAACGCGCATGCCATATAGTGTTCGATACTTCCGAACGGTTAAGGAGCGTGCAAGTATGGCCACAGCCAATCTGAGTGTGGAATCCAAAGACTTCACCCTGCCGGTGGTCGAAGCCACGGCGGGTGCGGACGGCATCGTGGTGTCCACGCTGCGCAACGACGGCTGGGTCACACTCGACCCTGGTTTCCTGACGACTGCGCAATGCGAATCGAAAATCACGTACATCGACGGCAAGAACTCGATCCTGCGCTACCGCGGATACCCGATCGAGCAGTTGTGTGAGCAATCCGATTTCCTTGAGGTCGCCTGGTTGCTGCGTCATGGCGAACTGCCGAATCAGGAGCAGTACGACCGGTTCATTTCCGACATCAACCATCGCACGATGGTGGGTGAGGATTTCCGTACCTTCATGGGTTCTTTCCCACGCACCGCGCATCCGATGAGCGTGATGGCATCCGCGGTCAACGCGCTCGCCACCTTCTATCCGGACACTACTGATATCAATGATTCCGACCAGCTTGACGAGGCTGCGACCATCATTATGGCAAAGGCACGAACCATCGTCAGCTACATTTTCCGCCGTCGCCGCGATGAGCCGATGCTGTATCCGGATTATTCGCGCGGCTATGTCGACGATTTCCTGCGCATGTGCTTTGCGGTGCCGTACGAGCCGTTCGATTCCGACCCGCTGTACGTGCATGCGCTCGGACGCCTGCTGATCATTCATGCCGATCATGAGCAGAACTGTTCCACTTCCGTGGTACGTATCGCCGGTTCCGCCCACGCCAACCTGTATTCCGCGGTTGCGGCGGGCATCAACGCGCTGTCGGGCCCATTGCATGGTGGTGCGAATGAAGCGGTGCTCCGTCAGCTCAAAGCCATTCGCGATTCAGGCAAAACCGTCAAGGAATTCGTGGAAGACGCCAAAACCAGCGGTCAGCGTATTTCCGGACTCGGCCACCGCGTGTACAAGTCGTACGATCCGCGTGCCGCGATTGCCAAGAAGTATCTGCAGAAGATTATGGAACGCGCGGACACGTTGAAATTGCCTGCCGACGAGCGTGCGCTGTTCGACGTCGCCACGGAATTGGAGAAAATCGCGCTGAACGACGAGTATTTCGTGTCTCGTCACTTGTATCCGAATGTCGACTTCTACACGGGATTGATCTATCGCGCGATCGGGTTCGATCCGTCCATGTTCACCACATTGTTTGCATTGGGGCGTATTCCCGGTTGGATCGCGCAGTATCGTGAGATGCTTGCCGATCCGAACACCAAGATCGGTCGTCCGCGTCAGGTGTACACCGGTTATACCGAACGTGATTACACTCCGATCGACCGTCGATAGTTGCTTTTTCGCTGTTTCATGGACTTGTGATGCTGTTCGCCAAGCCCTGCGGCTAAAGTATTGCACGGAAACATGCAAGTAATGCAATCACTGTTGTGAAGGAGCGAAGAATGACCGATCAGCGCACTGCGTGGGGTTGGGGTCTGTCCAGCGTGGATGCGGCCGGCAACACTTTGGACGTATGGTACCCGGAACTGAAGCTTGGCGAGGCTCCGGAGGAGGTGGCACGCCCGAACCATAATTTTGGCAATCTCGCCCATGAGGGCGTCGATGCGCGTGGCGTGCGCCGCATTCCGGTGTTCACGGTGTCGAAGCTTGACGAACCGATCGAAGACGCAGCGACGCATACCTGCGTCTGCATCTGCTGAGCATGCGTCTCGCCAAGCCGAACACCCTGAATCTGGACGGCATTTTCGCAGCCTCAACAATGTGGTATGGACCAATTATGGCCCGTTCGCGGTCGAGGATTTCGCGCTGCGCAAGCTTGACGTGATGGCCGCGGCTAACCAGTGCGTTCCGGGACTGCCGAAGGTTGACGTGAACGTGCTGTCGATCGACAAGTTCCCGCGCATGGTCGACTATGTGGTGCCGACCGGCGTGCGTATCGGCGACGCCGACCGCGTGCGTTTGGGTGCCCACCTTTCCGAAGGCACCACCGTCATGCATGCCGGCTTCGTGAACTTCAACGCCGGCACGCTCGGCGTTTCCATGGTGGAAGGCCGTGTTTCCCAGGGTGTTGTGGTCGGCAACGGTTCCGATATCGGCGGCGGCGCATCCATCATGGGCACCCTGTCCGGTGGCGGCAAGCTTAAGAACTCCATCGGCGAGCACTCCCTGCTTGGCGCGAACGCGGGCATCGGCATCTCCCTCGGCGACAACTGCGTGGTTGAAGCCGGTCTGTATGTGACCGCCGGCACCAAGGTGACCATCTACGACAAGGCCAAGGTCGCGGCGGGCGAACCGCTCGAAACCGTCAAGGGCGCCGATCTTTCCGGCAAAGACAACATCCTGTTCATCCGTAATTCCGTGTCCGGCCGTATCGAAGCGCGCTATCGCAAGACCGGCATCGAATTGAACGAAAAACTGCACAAGAACTAAATATCAAATATGAAAATCTCCCTCATTACCGTCGGCAAAGTCAAGGAACAATATCTGCGCGACGCCATCGCCGAATATTCGAAACGACTCAGCCGATACTGCAAGCTTGACATCGTCGAAGTGGCCGACGAGAAAACACCCGAGCATGCCAGTGAGGGAGTGGAACGGCAAATCAAAGCCAAGGAAGGCGAACGCATCGCCAAGCATATTCGCGACGATGCGTTCGTCATCGCGCTCGCCATCGAAGGCCAGCAGCTGACCAGTGAAGAACTTGCGCAGAAAATCGACGGTCTTGGAGTGCATGGCACCAGCCATATCCAACTCATCATCGGCGGATCGCTCGGACTTGACCCAACGATTGTGAAACGGGCCGACTACCTGCTGAGTTTTTCCAAAATGACTTTTCCTCATCAATTAATGCGCGTTATTCTGCTTGAACAGCTGTATCGTGCATGCAAAATCAATGCCGGCGAACCGTATCATAAATGACGTGCAATCAATGTCGCGTAATGCGTACACAGGTTCGCGAGTATGATATGGCAGGATTGCGATGCGGCAAAATATGGTGAGATTGCCGAAAGATAATAAGTAGAAGCCTTGCCTATACTAGTACCCCGTGAGTGACTACAGAAGCGAACGCGAGCAGCGAGAACGCCGTCGCCGCACCATGGTGCGGGCGGTGTGCATCGTCATCGCTGCGGCGATGCTGCTGAGTCTGGTTATTCCTGCTATCTACGCAGGTCTTTGACGCCTTTGGTCCGGTATGATCCTCCCCGGACCTGCAATCCCATACGTAACGAGACTGGTTCGCGGCTCGGCAGGATGGGAACGAGTATGTGGGTACGTGGAAGAAGTTGAGGATTGTGCGAAAGCCGTATGAGGCTCCATGACAGAATATAAAGAACGCATAAAGAAATGTATGGTGTAAACGATGGCAGAATTTGATTTTTCCCAGGCAATCGGCGAGGCGCGCGCCAAATACGAGTCGATTTCCAAGGCGCTTGACGTCGACCGACTGACCGCGCAGGCCAAAGATCTTGAAGTTCAGGCGGCCGAACCGGATTGTGGGACAATCCCGAAAACGCGCAGAAAGTGACCAGCAAACTGTCGGCAGTGCAGTCCCAGCTGAAGCGTCTCGCTTCCGCAAGCCAGCGCATCGACGACGTCGAAACGTTGGTGGAATTGGGTCAGGAGGAAGAAGACGCCGACACGTTGGCGGAAGCGCAGTCCGAAGTCGAAAGCATTCAGAACGATCTGGCCGACATGGAAATCCAGACCCTGCTCGACGGCGAATATGACGAACGTTCCGCAGTGGTGACCATCCGCTCCGCGCGGGCGGTGTGGATGCCGCCGACTTCGCTCAGATGCTGCTGCGCATGTACCTGCGTTGGGCGGAGCGCAATGGTATAAGGCCAAGGTCATGGACACCTCCTACGCCGAAGAGGCGGGCATCAAGTCCGCCACCTTCCAGGTGGATGCCCCTTATGCGTATGGTCGCATGAGCGTGGAAGGCGGCACCCACCGTTTGGTGCGTATCTCCCCGTTCGACAACCAAGGCCGTCGCCAAACCAGCTTCGCGGCAGTGGAAGTGGTGCCGCTCGTTGAGGCGACCGATCACATCGACGTGCCCGATTCCGAAATCCGCGTTGACACCTACTGCTCCTCCGGCCCTGGCGGTCAGGGCGTGAACACCACGTATTCCGCGGTGCGTATCACCCACATTCCGACCGGCATCGTGGTGACCATGCAGGACGAGCGCTCGCAGATCCAGAACCGTGCCGCTGCCATGGCCGTGCTGCAGTCCCGACTGTTGGTGCTGCGCCACGAAGAGGAAGCCAAGAAGAAGAAGGAGCTCGCCGGCGATATCAAGGCCAGCTGGGGTGACCAGATGCGTTCCTACGTGCTGCATCCGTACCAGATGGTCAAGGATCTGCGCACCGGCTATGAGACTTCGCAGACCCAGGCCGTGTTCGACGGCGATATCGACGCGTTCATTGAGGCCGGCATCCGTTGGCGTCATGAGCAGCGTCGCGCGGCGGCCGAAGAGGCGGACGCCTAAAAACCACGATTACCGTAATCAGAACAGCACATAGTGGAGGGGTACGACGATGGCGCTGATTTCGCTTGAACATGTGAGCAAGGTGTATCCGAAAGGCACCAGGCCTGCCTTGGATGACATCAATCTCGACATTGATCGAGGGGATTTCGTGTTCCTCGTGGGCGCTTCAGGTTCCGGCAAAACCACATTGCTGAGCCTGTTGCTGCGCGAGGAGGAGGTCACGGATGGCGAGATTCGCGTCGCAGGTAATGATTTGAGGCGCCTGTCGTCAAGGCAGGTGCCGCATTACCGTCGTTCCATCGGTTTTATCTTCCAGGATTACAAACTCCTCAACAACAAAACGGTATGGGAGAATGTGGCGTTCGCGCTTGAAGTGATTGGCACAAGCCGTTCCACCGTCAAATCGTTAGTGCCGAAGTGTGCAGACTGTCGGTCTCACCGGTAAGGAAAACAACTATCCGCACGAGCTTTCCGGCGGTGAGGCACAGCGTGTGGCCATTGCGCGAGCGTATGTGAACCATCCGCAGATTCTGCTGGCCGACGAGCTACTGGAAATCTCGATCCGACCACATCGCTGGGCATTATGGAAGTGCTGGACGCCATCAACCGCACTGGCACCACCATCGTCATGGCAACGCATAA
>ENA-OUNI01000783-OUNI01000783.1-human-gut-metagenome-genome-assembly--contig:-NODE-783-length-14061-cov-3.635927_pt1 | contig 14061 bp, 11 predicted proteins | sample MGYA00242499_ERZ504580 | MGnify/ENA primary metagenome ERZ504580 (study PRJEB26092, sample SAMD00036315) | human gut metagenome | host: Homo sapiens | study: EMG produced TPA metagenomics assembly of... | reverse complement strand
ACGAATATATTGAAAGTCGTAACCTTCAATTTTCAAACAAGGCAATATATCCGAATCAAGCAGGAAACTTTGTCGCTAAAGACAAACTTTATAAAGAAGCTGAAAGTATAGATAAAACGCTTAAAGATATCATTGCATTGATTTCTGATGAGGAGAACAACTACTACAATATCCTTATTGACCCACGTTGTGTAGCTACAATCTCTAAACAGAAAAACTCTGCAGATGCTTATGCCTATATTGATGGAAGAGTTAAGGAACTCTATAGCAATAACTCAAATTGGGAAGACGAAAACTTCAAAAATGCTGCACGTTTGTTGATTGACGAATGGGGTGAATCAAACAAGAACCTGTTTGATGAAAACCATTTTCCAAAAGTGTATCCTATCAAAGATTCTGTCAGCATGAATGTTGTCTGGACTAAAAATGAAAGACTGCAATTGCAGACCTTGAAGAACAGTTTGAATGAAGAAGACTTGACGGAACTTGTGACCCACATTGCAGATTTTAAGGATTTGAGCAGCCGTAACAAGGAACTGGAGGATGAGAACAGTCGCTTGAAACAGGAAGTGGAGAGACTAAAGTCTGGACGAACCGCAAAAGTTGGTTCGGAAGAAAGCGAAATGTCTAAACAAAAGATGTATGAGGCTCAACTTCAAGCACAGCAAAAACTAATGGAAGAACGTCCTGATTGGAAGTTCCCAACAGGATATGGAGAATGCGATGAAGACGGTGTTCCATGTCACCATTCAAACGAGGAGATTCAAGATGAATTAGGGAAGACGATGAAAATTGTTCTCAAAAGCTATAGAACTGAAACTGAACCATTCAAGGTAAATCCGATGGAATGGGAATGGGTTGTAAAAGAAAATGCTAAGCTGTTGGTGTATCGGTCTAATAACGAGATAGTAGAAGTTTCTAAAGATAATCTCGTTAAAAAACAGTCAACGTTTTCTATCACATTCGATTCGGAAAATCTTAATGTGGATGAACACGAAGACAGATTGAATAGTTTTTCATCACTATTGAAATATTTCAAGGAGATGCACTTCAACTTTGCGTCTTTCCGAATTCCAGACAATGCAAAAACTGTCAAAAATATCTATGCAAAAACGCAAGGAGTGCAGAACCAATATCCAGAGGAGGATGCATTATGAAGTTCAAACGAGAAGATTATATAGCATTTCTTGAAGCTGAGTATAATACTCAGATGAAAGAGTATGGTTGTCTGATTGCAACCAAAGCTACAGTTCTGAAAGAACGTGGAGAAGTGTTTGTTGGCAAGTTTGTCGGCTTTAGAGGAGATTTCTCCATCTTCAAAGTGCGTATCTCCGATAATATGCCTCGCAAAAATTCTTTCTGGACAGCTTCCTGCTTTATCGGCGAGATGGCAAGTTACAAGAACTGGGGTGATTTGGCCTGGGCAGACCTTCGGGAACAATATCAATGTGATTACTCTGATGCGCATTGCGTCTGGATTTCAAAATCAGAAGACCCTGCATTTTGTTTGGTTGGGGTGAAGAATATTACCGTGGATTTTGCAAATTTGCTTGAATCCCAAAATCCCATCATAGCTTTCGGACCTAACGACCCACCATTGAAATATCTGCTTAACTTGAAAGATATTGTCCAAAACTCTGAATGTGAAGCAACAAAAGAAATTTTGGATTATTTTTCTGCGACAGAAAGCACATGGAATCCACAAAAGATCGTTGCGACAGAAGACCTGAATATCCACATTCTGCGTAGTTTGGAATCTCATAATACTGTTGCCATTCAAGGGCCTCCTGGAACAGGTAAAACATATAGGATGGCAAAGCTAGTTGCACAACTTTTGTCAGAAAGAAAAAGCGTGTTGGTTACAGCACTAACTAATGAAGCATTGAAAGTTGTTGCTTCCAAAGAGGATTTGAAACCGTATCTTGAAAGTGGCAAAGTATCAAAGACAAGCTTGACGATAGACGAGCGACACGAATTACCAAAACTGCTGGCAAATGAAGGAAACGTTTGTAATGCCACGCCCGGTCATCTCTCACTTGCCACGTTCTACATTTCAAGTGGGTGGGCGAAAGACATGCTTGAAACAACTCCTTTTGATTATGTCGTAGTAGAGAAGCAAGTCAGGCGTTGCTACCAATGATTGCAGCATCGAAGAAGTTAGGAAGCAAAGTCATATGGATAGGAGACCAGAAGCAGCTTGCTCCTATTGTTAAAACCAATGAAGACAAAATCAACGCTTGTGGATGGAGTCCTATTGTGAAGGGATTTGATACTCTTTGCAATAATATTCCTATGCCATCATTCATGTTGAGTGATACATTCCGTTTGACTAAGAGAGGAGCTGAATTCACCGGTATCTTCTACAACAATGAACTGAACTCGGTTGCAGATATTGATGAGGTACAAACATCCTTGCCCGCATTGAATAGATTGGGAGGGCCATCTTTGATCGATTTGGAACTTAAAATAGGAGACAAGAAACCAGGAAATGCGTTGAATGCTGTCTTTGATTTGACTGAACGAATATTAAAAGAAAGTCCCGAAGCCCAAATAGCAATTCTATCCAAGTTCAAAGAAACGGTCAAGGAATTGCAAAAGACATTCATCACGAAACTGCACAGCGAGGAGATTCCCGACAATCTGAAAATAGAAACTGTTGACAGAATACAGGGATTGACCGTCGATTATACCATTTTCTTCATCCCCAATGCTTCTGTAAGCTATTCTCTTGACAGCGAACTTTTTAATGTGGCAACATCTCGTGCAAGCCGTTGTACTATAATTGTTGCTGATAGGATGATTCTTAAAAACTTCATGTCAGATGAGGTTCGACGCTTCTTACTGAAAATCAATGAAAACAAAGTTGCAACATTAAAACCATCCATGACTCAAACCATAGCATCTGGTGAATTAAAGGTAACAGTTCTTGGGAAAATTAATCTGCCTGAAAAACATTTGAAGGAGATTGTAGTAGACAAGGAGAATATTTTCATTATTGTAATAGTTTGACTGATATTAATTTTTCAGATAATATTACTTTTATAGATGATAATGCATTTCATTATTGTACTAGTTTGACTTCTATACTTTTGCCCAAAAGTATTGCTGGTATTGGCGACAATGCTTTTACCGGTTGTACAAATCTTACGAAAATATATATAAATAGAGAGGAGCCTCCTTTTATTGAAAAGAGAACTTTTTATAGGACAAATGGTGAACTTGTTATATATGTACCTAAAGGATGTAAAGAACGTTATAAGAATAGTGAAACATGGAGAACTTTAAATATTATAGAAATGGAATGAAGAATTAGAAAAAGAATTTGTATGGAAATAGCATCTTTAGTAATTTCTATTTTGTCTATAGTCATATCAGCAATTGTTGCTGGAATCCCATTTTATCGTAAATATATAGAAAAGAAAACAAAAATAGCATTGATTGCTTGTGATGGAATAATCAGGGATGATATGATACGTATTGTGGTTACCTATGTAAATAAGAACTGGCAAAATGCAGTAATAATCAATAGCCATATTAATCTTTACTATCCTAAGTTACTAAATGAGTTTACGAAAGTGAATCATACATATAGTTGTAAGTCATTTAATCCGGTTGTGATAACGGAGAAAATGCATGCCTCTATTGAACTTGAATATTCTTTATCAGAGTTGAAAGAAGTGGATTTGGAGAATGCAGATGTATATGTACATACTGAATATATAGATTCTCAAGGCCAGAGGCTGTTTGATAATCATAGGATAGGAAACCTGTGCATGAGTGGAATAAGTACTAAGATGGTCTTAATAGAGTCTACTATGTATGAGTTACAAGGAAGAAGCATTTTAATGTCTATGAAACTTTAGTTGTTGGCGTGAGCAGGAAGCATCACTTCCTGCTCACGCCCTTTCTCACATTTAGCAATACTCCCTTCTGAACCAAAGCTCGAATATAGGGTCGGAGAAAGCATACTTGTTTCCTTCTTTCTCAATGAAATCACGTTCTGTCAGCATACGCTTGTTGCGTGTGATGGTCTGTGCACTGCCCAATTCATATTTCCGCACTACGGGGATGGAGTTGAAGCGGTATTCACCATCGGCTACAGCACGAAGCATGGCAGTTTGGGCAGCAGTCAGGTTCTCGGTGTCGTTCATGAACATAGGCATGTTGGTGTCTATCAGTTGGCGGGTACGGATTTCGATAATCTCATCTGTCACTTTTTCAGACGTACCGCTCCAGATGAAATAGCACAACTGTTGCAAATACCACGAATGGCATTTCACGATGTCGCACAGTTGTTCTGCTTGCTGTTCGCTGATTTCTTTGTTCGTCCGGTGGAAGGCATTGACGATGAAGGGCACCCATTCCTCTTTCTTTATCTTTTGCAGGAACAGTACTTGTCCGAAGCGGTAGAAGGGGTTAGAAGAATTGTTGAAGATGTCCATCATCATATGCCGCTTGCTTCCGTAAAAGCAATAGGAAACTTGTTGCTGCTTCTGCCAGGCAGAGCGCATTTTTCCCTCCATACTTTTGTAGCCGGGTAGTAGTGCCAGTTGTTGGAACTCGTCGATGCAGACAATCAGGTGTATGCCTTTGGCAGCTGCTATCTTTTCGGGTAGTTCCAGTATCTCCATGACACTTTTTTCTTCCAGTTCCAATTTCAGGTCAAAGGAGAGGGTATCGGTTGGGTCGCTCTTCAATGTGATACTGGGAGAAACGGCTTTAAGAAACTGTTTCACATCTTCAAGCCTCTTTTCAAGGGTGGAGGCGGCGCAAGAAATGACTTCTCGCGCAAAGATGCGGTAGAATTCAGCTTCCGTCTTGATGCTGAATGCATCAATGAAGCAGACACGGATATGCTTGTCTTCTTGTGTCAGTTCGTCCATAGCTACTTTTACAAGCGACGATTTTCCCCATCGGCGCGGTGAAATAAGCATTACGTTGATACCCGATCCAAGCAATTCTTTTAGTTGCTTTCGTTCTTCTACCCGATTGACGAAACTCTCTTTATCAACAGTGTGCCGTATTGAAAAGGTGATTTCATAAGCTTTCTGTTCTTGATTTAATGACAAATATACAAATTATACATCAATGTATAATACATCTATGTATAATTTTGTTTGAGTACATGTGCAAAAACACCCACTTTTTGCACATGAAACGGAGAACGTGAGCAAAAAAGCCCTATTTTTGCTCACGTTATTGGTTTTGAATATGAGATTAAACACAAATATACTATGAAAAGTAAGACTCTTGCATTGATTCTATTATGCTGCGCCGCCTCGCTGGGCGCCAAAGTAAAGCTGCCTGCACTGGTAGGCGACAACATGATACTCCAGCAGCAGACTGAAGTGAAACTGTGGGGAACGGCTGCACCGAAAGCCGAAGTACGCGTCACGCCTTCGTGGAATGGACAGACAACGACTTGCCGTGCCGATAAGGATGGCCGTTGGTTGCTTGCAGTGAAAACTCCGGCAGCAGGATACACGCCTTATGAGATAACTTTTGATGACGGAGAAAAACTACGTTGAAGAATATCCTAATCGGTGAAGTATGGCTTGCTTCCGGCCAGAGCAATATGGAAATGCCCCTGAAAGCTTTGCCGGCTGTTGCATCATGAACGGAGCGGATGACATCATAGCTTCTGCCGAAAACAGAGGCGTGCGTATGTTCACCGTTCCCAAGCACCAGACTTATGAACCACAAACCGACTGCAAAGGTAGCTGGAACATATCTTCCATAGAAACCGCACCCGATTTCAGTGCGACGGCCTACTATTTTGCCACTTCGTTGAGCCGTGCCCTCCGGATTCCGGTCGGCATCATCTGTAGCGCTTACGGTGGAGCCACTGTAGAAGGTTGGATAAGCCGTGAACTGCTGGAAAACTATCCAGACATATCTCTCAACCCCGATTCCATCGAACGCCTGCACCCCATGCACCGCCCCATGCTGATGTACAATGCCATGCTGAAGCCGCTTCAGAACTATACCATAAAGGGATTCATCTGGTATCAGGCGAGTCTAACGTAGGCCGTCATGAAACATACGCCGAGCGTCTGGCCGATATGGTGCAGCTGTGGCGCAAAGAATGGGGACTGGGCGAATTGCCTTTCTACTTTGCCGAAATAGCGCCGTACGCCTATGGAGGTACCCAGCAAGAGAAAGCTGCTTACCTACGTGAAGCGCAATTCCGTGCCCAAAGCCTGATTCCGAACAGTGCCATGATTTCTACAAACGACCTTGTAGAGCCTTATGAGATATACAATATCCATCCCCGCAACAAGACAAAGGTAGGTCAACGCTTGAGCTATCTGGCATTGAACCTTACCTATGGATTGAAGCAGATACACTGTTTCGGCCCACAATATAAGTCATGGACTGCTAAAGGCAGTGAAGCATGGGTTTCCTTCGACCATTTGGAAATGGGTATCTGTCGCAACTATGACCTTCGCGGTTTCGAAGTGGCGGGTGAGGACCGTGTGTTCCATCCTGCCGACAAAGTATGGCTGCACTGGCAGACGAATGAAGTGGTAATCTCTTCAGAAAAGGTATCCCATCCCGTCAGCGTGCGCTATTGTTTCCATGATTTCCAGATTGGTACGATGATCGGTGGGAATGAATTGCCTACCATTCCGTTCCGTACGGATAATTGGTGAAAGAGTGAAAAGTATATAAACACTTTCATTATACTATAATATTGGGCGCGGGTTACGCGGAATCCACGGATGCAGTAAACTAAATCCGTGAAATCCGTGTAATCCGCGCCTAAAAGAAAATATCCAGAGGGTTTTGTTCCCCCTCTGTCTTTTATTGTTTCAGCAACTGTTCTGCTGCAAGTACCAGGAACATATAGTGGGACGAACCTCCTCCCAACACATACTCAGTCTGTTGCCAGAGGAACGGGAACGTCAGGAGTTCCGGGAAGTCGGGACGGATAAGAGCTGTACCGGAAATGACTCCACCGGGAATGTACGACCAGTCTGCGCGATTCAGTCCGTAGCCCACAGTGGCTGATTGTGCGCCGACACCCGAGGCGAAGGAAGCTTGGTTGGAGCCCGGGTGGCATCCGAGAATGAAGTTGAGGGCATTGAATACCGGTGCTTTCGGGAATATTTCCGGATAGGCGGTTGTCAGGAAGTAGTGCTGGAAGCCGAAACGCTGTATATCCCAGCCTGCACCCCAGATGTTCGGACGGTAGGGAACGCCATAGGGAGTCTCCTGTACTTGTTTGTTCAGTTCTTGTTCATATCCGGTCAAAGCTTTGCGGAAAGCTGCTGAAAAGGCTTTGGCTTTCTTGTTCTTCATCTGTGCGAACAGTTTTTCCACACGTGCCGTGTACCAGCCGATGCGGCCTATCTGCTTGATGATGAGCTCCTGGTTGTCCAGAATGAAGTCCATATAGGGTTGTTCGCCGGTGGTGAGGTACAGCTCTACGGCTGCTTGCACTTTGGGGAACAAGGCTCTGTTGTTGCCGCTTCCGGTAGAAGCATATACTTTGCGAGCAATGTCGAGGCAATGCACACTCAATGTATCATTGAAACCTTTCAATACACGTGATACGGCAGCCAGCTGGGCAGCTGTCGACAGTTCCGTCCGGGGTTGTCCTCTGTAAATATCCAACGGTCGTCTTCATTACCGATTTTTCCGTCCGTCATGGCGGCGGCATCACCCAGAAGTACGTATTGGCGAAGGTCGTTGCAGATGATTCCCCGGTAGAGACGTCCCAGTGCCAGGTAGCCGTTGACTACCGTAAGGGCGCCGTTCTCTACTTGTTGCAGCAGGTCATTCTTACCGTCGGGCTGGTGGATTTCCGTCACACGGTTTATCTGGTCGATGGAAGTCACGTCGAGATTCGGGCGGAAAGCTTCGTAGGCCAGTGCCAGGATATAGGATTCTCCGGCTTGGGATTCGATGCGGAGGTCAAAGTCTCCGGCATCGTGCCAGCCGCCTATGTTCACTCCGGGAACCACTTCACCCGGTTTGAATTTGGACAGGCCCTCTTTCTGGTCGTAGCCGTCGATATGATTGTGTGCCGGTGCCATCCGGGCATCGTCCATGTGGCAGCAGTCGTGCCATACGCGGTATTTCTCGTTGACGCGCATGTGGCACATCTGTACGGGAAGGAAGTATTCCAGTACGGGTTGCCATACGCCACGGGCATATACGTCATTGTCGATGCGGAAGATAGGAGATACGGAGGTATCGTATTTAATCTTGTAGAGTCCCGGTTCCTTCACATCCGTGAAGTCCACCTTCAGATAGTTGTATCTCAGGAACTTGCCCCAATTGGCAGGAGTGACGTTCTTGACCACTTTCTCGCCGTCTGCGTCAATGCGGATGATTTGTGCCGTTTCCTTTCTATTGTCACGTATATCCATTTCGATGACGGCTTCCTTGTCCTGGGCGGGATGATAACCTATCTGTGAAGTCTGGATAACCGGCTGATACATCCAGTCGGCCACTACGTTCGGAGTGATAATCCATTTGACGGCCCCTTTGGTGACACCCGGTTTTATGTTGCTGCGCAGTACGAACCAGCCGTTATTGTGGTTCATACGCCCGTCAAACAGTTGTAGGTCACCACTCAATGATTCGATGGTTACTTTGTTGTAAGGGTCGTCGGGGCGGGAGGTAAACTTACGGCCTTTGGCATAAGGTTCGCTGATGATGTCGTCGGCCACAATCGGGCTGTAACCTTTTCCTATCAGTTGTCCATGTCTGCCAGCGATTGCTTGCCGTCATGATAGTTTCCCGTATGCAGATAGTTGGGTTGGGTTGTCATCAGGGGGGAGTTGGGCTGTTGCGGGAAGATGCCGCTCTGACCGTCCATAATCCAGGGCTTGCCGAAGAGGGAACCCGGGAAGAATTCAAGGTTGAAGCCCACTTTTCCGATGAATTCCTGGGGAATGGGGCGGTCCAGGTCTACGGTCACCTCTATGTGTTTACCTTTGCTTTCCACTTGTACCGTATATATAAGGTGGAGATCCGGGTAAATCATCGGGTTGAATCCGGTGAGGTGGCGTGAGGAGTCGGGATAGCAGAGCGTAGCGGTGATGCTGTTGTCGCTGAGCTTCCGGTCGAGTTGTTTCGGTACGGGCTGCCATTGTCCGGGGGTGGCTTCCAGTCGGATGTCTCCATTCGTTGCTACGCGGTGTCCATTCATGATGATACATACTCCTCCTTGGTGTCCCTCGGGATAGATGTCATCAAAAGCCATGACGTCTACTCCCTGGTTCTTGAAATAACCGGAAGATGTCAGCTTGAAATCTTGTGCATGCAGTGCACCGCTACTGCAGAGCAGTGCCAGGACGGATGCGAATAGAAAATGTCTCTTTCTCATAGTATCTATTTTTGAGTTACAGAATTCTCCACTAATATACGGACTAAAAAGGAAACGGATGGCTTTTGTTTGTAGCCAATAACGTTATGAAATGTGTCTTTTTCCTCTATTTTTATGATATTCATTGTTATATTTGTCAGACAATGGTGTTTGAACTGCCAGATACCAACGTTTGAGCTAATAAAAGCTGATGTCTGGTAAAACAAGGACTCAGTACCCAAAAACAGCCTTTATCGGAACCAATTGTATCCATTGAAAAAGGATGGTAGTGAGTAGTGGCAACTTGTTTTTTTGTACATTTGCAATGTAACTATGATTAATTCCTTAAATCGCTATATTATGAAACGTATGTTTTCCGTTTTTTTGCTGATTACAGTATGGTTGCTGGTTACACCTTTCCTGCAAGCACAGTCACACGTAGACAAGGTTTTAAAAGATGAAATAACCTCGGACTTGAAAGAGAATATCCTCTCTTTTTGGGAAAGATACAGCGTAGATTCTTCCGGAGGCTTTTATGGTTCATTGGGACGTGACGGTGCCCCGATAGCGGATGCTCCCAAAGGTGGTGTACTGAATGCCCGCATCCTTTGGACTTTTTCAACCGCCTACCGGATGTATGGCGATACTGCCTACCGTAAATTGGCTGACAGGGCGCAACGGTATTTCATAGATCACTTCATTGATTCGCAGTATGGAGGCGTATATTGGCTGATAAAAGCGGACGGTACCCCATTGGATACGAACAAGCAGACTTACGGCTGCTCTTATGCTATCTATGGGTTGTCCGAACATTTCAGGGCAACGGGCAACAATGAAAGCCTGCAAAAAGCCATAGAGCTTTATCGGATAATGGAGAGCAAAGTCAAAGATCCCGTAAATGATGGCTATATAGAATCCTTTACCCGCGAATGGGGAACTCCCCAAAAGCTGGGGTATGATGGAGATGGCATTGCTGCCAAAACAATGAATACACATATCCATGTATTAGAGGCATACACGGCTTTATATAAAGTATGGAAGGATAACAGCCTTTGCAAGCGCCTTGCAAAAGTAATAGACTTAATAACAACCAGGCTGTACAACCCACAAACACATCACTTGATATCATACTGTGATTTAAATTGGAATAATCTGGATGACATCGACTCTTACGGGCATGATATCGAAACTTCTTGGCTGCTGACGGAAGCTGCAGAGGCTCTGGGTGACCCGGAGGTTATCGGGAGGTGCAGGAAGGTATCATTGGAACTTGCAGATGCTTCCTTGAAGGAGGGCATCAACCCGATGGGAGCTATGATGTATGAACGACATAAGGACAAAATCAGGAAGGACGCTTCCTGGTGGTGCCAAGCGGAAACTGTGTCGGCTGTATCAATGTCTGGCAACTGACTGGTGAACAATCTTATCTGGACAGTGCGTCCGCACCTGGAACTTCATCAAATCACGGATGATAGACAAGGAGTATGGTGAATGGTTCAGAACGGTGCTGGAAGATGGAACTCCCCGCTACAAGGAGCCTAAAGCAAGTATGTGGAATTGTCCTTATCATAACAGCCGTATGGGGTTTGAGATTGATACCAGACTGAAATGACAACCTTTTATAGATTTGATATTATGAAGAATTTACGAATTTTCCAGTTTGGAATAGTTGTATTGCTGTGTGGTATATTATCTCTGCCGCTTTCTGCCCAGACGGAAGTGATGGCATGGAGCAATATCACGGGTGTCCGCGTAGACGGTGAATTGATAGACTTGAGTCATCCTGCGTGTCGGAACCTTGAAAGGAGATATGGAGATTACCGGAAAGGAGAAGCAGGTCCGTCCCGTTTTCCATCGTGAGGGGAATATGCAGGAAGTGACGGCTACTCTGCGAGGTGTAAAGTTCCATCAGAAAGTGACCGATAAGGGAAAAGGCTTGGTGGAGATTTCTATTGATGCGCTGTCGGACACTACTTTGAACCAGGCAGCCTATTACTGTATTGCTTTAAGTCCGGAAAACTACATTGATGCCAAAGTAAGGGTAAGTGGCAGGAAGCTGACCGTTACTTCGGCCAATAGGAAGTTGGAATTCAAGTTCAATAAGTCTGTAAAGGCCACGGTTGAAAAAGAGTCTACCGGTACTGTTGTGTATATCTCGCTGATGCCGACTCTGAAAAAGGCTGAGAGAACTGCATTGTCTATGGAACTGCATGCTTCTGGAGTGATAGATCATAGTGACGCGGAAATTATATTGGATATGCAGAATCCGGGAAGTCTGTTTACAGGTTTTGGAGGGAATTTCCGCCTGCAGAATCCTGCTGCCGACCCTAAAGTGATAGATTACTGTCTGGAAAACTTGCGCGTAGCTTATGGCCGTGTGGAATTTCCGTGGAGATTGTGGCAACCCGAAGAAGAATCCGATCCTATTGCCGTGGCACAGAATGGGGGACTGAACAAGCGGGTGGAGGAAAGTCTCCTCATGGCAAAGCGCTTGAAGGCGATGGGAATGCCGGTAATACTAAGCTGTTGGTTTCCGCCTGCATGGGCCATTGACGGAGGTCCTGCAAGTTATGCCCGTCAAGGTGGTGTCATTGCTTATCGTCTGGATAACCGGAAAAAGGAGAAGATTTATAAATCCATGGCAGATTATCTGTTGTATGCCAAACGGTATTATGGTATTGAGTTCTCCATGTTCTCGTTCAATGAATCGGATTTGGGTATTGATGTCCTCCACACTCCGCAGGAGCATGCAGATTTCATTAAGGAGTTCGGTGCTTATCTGGCAGGGTTGAATCTTCCTACCCGCATGCTGCTTGGCGACAATTCGGATGCCACTACTTTCGATTTTATCCTTCCTGCTTTGAACAATCCTGAGACTCATAAGTATATTGGTGCAGTTTCTTTCCATTCATGGCGTGGTTGTGATGATGTTACGTTAAGGAAGTGGGCGGATGCTGCCAAAGAGATTAATGTACCACTCTTGGTTGGTGAGGGTAGTACGGATGCCGCTGCTCATGGTTATGCCGAGATATTCAATGAGTCGACGTTTGCACTTTATGAAATCAATCTGTATACACGTATTTGTACGATTTGCCAACCATTGTCCATCTTGCAGTGGCAGCTCACTTCAGACTATTCGTTGTTGTGGGGAGGCGGCATTTATGGTTCCAAAGGTCCTTTGCGTCCTACGCAACGTTTCTGGAATATCAAGCAACTGGCCTCCACTCCGGCCGATGCTTTGGCCATTCCGGTCAGTAGCAGCAAGAAAAATGTAAACTGTGCGGCTTTCGGAAATATGGTGCGCGGAGAATATGCCGTCCATATGGTCAATAATGGGGCGGATTGCGAGGCTGTCATCTCCGGTATCCCTGCAGAAGTGAAGAAACTGAAAGTCTATGTGACCAATACAAAGGACTGCATGAAGGAAACTGCTGTGAAGGTAGAGAATGGACTGGTACGGGTACATTTGCCGGCCATCAGTTTCATTACTTTATTGTCAGGCGAATAACTCTAAAATTATATGTATCTTGCCCCGTCAGGGGAAAGTTGCCGTAATATAATGATGGCGAGGTACGTGAATTTACTGTTGTTGATACTGTTACGGGTGATTGTGTGTTTATAGGTAGCCGGAAGGAATGGAGGTATAAAATGTGTTCTGTAGGTATATAAATGTGTTTGAACATTTATTCGGCAACAATTTTACCCTTTCAAAGAAATATTTGGGACACTGCAGAGAATTGTAAATCTCTATATTTGCATTAATTGGATTCTATTTATTTCATAGTATATCAAAATGAAAAAAATTCTATTTGCATTATGTGCGATTTTATGGTCAACAGTAGTGCTTGCCCAAGTACAGGCAAGAAGTAATGGTTTTGTCGTGACAGTCAAAGGGGTGGTTGTTAAGGTGGAGTTTTATACTCCCAATATTGTTAGAGTTTCGAAGACATTGGAGTCGGGCAATGTCAATCTGAGGAAAAGTCTGGCTGTGGTGCTTGAACTACTCAGGTTGAAGTCAATGTTTCTCGGCAAAACGATATGGTAAAAGCTTCTTCTTCATTGTTGGAAGTTATTCTAGATTTAAATACGGGACGTGTCCAGTTCAGTAATCTGGATGGGAGTAAACTCTTGACTGAAAAAGACTACGGTGTCCAGTTGATGCCGTTGCAATATGTTCAGAGAATAAGGGAAAAGAAGGTGGAATCTCATGTTACTGGTGAGGTTGTACCTACTCAAAGTGCTCCAGGACAAAATACTCCCGGTTTGGATAGAGGAAAGATGCGGACTATTGTTGAGAATACTTATGAAGTGTCGCAATCATTTATTTTGGACGAGGATGAGGTTATTTACGGACTGGGCCAACAGCAGACTGGCAAGATGAATCAGCGGAACCAGCGGTTGGTTCTTGAACAAAATAACATGCAGATTGCTGTACCTTATTTCGCGTCTGTCAAAGGTTATGGTCTTTATTGGGATAATTATTCGATTACGACATTTGATGATACGCCTATGGGGACATCATTTAGATCAGAAGCTGGTGAAGCGATAGACTATTATTTTCTTTATGGTGGAAATGGCGATGCTACTGTAGCACTTTTGCGACAGCTTTCGGGACAAGCTCCTATGGTACCTTTATGGACTTTGGGCTTTTGGCAGTGTAAGGAAAGATATAAGTCGCAAGATGAGGTGGTAGAGGTTGCTGAAAAATATCGTAAATTGGGCGTACCGCTTGATGGGATAATTCA
>ENA-OUNI01000781-OUNI01000781.1-human-gut-metagenome-genome-assembly--contig:-NODE-781-length-14070-cov-3.053504_pt1 | contig 14070 bp, 20 predicted proteins | sample MGYA00242499_ERZ504580 | MGnify/ENA primary metagenome ERZ504580 (study PRJEB26092, sample SAMD00036315) | human gut metagenome | host: Homo sapiens | study: EMG produced TPA metagenomics assembly of... | reverse complement strand
GCCACGAGTCCACGGAGCCACGAGCCACGAGCCACGAGCCACTAAAAAAAGCGTTGTCTTCACAGACACGCTTTTTTATCATCCTTAAACATCACGCTGGACTTTACCGGAACGAAGGCAACGAGTGCAAACATTAACTCGTTTTACTTCGCCGTCGACGACAGCGCGGGACACGCTGGATATTCGGTTTCCAGGTTTTTTTCGTTTTCAAGTGGGAATGGCTGACATTCATGCCGCTCATTGTTCCTTTACCACAGATTTCGCAAAAGTTTGCCATTGGTTACACCTCCCTGCACCATCACAGTACAACATATAAATCTTATCACAGATTATTAGGTAAAGCAAGTTTTATTTTTTTAAAAAAGCCTACGAAATATGATACAATAAAAACGAATATTTGACAAGGAGTTTTTGGTATGAATTTTTCCATTCGCGATTTAAAAGGCATCGGACCGCGCAAAGAAGCCCTGTTTGCCCGGCTCCATTTGGCGACGGTGTCCGATTTATTACAATATATGCCCCGCGATTATGAAGACCGCAGCCACATCTGGCCCATCGGCCAGGCGCCGTGCGGGACGGGGAAAGCCATCCTGGTCTGCGGGACCGTGGCTTCGGTCCAAGAAATGCGGCCCCGCCGGGGCCTCTCCATCTTGAAGGTCATGGTCAGCGACGGGCACGGGGGCGGCCGAACTGGTCTGGTTCAACCAGGCCTTCAAGAAACGCCAGTTCCATGTCGGCCTGACCCTGACGGCTTTCGGCAAGATGGAATGGGCTTACGGCCGCCGCCAGATGAATACGCCCGATACGGAAGAAGGGCGGGCTGGCGGCGATGGCTTCGTCCCCGTCTACGGCCTGACCGACGGCCTGCGCCAGCAGGATATCCGCAAGGCCGTGCGCCAGGCCCTGGACCTGGCCAGGAACATCCGGACATCCTGCCCGGCTGGGACGGCTGCGTCAGTCGCCTTTTGCCGCCATGCCGACGCTCGAAGCCTATGAGCAGATGCATTTCCCCGATTCTATGGAGAAACGGGAACAGGCCCGGCGCCAGCTAGCCTTTGAAGAGCTCTTCGACATGCAGCTCGGCCTGCTCCTGCGCCGGCGCATGAAGGCAAGCGCCAGGGCATCAAATGCGCCCTAACGGCCATCTGCTCAAGGCCTTCTATGACCACCTGCCCTTCACCCTGACGAAAGGCCAGACCCAGGCCTTCCTCGATATCCAGGCCGATATGGAGAGCGAAGTGCCCATGCAGCGCCTGGTCCAGGGCGATGTCGGCTCCGGCAAGACCGTCGTCGCCGCCTGGCCCTGGCCAAGATCGTAGAGAACGGCTATCAAGGGGCCCTCATGGCGCCGACGGGCATCCTGGCAGCCCAGCACTATGAAGAATTCTGCCGCCTCTTTCAGGGCCTGGACGTCCGCATCGTCTTGCTGATGGGCCGGACGACGGCTAAGGAACGGCAGCAGCTCCTGGAAGAACTGGCCCAGGCGCATCGACATCCTCATCGGGACTCACGCCCTGATACAGGATGACGTGGCCTTCCGCTGCCTGGGCCTGGTCGTCACGGACGAACAGCACCGCTTCGGCGTCCGCCAGCGGTCGGCGCTGGAACAGAAGGGAGGGAGCCACATGCCCTGTTCATGACGGCCACGCCCATTCCCCGGACGCTGACCTTGTCCCTCTACGGCGACCTTGACGTGTCGTCCATCCGCGAGCTGCCGCCAGGGCGGAAACGGGTCAAGACCTATGCCGTCGGCGAAGCCTGCGCCGGCGGGTCTATATCTTCATGGACAAGCTCATGGCTCAGGGCCAGCAGTGCTACGTCGTCTGTCCCCTCGTCGAGGCCTCGGAAAGCGTCGATTTGCAGGCGGCGACGGACCTCTATGAGGAACTGCGGTCCCGCGTCTTCAAAAAGCGCACGTGCGGCCTCGTCCACGGCCGTATGGCCGGCAAAGAGAAAGAAGCCGTCATGGAGGCCTTCCAGAAAGGGGATATCCAGCTCCTGGTCGCGACGAGCGTCATCGAAGTCGGCGTCAACGTCCCCAACGCGACGGTCATGTTCATCGACGGCGCCGAACGCTTCGGCCTGGCCCAGCTCCACCAGCTGCGGGGCCGCGTCGGCCGCGGCAATCTGCAGGCTTATTGCATCCTCATGGCCAAAGGCGGCAGCGATGAGACGCGGCAGCGCCTGAAATGGATGGAACAGATACACGACGGCTTCACGCTGGCTGAAAAAGACCTGCTCCTGCGCGGTTCGGGACAGCTCTTCGGCTATATGCAGCATGGCCTGCCCGATTTGAAAGCTGCCGATATTATAAACGACATACCTCTCCTGGCAGCGGCCCGCAATGCGGCCCGGCAATGGTGGCTGGGCCACGAAGACCTGGGGAAAGCAGAAGCGGCATTAAAGAGACGCTTTGGCCATACTTTTGCCGGCCTTTTAAATAACTGATAGAAATTTGCTGTAATATATGTACATAAGAGCTGATTTCAGTTATAATAAGGGATAAGCTATTTAGGGGTATTTCCCCTTAGTTTCTTATATTTTTCAAAACAGAGGTGCAAATATGAGATCTGATAAATTTGGTATGAGAGGTTTGACATTTGATGACGTTCTCCTGGTTCCGGCAAAATCGGACGTACTCCCGAAGGAAGTCGACGTTTCGACGAACCTGACGCGCGATATCAAACTGAATATTCCTATTATGAGCTCTGGTATGGATACCGTTACAGAAGCTCCTATGGCTATTGCCGTAGCCCGCGAAGGCGGCATCGGCGTTATTCATAAGAACATGTCCATTGCCGCCCAGGCGCGGGAAGTCGACAAAGTAAAGCGGTCGGAACACGGCATCATCATCGACCCGATTTTCCTTCATCCCGATAATCTCCTGGCCGATGCCAATGAATTAATGGGCAAATACCGCATCTCCGGCGTACCTATCACGGTCGACGGCAAACTCGTCGGCATCATCACCAACCGCGATATGCGCTTTGAAGAAGACATGAGCCGCCGCATCGGTGACATCATGACCAAAGAAAACCTGATCACTGCTCCTGTCGGCACATCCCTGGCAGAAGCCAAAGAAATTCTCCGCAAGCACCGCATTGAAAAATTACCCCTTGTCGATAAAGAAGGCAACCTCCAGGGCCTCATCACCATCAAGGATATCGAAAAGGCTACGAAATACCCGAATTCTGCCAAAGATGGCAACGGCCGTCTCCTGGTCGCTGCTGCTGTCGGCGTAACCCATGACATGACCGACCGCCTCGACGCTCTCGTCGCTGCCAAAGTCGACGTCGTCGTCATCGATACGGCTCACGGCCATTCCCTGGGCGTCCTCAATACGCTGAAAGAAATCAAGAAGATGTACCCGCATCTCCCGGTCATCGCCGGCAACGTCGCTACGGGTGCCGCTACGGAAGCCCTCATCGAATGTGGCGTCGACGCCGTCAAAGTCGGCATCGGCCTGGCTCCATCTGCACGACCCGTATCGTCGCTGGTATCGGCGTACCGCAGATCACGGCCGTCTATGAATGTGCTAAAGTCGCTCAGCGCTATGGTATCCCCATCATCGCCGACGGCGGCATCAAGTATTCCGGTGATATGGCCAAAGCCATCGCTGCCGGTGGCAACGTCGTCATGATGGGCAACCTCCTGGCCGGCACGGAAGAAAGCCCGGGCGAAACGGTCATCTATCAGGGCCGCAGCTACAAAGAATACCGCGGCATGGGCTCCCTGGCCGCTATGGAATGTGGCAGTAAGGACCGTTACTTCCAGGAAGATGCCAAGAAGCTCGTCCCCGAAGGCATCGAAGGCCGTGTACCGTACAAAGGACCGGCAGCTGACACGATTTACCAGATGGTCGGCGGTCTCCGCGCATCCATGGGCTACTGTGGCTGCCACAACATTAAAGAAATGATTGAAAATACGCAGTTCATCCAGATCACCGCAGCCGGTCTTCGTGAAAGCCATCCTCACGATGTCAACATCACGAAAGAAGCTCCGAACTACAGCGTAAACTAAGCAGGGCGGAGGGATACGTTGATTAGTACAATCGATATCTTGTCCATCCCCATATGGAACGTCACTATGGAAGAAGCCCGGAACCTGGCCTTTAAGTGCATCGACGAAGGCCGGGCCGCTTCCATTGCGACGGCCAATGCAGAAATGGTCATGCGGGCCCAGACGGACCGCGAACTGGCCCATATCCTCCAGCATGCCGACCTGGTAGTTCCCGATGGGGCCGGCGTCCTGTGGGCTGCAGAACAGCAGGGCAAGAAATTTAAAGAACGCGTGACAGGTGTCGATTTGGCGTGCAGTCTGCTCCAAGAAGCAGCCGCACGCCAAACGCTGTCTACCTCTTTGGCGGTGCCCCGGGCATTGCCGAACAGGCTGCGGCCAATGTGCAGCAGCAACTGGAGTCCCTGAACATCGTCGGGACTCATTCGGGATTCTTTTCGGCTGACGAAGAACAGGGTATCATCGAAGATATCCGCAGCAAGGGGACGCGCATCCTCTTGGTCGCCCTCGGCGTGCCGAAACAGGAAAAATGGATATCTGAGCATCTCTACGAACTCGGCCCCTGCGTCTGTATGGGCGTCGGCGGGACCTTCGACGTCCTGGCTGGCAAAGCCGGCCGGGCTCCGAAATGGATGCAGGACAACCGCCTGGAATGGCTCTATCGCCTGTTGAAGGAGCGACGCGGTTCAAACGCATGCTGGCGCTGCCGAAATTCGTCGCGGCTGTCAAGCTGGGCGGCCGGCCTAAGTGATGAGGTGATGAGTTGAAAAGTGATGTCTTGAACAAACCTTATATCGTAGAAGACGGATACCCCTTCATTATCGTGCCTCTGTTACTGGCTGTGGCAGCAGGCTATTTCATCAACGCCTACGCCGTGGTTCCGCTGCTGCTGCTGGCTGCGTATTTCACCTATTTCTTCCGCAACCCCAGTCGGACCATGCCGACAGACGACCATCTCCTGGTGTCGCCGGCTGATGGGACTGTCGTCGGCGTCGAAGAAGTGGAAGAAGATGCCTATCTCAACCAGAAGTGCCGGAAAATCATCATTTCCTGTCCATCTTCGATGCCCATGTCAACCGGGCACCGCTGCCGGGGACCATTGATTTCCAGCAGTATACGTGCGGCCGCTTCCGTCCGGCTTATAAAGAAGGCGTCGGCTATGAAAATGAACGCTATTCCATCGGCATCCATTCAGCCATACGGATATCCTGGTCACCATCATTGCCGGCATCCTGGCACGGCGCATCGTCTCCTGGGTCACCTTGGGCGATGAACTGCAGCACGGCCAGCTCTACGGCATGATCAAATTCGGGTCGTGTGCAGAAATCTATGTCCGCGACAATGTGGAAATCACCGTCAAGAAGGGCCAGAAGGTCCGTGCTGGTGAATCCGTCATAGGGAGGATAGTTTAATGAAAAATGTAATACCATGTCTGTTTACGTCAGGAAACCTCAGCTTCGGGGTCCTGAGTATGATCATGACCCTCCACGGGCTCTATACCTGGGCCGGTGTCTGCATCCTGCTGGCCATGGTCTGCGACGCCTGTGACGGCCGCTCGGCCCGTGCCCTTGGCGTCGCCGGTGATTTCGGAAAGGAACTCGACTCCTTATCCGATGTCGTATCCTTTGGGGCCGCTTCGGCTTTCCTGATCTATTCTTATTCACTCCAGTCCCTGGGCTGGATCGGCGCCATCCCGGCCATCATCTACGCCGCTCTCGGCGGTATCCGCCTGGCCCGGTTCAACCTCAACACCGGCGTCATCCACGGCTATTTCCAGGGCATGCCGATTCCTAATGGCGGTTGCCTCATTGCGACGTACGTCATTTCCGGCGCCGTCCTGCCGGCATGGCTGCTGGCCATCTTCGTCGTCCTCCTGGGCTACCATCTGGTCAGCAAGGTCCACAACCCCGATTTCAAAGGGGCCAGCCCGGACGTGCTCCACAAATCGGCCCTGGCCATTTCTCTCATCTTCGGCGTTCTGGTCCTGGTCTTCGTCGACTTCCATCTGATCATCACCATGCCTTTCTTACTGTATATCGTCTTCGGGTTAGTCAATACGGCCATGAACGTCGCAGCTGCTCGCTAAGTCTTTAGGGAGAGTCGCATATGGAACACATATTGGATATCATCATGATACCCATACAGGTCATCATCGTTTTTTATTCCCTCTATTATTTCATCCTCGCCTGCTTCGGCCTCATGAAGCGGCGGGAACGCATTACGGTAGCGCCTAAGAATACCTTCGCTGCCGTTATTTGCGCGCATAATGAAGAAAAAGTCGTCTGGCAGCTCATCGACAATCTGAAACAGCTCCACTATCCGAAGGATATGTACGACATCTACGTCGTCGCCGACAACTGCACGGACATACGGCCGACATCTGCCGCGAGCACGGGGCCATCGTCAAGGTGAGGACCAACAAGGAACAGGTCGGCAAGGGCTATGCCCTGGACTGGATGTTCTCGCAGATGCTGGCCCAGGAGAAGCAGTATGACGCCTTCGTCGTCTTCGATGCGGACAACCTGGTCCATCCGGAATTCCTGCGGGAAATGAATAACCACCTCTGCAAGGGGGAAAAGGTCATCCAGGGCTATATGGATTCCAAGAATCCGACGGACTCGTGGATTGCCGGCACCTTTTCCATCGCCTTCTGGCTCATCAACACATGTGGCACCTGGCCAAGTACAACATCGGCTTGTCCACGGCCCTGGGCGGCACGGGCATGTGCATCGCCACGGAAATCGTCCGCAAGTACGGCTGGGGCTGCGACTGCCTAAGCGAAGAGCATGGAATTTCCATGAAAGTCCTCCTCGAGCGTCCGCACCTGCTGGGCCATGATGCCATCATTACGACGAAAAGGTCGTCGGCTTCATGCAGTCCTGCCGCCAGCGCAAGCGTTGGGCCCAGGGCCAGTGTGACTGCGGCGAACGCTTCATTCCCAAGCTCTTCGCCCGGGGCATCAAGACCGGCAACATCCGCATGCTCGACGGCATCGTCACCTTGTCCCAGCCATTTTTCATGATGGCTTCGACATTTACGCCGTCCTGGCTTCGATTAATTCGTACCTGCCTTTCTATACGAATATCCTCAATGCCATCGTGCCCGTCCAGATTTGGACCATCATCGGCGTCGGCCAGTACCTCATTCCGGTCATCGTCCTCTTGCAGATCAAGGTGCCGCCGAAATCATGGGCATACCTCATTATTTATCCGATTTTCATGTACAGCTGGATTCCTGTCAACTTCCTCGGTTTCAAAGACCGGCACAAGATGAAATGGAGCCACACCCTGCACACGCGGGCCCTGTCTTATGAAAGCGCGGCCTTATTGCGTAAAGAAAATAAGAAGTAAGGAGATAGACTATGCATATTTTGTTGACCAATGATGACGGATTGAAGGCGCCGGGCCTTCAGACGCTGAAGCGGGAACTGGCATCTCATGACTGCCGCCTGACTGTCGTTGCGCCCAATGGCCAGCGCAGTGCGGCGTCTCATTCCATGACCATCAACAAGGCCCTCTACTGCCGCGACGAATCGACGGTACCGGGAATCCGGGAAATCGCCGTATCCGGTACGCCTGTGGACTGCGTCAAGATGGCCATGGAATATTTCCTCAAAGAAGATAAACCGGACCTCATCATTTCCGGCATCAACGACGGCTATAACCTGGGCAGCGACGTCCTCTATTCCGGGACCGTGTCGGCGGCCATGGAAGGGCCGTATTACGGTCTGCCGGCCTTTGCCGTATCCATGCTGGGCATGACTGATGAACGTTGCGCCCAGACGGCCCACTCGTCTGGGACCTGGTCCAGAAGCTCGTCGTCAAAGGCCGCTTCCCGGGCATCGCCAACATCAATGTGCCGCCAGAAGGGGCTGTCAGCCTGGACAACGTCCGCGTCGTGCCCCAGACGGTCCAGATTTACCACAATGTCATCGCTGAGAAACGCGACCTCGACGGCAGCGTCTGCTATCGTATCGTCGGCGATATCGACATGACGACGGCTCCCGACGATAGCGATGTCGCCTGCATCCGCCAGGGTCATATCGCCCTGACGCCGCTCAAATGGCAGCAGACGGCCGACCGGGTCATGGACCACTTGAAAGGATGTCTGTCACTATGACTGATGAAGAACTCATAGAAAAAGCGAAAGCCTACCGCGCTCATTCGTACAGCCCGTATTCTCATTTTCCCGTCGGCGCCGCCGTCCTGGCCGCGTCGGGGAAGGTCTATGGTGGCTGCAATATCGAGAATTCCAGTTATCCCCTGGGCAACTGTGCCGAACGGACGGCTATCTTCAAGGCCGTATCCGAAGGGGAGCGGGACTTACGACTATTGCCATCGTCGCCGACACGCCCGGCCCCTGTTCGCCCTGCGGTGCCTGCCGGCAGGTTATGGCCGAATTCCATATCCCCAAGGTCATCATGGCCAACCTGAAAGGGGAATGGTGCGTCGTCACGATGGATCAGCTCCTGCCGTACGCCTTTTCTGACACAGATTTGTAAAGAAAGTTCGCTGAATACGGACAAATTTCCGCAAAGGGCTTGCATTTTTTAAGAAGCCGGTTTATAATAACAATCACATCATACATATTGCGTGAACGAAACACACGGGAGAAGGCAATGCCTACCGACGGAGTCAAACTCTCAGGTGCCCCCGCAAGGGGGTGGGACCGTGTGTGGACACGACTCTGGAGAGTCCCGTTTGGGCGCCGAAGGTGCAAGGAAGCGATTCCTAATCTCTCAGGCAAAAGGACAGAGCTGGCAGAACGACCTTTCTTTTTCTGCGACCCTTAGGACCTATCTTCAGAGTGATGATGATAGGTCTTTTTTCATGTCATTATAATTACCATAACAAAAGGGGAGTATGAAAGATGTTAGAAACGTTGAATGCCATTGATAGTTTTGTCTGGGGTCCGCCCTTGCTGGTGCTGCTCATCGGCACCGGCCTGTTGCTGACTGTCCGTCTCCATTTGCTCCAGGTCTTCCGCCTGCCGAGAGCGCTGAAGCTCATCTTCACGGCCAAGAACCAGGGTGAAGGCGACGTAGACAGCTTCAAGGCCCTGTGCACGGCCCTGGCCGCTACGGTCGGGACAGGCAACATCGTCGGCGTCGCTACGGCCGTCCATGCCGGCGGCCCGGGCGCTATCTTCTGGATGTGGATGGCTGCTTTCGTCGGCATGGCCACGAAATACGCCGAAGGCTGTCTGGCCGTCAAATACCGTACGGTCGACAAGAACGGCGATATCGCCGGCGGCCCGATGTACTACATCGAAAACGGCCTGGGCAAGAAATACAAGCCCTTGGCTTTCTTGTTCGCCTTCTTCGGCGTCCTCGTCGCCTTCTTCGGTATCGGGACCTTCGCTCAGGTCAATTCCATCGTTGAAATCACGCGCCTGACGACGAGCATCCCCGTCGAATACACGGCTATCGTCCTGACCATCCTCGTCGCTGCCATCACCATCGGCGGCCTCCAGTCCATCGCCCGTGTCGCTTCCAAGATCGTCCCGGCCATGGCTGTCATCTATGTCGTTTCTACGGTCGCTTTCCTCGTCGTCTTTGCCGACCAGATCCCGGCTGCTGTCGAACAGATCATCGTCAGCGCCTTTACACCGACGGCTGCAGCTGGCGGCTTCCTCGGTGCCACGGTACTGGTTGCTATGCGCAACGGTGTCGCCCGCGGCGTCTTCTCCAATGAATCGGGCCTGGGCAGTGCGCCTATCGTAGCCGCTGCGGCCAAGACGAAATGGCCGGCTGAACAGGGCCTCATTTCCATGACCGGTACCTTCATCGACACCATCATCATCTGCACCTTGACCGGTCTGGTCCTGGTCGTCAGCGGTGCCTGGATGGGCGACGTCAATGGCGCAGCCCTGACCAATGCGGCTTTCACCATGGCTTTCCCGACCTACGGCAGCATCATCCTCTGCGTCGGCCTGACCTTGTTCGCCTTCACGACCATCCTCGGCTGGAACTACTATGGTGAACGCTGCGTCGAATACCTCGTCGGCGTCAAAGGCATCATGCCGTACCGCATCATCTTCATCGCCCTCGTCGCCTGCGGTGCGTTCATCAAACTCGACGTCATCTGGTCCTGGCTGATATCGTCAACGGCCTCATGGCTATCCCGAACCTCATCGCCCTCATCGGCCTGTCTGGCGTCGTCGTCGCCGAAACGAAGAAATACTTCGCTCATCTGAAAGAAGAAGAAATGGTCGTAGCCGAAGATTCGGAAGAAAAAGTACCGGCTGGCCATTAAGTCGTAAAAATTTTCAAAAAAAATACTTGACGATTCCGTTAGTTATGGTATAATTTTTCTTGTGCCAAGCACTGAAACACCATGTGCCGGGCACAAGAGATATGCCGGGGTGGCGGAATGGCAGACGCACCTGACTCAAAATCAGGCGGGTAACACCGTGAGGGTTCAAGTCCCTCCCTCGGCACCAAGCAAAGAGGCTTGTCGCATAGCGGCAAGCTTTTTTTAATCTTCGTGATGGAAGCCTCTCCTGATAGGAGAGGTGGCCTGAAAGGCCGGAGAGGTTAACCTCTCCAACTTCTTTTTCTTTCTATCTAGATATGTTATAATAAAATAGACATATGATTATAGGAGGGAGTCGATTCACATGAACGAAATCTTTGCCAGACGGAGTATCCGTAAATTTTTACCGACCATGGTAGAAGATGAAAAGATAGAACAGTTACTGCGCGCCGCTATGGCCGCTCCTTCGGCTGGGAACCAGCAGCCCTGGGAATTTTACGTCGTCCGCGACAAACGGGTCATCCAGGACCTGTCCCACTGCAGTCCCTATGCCGGCTGTGCTGCCGGTGCTTCTTTGGCCATCGTCGTCTGTTCTCGCGATGAAACATGCGTTTTCCGGCTTTCATCAACCTCGACCTCAGCGCAGCTGTCGAAAACATCCTGCTCGAAGCAGTACACCTCGACCTCGGTGCCGTATGCTCGGCGTCGCCCCGTATAAGGCCCGCGAAGTCCTCGTCCGCCGGTCCCTCGGCGTTCCTCAGGGCCTGACCCCGTTCGCCATCGGTCGCCATGGGCTATCCCCAGGTACGGCCGAAGAAAAACCCCGCGAAGACCGCTACGACCCGTCGCGCGTACATTATGTATGATTAGTTTGTAGTACAGAGTTTGTAGTTTGCAGAGAAAGGTTTAAATTTAAACCCATCCGCTAACCACTAACAACTTAAAAGGGCTTGTCGTCATACGACAAGCCTTTTATACACCTGAAAGGAAAATCCCATGTCTGAAGAACGAGCTCCTATTACTTTCCATTTGGAGGAATTGCGGCGGCGCATCATCGTCTGCCTCGTGGCCTGGCTGGTGGGCAGTATTATTTCCTATATATATGCTGAAGATATCATCGCCGTCATTTCGGCTCCTGCCGGGAAATTGTATTTCCTCAATCCGGCAGAAGTCTTTTTTTCTTATATAGAGATCGCCGCCTTTGCCGGTTTCGTCGGGACCCTGCCCATCCACTGCTTCGAGTTCTGGCGCTTTCTGCGGCCTGCCCTGCGCGGCGGGGAAGTGACGACGGCCTTGTGGCTCATCCCGTCGGCACTGCTCCTGTTCTATGGCGGTTCGGCCTTTGCCTTTTTCTTCGTCCTGCCGGCGGCGGTCCAGTTCTTCATGGGCTTTGCCACGGCTTCCCTGCAGCCCATATTTTCTCTGGCGTCGTACCTGTCTTTCTTCATCGCCTTCCTGCTGCCCTTCGCCCTGGGCTTTGAACTGCCCCTGGTCCTCCTGGTCCTGTCCCGCCTGGGCCTGGTGACGCCGGCCATGCTCAGGGCCAAGCGCCGCGTCTTCGTCCTCCTGGCTTTCGTCTTTGCCGGTGTCGTGTCGCCAACGACGGATATCTTCACGCAGACGTGCATTGCCGTTCCCATGATTGTCTTATATGAAGGGATAATCATCGTCATGAAGGTGACAAACAGGGGAAGCCGGGAAAACGGCGAAAAGAGCGGAGAAACATGACTTGTATACAGTATTTTTATAAAGACAAAGTGTGCCGTCCCTTGTAATGTTTTCCTATTTTGTTATAATGAAGAAAGCGGTGAATGTATGGGAGTGGACATCTGTGCGTTTACCGGTCTTGACTTAATATTTCTAAGCAGGAGGGTATTTTCATGAAAAAAATTCGTTCGGTTTTAGTTGCCAACCGCGGAGAAATTGCTATTCGTGTTTTCCGGGCTTGTAATGAACTGGGAATCCGTACTGTAGCTATTTATTCCAAAGAAGATTCGTTATCCCTGCATCGTTTCCGTGCAGATGAATCGTATCTCGTCGGTGAAGGTAAAAAACCGGTAGATGCATATTTAGATATTGAAGATATTATCCGCATTGCTCACGAACACGACGTCGATGCCATTCATCCGGCTACGGCTTCTTGTCTGAAAATGCGGACCTGGCCAAACGCTGTGAAGAAGAAGGCATTATCTTCATCGGGCCTAAAGTCGAACACCTCATCATGTTTGGCGATAAGATCAACGCCCGTATCCAGCGAAGAAGGCCGGTATCCAGTACATCCCTGGCAGCGACGGCCCGGTCATGAACTATGCGGAAGTCGAAAAATTCGCCAAGCAGGTCGGTTTCCCGATCATGCTCAAAGCCGTCAACGGCGGCGGCGGCCGCGGCATGCGCATGGTCGACCGTATGGCAGACCTTCGCGATGCTTATGACCGCGCCAAATCGGAAGCCAAACTGGCTTTTGGCAGCGATGAAATTTATTTGGAAAAATGCATCGTCAATCCGAAACACGTCGAAGTCCAGATCATGGGCGACGAACACGGCAACGTCATCCACCTCTTTGAACGGGACTGCTCCATCCAGCGCCGTCATCAGAAAGTCGTCGAAACGGCTCCGGCTTCGGCCCTGCCTGTCGAACTGCGCCAGAAAATCTGCAACGCTGCCCTGAAATTGATGAAGAACGTCCATTACGTCAACGCCGGGACGGTCGAATTCCTGGTTACGCCGGACGGCGAATTCTACTTCATCGAAGTCAACCCGCGCGTACAGGTCGAACATACCGTTACGGAAATGATCACGGGCATCGACATCGTCCAGACCCAGATCAAAGTCGCCGAAGCTACGCCCTCGACAGCGACGAAATCGGCATCAAGTCCCAGGACGACGTCCGCTGCCTGGCGACGCCATCCAGTGCCGTATCACGACGGAAGACCCGATGAACAACTTCATGCCTGATTCGGGCAAGATCATGGTATACCGCAGCGGCGGCGGCTTTGGCGTCCGCCTCGACAGCGGCAATGCCTACACCGGCGCCATCATCACGCCGTACTACGATTCGCTGCTGGTCAAGACGACGACTTATGGCCGGACCCATAAGGAAGCAGCTGAAAAGATGCTCCGCGTCCTCAAGGAATTCCGTATCCGTGGCGTCAAGACCAACATCGCTTCTTGATCAACGTCCTCAAGAGTCCGGAATTCATCGCCGGTACGTATAACGTCAACTTCATCGACGACCATCCGGAACTGTTCAACCTGCCCGTCGTCCAGGACCGCGGCACGAAACTCCTCAAATACATCGGCGATACGACCATCAACGGTTATGCCGACGCCGGCCATCAGGACAAACCGGAATTTGAAGCCCTGGAACTGCCGACGCCTGTTGCCGGCCCGTATCCGGATGGGACGAAGCAGAAATTCGATGCCATGGGACCGGAAAAATTCTCCCAGTGGATCAAAGACCAGAAGAAAGTCTTCTTTACCGATACGACCATGCGTGACGCCCATCAGTCCCTGTTTGCGACGCGCGTCCGCTCCATCGATATGCTCCGCGTCCTGGAAGCAGCTTCCAAGAAACTGCCGAACCTCTTCTCCTATGAATGCTGGGGCGGCGCTACTTTCGACGTAGCCTACCGCTTCCTCTATGAAGACCCGTGGGTCCGCCTGCGCCAGATGCGCAAGAAAGCGCCGAACATCCTCTTGCAGATGCTCGTCCGCGGTGCCAATGCCGTCGGCTACACGAGCTATCCCGACAACGTCGTCAAGAACTTCATCGACCTGTCGGCCAAGAACGGCATCGACG
>ENA-OUNI01000780-OUNI01000780.1-human-gut-metagenome-genome-assembly--contig:-NODE-780-length-14072-cov-3.810255_pt1 | contig 14072 bp, 13 predicted proteins | sample MGYA00242499_ERZ504580 | MGnify/ENA primary metagenome ERZ504580 (study PRJEB26092, sample SAMD00036315) | human gut metagenome | host: Homo sapiens | study: EMG produced TPA metagenomics assembly of... | reverse complement strand
CGAAGCGCTGTCCGACCATGCCCGTAGCTCCGAGAATGCGACCTTAATCTTTTCGGACATAACAACCTCTCGCTTATGCTGGAACGGTTTCGTATGATTTCACGCTTGAGGTCGACCAGCCGGCCCCAAACGACGTCGTGGGCGGCCACATGCGTTGTTCAATCTTACGAAATCCGCGGAACAAGCAGGTTCCCCTATCCGTATGCTGGTCTGCTTCGAGTATGAGTTTGGCGATTGTTATGTGTGGCAAAATGACGTACGCTATTGGTATGGCTACAGTAACAAGTAACAGGACATCGCGGTTGGATATTCGTTTAACAGCGGAGCAGCGTTCGTTGATTGAGCGCGCTGTCTCGCTGAAGGGGTCCACGATAACACAATGGACGGCGCAGCATCTACTAGATGCCGCACGACGGGAAATAGAGGAGGCTTCCTCACTCAAACTTGAGAATGAATCGTTTGATGCGTTTCTTCGTGCGCTCGATGAGCCTATTCCGGCTGAGACGAAGGAACTTATGCGGAGGGAACCTCAATGGGCGTAACTGAAGTGAGGTTTCTCGAGCCGCGAAGATTGAATCCTGGCGAGACGCTTGAAGGTTTCTCGTGTGGTGTCGAACTGATCGACAATTGGGCGAATCGCCATGCCCCTTATGCGGCGAAGCGGGGTACGGCGGTTCCATACGTGTGTTTCACAACAAGTGGGGAAGTTGCGGGCTTCTATGCGATTAGTGCGTATTCAATTGATCGTGATGCCGTGAGAGGTGGATGGCTTAAACGGAATGCCCCTGCCAAAATACCTGTGATTCTGTTAGGAATGCTGGGCGTGGATTCACGTTTTCAGCATCAGGGGCTGGGATGGATGTTGCTGCAGGATGCAATCAAGCGAGCTCTTGCAGTAGGCCGCCAAATCGGGTCCCGCGCACTTGTTGTTGATCCTTATGATGATGTCTCGCGTGGCTTTTACCAGCATTTTGGCTTCCGCGACGTCCCTGGTTCCAACAGTATGTTTGTCAGATTGGTTTGAACGCAGGACGCTTCCTGCCTCACAGGAACGCTGCATAGCCTTTCGTCTGCGCGTGGAGCAATAACAAATACCGGCGCTGAATAGTGCAACGAATGTTTTTGCGGAGCATGTTTGCCGTTGCTGTGCATAATATGAAAAACGGAAATCATTCTGCTTCCGGAGCGCGCAAGTCTACTTCGCGCACTTTTTGGTATATGGCCCCGATGTCTTTGAGGTTGATGCGGAACTGGCTGCGCGGGCTGCGAGGCTTTTCGCACTTTGGGCGTATCGCTCGCGTACACTGGTAGACATGTCGAAGGCATCAGAAGAAGCGCAGAAGCAATTGGACCGTATCGTGGCGTTGGGCTATCCGGATGTGGCCGATATGTCGGCCGCCGCGTTCCGTGCTTTGGCACGCCCGCTCATCCGCGCGCTGGAGGATTCCGATTTGGGTACGCAGATTCTGTTGGTGCCTACGCGCGAGTTGGTTTCCCCGGAATCGTTGATCGCGCGTACGTCGATCAATCGCATGGCTGGTTTCACCACGATGCCGCCACGCGATATCGCCAGTTTCCTTCCGCAGGATGGTTTCGAACCTCCGGAAGGTCCGTTTTACCTGGTGGTCGAACCGCATACCGGCACCTGCTACATCAATCGCGAACCCGATGTGGCGCGCAAGTTGATCGATTCCGACGAGCGTTTGCCGCTTACGTTGGAAGAGGGACTTGCTATGCTACGCAGCATCCGGAGTGGTTGTTGGAGAAGAACGGTTTCAATTTGTTGGGATCGCGTTCCGCGGATGGTCGCGTCCCAAGTATTTGGATGAGCCAGAATGCGCCACGATTGGGTGCGGTATGGCCGAATTCCCGTCATACTTGGCTTGGCAACGCGTTTTGCGTGTCTCGTCGCGGCGTCAGTTTGTTCCACTGACGTTCTGCTGATATTTCGCAGATTTTCCACAGATTTTCCGCATTCCACAGATTGGCGATTGTCCGACTGTTGCGACGGCCACGCCTTGCGTCGCCGCACCTAGCGCTTGAATAGTTTGGCGATGGCGTGGCGGCTGCGGCGCACATTACCGATCCGATGCCCAGCAGTGTGGCGGTGACCTGCGGGCGGCGCAATTCGTTGCGGATGCCGATCAGATCGGTCACGCAATGGTCTTCGAAGAACACACGCAATTCGTTGCTGGAGTAGCGCCCGATCAAGTCGCCCCACGTGAGCATGCGCGTCACGTAGCTGACCGGATTGTTTTCGCGGAATTCGAACAGTCGAATGCCTCGCAGCCGCGATTTCGGACCATAGCATTCAAAGCCGCAGGTCGGCGCGTAGCCAAGATCAATGTCATGCACGTGCCCGACGAACGCGTTCTTATGGTCATGCCCGCAGAACAGCGCGAAATAGCCGCCCGCATCGCGCAATGCCTGCACTTCGCCAACGTTCTCATCCGCACAGCCGATCGCCTCGCCAAGCCTCGAGCCAGGTCTGCACACGTCACGATTCAACACATAGCAATGCCCTGCGAACGTTCGCGCACCCTCCACCGCATTCGGCGTGTATGCGGGCACCTCGCGCAGGCAATCGTAGAACTCCTGCGGCGGAATATGCTGGAACGCGATCGCCGGAACCGCCAAACCGTCGCCATTGCGCTCGCCCAACTCGCGTTGCACTTGCTTCAGCCATTCGATCGCTTCCGGCGAAGGCGTGCCATAGCCGTCGGAATCGGCCAAATCCCATCCGCGCGAATTCGACGCGTATTTTGCGTAGGATGTCAGCGATTCCCGTTCTCCTGCAGCATTGCCAACAGTATTGCCGGATTTACCAGTATCTCCAGCATGCTCGCGATCGCCGGAATTACTGCGATCGCCGTCAAACGCATTATCCGCATAATCGCCGGAATTCACCATCATCACGCTCATCGCAATGCGCCCAGACCCGTCGGAAGCCTCGATCGGAATCGCAAACGTGCCTGGTTCGAGCGCCAAAGGAGACGACCCGGCAACGGGATTCATGCAACCGGAAAACTCTCGGTAGAGGTCATCCTGTTCGTCGGCGAGAATGCCGCACTGGAAATCGTGGTTGCCGTAGGTTGCGGCAAAGGGGATTCGCGCTTCCAATGCAGGTCCAAGGAATGCTGCGAACGTGTCTCGTACTTTCTGCCGCGTGCTGTCGAGTATGGTCGCGGCGGTCGCGCGATTGATGGATTGCGCCCATGATTCAAGCTTGTTGGCGGATCCGTTGCGCCCGTCGCGTTTGTTGCGTTTCACGAGTTTCGGCGAGTCGGTGCCGATGCCGTCGATCATCCAATTGTCGTCGGTCGGGGGCTGTGCGCGCAACGCTTTGGTGAAGGGATGTCGTTTGATGCCGCGGATTTTCGCTTCGATTTCGGTGACCGCGCGTATGTGCGTGCCCGGCTGCTCTCCGCGACGGCGCAGGAACGTGTCGATGTACGCGGGGTCGTATCCGCGAATCTGGTCGCCGGTGAAGACGATCAGATCGGGATGCGTTTTCTTGATGGCGGCTTCGATGAGACGGATCGTGTCTTCGCGCACGTTTGGTCCGTCCTGAATATCGGCCATCTGCAGCACACGGAAGGTGCCGTCGCTGTTGAATCGCAAGGTCATGATGCTCACTGTAATGCGGCAAATTTGGATATGAGGTGAAAAAGAGACGAAAATCGTGGTCTGTCCGTCATATGGCGGAATGCCGGCGATATATGGGATTGGTTGCCGCTACTATGGGCGGCAGTGCAGGTAGGTAACATGCACGTAACAATGTGGGCCGCAGAAGGCCTGCCCAGCTTTACAGATAAGGAGGAGTGATGGGTCAGGATCAATCTTCAGTGTTTGATCTCGCGGCAGTGGCTGCAGCGTCCAACGGAGGGAACAACGACCCGCTGCTGCCTCCGGCGCGTTATATTGGAGCTCCGCAAAAGCCCAGCAAGATGCCGTACAACAAGTACGTCGCATACGATAAGCAGGTGCCGTTTGATTACCCGGAGCGTACGTGGCCGGGCAAGCGACTGCAGCGTGCACCGCGTTGGTGTTCCGTCGATCTTCGTGACGGCAACCAGGCCCTCGTCAACCCGATGGATTCCGAGCGCAAGCTGCGTTTCTGGAATCTGCTGGTGTCGTTGGGCTTCAAGGAGATCGAGGTCGGCTTCCCGTCGGCTTCCGAAACCGATTACGATTTCATTCGTATGCTGATCGAGCGTGAGCTCATTCCTGACGATGTTACGATCGTGGTGCTGACGCAGGCTCGCGAGCACCTGATTCGCAAGACTTACGAGTGCCTGAAGGGTGCCAAGCGCGCCGTTGTGCACTTCTATAACTCCGTGTCCGTGCTGCAGCGTGAGGTCGTGTTCCGCAAGGATAAAGCCGGCATCAAGAAGCTCGCCACCGACGCGGCCACCCTGTGCAAGGAGCTTGAGGGCGAAGCCCAGGGCATCGACCTGTATTACGAGTATTCTCCGGAATCCTTCACCGGCACCGAGCCGGAGTACGCCGTTGAGGTGTGCAATGCGGTGATCGACGTCATCAAGCCGACTCCGGAGCATCCGATGATCATCAATCTGCCGGCAACGGTGGAAATGACCACTCCGAACGTGTTCGCCGATCAGGTGGAATACGTGTCGAACAATCTGGTGCCGCGCGACGCGTGGTGCTGTCGCTGCACCCGCACAACGATGAGGGCATGGGCGTGGCCGCCACCGAGCTGGCCGTGCTTGCCGGTGCCGATCGTGTCGAAGGTGCCTGCTGGGCAACGGCGAGCGCACCGCAACGTCGATCTGGTCACGCTTGGTCTGAACTTCCTCACGCAGGGCATCGATCCGCAGATCGATTATTCCAACGTTCCTGAGATTCGCAAGACGGTTGAGTACTGCAACCAGCTGAAGATTTCCGAGCGTCACCCGTATGCCGGCAATTTCGTGTTCACCGCCTTCTCCGGTTCTCACCAGGATGCCATCAAGAAGGGTCTTGAGGCTCGTCAGGTGGCCGCCGATCGTGCCGGTGCCGATTTGGACAGCTTCGTGTGGCTGGTGCCGTACCTGCCGATCGATCCGAAGGATATCGGCCGCACGTACGAGGCCATCATCCGCGTGAACTCCCAGTCCGGCAAGGGCGGCATGGCCTACCTGCTGAAGACCAACCACAATCTTGATCTGCCGAAGCGTCTGCAGGTCGAGTTCGACAAGGTTGTGCAGGCGTACGCCGATGAGACCAAGAAGGAAGTCAAGGACGAGGATATTTGGCGTCTGTTCAAGGACGAGTATCTGCCGGTCGAAGAGTCCGGCGCTACTGCGGCTGGTGCCGTGGTCGGCGACAGCAAGGACGACTCCCTCGAGCAGTGGGGCCGTCTGAAGCTGCTGAAGGTGTCGGTGTCGTCCGGTGAAGATGGTTCCGATACCGTGCTGAAGGCCAGGATTCTTGACCGTGGCGTGAACGTCGGCGTTGATGAGCCGGTGGAGCGTGAGGTTTCCGGCATGGGCAACGGCCCGCTTGCCGCTTTCCTGAACGCGCTGAGCAACTTCGGCATCGAGCTTCCGTGATGGATTACGTGGAGCACACCATGTCCGTCGGCACCGACGCATGGCCGCCTCCTACGTGGAATGCCAGATCGGTGAGGAAGAGGATCCGCGGATCGTGTGGGGCGTCGGCATTGACACGTCCATCGTCACCAGCTCGCTGAAGGCCATTATTTCGGCCATCAACCGTTCCGAGCGCTGATTTCCGCGGGTTTTCGGTTCTCGTAGCTGAAGGGCTTGTGATGTACTTGCGAGTACGTCACAAGCCCTTTGCTTTTTGATTTCATAGGATTCCCGAGTTTCCGGATTTTCCAGTTTTTGCGGATTATTCGGAAACTCGGAAATTCAGGATTGCGATCCCCAAATGCAGACATTGTTGCCGATTGCGGAGAACGTCATGACCGGCTTGCCGTCGATCTCGCGGGGGAGTGTTGCGAACCGTGCAATGTAGGTCACGTCGTCCAATCGGATTTCCGCGTCGCTTGCGCAACAGTTGAATCCGTTCACGGCGCCGGAAAGCGGTTTCCACGATCCGCAGGTGATCGGCCCGTCCGTCGACCTCGGCAGATTCGCGTCGGGAGTATCGAAGAAACTTACGATTTCACCCCGGGTGATCCGCCCGTCCTCATGGAACGTATATCGCGTCGGACGATTGATGCCAACGTACGTGCCATCATCCTCTTGCTTGCCGTTGAAGAACGTATGCTGATCATGCAGTACAACGTTGTAATCGCCTGTGATATCGGCAATGCCGGTCGGCGCGACGGCAACGGAACCGCGGTATTCGTACGGTGCCGCAACCAGCCAGCCGTCGGAAGTCGGCAGTAATTCGCGTACGTGAGATTCGTAATCTTCATCATCGCCCTCGCTAAAGCGTTCCGCGAAACGGGTGTGGTAGACGAGGAACATGCGACCGTCCTTCGACCGACGAATGGCGGAATTATGCCCCTGCGAGACTTCGACATCGGCAAGTTCTGCCGGACCGCCATCCCACTGTACGGAAGACGTCAATCGAATGCCGGTGCCGCGCTCCTGATTGTCGGGAATCTCACCGTACGAAATCGCGGGATTGCCGTTCTGGTCCACGTACGGGCCAAGCAGCGATTTTGAACGGAACAGACGAATCTGATATCCGCCGGTGCGCCCAAGCCAGCCGTACGACATGAACAGATACCACCATCCGTTTTCACGAATGAAGTACGATCCTTCGCCGGAATTCCAGTAGCCTCCGGCCACTTTCACGCCGTAATAAGGATCGGAGGAATCCTTGACCAGCGGGTATCGCACGGAATAATCGCGCAAGCCGGTTTTCGGATCGAGCTTGAACATCCAGATGCCGCCGAACCATGAACCGAAACTCATCCACATTTCGCCGTGCTCGCACAATGCGGGCGCCGCGTCGATGGCGTTGATGCGCGTGTCTTTGAGCGACAGGTAGCGGGTCAGGTCATAGCCGACGGTGCCATCGGTTTTGGGCTCAAGTTCCAGCACTTTCGGCACGTCGGTGTTCCACAGGTTGCTCTCGTCGAAACCGGAATATACCACCGGCCCCACGTACGTCCAGTCGCCGTCCACATGGTCGGCGGTCAACAGCACGATCACCGAGCGGAACTGGTCGCCGTTCACCGACAGGTACATGCACCACTTGCCCATGGTCTCGTTCCAGATCACGTCGGCGCCCACGTGTTGCCGAGCAGGTCGGGATTGGAATCCTGTTTCGGCCATGCCTGCCAAATATCGCCGAGCAGCGCGTACGGGTCGCGGCTCAGATGTTATCGAACCGCTCCCAATGCACCATATCCGTGCTGCGCGCGCACCGACGATGCGTGCCGAACAGATAGTAGACACCGTTTTCCTCGACGATTGCGGGATCGTGCACGGCCACCCGACCGTTGGCGAGCGTGTGCTCGATGCCGTTGGGCGAGGTGGCCGGTGCCGCAGATAGTGGTTCTGCAGACGATTGCACTGCAGCATTCACGGTTGTTGTGCCGTTTTCACTCACTTCTGCGACCCCCAAATGCACAGATTGTTTGTGCCCAGAGCGCTGAAGGTCATGACTGCCTTGCGATCCTTGTCTCGCGGAAGCTTGTCGAACGCGCCGGAATACGTGACTTCGCCCTCGTCGCCGGTGAGCTTAAGCGTCATCTGGTTGGCGCCTTCCACGGCCTCCCAAGTGCGTCTGGTCGCCGGTCACGGTGCCGTCTTCCTTCAGGGTGATGTTGATGGGCTTGTTCACGCCGCGATAGTCGGTGCTCGTCTTGTCGGTGACCTTCTTTGGGCCCTTGAAATAGCTGGACTTGTCGTGCGTCACCATCTCGTAATCGCCGGCGATGTCGGCGGTCTTGTAGCCCTTCTTGTCGGCCTTGGTGCCCGTGTATTCGTACGGTGCGGCCACCAGCATCCGTCGGCGGTCGGCAGCAGCTCGTGCACGCGCACCTCATGCTTTTCGCCGGAACCGGAGAAACGGGTATGGTACACGAGGTAAGTGGTGCCGTCGTCGTCAACGAACGCGGAATTGTGGCCCTGGGAGACCTCGATGTTCGCGTTGTCGTTGCCGCTCCACTGGATCGAGCTCATCAGGCGCTCGCCGATGTCGCTTTGCCAGTTGTTGCCGATGGCCTTGGTGGAAATCGCGGTGTTGCCGGCTTCGTCAACGTACGGGCCGGTGATGTCCTTGGAGCGGAACATGCGGATCTGGTAGCCACCGGTCTGCTGCAGCGCGCCGTAGGAGGCGAATAGATACCAGTAGCCGTTGTCGTGCAGCAGGTAGGAGCCTTCGCCGGAGTTGCCGAAGCCGCCGCCGAGCTTCACGCCATAGTAGGCGTCGGACTTGTTCGCTTCGGTGGGTAGGTGGAGTTGTAGTCGCGCAGGCCGGTCGTCGGGTCGAGTTGAACATCCACATGCCGCCGAACCAGGAGCCGAAGGTCATCCACATGTCGCCGTTGTCATCGGTTTTCACGCACGGTCGATGGCGTTGATGCCGGTGTCGGTCTGCGAGGTGTAACGGGTGATGTCGGCATCCTCGCCAAGCACCTGCGGCACGTCGGTCTTCTTCACGTTCACGCGTTCGAAGCCGGAATAGACCACCGGGCAACGTACGTCCAATCGCCTTCGATGTCGTCGGCGGTGAGCAACACGATCACAGAACGGTAGTTCGCGCCGTTGATCGACATGTACATGCACCACTTGCCCATGGTCTCGTTCCAGATCACATCCGGTGCCCACATGTTGCCTTTGACGTCAGGATTGGAGGACTGCTTCGCCCAGCCGTCCCAAATGTCTTTGAAGATCTTCTCGTAGTCGGTGCTCAGATTGTTGGTGAAGGTGCTCCAGTTGATCAGATCGTCGCTTTTGAGCCAAGCGCGATGCGAGCCGAAAATATAGTATTTTCCGTTGGCTTTGACGATGGAGGGATCATGCGATTCGCCGCGCTTGACGCTGGCGGTGCTGGTTTCGGCTTTCGACGATGCGGACGATTGCTTCGTCGAATTGCCGGAGCATCCGGCGAGCGTTCCGATCAGCATGGCTGCGGCGATGATGCCTGCCGCGATCTGCTTTGCTGTTGTACGGAATTTCATTTTTCCCCTTCCTTGCGGATGACATTGATTTGTACAACGATGTAATTTCTTGTATAGTGTACAACGTTGTAAAGAAAAGTCGAATCATAAGGGGTTTCTCGATGTCGATTCCTACGAATTGCTGTGCTACACGCGCGAAGCTACCGGCCGTGAAAAGGCGAATAATGAGGACATCGCCTATAGCATGCACCTTGCGTTGCGTGCCGATGGGGCCGCCCAATGGGAGCCGCTCAACGAGAATTACGGTATTTTCTTCGCCGCCGGCGTGCCTATTCAGGCCGCCACCGCCGAGTCGCGCCGAGCGTGCGTCGCGGCGGCGCATTTCGTCGCCGATCCGTTCGATGAGGCGCATCCGGCCACCGATGCCGTCGCATATGGCGCGTGATGCCGGGGATCGACATCACGTTGAAATCCCTGAAGAACCCGTATCTGTTCCGCCTTGCGGATGGCCGATTCGCGCTCGCCGCCACCCGTACCGCGCGCGGCGGCGAGCCGGATGGCTCCGAGCGATCGGCGTTCCTGTTGGCCGTCAGCGACGATCTGACCTCCTTCACGCAGCTTGGACTGGTGATGCTGCGTACCGGCGGTGGCGTCAATCGTCCGTCTGTCGCATTCGACGCGGACGCCTCCCGTTATGTGATTTCCTGGACGTCGAACGACGCAAATCGTATGTCGCGACCGTTGCCGATATTGTCGCCGTGGCCGAATCCGGCGAGCCGATCGATATTGCGGAAGCTGTGGTAACGGCGGAATCAAGCCGTTCCTGCGATTGCAATATTCCCAATGCCATTCCTGGCAACGTGATTGCCGTCACTGAAGAAGAAGCGTCGAAACTGATCGAACGATTCGGTCGTATTTACAACGTTGAAACATCGGTGGCGACGCAGCATATCGACATGGCGGCAAGCAGGGAAGCGGCCCGTGAAGCCGTGCAGGCACTCGCCAAGGTCCGCGCCGATCTCGTCTACAGCGACGGTTCCGGTGCCACCCGTGCCGTGGATTGGAACAAAGACGAACTTGAGGCGATTGCGCAGGACGCCGCCGAAGGCAAGCTCCAGCCGGGCGACACGCGCACGGTGAGCGGCCGCATCCGCCAAACCGTATACCCGGTGCCATTTGCCGTGGAGCGTGCGGACCCGTCGGTGTTCGCTTGGAATTTCAACGGCAAGCCGATGTTCATGTTCATCGCCACCGACGATACCGACGGCAACTGCGTCGATCCGAACGATGGCGCCACGCATATGCCGTTGCGCATCGCCGACTCCATCGAAGCGCTTTCCGATGCGGCGGGCGGCCGTGCCAAGGAAATCGATCTGCTCAAATGCGGTGATTACAACGCTGAAGGACGCGCCATGACCGGCTGCTTCTGGGCGCCGGAACTGCATGTCATCGATGGAAAACTGTCGGTGCTCTTCATGCCATGCTTCGATGGGCCGGCCACCAATCCAGACGGCACGCCCAACGATCGCGCGGGCAAGCCGGACATGTGGACGGGCAGCTGCCATATCATGCAGCTCAAGCAGCATTCCGACGGCACGGATTTCGATCCGCGCGAACCCGAAAACTGGACGGTGCCGAAGCCGATTCTCACACCGACCGGCGGCGTGCTCAATCCCATCCAACGTATCTCGCTCGACATGACCGTCATCAGCGATTCCGGCCGCTGGTATTACGCGTGGCAGCAGGTCGGCAGCATTTGGATCGCCAGCTTCGATCCGGCCCGTCCGGAAAGGCTCACCTGCGAGCGAAGCAGGTCGTTGTGCCGGAATTCGCCTGGGACAACATGATCGCCGAAGGCCCGAACGCCATTGTGCATGACGGCACGATCTATCTGATCTATTCCGGCTCGCTGGTCGGTATCGACTACACCACCGGTCTGGTCACCGCTCCGGCCGGGCAGGACGCCGACCTGACCGATCCGAACGTGTGGACGAAGCTCGACTATCCGCTGCAGAAATCCGGAGTATACAACGGGCAGTGGCAGCTCGGCACCGGACATGGCATGTGGTCGAACGACGAGGACGCAATCTCATCTATGTATTTCACAATGCGGAATACGAGAATGGACGGTATGGCGGCCGCGACGCCCAGGTGCGCCGCGTGCACTGGTCCAAGGAGGGTATGCCGATACTGGACATGCAGGCGGCGGAAGAGCTCAATCCGGACTATGCTGATATAACGATGAAAATCGTGGTTTCCGGCAATAAAGGCTGATTTCGTTGGCTTCAGCGCTGCAAGGGGCGAAAGCCGGTGTTGGGGCCGAATGTATGAGACGTTTTTGGTGAAAAGGGGTTGACATGCCGAAGCAGAATGGCGCCAACGGCGAGCACGTGGTGACCATGCGCGAGTCGCGAAGGCGGCCGGCGTATCGATCAAAACGGTGTCCAATGTGGTCAACGACTACGAGTTCGTGTCGCAGGCCACGCGAGACAAGGTCAACAAGGCCATCGACGAGCTCGGCTACACGCTGAACGTGTCCGCGCGCAATCTGCGCAGGGGGCAGACCGGCATCATCGGCCTCGCCATTCCCGATCTGCAGATGCCGTACTTTGCGCAGCTTTCGTCGCTGGTCATCGAAGAGGCCAAGAAGCTGGGCCTGCGCGTGATCGTCGAGCCGACGCAATACTCGCGCGAAGGCGAGATTGAGGCGTTGCACGGCTCCCAGCAGACGATGATCGACGGCCTGATCTACAGTCCATTGGAACTTGATCAGGATGATGTCGACCAATTGGATGTGGACTATCCGCTGGTGCTTGTCGGCGAACGCATCTTCACCGACAAGGTGGACCATATCGCCACGGAAAACGTGGAAGGTGCCAAGCGCGCCACGTCGTATCTGCTGCAGACCGGTTGCAAGCGCGTGGCCGTGGTCGGCGTGCATCCGGGCGAGAAGGTCGGCTCCGCCGCGCTGCGCTATCAGGGCTACCTTGAGGCGTTGGAGGAGGCCGGCGTCGAATTCGACGAGCGTTTGGTGGTCGAGTCGGGCATGTGGCATCGTAGCGATGGCGTGCGCGTGATGAACGCGCTGCTTGATTCCGGCGTGGTTCCCGACGCGTCGTCGCGCTGAACGACATGCTCGCCTCCGGTGTGATGCATGCGATCCAGATGCACAATCTGCGCATTCCCGAAGATATTTCGGTGATCGGTTTCGATAATTCCGACGATTCGCAGTATTTGTCTCCTGCGTTGACGTCGATTGCTCCTGGTCTTGAGGCGGTGGCGCGTCTGTCGGTGAAATTGCTGAAGGATCGTATCGACGGGGTTTCGCCGTCGAAGGATCTCAAGCCGGAGCAGAAGGTGTTCCGCAAGGTTTCGTCGTCGTTGGTGGTGCGTCAGTCCACCAAGCTGCCCACGAATTCCTTGGTGGTGTGATCTTCCTTCCTTCTTTTTCTTCTTCTTTTGGAAGAAAGGAAGTGATTGGTGCCTCGGCGCTTGCGTCCGGTTTTTTACGGATTGCCGGTGCCGAGGTTTTTGTTTTCCCTTTCTGGCGATTGTCTGTTGCCGGGTACTGCGATTCGATTCTTCCGAGGAGTCGGATGCGAGAAACACGCGGTGCGTTCCTCCGATTTGTTACAACGTTGTAATAGTGATATATTCAACGTTGTAAATTACTGGAACAGCGGATTGAAAAGGAATAGACATGGCTGTTTACAACAATCATCGTGCTTCAGCGCGCAGATCCTTGGGTCCTCAAAGTTGACGGCGAGTACTACTTCACTGGCTCCGACCCGGAATACAACTGCATCGCCATTCGTCACGCATCGAACATCAACGACCTGCAGAAAGCCCCCGAAACGGTGGTGTGGCGCAAGCATGAGTCCGGACCGGCGAGCATCTATATCTGGGCGCCGGAACTGCACCGCATCAATGGCGCTTGGTACATCTACTTCGCAGGCGCCGCAACGGATTTCGAGGCCTCCGGCCTACCGACCCACCGCATGTTCGTGCTGGAGAACACCGATGACGACCCCACCACCGACAACTGGGTGGAAAAGGGTCAGATCGTCACCCCGATCGACTCTTTCGCGCTCGACGCCACCACCGAGGTGATCGACGGCGTGCAGTACCTGGTCTGGGCCCAGAAAGATCCCGCCATCGAAGGCAACTCCAATCTGTACATCGCCAAGATGGCCAACCCGTGGACGCTGGAAAGCGAGCCCGTCATGCTTTCCAAGCCGGAATATGACTGGGAGTGCATCGACTTCCTCGTCAACGAAGGCCCGGCCTTCCTGTTCCACGAGAACAAGATCTACATCACGTATTCCGCCTCCGGCACCGGTGTGCCGTATGCCGTCGGTCTGCTGACCGCCGAGCGCGGCAGCGACCTGCTGAGCAAGGATTCCTGGACCAAGAGCCCGGTGCCGGTGTTCAAGACCTGCGCCGAAAACGGCCAGTACGGCCCCGGCCATAACTCGTTCACCAAGTCCGAAGACGATTCCGAAGACCTGATGATCTATCACTGCCGCAACTATACGGAAATCAAGGGCGATCCGCTGTTCGACCCGAATCGTCATGCCCGTGTCGGCGTGGTCAAGTGGACGGAGTGCGGCCCCGACTTCGGTGTGCCGGAACCCGACAATCTGTGGACCCCGACCACCACGGACGTGTTGCCGGCCGATGGCGGCGCTCTTGCGGGAACGCCGGTAGCGAACTGACTTGCGTAATCGTAAGAAACGTTGCGATTCCAACAAAAACGAATAATTGAAGATTATAAAGAAAACAGCTTTTCCATCGGCGTGTTTCCGATTTGTACAACGATGGAAAAAGCTGTATAATCAAAATTACAACGTTGCAAACGGCAGTGCAGCTGACGAAGCGTGAACGACATCGCAAACAAGGTTGTTGATGAATGTCACTGCAACGGTTGGAGGAAATGTCTTGGGAGACCAAGAGGAAAAGGAGAAATCCATGAAGATCAAGAAGAGCACCAAGGCTCTCGCGGCCGCGGCCTCCCTGGCCATGATGG
>ENA-OUNI01000779-OUNI01000779.1-human-gut-metagenome-genome-assembly--contig:-NODE-779-length-14082-cov-8.775851_pt1 | contig 14082 bp, 20 predicted proteins | sample MGYA00242499_ERZ504580 | MGnify/ENA primary metagenome ERZ504580 (study PRJEB26092, sample SAMD00036315) | human gut metagenome | host: Homo sapiens | study: EMG produced TPA metagenomics assembly of... | reverse complement strand
TGCCCGCCAATCTGCTTCTGTTTTTCGGTCAGGTTCGGTTCGTTCTCGGCAATGAATTTCAGCTCGTCCCGGATGGACATTTCGCAGAAATCGCTGATGTTCTTATCCCCGATGGTCACAGCCAGCACCACGGGTTTCAGGCGCTTGCGTGGCAGTCCGGGCACTCCACGCCGGACATGAAGCTGCCGATTTCTTCCTTCATCCACTCGCTGTTGGTCTCGCGGAAGCGGCGCTCAAGGTTCTCCACGATGCCCTCGAAGGTATTATAATACACACCGCTTCCGAACTCATTCGTGCGGTGCATCTCAATTTTTTCGCCATTGGTTCCGTACAGCAACGCATTGACAGCTTCGGTGCTCATCTCTTTGATGGGCGTATCCAGCGTAAATCCGTACTTTTTGCCAAGACCCAGATAATACATTTCGGATACAGACCCCTCGGCATAGTACCAGCCGCTGGCCTTGATGGCACCCTCACGGATGGAAAGGTTCCGGTTGGGCAGGATGCGTTCCTCGTCCACCCGCATAAAGGTGCCAAGGCCGGTACACTTTTCGCAGGCTCCCAGCGGGTTATTGAAGGAGAAGAGCCGCGGCGACAGGTCGCTGATGGAAATGCCGTGCTCCGGGCAGGCAAAGTTCTGGCTGAAGGTCATACAATCGCCGCCGATCACGTCCACTTCGGCGATGCCGCCGGTAAGCGCCAGCGCGGTTTCCAGCGAATCTGCCAGACGGCCCCGGATGCCCTTGCGCATGGCAAGGCGGTCCACCACGATTTCCACCGTATGCTTGATGTTCTTTTCCAGCTTGATCTCTTCGTCAAGATCATACAGGTTGCCGTCGATCTTCACACGAGCATAGCCACCGCGGCGGGCAGCATCCAGCTCTTTCTGCTGGGTGCCTTTGCGCTGGCGCACCACAGGAGCCAGCACCTGAAACTTCGTACCTTCGTCCAGTTTGAGCACCGCGTCCACCATTTCGTCCACGGTCTGCTGGCTGATCACCCGCCCGCACACCGGGCAGTGGGGCACGCCCACGCGGGCGTACAGAAGTCGCAGATAATCGTAGATCTCCGTCACGGTGCCCACGGTGGAACGCGGGTTGTGGCTGGTGGTTTTCTGGTCGATGGAAATTGCCGGTGACAGGCCGGTAATCTCGTCCACATCGGGCTTGTCCATGCGGCCCAAAAACATGCGTGCGTAGCTGGAAAGGCTTTCCACATAGCGGCGCTGGCCGTCGGCATAGATGGTGTCGAACGCAAGGCTCGACTTGCCCGAACCGGAAAGGCCGGTCATGACGATCAGCTTTTCCCTCGGGAGGGTCAGGTTAACATTTTTCAGGTTGTGCTCGCGGGCACCTTTGATGACGATTTTATCGTTTGCCAAGGTATTTTCTCCCTTTTCGTTGTGTCTGTGAATGATTCTGTTTGCGCTCCGTTTCTGCCGCAGAGTCCACTGTCGGGTTCTCGCCCCGGCGCAGTCGGTCGATCTGGTCACGCAGGAAGGCCGCGTGCTCAAACTCCAGCAGTTTCGCCGCTTCCTTCATCTCACGGGTCAGGCGCTCGATGGCGGCCTCCCGCTCCATCCTGCCCATGCGGCGGGTGTTCAGCTTAGCGTTCTCCGCTTTATCGCTGATCTCGATGCTGTCTGCAATGGCCTTGACGATGGTTTTCGGCACGATGCCATGTTCTTTATTGTAGGCCATCTGGATGGCGCGGCGGCGCTCGGTCTCGGTGATGGCGCGGTCCATGCTGTCGGTGACGACATCTGCGTACATGATGACAAGGCCCTCGGCATTGCGGGCCGCGCGGCCAATGGTCTGGATCAGGCTGGTCTCGCTGCGCAGAAAGCCCTCCTTGTCGGCATCCAGAATGGCCACAAGGCTCACCTCGGCAGGTCAAGACCCTCGCGCAGCAGGTTGATGCCCACCACAACATCAATGGAGCCAAGGCGCAGGTCCTTGATGATCTCCATACGCTCGAAGGTGTCCACCTCGTGGTGCATATACTTGACCTTGATGCCCTGTTCGGTAAGGTAGTCGGTCAGGTCTTCGGCCATTTTCTTGGTCAGGGTGGTCACGAGAACGCGCTCGTGCCGCTGGATGCGGGTATTGATCTCGCCCAACAGATCCACCACCTGCCTTCCACCGGGCGCACCGAAATGAGCGGGTCCAAAAGGCCGGTGGGCCGGATGACCTGCTGCGCCACCTGCGTGCTGTTCTGCCGCTCGTAGTCGCCGGGCGTAGCCGAAACGAAGATCATCTGGTTCAGCTTGGACTCCACTTCCTCGAACTTGAGCGGGCGGTTATCGAAGGCGGACGGCAGGCGGAAGCCGTACTCCACCAGCGTTTTTTGCGGGCATAGTCGCCGCCGTACATGGCGCGCACCTGCGGCAGGGTAACATGGCTCTCGTCCACAAACAACAGAAAATCATCTGGGAAATAATCCAGCAGAGTGGTGGGCATACTGCCCGGCGCACGGCCCGAAAGCACCGCCGAATAGTTCTCGATGCCTTTGCACATGCCCACCTCGTTAAGCATCTCAATGTCGTAATTGGTGCGCTGGGCAATGCGCTGCGCCTCGATCAGCTTGCCCTCGGCGGTGAACTGCTTCACCTGCGCGTCACACTCGGCGCGGATCTTTTCCAGTGCTGCGGCCTTCTTCTCGGCGCTGACGATATAGTGGCTGGCCGGGAAGATGGCTACATGCTTGACTACATTCTGTTTGGCCCCGGTGAGAGGGTTGAACTCCGTGATGCGGTCGATCTCGTCCCCAAAAAATTCCACACGGATGGCAAGCTCGCTCATATAGCAAGGTAGATGTCCACGATATCGCCGTGGACACGGAACTTGTTGCGCACAAAATTCACGTCGTTGCGCTCATATTGCAGCGTCACAAGCTTCTGGCACAGCGCATCGCGCTCCATCTGCATGCCGGGGCGCAGGCTGATGACCATGCTGCGGTAGTCGATGGGGTCGCCCAGCGAGTAGATGCAGGAAACCGATGCTACAATGATCACGTCCCGCCGCTCCGAAAGCGCCGCCGTGGCCGAATGGCGCAGGCGGTCGATCTCGTCGTTGATGGCGCTGTCCTTTTCAATATAGGTATCCGTGCTGGGGATATAGGCTTCCGGCTGGTAGTAATCGTAGTAGGAGACGAAATACTCCACCGCGTTGTTGGGGAAAAACGACCGGAACTCGGTGCACAGCTGGGCCGCCAGCGTTTTGTTGTGGGCCAGAACCAGCGTGGGCCGGTTGCATTTTGCAATAACATTTGCCATGGTAAAGGTCTTGCCGCTGCCGGTAACACCCAGCAGGGTCTGGCAACGGTCGCCCCGCTCCACGCCTTTCACCAGTGTTTCAATGGCCTGCGGCTGGTCGCCGGTGGCTGGTAAGAGGATACCAGTTCAAATTTTTCGTCTGCCATCTTCCCTCTCCTCTCCGGCCCTCGCGCAAAGAACCACAATCAGTTGTATTTTACGGTTTGATTATAGCACACCAGTTTTATAATGTAAACACTTTTTTGTTGTTTCACGGATCAAGGCCAGAAAAGCGTACCTGTTTTAAGTCATAGATCGGCAGGCGGTTTGCGTCCCGCATGGAGAAATACTCCGTATCGGTCAGGATGAAGTGATCCAGCAGATGGATGTTCACAAGGCCCAATGCCCGGGCAATATTGCCTGTGGCCTCCAGATCCTCCATGGAGGGCAAGGCCGCACCGTTGGGGTGGTTGTGGCTGAGCACCACCGTGTCAGTGCCGCCCTTGATGGCCGCAGACACCACATCCTTGATGTCCAGACTTACCCGGTCGGTGGTGCCTTCCCGCAGCCAGACCGCCGCGCGCACCCGCTTACGGCTGTCCAGACTGACCAGCATTGCACGCTCGTAATCCGACCACGCAAACTTCGCCATCAGATAGCTGCCCATCTGCTCCGTAGTTCTGATGCAGCGGGTAGTGCTGGTACGGCTGCGGCCATAGTAGCGGCTGATCTCCGGCAGCAGATGCAGCATCCGGGCTGTGGCCGGGCCTACGCCCTCCACAGTGCACAGCTCTTCCTCGCTGGCTTCCAGCACAGCGGCAAAATCGCCAAAGCGGTCGATCAGGTCGTGAGCGATGCCGTTGGTGTCCTTCTGGCGTTGGTGAGGTACAGCACATATTCCAGCGCTTCGTGCTCGGCCAGACTGTCCAGACCGTAGTTCTGCACCCGTTCGCGCATCCGCTGGCGGTGTCCCTGATGCCGTTTGTGTTCTGCCATTGCGGTACTCTCCTTCTGATTCATTCCTTATAATAGTACCCATTTTGCGCCCGGAACTCAAGGTTTGCGGTAAAATAGTTTTGATCCGGGGCGTTTCCGCCTTGACTTGCAGCCAAGGCTGTATTACTATAAAGGTATCTCTTGAAAATTGAGGAACATTTATGAAACAATATACCGCAACCGCCAACGACGACGGCGTTCGTCTTTCCCGCTTTGTGCAGAGCGTGACCCGCGATTTTCCCACCAGCCTTTTGTACAAGAGCTTCCGCAATAAGCGCGTGAAGGTAAACGGAAAAAAGGCCGTGCCGGAGTACCGCATTCAGGCAGGCGACCTGATCGAGCTGTACATCAACGACGAGTTTTTCCCGCCGGAAGGCGCAAAACCGTGCAGAAGGCCGCGCCGAAAAAAAGCAGAATCAGCCCAAGGTCAATGTCATTTATGAGGACGAAAACATTGCTGTGCTGTACAAACCCACCCACCTTTTGTGCCATAGCGACCGCACCGGCGATGCAAACCTTGTGGACGCTTTTACCCAGTATCTGTCCGAAAAAGGCGAGTACGATCCCCACGGCGAGAACCGGTTCAAGCCCGGCATTTGCAACCGGCTGGACCGCGGCACCGAGGGCCTTGTGATCGCGCCAAGAGCTACACCGCCCTGCGGGACATGAACGAGATCATCCGCACTGACTACTCAAAAAGGAGTACTACACCATCACGGTGGGTATCCCGCAGTCCGGGCGGTTCACCGCATGGTGGGAGCACGACGAGAAGAACAACAAGGTAAGCATCCATGCACACCAGTCGCAGGACGAGCGCCGCAAGCAGATCATTACGGACGTGGACGTACTGCGCACCGCCGGGCCGTTCGCCCTGTGCAAGATCGGCCTTGTCACCGGCCGCACCCACCAGATCCGTGCACATCTGGCCTATCTTGGCCGTCCGGTTCTGGGCGACATCAAGTACGGCAACCGCAAGATGAACGAGCGCACCGGCACCAAAACACAGGCCCTGTGCGCTGTGCGGGTCACTTTCCTTGATATTCCCGAGGAAAACACCCTGCATTATCTCTCCGGCAAGGTCGTCAAGCTGAAGGACCCGCAGATCATAAAGCAGTTCGATGCGCTGGATAAGAGCAAAAACAGCGAGGAAAACCACCCTGCATAAAGTGAAAACAAAAAAGCGGCTGCTGTACTTTACCGTACAGCAGCCGTTTTTCTCTTTATTCTTTACTTTTTGTCGGAGTCCTGCTCCGCCTTTTCCTGCGATTCCTGTTCACGGCGCAGCTCTTTGATGCGCTTTTTCTCGCTCTGGACATGGGGCCATGGCCAGCTGAAGCCCTCGTTCTCACGGCACCATTTGACCAGCGGATAGAAGCGAAGGCCAGACCGAAGAGGTATAGCAGAGCGTACAGCAGGGCATCCAGCGTGATGAGCGCATCCAGCGCACCGATCACCGCCACCACGCAGCCTGCCTTCAGGAAGAACAGGCCGTTCTGGCGGCAGTATTCCTCAAAGTGTTCCGCTTTGACGGCACGGCGGCCCTGATCTCCCCAGACACGGGGATTTTCATGACCGAATAGCCGTAGAATACCATCATCAGGCCAAGGGTGAGCTGAAAGCCAAAAAACATTTATGATACCTCTTAATCTTCAAACAGCGGCTTCATCAGGGGCAGGAAATCCAGCGTTGCAAAGTAATCGCGCGGAGTCTCGGCACGGCGGATCAGACGGTGGGTGCCATCCTCGCACAGCAGCACTTCGGCGCTGCGCAGCTTGCCGTTGTAGTTGTAGCCCATGGCAGAGCCGTGTGCACCGGTGTCGTGGATATAAACGATATCGCCAATGTCGATCTTGGGCAGCATCCGGTCAATGGCAAACTTGTCGTTGTTCTCGCACAGACCGCCCACCACATCGTACATATGGTCGCAAGGCTCATTTTCCTTGCCCAGCACGGTGATGTGGTGGTAAGCGCCGTACATGGCCGGGCGCATCAGGTTGGCTGCGCAGGCATCCAGACCGATGTATTCCTTATAGATGTGCTTTTCGTGGATGGCAGTTGCCACCAGTGCGCCGTAGGGGCCGGTGGTAAAGCGGCCCATCTCAGTAAGATGGCCACATCGCCCATGCCTGCGGGCACCAGAATTTCCTCAAACTTCTTGCGCACACCCTCGCCGATGGCCATGATATCGTTCTCGGTCTGCTCCGGGCGGTACGGGATGCCCACACCGCCGGACAGATTGATATAACCGATGTGCACACCGGTGGCCTTCTGCACCCGGACAGCCAGCTGGAACAGGATACCTGCCAGCTCCGGGTAATACTCATCGGAAATGGTATTGGAAGCAAGGAAAGCGTGGATGCCGAAGTTCTTGGCACCCTTGGCGGCCAGCTTCTTGTAGCTTTCGATCATCTGCTCCTCGGTCATGCCGTACTTGGCATCGCCGGGCTTGTCCATGACCTGAAAGCCCTCTTCGCTCTCGCCCAGACTGAAGGTGCCGCCCGGGTTATAGCGGCAGAAGATGTTCTCCGGCACACCGGCGACACGCTCCAGAAATTCCACCATGGTGGCATCGTCCAGATTGATATAGGCACCCAGCTCGTAGGCCTTCTTCATATCTTCCACGGGAGTCTGGTTGGAGGAGAACATGATATCGCTGCCGGAGAAGCCACACACCTCGCTGAGCATCAGCTCAGTCAGGGACGAGCAGTCCACGCCGCAGCCCTCCTCCTTGAGGATCTGCAGGATGACAGGGTTTGGCAGAGCTTGACGGCAAAATACTCCTTGAAGCCTTTGTTCCAGCTGAATGCCTTGTTGATGCGGCGGGCATTTTCACGGATGCCCTTCTCATCGTAGACATGGAACGGCGTGGGCACATCCTGAATGATCTCCTGTGCCATCGCCTCGGTCAGAAACGGTTTCTTTTCCATAGTAACATCCCTCTCATTTTATATGCACGCGGCCGATCGCCGCAGTGACATCAGTAGAAACTCCTTTCGTCATCGCTGATGCGATGCCACCCATTCCCCTTTTTGTCGCTGGCGCGACATCTGTTTTTCTCTTTGTTACCTGTGGTGACATTTTTCCCCGGCGCAGGGAGAATCTGTCCCGGCCGGGGGAAGTCTTTCTCAAAGAGGGAGGCTTTGCCGCACGGACAAGCTCCCTCTTTGAGGGGGCTGTCTGCGCAGCAGACTGGGGGAGTTTACAGCTTCAGATTCTGGCGGGTGGGGGTGATGGTCGGGATCATCTTTGCCAGCTGCTGCACCACACCCTCATCGTTGTGCTCTGCCGCAGCGGCAAGCTCCTGCAGCTGCCCGTAGAACTCGGCCAGATCGATGCTGCGCGGCGAAGCCACAAAAATTTTATTGTGCTGGGTGCGGCGCATCTTATCCTGCTCCTCGTCCATCATCAATTCTTCGTAGAGCTTCTCGCCCGGGCGCAGACCCACGATCTTGATCTCCATATTCACGCCCGGCTCATAGCCGTAAAAGCGGATGAGCTGCTTGGCAAGATCCATGATCTTGACCGGCTCGCCCATGTCCAGCACATAGATATTGCCGCTTTCGGCCAGCGCACCGGCCTGCAGCACCAGCTGGGCCGCTTCCGGAATGGTCATAAAGTAGCGCTCAATGTTGGGATCCGTCAGGGTGACAGGCCCGCCTTTTTGATCTGGGCCTCAAACAGCGGAATGACGCTGCCGTGGCTGCCCAGCACATTGCCAAAACGCACAGCCACACACTTCATATCCGTGTTGCCCGCAAAGGTCTGGATGAGCATTTCGCAGATGCGCTTGGTGCAGCCCATCACGCTGGTGGGGTTCACAGCCTTATCGGTGGAAAGCTGCACGAACCGCTCCACGTCGTGTTCGCTGGCGCTCACCAGCAGATTTTTGGTGCCCAGAACATTGTTCTTGACCGCTTCTGCAGGGCTGACCTCCATCAGCGGCACATGCTTGTGTGCTGCCGCATGGAACACCACAGTGGGATGATATGTTTCAAAAACCTCATCCAGACGCTTTTTATCGCGGATGGATCCAATGAGCACCGTTACCGGGATATCCCGGCCGTACTTCTGCTGCAGCTCCATCAAAAGCTCATAGGCGCAGTTCTCGTAGATATCAAAAATAAGCAGCTTGCCGGGCTTGAAGCGCATCACCTGACGGCACAGTTCGCTGCCGATGGAGCCGCCGCCGCCCGTGACCAGAACGGTCTTGCCGGTGAGGTAGCCGGAGATCTGATCGGTATCCAGCGTCACCTCATCGCGGGAAAGGAAGTCCGCCGGGTTCAACTCGCGGAAGGCTCCCTGCTGCGGTGTACCGCTGCCCACCAGCTGCGGGTCACTGAGCAGCTGCACCGCACAATGGGTGCTGACGCACAGATCGATGACATGGTTCAGCTTGCTGCCCTTCAGGGTAGGAATGGCGATGATGATGCTGTGGATGCCGTAGCGCTTGCACAGGTCCGGGATATCCTCCAGCGTGCCCTTCACCGGCACCCCGTGGATGGTCTGGTTGAGTTTTGTGGGATCATCGTCCACCGCCACCACCGCGTGACCATATTCCTTATTGGATTTGCACACGTTGATGGCCCATGCACCGGCTTCGCCTGCACCTACGATCATCACCGGGCGGTTGGGGTCCTTGCTGGCAGCGCCGCGTAGCTTTTCGCCCAGCGGATGGTTCAAAAACAGCCGCCATGCCAGACGCTGCCGCCCACCAGCAGGAAGATGAGCACCGCCGCCATACAGTTGGCGGAGTTGAACAGCACGCCGTGGATGCACAGACGGTTGACACAGTAGACGACAACGGTAGCACAGCCACCGTTCCCGCCAGACGCATCAGGTCGCGTTCACCGGCATACTTCCACAGTACGGAGTACAGCCCGCTGAACAGAAAGCTGGCAATGTACACCGCCACGATCCATGGCAGATTTTCGTACAGAAGCTCACGGTTATGCGGCCACCAGGCAGCTTCCACTGCTCCGTCTGCCCGCAGCAGAAGCGCAAAATAAAAGCTGAATGCAACAATGGCTGCATCCAGCAGCACAAGCAGCGCCCGGCGCGCAAGCACCTGCGGTGTGTTCTTTTTATCTTTCACAAAAAAGTCCTCTTTTACATACGGCACAAGAGCCGCAGTTTTGGCCGGAAAAGCTTCCGGTTTCACAGAGCATCCGGCACACCGGACAGCCCTATCTTTATATTATACTCAGAACACTGCAGAATGTCCAGAAAATTTGAATCCGCTGCCAAACTCTCTCTATTTTTTCGGTCTGCCGGGCCGGTGCGCAGCCCAGAGCGCGGCTGCTTCCTCTCCAAGGCCCAGCGGCCATGCCGCCAGCAGGAACACTCCTGTGGTAGCGCAGCCGCCTACGCCCAACGCGGCCAGCTGCAAAGGCAGCCGAGCCGCAAACCCATCCGCAAGCAGCTTCCGCAGCGCCATGCCAGCCGCCGCAGCCAGCACAGCTGCCAGTGCCGGTGCACCCAGCCAGCGGCGGAATGCATGCTGCGTGCCGCTGGAAAACAGCAGATGCCCGGTGTTGGCCGCACAGGTGTACAGGCTGGAAAGCAGGATCACTGCCAAAAAGCCCTTCATGCCAAAGCGCGGCAACAGCGCCACCACCCCGCCAATGCGCAGGATGGAATCCCACACGCTGTAGCGGAAGGCCGCCTTCTGCTCCCCTACCCCTTTCATGGCACCGTCCACCATGCTTTCCAGATACATCAGCGGCATGGCAGGAGCCAGCGTTTCCAGATAAAACCCGGCATCCGCACTTTGGTACAAAAGCTTTGCCAGCGGCCGTCCCCACACCCAGAACAGCGTCCCCGCCAATGCAGAAAAATAGCCGGTGAGCCGCAGCATCCGATTCAAAAGCGCATTGAGACGTTTGGTCTGGCCCAGAATATGGGCCTGCGTGATCTCCGGCATCAGCAGCACCGAAAGACTGCCCAGCAGGCCAAATGGGAACGTAAGCAGCGGCAGAGCCATGCCTTTCAGTTCTCCGTACTGCTCCAGCGCGGCGGTGCGCCCGCCCGCGTTGATCAGATAGACCGCAAGGCAGGCGGGCACCAGCATATTCTCCGCCGTGTGCAGGCACTTGCCAGCACCCGCCCGCCCTCCACCGGCCACAGGATCTCCCACAGACGGCGGGCAGGGTCTGCCGGGCGGACGGCTTTTTGCCCTGCAAAGGCACTGCGGGCATCCCGCCGGTAAAAGGTCAGCATGCACAGCGCCGACACCGCTTCGCTGACGGCGGTAGCTCCCAGCACCAACATACAGCGCACGCCCACCGCAAGGCCCTCGGTGCGGGTAAGCGCCAGTGCCACTAGCGCGATGCGCACCGTCTGCTCCGTAAGCTGGCTGAACACATTGGGAGCTACATGCCGTCGGGCGATGAAAAAACCGCGCAGCACCGCAGACACTGCCATCCATGGCATTCCCAGCGCTGAAACGCGCAAAGCACCGACGGCGCGGACATCGCCAAGCCACAACCGGGCCGCAAGATTCGCTGTCGCCAGCTGCAGTGCAGCGGCAAACAGCCCCAGCACAAGTCCTGCCGCCAGCAGACGCCGCAGCATGCCGCGGGCTGCACCACGGGCGGAAGCCGGGCCGCTGAGTTCCTCGGCCATGAGCCGGGTAGCCGCCACCGAAACGCCCGCCGTTGCCAACGTGACGAACAGTGAATACACCGCCAGCACCAGCTGGTAAAGGCCCATCCCCTCGCCGCCCAGCTCGTTTGCCAGCCAGATGCGCAGGCCCATGCCGGCCAGCCGCAGCACCACGTCTGAACCGGTGAGCAGCGCCGCATTTTTCAAATAGCTCTGCCGCATGGCGCACCTCCTGCCGGAATGTTCCGGTTCCAGCATATGAAGCGGAGGAACAGGATATGCAAAAGCAGAGCGGCGCGGCGGGTTGTTTCCTGAGCGCTTTTATGGTATAGTAAAGGGGCGGCCTTTGCAGCCGTATTCTGTTTAAGGAGGAAGCACACGGCCAATGCCTCTGAGCCAGCCGTGCGCAAAAAGAGAATGAGCGAAGAATGTACCCATGACTGCTCCAGCTGTGGAGCAGCATGTTCTTCCCGCGATGCAGCGCCCAAGCACGATGCCCCCAACCCCAACAGCAGCGTCAAAAAGGTCATCGGCGTTGTGTCCGGCAAGGGCGGCGTTGGCAAGAGCATGACCAGCGCCCTGCTGGCCTGCGCCATGGCACGCCGCGGCTACCACTGCGGCATTCTGGATGCCGACATCACCGGCCCGTCCATTCCCAAGCTGTTCGGCATCCATGGCCGTGCCATGGCCGACGACAAGGGCTGCTGGCCCATTCAGAGCCGCATGGGCATTGATGTTATGAGCATCAACCTGCTGGTGGAAAATGAGGAAGACCCCGTTGTGTGGCGCGGCCCGGTAATCGCCGGTGCCGTCAAACAGTTCTGGACCGATGTGGTCTGGAAGGACGTGGACTTTCTGTTCGTGGACATGCCTCCGGGAACCGGTGATGTGCCCCTGACCGTGTTCCAGAGCCTGCCGGTGGACGGCATTGTTGTGGTGGCAAGCCCGCAGGAGCTGGTGAGCATGATCGTGGCCAAGGCCGTGAACATGGCTGAGATGATGAAGGTGCCCATGCTGGGCATTGTGGAGAACATGAGCTACATCGTCTGCCCCGACTGCGGCAAGCACATCAATGTGTTCGGCGAGAGCCATGTGGATGAGGTGGCTGCAAAGCACGGCCTGCCCGTGCTGGCAAAGTGCCCCATCGATCCCCAGCTGGCTGCGCTTTCCGATGCCGGCATGATCGAAACCTACGGCGGCGAGTATCTGGAAGGTGCCGCAGACGCCTGCGAAAAGCTGCTGAAGAAGTAAAAATCGTTTCTCTGCCCTGTGCCGTTTGCGTGGTGCAGGGCTTTTTGGTTGCAGAAAATATAGCTTTCTGCGCCTGCAGAATGCAGCAAAATGGAGAAAAGACGTTCTTTTCCGTATTTCTTTTGTTCTGCCAGCGCTTTAAAAAACAAGGTTCTGTGCCGTTTTTTTCTTTTATTTTTCGTTTTGTGAAGCGGTCTCAACTTTTCATCTGTTTTTTTGAAGCATTTTCTGCTTTCTCGCTATTGTCAAACCCACAGAAATGCTTTATAATAATAAAGCGGTCTGCAGCCATAAGCAGGCCGGTGTGTAAGAACGGAAATCCGGGATCGTCCCAAAGCGTTTTAGCAGCGCGTCCGCTGTGCGGCGGGCCGGGCGGTTTCGTCTTTTTCAAATTTTATAGAGTAATTGGGAAAAGGAGTATTCTACTATGCTGACAAATGAATACCTGAAGCGCGTTTACGAAGGTCTGGAAAAGCGCAATGCCAACGAACCTGAGTTCCTGCAGGCTGTGCGCGAGGTTCTGGAGAGCATCCAGCCCGTTGTGGAGAAGCACCCTGAGTACGAGAAGGCCGCTCTGATCGAGCGTCTGGTCGAGCCTGAGCGCATCATCACCTTCCGTGTGCCTTGGGTTGACGATCAGGGCAAGGTTCAGGTGAACCGCGGCTACCGTGTGCAGTTCAACAGCGCCATCGGCCCCTACAAGGGCGGCCTGCGCTTCCATCCCTCTGTCAATCAGGGCATCCTGAAGTTCCTCGGCTTTGAGCAGACCTTCAAGAACAGCCTGACCACCCTGCCCATGGGCGGCGGCAAGGGCGGCTCTGACTTCGACCCCCACGGCAAGAGCGACATGGAAGTGATGCGCTTCTGCCAGAGCTTCATGACCGAGCTGTACCGCCACATCGGCCAGTTCGTGGACTGCCCCGCCGGTGATATCGGTGTCGGCGGCCGTGAGGTCGGCTATATGTTCGGCCAGTACAAGCGCCTGACCAACAGCTTCCAGGGCGCATGCTCACCGGCAAGGGCCTGACCTTCGGCGGCTCTCTGGCCCGCACCGAGGCTACCGGCTACGGCCTGTGCTACTTCACTGCTGAGGCACTGAAGTGCATGCGCAACGACAGCTTTGAGGGCAAGACCGTGGTCATCTCCGGTTCCGGCAACGTGGCGATCTACGCCTGCGAGAAAGCTACCCAGCTGGGTGCCAAGGTCGTGACCATGTCCGACTCCAACGGCTACGTCTACGATCCCAACGGCATTGATCTGGCCTACGTCAAGGATCTGAAGGAAGTCCGCCGCGGCCGTATCAAGGAGTACGCCGAGACCCACGAGGTGTAACCTATGTTGCAGATTGCACCAAGGTCTGGACTGTCCCCTGCGACATCGCCCTGCCCTGCGCAACCCAGAACGAGATCAACAAGGAGTCCGCTGAGGCTCTGGTGAAGGGCGGCTGCACCGTCGTGTGCGAGGGTGCCAACATGCCCAGCACCCCGGAGGCCATCGAGGTCTACCTGTCCAACGGCATCCTGTACGGACCTGCAAAGGCTTCCAACGCAGGCGGCGTGGCCACCTCCGGTCTGGAGATGAGCCAGAACTCCGAGCGTCTGAGCTGGAGCTTTGAGGAAGTGGATGCCAAGCTGAAGGGCATCATGGAGGGCATCTTCCATGCTTCCTACGATGCATCCGTGGCTGCCGGTTCCGAGGGCAACCTGATGGTCGGTGCAAACTGCGCCGGCTTCCTGAAGGTCGCTACCGCCATGATGGCACAGGGCATCACCTACTAAGTCATACCGCGTCGTCTAAGAGCCGCGCCCGCAGGGTGCGGCTCTTTTTTGGTATAACCCCGCCCCGCTCTGCCCACACTGGCAGTATCTTATGGCAGAAAGGGAGTTTTGTATGGACGAGCAGATGTTTTGTTTTCAGTGTGAGCAGGCGGCGGGCTGCACCGCCTGCACCGGCGCAGCGGGGGTGTGCGGCAAGTCGGCCGA
>ENA-OUNI01000778-OUNI01000778.1-human-gut-metagenome-genome-assembly--contig:-NODE-778-length-14095-cov-2.867554_pt1 | contig 14095 bp, 20 predicted proteins | sample MGYA00242499_ERZ504580 | MGnify/ENA primary metagenome ERZ504580 (study PRJEB26092, sample SAMD00036315) | human gut metagenome | host: Homo sapiens | study: EMG produced TPA metagenomics assembly of... | reverse complement strand
AGAATAATGATGGAAGCTATGCAACCAATACCTGGCAGAATATCGACGGCTACTGGTATGTGTTGATGAAAATTCATACATGGTGACAGGATGGTACTGGAGCGGAGAAGAATGGTATTATCTGGCGGACAACGGTCAGATGCAGACCGGCTGGTTCACGCAGGATGGTGAGGAATATTATCTGGATCCGGATACCGGTGTCATGGCACGGAATACAACCATAGACGGTCATGAGATGAATTCGAGCGGAGTCAAGGTTTCTTAAGAAAAATAAGACAAAACAGAGCGGGTGGATTTTGGAAAGATAAATCCACCCGCTTTTTTGGAATACAGGAGAAAGCGCGGATGGGCATTTGTGCTTGATTTTTGCAAAGGAGTTTAGTATAGTTAATACAGCGCTTGCATAAGTGCTTTTAGAGCGTGGTTGAAAACGGTTTTTTGAAAGAAAAAGAGTTTTCAAACGCGCTTTAGAAAAGAGAAAAGAGGAAAAAACATGAGTGACTTAGTCAGAGTTGCAGTGGACGCGATGGGCGGCGATTATGCGCCTGTGGAGCCGGTAAAAGGCACCGTTGAGGCCGTAAACGCAGATGAACGTGTCAAAGTCCAGCTGGTCGGCCAGGTGGATGTCATCGAAAAAGAACTGCAGAAATATACGTACCCGAAGGAGCGGGTTGAGATCGTTCCGGCAACCGAGATCATTGAGACGGGAGAGCCGCCGGTCAATGCGATCCGCCACAAAAAAGATTCTTCGATCGTTGTCGGCATGAAAAAAGTGCGCTGCGGAGAGGCAGACGCGTTTGTCTCCTCCGGAAGCACCGGAGCAGTCCTGGTCGGCGGACAGACGATCGTAGGACGCATCAAGGGCGTAGAGCGCCCGCCGCTGGCTCCGCTGATCCCGACGAAAGACGGTGTATCCCTTCTGATCGACTGCGGTGCGAATGTTGATGCAAGACCGTCCCATCTGGTGCAGTTTGCATGATGGTTCCATCTATATGGAACACGTTGTCGGCATTAAAAATCCGCGTGTGGGAATCGTGAATATCGGTGTGGAAGAAGAAAAAGGAAACGCACTCGTCAAAGAGACGTATCCGCTTCTGAAAGAAAACCCGTATATCAACTTTGTCGGCAGTATCGAAGCAAGAGAAATTCCAAACGGAGCCGCAGACGTTGTTGTCTGTGAGGCGTTTGTCGGAAACGTTATCTTAAAGCTGTATGAGGGCGTCGGCGCGACCCTGATTTCCAAGGTAAAACAGGGCATGATGACATCTCTGCGCAGTAAAATCGGAGCCCTTCTTGTGAAACCGGCGCTGAAAGAGACACTGAAGTCTTTTGATGCCAGTGAGTACGGCGGAGCACCGCTGCTTGGCTTAAAAGGACTCGTTGTAAAAACGCACGGAAGCTCAAAAGCCAACGAATTTAAAAATTCCATTCTCCAGTGCATTTCATTCAGCGAGGAGAAGATTCCGCAGAAAGTGCAGGAGCATCTGGCAGACTATAAGAGCAGCAGGGAGGCAGCGAAAGATGGAGTTTGAAAAATTACAGGAGATCATTGCGGATGTATTAAACGTAGATCCGAATGAAGTAACCATGGAGACAACCTTTGCAGATGATCTGGGAGCGGATTCCCTGGATGTATTTCAGATTGTGATGGGAATTGAAGAAGAATTTGATATCCAGATCGAAGCAGAAGAAGCAGAGCACATCGTATCGGTTGAGGATGCGGTGGAAGCGATCAAAAAGAAACTGGCAGAATAATAGAAAATGGCGAAGGGGCTGTTTGCTACAGGACAGCCCCTTTGTTACCGTCCGCAGAACACCTGCAAACGGTAACTATGAGGAAGGACAGGCTTAAAACAGGTTATGAATAATATTGATAAACTCGTGGATTTGGAAAAGAAGATCCAGTATAAATTTCAGGATTTCGGACTGCTGGAGATGGCGATGCGCCATTCTTCCTACGCAAATGAGCACCATATGGAGCGCCTGGAGTGCAACGAGCGTCTGGAGTTCTTAGGAGATGCCGTGCTGGAAGTTGTATCCAGCGAATTTTTATACAAGACATTCCCGCGTCTCCCGGAGGGCGAGATGACGAAAAAAACGCGCCAGCCTCGTCTGTGAACCGGCACTGGCATTCTGTGCCCGTGAGATTGACCTTGGCAGCTTTCTGCTCCTTGGAAAGGGCGAGGAGGCAACCGGCGGCCGTCACCGCGATTCCATCGTTTCGGATGCTATGGAGGCAACGATCGGTGCGATTTTCCTGGACGGCGGCTTTGAACCGGCAAAAGCGTTCGTTCTGAACTATATCTTAAACGATATCGAACACAAACAGCTTTTCTACGACAGCAAAACGATTCTGCAGGAGCTGATCCAGGGTGAGACGGATGAAGAGATTGTTTACACCATCTTAAAAGAAGAGGGACCGGATCACGACAAGAGCTTCTGGGCACAGGTCAGCGTCGGAAAGAAAGCGCTCGGTACCGGAAAGGCAGAACGAAAAAAGCGGCAGAACAGGCAGCGGCATACGATGCAATTCTTGCCAGAAAAAAAGCGTAGGTGAATTATGTATCTCAAATCCATTGAAATGCAGGGATTTAAGTCGTTTGCCAACAAAACCATTCTGCAGTTCCACGACGGTATTACCGGCGTTGTAGGGCCGAACGGCAGTGGAAAGAGCAATGTTGGCGATGCGGTGCGCTGGGTGCTCGGCGAACAGAGCGCCAAGCAGCTCCGCGGCGGAAATATGCAGGATGTTATTTTCTCCGGAACCGAGACGAGAAAGCCGCTCGGCTACGCGTCGGTTGCAATTACACTCGACAATTCCGACCACAAGCTGAATGTCGATTTCGAGGAAGTCACGGTGACGAGACGGCTCTACCGCTCCGGTGAGAGTGAGTATCTGATGAACGGCGCATCGTGCCGGTTAAAGGACATCAACGAGCTGTTCTACGATACCGGTATCGGAAAAGAAGGCTATTCCATCATCGGACAGGGTCAGATTGATAAGATTTTAAGTGGTAAGCCGGAAGAGCGCCGGGAGCTGTTTGACGAGGCGGCAGGAATTGTCAAATTCAAGAGAAGGAAGGCCGTGACCGAAAAGAAGCTGGCGGAAGAGCAGCAGAATCTGGTGCGCGTCAACGACATTCTCTCGGAACTGACAAGCAGTTAGAGCCGCTGGAACGCCAGTCTGAGACGGCAAAGATTTATTTAAAGAAGAAAGAGGAATTAAAGCTCCTCGATATCAATATGTTTCTGCTCGAGATGGAGCGCATCCGGAACGATCTCGCGAAGTAGAAGACCGGTACCGGATTACAGAAGAGCAGTTAAAGAGCACGAAAGAGGCTTTTGAGCATACGAAGCAGGAGTATGAAAAGCTGGAACAGGAGCAGGAAAAACTGGACCAGACGATTCTTTCTGCGCGCGATCAGGCGGGGGAGAATGCACTGAAACGTCAGCAGCTCGAAAACCAGATCGAGGTGTTGAATGAGCAGATTCATGCATCGGAGAGGAACAGCGACACATTAAGAGAACGTCTGGAGGCGATCCGCGCGGAGAGCCGCACAAAGACGGCAGAAAAAAATACATATCAGGCAGAAAAGGACGGGCTTCATGAAGCACTTCTTGCGTCAGAGACGGAAAAGAGTGAGAAAGAGGCCGCTCTCTCGGAATGCCAGGGGCAGATCCAGGCAGTCGAGCTGCAGAGTGAACAGGATAAGAGCGAAGTCATCGGCTTCTGAACCAGCGGGGTTCCACGAAGGGAAAAATGCAGCGCTACGATGCGATGCTCGAGCAGATCGGCATCCGAAAGGCAGAATTAAGCCAGAGGGTGCTGCATTTAAAGACGAGCGAGTCCGAACAGAACGGGCAGATGGAAGAACTGCAGAACGCGTTTGAAGCGCTCGAAGAGACGGTAAGCAGCCTGAAACAGCAGTACCAGGAGGCAGATCAGAAGATTACCGCGCTGACGGCGGATCTCTCGAACCAGACGAAAGAGATGGAAGCGGCCAGACCAATTACCACAGAGAAGCGTCAAGGTCGAATCCTTAAAGAACATCACCGAGCGGTACGACGGCTATGGAAACAGTATTCGGAAGGTCATGGAGCAGAAAGACCGGAATCCCGGCATCCACGGCGTTGTGGCGGATCTTCTGCAGGCGGAGAAAAAGTACGAGACGGCGATCGAGACCGCACTTGGCGGCAGCATTCAGAATATTGTCACCGACAATGAGGCGACGGCGAAATACCTGATTGAATACCTGAAACGGGGCCATTTCGGCCGTGCGACGTTCCTTCCGCTCACCAGTATGCGCGGGAAAAAAACGCAGGTGAATGAGGATGCGGCAAGAGAAACTGGTGTGCTCGGTGTGGCAAATGCACTTGTTTCGTACGACCCGGTGTATGAGGGCCTTGTGGCACAGCTGCTTGGAAGAACGCTGGTGGTCGACACGATCGACCATGCCATTGTGATCCAGCGGAAATACCGTCAGACGCTCCGCATGGTAACCCTCGAGGGCGAGCTCTTGAGCCCGGGCGGTTCCATGACAGGAGGTTCGTTCCGGAACAACAGCAACCTGCTCGGAAGACGGCGTGAGATTGAGAAACTCGAAAAGAGCGTACAGGGTCTTGCGAAGGAACTGCGGGAAATCCAGCAGGAACTTGAAGAGAAGAAAAATAAGCGGAATGAAATCCGCGATCTCCGCACCGAGCTGAATGAAAAACTGCAGCGGCAGTACATCGAGCAGAATACGGTGCGCCTGAATCTGGAAAAAGCGCGCGAGAAAAAGACGGAAATCCGTCTGGATTTTGAAGCGCTTCAGAAGGAGAGTCTCGAGATTGAAAATCAGATCGCCGAGATTGAGCGGAACCGGAAAGTCATCGGTCAGGAAATGCAGGAATCGGTGGAGCGGGAAAGCACGCTGCAGGAGAATATCCAGAAGGCACAGGAGGCGCTTACAGGCTTCGCCGCCGGGAAGCAGAATATACGAAGGATCTTGAAGAAATCCGGTTAAATTACGCAAATCTGTCCCAGAAGGATGGATTCCTTGCCCAGAACATCCGCCGTCTTGAGGAAGAGACGGGAAAACTGGAAGCGGAAAGCCGCACCATGCTGGAAAAAGCGGCGGAGGAAAAAGACGATGTCAAAAGGAAACAGCAGGACATCGTGGAGATCCAGAAGACGATTGCAGCAGCAGTGCAGGCAAAAGAAGAGGAAGACCGCCGGATTGTGGAACTGCAGGAGAAAAAAGAAGCATTAAGCGCAGATCACAAAGAATTTTTCGAGAAGCGGGATCAGCTCTCCGACCAGATTTCCCTGATGGACAAAGAGTGCTTCCGTCTGAACAGCCAGAAAGAAAAGCTGGAGGAGACAAAAGAGGCACAGACCTCGTATCTCTGGGAAGAGTACGAAGTGACACCGGGCCACGCAAGAGAGTTCCAGATGGAGGAGATTCCGGAGCGCAGTGAATTAAAGCGGCGTGTGCTGGAAGTAAAAGATGCGATCCGGAAGCTTGGCTCTGTCAATGTGAATGCGATTGAGGAGTACAAAGAGATTTCGGAGCGCCACGCCTTTCTCGATGCACAGCACACCGATCTTGTCAAGGCGGCAGAGACACTGCAGGGCATCATCGATGAGCTGGATGCCGGTATGCGCAAGCAGTTCACGGAAAAATTCGAGGAGATCCGGAAAGAGTTTGACCGCGTGTTCCGCCAGCTGTTCGGCGGCGGAAAGGGAACGCTGGAACTCGAGGAGGACACGGATGTACTCGAGGCAGGTATCCGCATCATTTCCCAGCCGCCGGGAAAGAAACTGCAGAATATGATGCAGCTCTCCGGAGGCGAGAAGGCACTGACCGCGATTGCGCTGCTTTTTGCAATCCAGAACTTAAAGCCGTCCCCGTTCTGTTTACTTGACGAGATCGAGGCGGCGCTCGACGATTCCAACGTAACGCGTTTTGCACAGTATCTGCATAAGCTGACAAAAAATACCCAGTTCATCGTCATCACCCACAGGCGCGGTACGATGACGGCGGCAGACCGTCTGTACGGCATCACGATGCAGGAGAAGGGTGTTTCTACCCTTGTTTCTGTCGATTTGATCGAGGGAGAACTGGACAAATAGAAACGAATAAGATACAATACGAAAGAAGTAAGATAGAAAAGATAAAGGGAGGCGAACGGTATGGCGGAGGAGAAAGTAGGCTTTTTCAAACGTCTTGTCAACGGTCTGACGAAGACCCGAGACAGCATTGTAGCTGGAATTGATTCTATTTTCAGCGGCTATTCCAATATTGATGACGATTTTTATGAGGAGATCGAGGAGATTCTCGTCATGGGAGATATCGGCATCAATACAACGACCAAAATTATTGACCACTTAAAAGAGCGGGTGGCAGAAGAGCACATTACCGATCCGGCAGAGTGCAAACAGCTTCTGATCGAGAGCATCAAAAAACAGATGGATGTAGGCGATACAGCCTATGAATTTGAAAACCGGAAATCGGTAGTGCTGGTGATCGGTGTCAATGGAGTCGGAAAAACGACCTCCGTCGGAAAGCTGGCCGGCTTCTGAAGGATCAGGGCAAAAAGGTTGTTCTTGCGGCAGCAGATACGTTCCGTGCAGCGGCAGGCGAGCAGCTCACGGAGTGGGCGCACCGTGCTGGCGTGGATATCATCGGCGGACAGAACGGAGCAGATCCGGCATCCATCGTGTACGATGCAGTCGCAGCGGCAAAAGCCAGAAATGCGGATGTGCTGATCTGTGATACGGCAGGAAGACTTCACAACAAGAAGAACCTGATGGAAGAGCTCCACAAGATTTACCGGATTCTGGAAAAAGAGTACCCAGAGGCATACCTGGAAACGCTGGTGGTGCTGGACGGTACCACGGGCCAGAATGCGCTGCAGCAGGCAAGACAGTTTGCAGAAGTGGCAAATGTCACCGGTATCATTCTGACGAAGCTGGACGGAACTGCAAAGGGCGGTATCGCCGTTGCCATCCAGTCCGAGCTTGATATTCCGGTCAAATACATCGGCGTGGGTGAGAGCATCCACGATCTGCAGAAATTTGATGCAGACCAGTTTGTAAATGCACTGTTCCATACATCCGAAGAGAATGCTTAAAAAGACAACAAGGAGAAAAGACTATGGCAGAAGAAATGCTGACACTCCCGAAATTTGAGGAAGCGTCTGAAATTGTAAAAAAAGTAACACAGGAGACCAAACTGGTTTACAGCAAATATTTCAGCGAGCAGACGGGAAATAAAGTCTACTTAAAACCGGAAAATATGCAGCTGACCGGCGCCTATAAGCTGCGCGGTGCCTATTACAAAATCAGCACCTTAAGTGAAGAGGAGCGCGCAAAAGGACTGATCACCGCATCTGCAGGAAACCATGCACAGGGCGTTGCGTATGCGGCAAAATGCTACGGTGCAAAGGCTGTCATTGTGATGCCGACGACCACACCGCTCATCAAAGTAGAGCGTACCCAGAGCTACGGCGCTGAGGTTGTTCTGTACGGAGATGTGTACGATGAGGCATGTGCAAAAGCATACGAGCTTGCAGCAGAGCATGGCTATACCTTTATTCACCCGTTCGATGATCTGACCGTTGCAACCGGCCAGGGAACCATCGCTATGGAAGTGATTCAGGAGCTTCCGCTCGTAGATTATATCCTTGTTCCGATCGGAGGAGGCGGACTGGCTACCGGTGTTTCCACACTGGCAAAACTGCTGAAACCAAACATCAAAGTCATCGGTGTTGAGCCGTCCGGAGCAGCTGTATGAAGGCTTCCTTTGAAAAAGGCGAGGTAACGACCGTATCTCCTGTTAGCACAATTGCAGACGGTACTGCAGTACAGACACCGGGATCCAAGATTTTCCCGTATGTAAGACAGAACCTGGACGAGATCATTACTGTGATGATGATGAACTGATCGTAGCATTCCTTGATATGGTAGAAAACCACAAGATGATCGTCGAGAACTCAGGCCTTCTGACTGTGGCGGCATTAAAACATCTGGATGTCAAAGGTAAAAGATCGTTTCGATCTTAAGCGGCGGAAATATGGACGTCATCACCATGTCTTCCGTGATCCAGAACGGACTGATCCAGAGAGACCGTATCTTTACTGTATCCGTTCTTCTGCCGGATAAACCAGGCGAGCTGGTACGCGTTTCCCAGGTGATTGCAAACGAGAACGGAAACGTCATCAAACTGGACCACAACCAGTTCTTCACAACGAACAGAAGTGCTGCAGTAGAGCTCCGCATCACAATGGAGGCATTCGGCACTGATCACAAGAACCGTATTGTCAAAGCACTGGAAGAGGCTGGCTATACACCGAAGATTGTAAGACCGAACCTGTAAAAACAGAAATTGCAGAGAAAATTCTGAAAAAAAGAAAAATAAGAAATCAGAGGGATCCGGAAAGGAATTTCCTCTGATTTTTTTGAGCAGGAAAAAACCCTTGCATGCACAAGGGTTTTCATTCTGCGGAAGATGGGACTTGAACCCACACGATCGCAATGACCACCAGATCCTTAGTCTGGCCTGTCTGCCAATTCCAGCACTTCCGCATGTTCTTTAAGTTTTTGTCATCTCGCTGACGACAAGATGTATTATAGCACCAGAGTTGTAAGCCGTCAACACTTTTTTTTGAAAAAATTTGAAAAATTTGAAAAATAAAAAAGGAAATCGGAATCGGGCACCGAATATAGGAAATAGGAGGACAATGAAAAGAACTGTTACAGGCATATTACCGGGAAAGAGGTGGTCTTCGTTTGAACTTGAGAGAATCGTTTGAAGAACGGGAATTTCAGGAGCTGAGTCCTTATGCGGCGCACAGCCGGAATTCCAGAGGAAGGGACCGATATGAACCGGAGTGTGACATCCGCACCGTCTACCAGAGAGACCGGGACCGGATTCTCCATTCCAAAGCCTTTCGCAGGATGAAAGACAAAACACAGGTGTTTCTCGCTGCGCAGGGCGATCATTACCGGACCCGCCTGACGCACACACTCGAGGTGTCCCAGATTGCCCGCACGATTGCGCGGGCGCTGAATCTGAATGAGGATCTGACCGAAGCCATTGCGCTCGGCCACGATCTCGGACACACGCCGTTTGGCCATTCCGGGGAAGCGGCGCTCAATGCGGTGCATCCCGGGGGCTTCCGCCACGCGGAACAGAGCGTCCGTGTCGTGCAGGTTCTGGAAAAGGAAGGACAGGGCTTGAACCTGACCTGGGAAGTGCGGGATGGGATTCTGAACCACCGCACGGCGGGAAAACCGTCGACCCTGGAGGGACAGGTTGTGCGTCTCTGCGACAAGATCGCCTACATCCACCACGATATGGACGATGCCATCCGCGCCGGCATCTTAAGCGAGGATGACATCCCGATTACGATCCGCGTTATTCTTGGCGATACGTGCCGCGAGCGGCTCAATACGCTGATTCACGATATTGTGGAGCAGAGCCGCGGAACGGAGTATGTGCGCCAGTCGGCGGAGATTGCGAGGGAATGCGCCTGCTGCGGGAGTTGATGTTCGCGAACGTCTACCGCAACCCGGAGGCGAAAAAAGAGGAGGAGAAGGCAAAGAAGATGCTGATTTCCCTCTACACCTACTACCAGGAGCACCCGGAACAGATGTCCCGCGAGTACCGGAATCTGATCGGGTGCGGCGAGGACACGACACAGGTAGTATGCGATTATATTGCCGGTATGACCGATCAGTATTCCATGCACAAATACGAGGAGCTGTTCGTGCCGAAAGCCTGGGCGGTTTATTAGATACAGGGAGGAAAAAATGCGATATTCCGATGATTTAGTGGAAGAGATTCGTATGAAAAATGACATCGTAGATGTGATATCCGGCTACGTAAAGCTGACAAGAAGAGGAAGCTCTTACTTCGGGCTCTGCCCGTTCCACAATGAGAAGTCCCCTTCCTTTTCCGTCAGCCCAGGAAAGCAGATGTATTACTGCTTCGGATGCGGAGCCGGAGGAAATGTCTTTACGTTTTTGATGGAATATGAAAACTTTACGTTTGTGGAAGCTTTGAAATTTCTGGCGGACCGGGCCGGGGTGGAGCTTCCGCAGATGGAGTATTCGAAAGAAGCAAAGGAGCAGGCCGATTTAAAGAATACGCTGCTGGAGATCAATAAGCAGGCGGCGAAATTCTATTATTACCAGCTCCACACCGAGCGCGGAAAGCAGGGCTACGATTACCTGAAGGGGCGCGGCCTTTCGATGATACGATTCGAAAATTCGGCCTTGGCTATTCAGATAAGTATGGAAGCCTGCTGTACCGTTTCTTAAAAGAAAAAGGGTATGACGATGAAATCCTGCGTCAGTCGGGCCTTTTTCTGGCGGACGAGGTGCATGGCATGCAGGACAAGTTCTGGAACCGTGTCATTTACCCGATCATGGATGCCAACAGCCGTGTCATCGGCTTCGGAGGCCGTGTGATGGGGGATGGAAAGCCGAAATACCTGAACTCGCCGGAGACAAAGATTTTCGATAAGAGCCGCAATCTCTACGGGCTGCATCTGGCGCGCTCTTCACGGAGAAAAAATCTGATTATCTGCGAGGGCTATATGGACGTCATCTCCATGCACCAGGCAGGATTCAATAACGCGGTAGCTTCTCTTGGAACAGCACTCACATCGCTGCAGGCGGGGCTGATGAAACGGTATACCGACGAGGTTCTTGTGATCTATGACAGCGATGAGGCAGGCGTCAAAGCGGCGCTTCGTGCGATTCCGATGCTCAAAGGGGTTGGTCTTACAACGCGTGTCGTCAATTTGAGACCGTATAAGGACCCGGATGAGTTTATCCAGCACGAGGGCTGCGAAGCGTTCGAAAAACGTCTGGAAGAGGCGGAGAACAGCGTTTTGTATGAGATCCGCATGAAGGAACGCGATTTCGACCTTGCCGACCCGCAGGGCAAATCCGATTTCCTGCATGAGGCGGTGCGTCGTCTCGTTGCAATCGAGGATGAGATCGAGCGGAACAGTTATCTTGAGGCAGTGGCAGGAAAATACGGGATTGCCGTCGAAGTACTGCGAAAGCAGGTCGGTCAGATGGCACTATCAGGAGCCGGAAGGACGGAGCGTGTCAAGCCGCGGAATACAGCCGCAAACAAAAAAGAGAAAGAGGGCGGTGTCGAAAAAGCACAGAAGCTGATGCTGACATGGATGACCTCTTATCCGGCGCTCATTGGAAAACTGGAAAAATATATTACGCCGGAGGATTTTACCACACCTCTTTACCGCCAGATTGCAGAGATGATTGTGCTGCAGTATCACGAGGGCGGGGTGAATCCGGCAAAGCTTTTGAATCAGTTTGTTGATTCCGAGGAGCAGAAAGAAGTTGCAGGCCTTTTTAATGCCAGAATCCCGCTGGAGACAGAGGAGGAAAAACGGCGCGCGCTGCATGATGTGATCTGCAATATGAAAGAAAACAGCATTGCGTATCAGTCGGCACATATGAATGTGACCGATATGGCGGCGCTGCAGAAGCTGATGGCGGACAAAAAGAGCCTGGAGCGGTGGAAAGCAGGGGAACTTCCGGATTTCGCTTTTTAAGGAGGCCTGGATACCAAAGAAAAACCCTGGAATCTTCTGTTCTGCGTGTTTAATTTCGCAGGGCAGGGACAGAATATATACAAGCTATGGAAGGATGGACAGTCAATGGAGTTCGAATAAAGCAAAATTTATGGAAAAATTAAAAGAGCTGGTAGCATACGGCAAAAAGAAAAAGAGCGTCCTGGAATATCAGGAAATCAACGACTTTTTCCGCGATATGCCGCTGGATGCGGAGCAGATGGAGAAGGTATTTGAATACCTGGAGGCAAGCGGTATCGACGTACTGCGCCTCTCCGATATGACCGAGGATCCAAATGCGGCAGACCGCGATCTTCTCCTTCTGGACGACGATGACATCGACCTTTCCGAGGAAGAAGAGATCGATATGGAAAACATCGACCTTTCCGTTCCGGAAGGCATCAGCATTGAGGACCCGGTCCGCATGTACTTAAAAGAGATCGGTAAAGTGCCGCTTCTTTCCGCAGAGGAAGAGATCAAGCTGGCACAGAGAATGGAAGAGGGCGATGAGGATGCGAAAAAACGTCTGGCAGAGGCCAACCTTCGTCTCGTTGTTTCCATTGCAAAACGTTATGTCGGCCGCGGCATGCTGTTCCTGGATCTGATTCAGGAAGGTAACTTAGCTCATCAAAGCGGTTGAAAAATTCGATTACCGCAAGGGATACAAATTCTCCACCTATGCAACATGGTGGATCCGCCAGGCAATCACAAGAGCGATTGCAGACCAGGCGAGAACGATCCGTATTCCGGTTCATATGGTAGAGACCATCAACAAGCTGATCCGCGTTTCCCGTCAGTTACTGCAGGAGTTAGGCCGCGAACCTACTCCGGAAGAGATCGCAGAGGAGATGCACATGTCTGTAGAGCGTGTGCGTGAGATCCTGAAAATCTCCCAGGAACCGGTTTCACTCGAGACACCAATCGGTGAGGAAGAGGACAGCCACCTCGGTGACTTCATCCAGGACGACAATGTGCCGGTACCGGCAGACGCGGCAGCATTCACCATGCTGAAAGAGCAGCTGGAGGATGTCTTAAGCACACTGACCGACCGTGAGCAGAAGGTTCTGCGTCTCCGTTTCGGACTTGACGATGGCCGTGCGAGAACCCTCGAAGAGGTTGGTAAAGAGTTCAACGTTACAAGAGAGCGTATCCGTCAGATTGAGGCGAAAGCGCTTCGAAAGCTCCGCCATCCGAGTCGTTCCAGAAAACTCAAAGATTATCTGGACTAAGTTTTCAGTCAGGAGAAAAGACATGCAGTTATCAAAAAGACTTTCCGCGGTAGCGGAGTTTGTCACCCCGGGCGGCTGCCTGGTCGATGTGGGAACAGATCACGGCTATGTGCCGATTGCGCTGCTGGAACAGAAGAAGATTTCCTCCGCAATCGCCATGGATGTGAACCGCGGACCGTTAGAACGGGCCAGGGAGCATATCACGCAGTATAACATGGGGGACTACATAGAAACACGGCTTTCCGATGGCTTCATGCCCTGCAGGCGGGGGAGGGGGATTCTCTCCTCATCGCGGGCATGGGCGGCGGGCTCACCGTAAGGATTTTAAGTGAGGGTGAGCCGCTGCTGTCCGGCTTTGGTGAGCTGATTCTGGAGCCGCAGTCAGATATCGACCGCGTGCGCGCATGGCTGCTGGAGCACGGATTTACCTTGCACAGGAGAATTTCGTGGAGGAGGATGGAAAATACTATCCGATTCTGCGGGCAGTGCATGGGGAAAAGGAAGATCTGAAGGCGGAGGAGCTTTTCTATGGACCACGTCTTCTGGAAAACCAGAATCCGGTGCTGTTGGAATATCTGCAGAAGCAGCAGAACCAGAACAGAATGCTGATCGGCCAGCTCTCTGGCAATCCGGGGGAGAAGGCGACACAGAGGCTTTGTGAATTAAAAGAAAAAGAGGCAATACTGGAATCTGCGCTTGCGCGGTTCCATACGATGTAACGACAGCGTTTTATCATGAGGAGGCGTGTCTGAAAATTTCAGGTTTTATAATTTTCGGGCGCGCCTTCGTTTTTACTTCTGAATTTTCAGAAAGTTTTGCAAAAAGGAGGAATTACAAGTGATTCAGGTAACAATTGATGGAAAGAAATATGAATATCCGGAAAATTGCTCTTATTATGAGATTGCAAAAGATTTTGAGAAAACGATGGATGCTCCGATTGTCCTGGTGAAGGTGGACGGACGGCTGAGGGAGCTGCACAAGCAGCTGAAAAAAGACTGTGAACTGGAATTTGTGACGACGAAGGATGAGATCGGACATAAAACGTATCAGAGGAGTCTTTCTCTTCTGCTGGTAAAAGCGGTGTATCATGTGGGAGGCTACGATAAGATCCGCCATGTGATGCTGCATTTTTCGGCGGGTTCGGGCTTTTTCTACACGGTGGACGGCGATATCACGCTGAATCAGGAGTTTTTGGACGAAGTAAAAGCGTATATGCATGAACAGGTGGAAAAGGCGGTGCCGATTTATAAGCGGAGTGTCGATACGCACGAGGC
>ENA-OUNI01000777-OUNI01000777.1-human-gut-metagenome-genome-assembly--contig:-NODE-777-length-14120-cov-8.939827_pt1 | contig 14120 bp, 16 predicted proteins | sample MGYA00242499_ERZ504580 | MGnify/ENA primary metagenome ERZ504580 (study PRJEB26092, sample SAMD00036315) | human gut metagenome | host: Homo sapiens | study: EMG produced TPA metagenomics assembly of... | reverse complement strand
AGAGGGTGCCCTGCACGAGGAACTTGACTTCCTTGCCGCGGCGCCGGCCTCTTCGAGGACCTGACGTTGGGCTTTCTCGAAGGTACGGATGAACTTCTCGCCGATGATCTTGCGCTTGCGCTCGGGCTCGGAGACGCCCTTGAGCGCTTCGAGGAAGTCGTCGGCGGCGTCGACGGTGATCAGTCGGATGCCGGTGGCGGCGACGAAGTCGTGCTTGACCTGCTCGACCTCGCCTTTGCGCAGCAGGCCGTGGTCGACGAACACGCAGGTGAGCTGGTCGCCGATGGCCTTGTGGACGAGGGCAGCGGCGACTGCGGAGTCGACACCGCCGGACAGGCCGCAGATCACTTCGGCGTCGCGACCTTCTCGCGGATCTTGGCGACCTGGTCCTCGATGATGGAGGAGGCGTCCCAGTTGTCGGGCAGGCCGGCGCACTGGTGAGGAACGTCTCGATGAGCTTCTGGCCGAGGGGGGTGTGCTTGACCTCGGGGTGCCACTGCACGCCGTAGAGCTTGCGGGACTCGTCCTGCATGGCGGCGACGGGCGCGCCCTCGGTGTGGGCGAGCACTTCGAGCGGCGGGCGCGGTCTTGACGGCGACGCGTGGCTCATCCACGTGTCCTGCTCGGCCGGGGAGCCGGCGAGCAGCCCGTCCGTCTTGTCGATGGTCGTGTCGGTCTTGCCGTATTCGCCGAGCGCGGCCTTGTCGACGTTGGCGCCGAGCGCGTACGCCATGGCTGGAAGCCGTAGCAGATGCCGAGCACGGGCACGCCGGCGTCGAACAGCTTGGGATCGACGCGCGGGGCGCCGGGCTCGAATACGGATGCGGGGCCGCCTGACAGGATGATGGCCTGCGGGTCCTTGGCGAGCATCTCGTCTACCGGCATGGAATGGGGGACAAGCTCCGAATACACGTTCGCCTCGCGCACGCGACGGGCGATGAGCTGCGCGTATTGGGCGCCGAAATCGACGACAAGCACCGGGCCGTTAGCCATGGGACTCCCTTCATGCGGCCGCGCGCGATAGCGGATACATAGGTATGGGCGATATCGTTGATTGCGGCCATTGGTATTGTGTGGACTTCTTACAGTATGTCACATCAATTGTGGCGATTCGACCGACATTGGCGTGTGCGATGGGCGGGTGTCGTCCGGGAGCGACGCACCGTTTCACAAACCGAACAATTAACGCTGTTAATATGAACAACACGCCGCATGTTCTGTTGCCTGCATGAACACGCGGCGTACCGGTAGATCGCTGAAATCGTTGGAAAATAAAAGTTTCTCACTGGATGGAGCCGTAATATAACCTGTGAGGGCCCCGGTTATTCACTCATAATTCATACAATTAATCTAACATTTTCGAACACACATGCAAAAAAGCTGCCAAAAGTCTTGCTCTCAACGTACCATGATGAACGATTGGGATTGGGCAACCGCGAAATCGCAAGGCTTCGCGAGAGCCCATGACCGAACGATAATGATCAATTGCACATCACTGTGCAGGAGTACAGGAGTACACATGACGAGTCCTGTTATTGGCACCCCTTGGAAGAAGCTGAACGCTCCGGTTTCCGAGGAAGCTCTTGAAGCGTGGACAAGTACTGGCGCGTTGCCAACTACCTTTCCATCGGCCAGATCTATCTGCGGAGCAACCCGCTGATGAAGGAACCCTTCACCCGTGAAGACGTGAAGCACCGTCTGGTGGGGCACTGGGGCACCACCCCTGGCCTGAACTTCCTCATCGGCCACATCAACCGCTTCATCGCTGATCACGGCCAGAACACCGTGTTCATCATGGGCCCGGGCCACGGTGGCCCCGCCGGTACCTCCCAGTCCTACCTGGACGGCACCTACACCGAGACGTACCCCAACATTACCAAGGATGAGGCTGGCCTGCAGAAGTTCTTCCGCCAGTTCTCCTACCCGGGCGGCATCCCCTCCCACTTCGCTCCGGAAACCCCGGGCTCCATCCACGAGGGTGGCGAGCTGGGTTACGCCCTGTCCCACGCCTATGGCGCGATCATGGACAACCCGAGCCTGTTCGTTCCCTGCATCGTCGGCGATGGTGAGGCCGAGACCGGCCCGCTGGCCACCGGCTGGCAGTCCAACAAGCTCGTGAACCCGCGCACCGACGGTATCGTGCTGCCGATCCTGCACCTTAACGGCTACAAGATCGCCAACCCGACCATCCTGTCGCGCATCTCCGATGAAGAGCTCCACGAGTTCTTCCACGGCATGGGCTACGAGCCCTACGAGTTCGTCGCCGGCTTCGACGATGAGGACCACATGTCCATCCACCGTCGCTTCGCCGAGCTGTTCGAGTCCGTGTGGGACGAGATCTGCGACATCAAGGCCGCGGCGAACACGGACAACATGCACCGTCCGTTCTACCCGATGATCATCTTCCGCACCCCGAAGGGCTGGACCTGCCCGAAGTACATCGACGGCAAGAAGACCGAGGGCTCCTGGCGCGCTCACCAGGTGCCGCTGCTTCCGCCCGCGACACCGAGGCCCACTTCGAGGTCCTCAAGAACTGGCTGGAGTCCTACAAGCCGGAAGAGCTGTTCGACGCCAACGGCGCCGTCAAGGACGACGTCCTGGCCTTCATGCCGAAGGGCGAGCTGCGCATCGGCGCCAACCCGAACGCCAACGGTGGCGTGATCCGCAAGGATCTCGTGCTGCCGGCGCTCGAGGACTACGAGGTCAAGGAAGTCAAGGAGTTCGGACACGGCTGGGGCCAGCTCGAGGCCACCCGTCGTCTGGGCGTCTACACCCGCGACATCATCAAGAACAACATGCACGACTTCCGCATCTTCGGACCGGATGAGACCGCTTCCAACCGTTTGCAGGCTTCCTACGAGGTCACCAACAAGCAGTGGGACGCCGGCTACATCTCCGATGAGGTTGACGAGCACATGCACGTCTCCGGCCAGGTCGTCGAGCAGCTGTCCGAGCACCAGATGGAAGGCTTCCTCGAGGCCTACCTGCTGACCGGCCGTCACGGCATCTGGAGCTCCTACGAGTCCTTTGTGCACGTGATCGACTCCATGCTGAACCAGCACGCCAAGTGGCTTGAGGCTACCGTCCGCGAGATTCCGTGGCGCAAGCGATCGCTCCATGAACCTGCTGGTCTCCTCGCACGTGTGGCGTCAGGATCACAACGGTTTCTCGCACCAGGACCCGGGTGTCACCTCCGTCCTGCTGAACAAGTGCTTCCACAACGATCACGTCATCGGCATCTACTTCGCGACCGACGCGAACATGCTGCTGGCCATCGCCGAGAAGTGCTACAAGTCCACCAACAAGATCAACGCCATCATCGCCGGCAAGCAGCCGGCCGCCACCTGGCTGACCCTGGACGAGGCTCGTGCCGAGCTCGCCAAGGGTGCCGCCGCTTGGGATTGGGCTTCCACCGCGAAGACCAACGATGAGGCTCAGGTCGTGCTCGCCGCCGCCGGCGACGTCCCGACCCAGGAGATCATGGCCGCTTCCGACAAGTTGAAGGCCCTGGGCATCAAGTTCAAGGTCGTCAACGTGGCTGATCTGCTCTCCCTGCAGTCCGCCAAGGAGAACGACGAAGCGCTGACCGACGAGGAGTTCGCCGACATCTTCACCGCCGACAAGCCGGTGCTGTTCGCGTACCACTCCTACGCCCACGACGTGCGTGGCCTGATCTACGATCGCCCGAACCACGACAACTTCAACGTCCACGGCTACGAGGAGGAGGGCTCCACCACCACCCCGTACGACATGGTTCGCGTGAACGAGCTGGATCGCTACGAGCTGACCGCTGAAGCCCTGCGCATGATCGACGCCGACAAGTACGCCGACGAGATCCAGAAGCTGGAGGACTTCCGTCAGGAAGCGTTCCAGTTCGCGGTCGACAAGGGCTACGACCACCCGGACTACACCGACTGGGTGTACTCGGGCGTCAAGACCGACAAGAAGGGCGCCGTCACCGCCACCGCCGCCACCGCTGGCGACAACGAGTGATGATCGCCTGATTCTTATCAGGATCTGAGCTGAAAGGGCTTCCGGAGCAATCCGGAAGCCTTTTTCGTCAGGCTCCACCAAGCGACAATATCGCTCGTGAGAATGGTCATCGCCTACAAACCGACAAGTCGTCATGACACGACGGGTAAATCCACACTACGTAGTCATCTCCATATATAATCAAGACGTCCGCTGAATGCGACCCACCGCATGACGGTCCCTCGAAGAAGAAGGTGATGACTCTCTTGGATGTATCATTCTCATATTTCATCCAACAGGTATGTTCGAATCCGGCACTGGCCATCACCACGTTGCTGACGCTCGGCGTCATTTTCGTGAACGGCTGGACCGACGCCCCCAACGCCATCGCCACCTGCGTCACCACCAGATGCCTACGTATCCGTCCGGCGGTGATCATGGCCGCGGTGCTCAATTTCTTCGGTGTGTTCATCATGACGCAGCTGAACGCCTCGGTGGCGTCCACCATCAGCAACATGGTCGATTTCGGCGGCGACACGAACGCCGCGCTGATCGCGTTGTGCGCGGCGCTGTTCTCCATCGTTGTCTACAGTGTGGGCGCGTCGCTGCTGGGCATCCCCACGTCCGAGAGCCACAGCCTAATCGCCGGCCTTTCCGGCGCCGCCATCGCCATCCAGGATGGCATCGGCGGCATCAACATGGGGGAGTGGGTCAAAGTGCTGTATGGTCTCGCGGCCAGCCTCCTGCTCGGATTTGGCATCGGCTGGATCGTGTGCAAGCTGGTGACGCTGATCTGCGCGGGGCTTGACCGCAGGCGCGCCAACGTATTCTTCACGTATGCGCAGATCGTCGGGGCCGCGGCCATGAGTTTCATGCACGGCGCGCAGGATGGCCAGAAATTCATCGGCGTCCTGTTCCTCGGCATGGCGTTCTGCAGTGGGCAGACCGGTGTCGCAGGCGTGATCATCCCAGTGTGCTGATGATCCTGTGCAGCACGATCATGGGTGTCGGCACCAGCGTGGAGGGGAGCGCATCATCAAATCCGTCGGGCAGGACATGGTCCGGCTGGAGAAATACCAAGGCTTTTCCGCGGACCTGTCCAGTGCGCTGTGCCTGCTGGTGATGACCGTGCTCGGCATCCCCGTTTCCACCACGCACACCAAGACCAGCGCCATCATGGGCGTCGGAGCGGTGCGCAGGCTGTCCGCGATTAACTTCGGCGTCGTGCGCGACATGATGCTCACCTGGGTGTTCACGTTCCCCGGCTGCGGCATCATCAGCTACGTCATGGCAAAACTGTTCATGCTGGTGTTCTGACACCGCTCCGGCACACGGCATCAGTCATCGTTTCAAGAAAGGATCAGCATATGGCGAGGAAAAACGATTCGTTCTATTTCGACGGATTCAAGCAGAGCGCCGATTATGCATGCCAGGCGGCACATCTGCTGTCGGAAGTCATGCACCATTACGAACCGGATCGTCTGCTGGAACGATTCGACGAGATGCATCGCATCGAACAGGCGGCGGACGAGGTCCGTCACGGCATGATGGACGAGCTGGTCACCGCATTCATCACTCCGTTCGACCGGGACGACATCGCGCGGCTGAGCAGCGTGCTCGATGACGTCACCGACCGCATCGAAGGCGCCCTGCACCGCATGTATTACGACAACGTGCTGGAGATCCGACCGATGCGCTGGACTTGGTCGACATGGTCGAGCGCTCATGCGGGAAGATGGCGGAGCTGATCGGCGAGCTGCCCCGGTTCAAGCGGTCGAAGACCCTGCGCGAGCAGGTGTTCTTCATCAACAAGATCGAGCAGGACGCGGACCGCCTGTTCGTAGAGGCGATGCGCCGCCTGCACACCACCTGCACCGACCCGCTGCAGGTGCTCGCCTGGCACGAGGTGTACGTGCATCTGGAGCTGTGCACCGACGATTGCGAGCATGTCGCCGATGTCGTCGACAACATCGTCATGGAGAACAGCTGAGAGCGGTTCCCCCGTCCCGTCCCGGCCACGGCGTTGGACGGGAATGCCGCCTAACGGTGGGTGTTGAGCCACGCGATGGCGAGCTGGGTGCGGTTGGTCAGAGCAAGCTTGTCGAGCATCGCGCTGATGCGGTTGCGCACGGTGCCCTCGCTCAGATACAGTCTGGCGGCGATGTCGCGGTTGTCGAGTCCCTCGCGACGAGCGCCGCGATGTCACGCTCCCGTTCGTTCAGCAGCTGATCGATGCCATCAGACGTACGACGGCCGTGCCGGGATGCCGTCGCCGGCCGTGTCCGGAGGCGTCGTCCGGCCCCTTGCATCCGGCACTGGCCGTCGGCCCGGTGAGTTTGCCGATCACGTCGCGCCGAGCACCACCTGACCGGCCATCACCGCATGCAGGGCGGGTGCGATCGCCGCCACATCCTGCTTGATGAGATAGCCTTTCGTTCCGAGCCGCATCGCCTGCTCGATATAGGCCTGGTCAGAGAACGTGGTCAGGAACAGGATACGTGCTGCCGGATCCTTCGTCAGGATCTCCCGCGCGGCGTCCAGCCCGTTCATGCCGGGCATCTGTATGTCGATGAGCAGGATATCCGGATGATTCTCCGGCGACTCGTAATACCTGCGAATCGCCGCGCCGCCGTCGTTGACGCTCCATAGCACGTCGGCGGTGCCGGTGGCGGTCAGGATCGTCTCCAGCGACTGGCAGACGATCGGGTCGTCGTCCACGATCGCGATTCTCATAGCTTCCCCCTGTTCCCTGATGTGCTGGCAGCCGTCTTCATGAATGCCGGCTGGTCTGTTTTCGCGCAAGATCCCGGGGATGCATGCCAACGTTGCTTCGGCACGGACACGAACACGCGCCATCCGCCATCATACGGGCCGCACAGGGCGGTTCCGCCGATTGAGCGCACGCGCGATTCGATGTCGGTAAGCCCCATGCCGCGAGGCGGCTCCCCGTCCGTCCGGCGCCGCCCGCGGGCATCACGGGCGCGGATCGCGGGCCCTGGATCCTGGACGACCAACTGCCACAATGTCGGAAAATCACGCAGCGTCACGCTCGCCTCATGGGCCTCGCTATGATGCGCGACGTTTGCCAGCGCCTCGCGAATCACCGTCGCGAAGCAGCGTGACACCGGGGCCGGGGCCGTGTCGACGTCGTTCGCCAACGACACCGAGAAGTCCGGGGAGATGCCGTCGAATGAGGCGACGGCGGCTTCGATCTGCGCGGCGAAATCGGTGCCATCATCCTCAAGGTCATGTACCGAGCGGCGCACCATCGTCATCGCATCGTCCAAGGTCTCGCCCAGCGTGGTGAATCCACGGGCCGCGACCTCGTCATCGGTCGCCTCGGCCACGGCCCTGCCGGCCTGCGCCTGCATGATCGCACGAGTCAGCAGGTGCCCCACATTGTCGTGGATCTCGCGGGCGATACGCGTGCGTTCGCCGAGCGTCGCCATGCGGACCGACTGCGCGCGCTCCTCATCGATATCGGCGATGCGCGAGCGGACGGAACGGGAGGCTTCACGGGCCATATCCTGAGCGTGCAACAGCGCACGCCGATTCCCATCCGAAGCCTCGCGGGACCGTCCCGCGACGAATCCGAGCAACGCGGTCAACGTAAGAGCCAGCGCCTGCATATGGCTGTTGGCATCTGCGGCTCCGGCCGCGACACCGGCATGTGACACGTGGACGAACCACAGCGCCGCAAACGGCAACACCCATAGCCAGCGCACGGCCGTCACCAGCCGCGAGGGGCGCCCTGCGGCAGCCAGACGCGCCATATCGTAGGCGACAAGCGGCATGAACGAGCACCATGCGGGCACCGCCGCGGCGACGATCAGATACGCCACGCAAGGCAACCACGGCCATCGTTCATCGGCATGCAGCCATTCGACCAGTCCGGTGACGGAGACGGCCAGCAGAAGCCCCGCGATGAACACGGCATCGGTGCGGCTCCCGGTCATCACGCGAGCACGGTGCCCAACGCGAGCAGAACACCCTCCTCGGCCAACACGCGCATGGCACCTCCCGGATCGTCATTCGTTTCAATACCAGTCTAGCGGTGGAAGGAACTCCACGAACATGCCGATCGTGGCGGATAATCCGCGTGGCGGCTCCCTGACGATGGGTCTGTTCTCCAACCGGACCATCAACATCGGCATCGTGACCGAGATCGTGCTGCTCGTGCTCATCACCGAAGTGCCGTTATTGCAGACCGTGTTCCACACCACGCCCCCGGGCCGGGACGACTACGTATACCTGTGCTGCATCCCGTTCGTGATCCTCGGCATAGAGGAACTGCGCAAACTCATCTGGCGGCACTCTTTCCCAACCGAGCGGGTATAGCGTGCTCCGCCCCGCTGGCGGGGGCAAGTGGCGCCGCGAAATGATGACAAATGTCACGGGTGCGCGGCCAAGTCGTGACGTTTGCAGGTGGCGATCGCCGACACTCTCTTGGGATGATGTAATCATCAAAGAAAGGAGCGGCTATGGCAACCGACAACACAGCCCCCGGACGCGATGTGGCACCCGACGCAGTGCCGGCCGTGCATGTCAGTCAACTGGTCAAACGCTACGGTGACATGGTGGCGCTCGACTATTTCGACCTCGACGTGACGCAAGGCGAGATCTTCGGCCTGCTCGGGCCGAACGGCTCCGGCAAGACCACGGCGATCAACTGCATCCTCGCGCTGCTCACCTACGATTCGGGCACGATCCACGTATTCGGCCAGCCGATGACGCCGACCTCATACGCGCTGAAACGGCGCATCGGCATCGTGCCGCAGAACGTGGCCGTATTCAACGAACTGACCGTCACGGAAAACATCGACTACTTCTGCTCGCTGTACGTGCCGGGCAAAGCCGACCGCGCACCGCTGGTCGAGGAGGCGATCGAATTCGTCGGATTGCAGGATTTCCGCAAATTCCGGCCCGAAAGCTTTCCGGCGGCCTTCTGCGGCGTCTCAACATCGCCTGCGGCATCGCGCACAAGCCTGACCTGATCTTTTTCGACGAGCCGACCGTGGCCGTCGACCCGCAGAGCCGTAATTCCATCTTGGAAGGCATCCGTCGTCTCAACCGGTCAGGTGCCACGGTGATCTACACGAGCCATTACATGGAGGAGGTCGAGCAGATCTGCGACCGCATCCTCATCATGGATCACGGCCGTCACCTGGCGCTCGGCACCGCCGACGAACTCAAGAACATGATCGACACGGGCGAGCGCATCACCATCGAAACGCTCGACCTGACAGATGCCGCGTTGGCTGATGTCCGAGCGCTGCCGTGCGTCATCGAAGCCGTCTATGGCGGCAAGGAACTGAACATACGATGCAGGCGGGGCGAGCACAACCTGACCGATGTGCTCGACGCTGTCAAACGCTCCGGCGCCAACATCGGCCACCTTACCAGCCATCCGCCGACACTGAACGACGTGTTCCTCGAACTCACCGGCAAGGCACTGAGAGACTGACCATCTTGCCCCCGCTGGCGGGAACGAGTAAGGAGAAAACCATGTGGACCACATTCCTGGTCGCATTGAAAGCAACTTGCGTAACCGGCCGGCACTGTTCTGGATGACCGTGTTCCCGATCGTGCTGGCGACTATGTTCAATGGAATATTCGGAGGACTGTCCGAAGGATACGAACTCAAGCCGGTGCCGATGGCCGTCATCGAGGACGCCAACTGGCGGCAGGCGGGCGGCGCCCGCACCTTCATCGACGCGCTGTCCGGATCGAAGGAGTCCTCAACGTCGGCGGCATCGTCGGCCGACGCTCCGCGCACCGCCATCAGCCAGCCGTTGTTGACCGTCACCAAGGTCGACAACGCGAAGGAAGCCGAGCGGCTGCTCGCGGCCGGCACCGCCAACGGCTATCTGACGGATGACGGCAACGGGCGCCTTGCGATGACGGTCAGCCGAGCGACGGTGGTCGCAGCCGACAGCACCCAGCAGAACATCAACCTGGGCATCAGCCTCTCCGCACTGCGCAGCGCGATCGACCTGTACAACCGCACCGACGCTGTTACGCGGCAGACCATCGCCGACAATCCGCAGGCCTCACTCAGCCGGAATTTCTGGAACGATGTCGGACGGAACATCAACATGATCCACGAGACGTCGCTCACGCACTTTAGTCCCAATGCCATCGCCAGATACTATTACGCGTTGCTGGCCATGTCATGCATGATGGCCATGGGATACGCCATCAGTACGGTGACCGCAGCGCAGGCGAACCTGTCCGCTCTGGGCATACGCCGAACCGCGGCGCCCCTGAGCCGGGTCAAACAGCTCGTCGCGGGATTCCTCGCCTGCTGGCTGTGCTCCGCAGGAGCCCTGCTCATCGCCTTGACGTACATACGCTTTGCCTGCGACGTCTCTCTCGGAGGGCGGGAGCCGGTGGCGGTGCTGGCCGTGATCGTCGCCGCGTTCATGACCAGTTCCGCGGGCACCCTGCTCGGCGCGATACCGAAACTCTCCTACAACACGAAGTACGGGTTGTCGAGCGGCATCGCCTGCACCCTCTCGCTGTTCACCGGATTGTACGGAGGCTTCGCGATGCAGATCAGCGACTGGATAGCCCGCAACGCACCCATCCTCGGCACCATCAACCCCGCCCAGCAGGTGACGAACCTGTTCTACGACATCCTGTACTACGACAGCTACCAGCCGTTCGCCGCCACCTGCATCACTCTGCTGGCGATGAGCGCGATATTCCTCACGGCCGGCATCGCAATGCTGAGGAGGCAACGCTATGAACACCTGTAAAGCCACGCTTCGCATACTGGTCGCGCATCGGATCTACCTGATGATCTACCTCGTATTCATGGGCATTCTGATGATGTCCATCAGCTGGGCGATGCTGACCTCCACCTCCGGTTCCATGGTCAAGACGTTCGAACCGGCCAAAACGCGCGTCGCCATCATCGACCGCGACTCGGACAGGGGCGATATCGCCACATCGATGCGCGCCTACATGTCGGATTCCAGCGAGCTGGTGGACATCGACGACGCCGACGAGGCGCTGCAACAGGCCGTCGCCTCGAACTGGGTGGATCTGATCGTCATCATTCCGGACGGGTTCGCCGATGGCCTCGCCGGTTCCGTGGCCGATGGAGGAGACCCGCCGAACGTGGACACGGTCACCAGCTACACGTCCGGCGCAGGCTCCATGGTGCGCATGAACGTCGGCGGGTTTCTCTCGCTCACCCGCACCGCGTTGATCGGCGCGCAAACGACGGTCGACGAGACGGCGCTCGCCGGCATGGCCGGTCCGGATATGCCGGAGAGCTTCAAGTCGTTAGCGCAAGCCGGAGGCCCGGATGATGCGAGCGCGTACCGGGACATATTGGAATCGTTGCCGGAAGGGCAAGTAGAAAAGCCCGATACCGGTGATCTGGCCCGAGCCGCCAGAAAGGCCGCCGAAACGGCAAGCGACAAAGACGTGAACCATGACTCGCCGTGGTCGACACCTCGACCGAGGCGACGGCGAGCGCTTCGGGTACTGTCGCCAGCGGATTCGGCAGCATCATGAAGACCGCGCTGTATCCGCTGTTCCTGGCGATGACCATCTGCGGGTCGATGATCCTGAGCGCATTCACCACCGGCGAGGTGCGGCGCGTCTCACCTCTCGCCGCAGCGCATGGCGACGATGGGACTCCAACGAATGCTGACGTTGAGCGGATTCGCGCTCGCCGTATGCGTTGGCTATCTGGTGTTGTCGGTTGGCCTGATGGTGGCGGCGGGTCTCAATCCGCTGAGGCTGAGCGTCGGGGGAGTGCTGATGACGTTCGGCGCGACCTGCGTGTACGCGCTGATGACAGTCGCCTGCGGGTTCATGCTCAGCGAATTCGGGTTCTCGGAGACGGCCGCCAACGGGTTCGCCAACGTCTTCGGCCTGCTTATCATGTTCACGTCGGGCGTTGCGCTGCCGATTGAAATAATGCCCGGTGCGATGATGGTCATAGCCAGGTTCCTGCCCGGCTGGTGGTACTGCACCGCGATCGACAACGCGCTCGGCTTCGGCACGGCGGCCGATACCGGGGTCAGCGTCGCCGGTTGGGCCGGCTCCCTGGGATTGGTCGCGCTGTTCGGCATGATGTTCATCTGCATCGGCTTGGCCGCCGGCCGCTTCCGCCGCTCGCGACCCACCTTGGCCGCCCCGGCCACCACACAAATGGCCGAAGCATAGTATCGCTCCCGCCGGCGGGGCGGAGACGGTATCAGCTCTTTAGCCGATAGCGCTGCACGGGGTCGTCGGCGAATTTGACGCGGGCGACACGGCCCTCGCGCATCAGCTCGTGCATACCCGATGTGGCGGCCAAGGGCGTGAGCTTCAGCTCGCGCATGATCTCCTTGACGCTCATCGCCGAATGACGCTCCAGGGCGGTCATGATGGATCGCATCACATCGCCCGGCGAGCTGTTCTCCATCGTGCGTTGCTTGGTGATCGTCATCGTGAACGTATTGATGTCGTTGCGCGTGGTCGCCGGCTCGATGCCTGCGTCGCGCAGCGCGGCGGCGATCCGCTGATAGCCGTCTCCGCCCTCCGGGTTCACGAACCCGCCATCGGGATACGGCGTCGATTCAAGCAGTGTGAACAGGAACTGGTTGCGCGTGGAGACGAACGGCACGCCTGTCACCGGATGCGGCCCCGCCAGCACGTCATGCGTCACCATGCCATACAAGCCGCCCGGATTGGTGATTTCGATGCGATCGGTGAACACGTTGACATGGACTGCGTGCCTCGCGCGTCCGGCGAATAATCGCGGTGGGTGAGCGCGTTCGCAAGGGCCTCGCGCAACACGATCGGCGGATAATCGGGCTTCTTGGCTCCGATCCAGCGCATGAGCGATTCGACCGCATCGTCGATCATCACCGGGATCGAACCGACCACCGTATTCGATGCGACCAGGCGGTCATCGCCGCGGAACACTTCATCACGGCTCGTGCCGGGGAACACCGCGATCGAGATGCACAGCCGTGGGAAGAACTTCTGCGGATATCTGCCCAACGCCAGCAACCCGGCCAGCGTCGGCCGCAACACGCCGCCGATCTGCGCGTCGTCGGAATCGTCGTGACGCAGGGCCTGCAGGTCCAGCAGCGTGTCGGTGGCGTCACGGTCGGCGAACACACGCGGATGCTGCTGCCGTACTCGCGCGAGCAGGCCGGCGATCAGCGTGGGATCGAGATCGTCGGCCGTGGCACCGGGCACGATGTCCAGGTCATAGGTGGGTTGCAGATGCTCCTCGATAAGACGGTCGACTTCATACGAGGTCATGCGGCGATCGCCGTCGCCGGTGCGGATGAACGATCCGCCATGAGGCCCCAGGGCCGTGGTGAAGCAGGGCTTGTCTCGCGGCAGCATCTCTTCGATGCGAGCGAACACCAGGTTCGCCCCTTCGAACGGGCACGTGACGATTACCGGACGCACCACCGGCGTCATTTTCTCGCAGGCCTGGCTCAGCGCCTCCTGCATGGCCCGCGCGTCGAACCCTTCGACCGGCGTGAATCCGTTCTTCTCGGAGAGCCCCAGTATGATCCAACCTCCGGAGCCGTTGGAGAACGCAGACAGCGTATCGGTGATGGTCGAGGAGATCTTGCGTTTGCACTCCTTGACCTCGCACTGCTGCGTATCGTTGCCGATCATGCGCATCAGCTCGATCAGCTCGGTCATCTTCGCGGTGTAGTCGTCAACCATGGCGGTCCTCCTTGACACCATTGTCCCGCGGCCGGCTGTCTGCCGAAGCCTCCCGCGCCCACGTCCTCCGTCAATTCATTGAAAATTCACGCGGTCGGGGTGCGCATAAGACTGTTGTTTTCATTGGTGCAGTACGAGGTCCCGTTGTCTATTTGTAAGTGCAACGCCTTCGTCAGAGTTGTAAGTCTGGCAGTTCGTCGGCAAACGCCTCGGCGGGTGTGCGGTAGCCGAGCGCTCGCATGGGCCGGTTGTCGGTCCCGTCGACGATCTCCTGGAGCTCCCTCGCCATGCCCGGTTCGATGATCGTGCGTTTGGGCAGGTAACGGCGGATCATGCCGTTGCGGTTCTCGTTGCCGCCCCGCTGCCAGCTGGAATAGGGGTCGGCGAAGTACGTGGCCATGCCCGGCTCGTCGCGCAGCCGCGCGTGGCGGGCGAACCCGGTGCCGTTGTCGTGCGTG
>ENA-OUNI01000776-OUNI01000776.1-human-gut-metagenome-genome-assembly--contig:-NODE-776-length-14135-cov-13.524700_pt1 | contig 14135 bp, 15 predicted proteins | sample MGYA00242499_ERZ504580 | MGnify/ENA primary metagenome ERZ504580 (study PRJEB26092, sample SAMD00036315) | human gut metagenome | host: Homo sapiens | study: EMG produced TPA metagenomics assembly of... | reverse complement strand
AAGAGATAGAGATAGAAAAAGAGAGAGAGGGAGAAACGGGACACCCCGCCCCCGCCGCTTATGGCAGATACAACAATGTGATACTGACCGATACAGAGCTTTCCGGGCTGAAAACAGAGCTGCCCGACAAGTGGGAGTATTATATTGACCGGCTTTCCTGCCATATCGCTTCCACCGGGAAGCAGTACCACAGCCATGCAGCCACCATTTACAAGTGGGCGCAGGAGGACACTGCCAAAGGCAAGGCTGCCCCGAAACAGGGCATACCCGATTATTCATGCAAGGAGGGCGAGAGCTTATGAAAAACGAGATGGAAGCTATGATTACGGACATTACAGCCACTACCGCCGAAGCGGAGGACTACACAGGCGAGGACGGGCTTTTATACTGCGGCAAGTGCCATACGCCCAAAGAAGCCTACTTTGCAGAGGGAAAGACCTGTTTCGGGCGTGACCGCCACCCAACAGACTGCGACTGCCAGCGAGCAGCCCGTGAAAAGCAGCAAGCCGCCGAAAGCCGACAGAAGCACCTTGAAAAAGTGGAGGACTTGAAACGCCGGGGCTTTACCGACCCTGCTATGCGGAACTGGACATTTGAGCATGACAACGGCAGAAACCCGCAGACCGAAACCGCCCGCTTTTATGTGGATAGCTGGGAAACCATGCAGGCTGAAAATATCGGCTACCTGTTCTGGGGCGGCGTGGGGACAGGAAAAAGCTACCTTGCCGCCTGTATCGCCAACGCCTTATGGAAAAAGAGGTTGCGTCTGCATGACAAACTTTGCAACCATACTCAATGACCTTGCCGCCAGCTTTGAGGGCAGGAACGAATATATTTCCCGCCTTTGCAGCTACCCTCTGCTGATACTTGATGATTTCGGTATGGAGCGAGGGACGGAATACGGGCTGGAACAGGTTTACAGCGTGATTGACAGCCGTTACCGAAGCGGCAAGCCGCTGATCGCTACGACCAACCTCACGCTGGAGGAATTGCAGCACCCGCAGGACACGCCCCACGCCCGTATCTATGACAGGCTGACTTCCATGTGCGCCCCCGTCCGCTTCACGGGCAGCAACTTCCGAAAGGAAACCGCACAGGAAAAGCTGGAACGATTAAAGCAACTGATGAAGCAGCGAAAGGAGAGCCTATGACAGAAACCAAACAGACAAGCACCACCAAAACAGACCGCCGCCCGGACTGTGTGACGGAAATCCGCATGGGCAACTCCGTCCTTACCGTTTCCGGCTTCTTCAAGCAGGGTGCAACCGACACCGCAGCCGACAAGATGATGAAAGTGCTGGAAGCGGAAGCTGCTACACAAAAAACGGCGATTTGACCGACCATAAAGAAGCAGATTTGACGCTTTTGCCGCTATACAGACAGCCGCCCCATGTGGTACAATCAAGGTACGGAATAGTGGGGCTGGCTGTCGGAAACGGAGGATTTTATGTTAAGACAGACCAACCAACAACCAATTACCGCCCTTTACCCAAGACTTTCCCATGAGGACGAGCTGCAAGGCGAAAGCAATTCCATTTCCAATCAGAAGCGTATCCTTGAAACCTATGCAAAGCAGAACGGCTTTTCCAATCTGCGCTGGTACACGGACGACGGTTATTCTGGTGCGAACTTTCAAAGACCCGGTTTTCAAGCCATGCTTGCGGACATTGAAGCCGGGAAAGTCGGGACAGTTATCGTCAAGGATATGTCGAGGTTAGGGCGAAACTACCTACAAGTGGGAATGTACACAGAAATGATTTTCCCACAGAAAGGTGTCCGCTTCATCGCTATCAATGACGGAGTGGACAGCGCACAGGGCGACAATGACTTTGCCCCGCTGCGGAATATCTTTAACGAATGGCTGGTGAGAGATACGAGCAAGAAAATCAAAGCAGTAAAACGCTCAAAAGGCATGAGTGGCAAGCCCATCACAAGCAAGCCTGTGTATGGCTACCTCATGGACGAGGACGAAAATTTCATTATTGACGAGGAAGCTGCACCCGTAGTCAAGCAGATATACAACCTCTGCCTTGCCGGGAATGGTCCGACCAAGATAGCCCGTATGCTCACAGAGCAGAAAATCCCCACGCCGGGGACGCTGGAATACCGCAGGACGGGCAGCACCCGCCGCTACCACCCCGGCTATGAGTGCAAGTGGGCGACCAATACCGTTGTGCATATCCTTGAAAACCGGGAATACACAGGCTGTCTGGTAAACTTCAAGACGGAAAAACTCTCTTACAAAGTCAAGCACAGTGTAGAAAATCCCCCGGAAAAGCAAGTGATTTTCGAGAACCACCACGAGCCTATCATAGACACCCAAACATGGGAACGGGTGCAGGAGCTTCGCAAGCAGCGCAAACGCCCCAACCGCTATGATGAAGTAGGCTTGTTCTCCGGCATACTGTTCTGTGCAGACTGCGGCAGTGTGATGTATCAGCAGCGATACCAGACGGACAAGCGCAAGCAGGACTGTTATATCTGCGGCAACTACAAGAAACGCACCCATGACTGTACGGCGCACTTTATCCGCACCGACCTCTTGACCGCTGGCGTACTCTCCAATCTGCGGAAAGTGACAAGCTATGCGGCAAAGCATGAAGCCCGGTTTATGAAGCTCTTGATTGAGCAGAACGAGGACGGGGGCAAGCGCAGGAACGCCGCCAAGAAAAAGGAGCTGGAAGCCACCGAGAAACGCATAGCCGAGTTATCCGCTATCTTCAAGCGGCTGTATGAGGACAGCGTGACCGGGCGCATATCAGACGAACGTTTCACAGAGCTGTCGGCAGACTATGAAGCAGAACAACGGGAGCTGAAAGAAAGAGCCGCTGCTATCCAAGCGGAGCTTTCCAAAGCACAGGAAGCCACCGTGAACGCAGAAAAGTTTATGAATGTTGTTCGGCGGCATACCAGCTTTGAAGAACTTACCCCTACTCTGCTGCGGGAGTTTGTAGAGAAAATCGTTGTACATGAGTGCAGCTATGACGAGAACAAGACCCGCAGACAGGACATTGAGATTTATTATTCTTTTGTTGGCAAGGTGGACTTGCCCGAATAACCGCCCGACCTGTCCGACACAAGAGCTAAGTGCCGGATAGGAACGGCAAAATTTTTTACACTTCTATTACTTCTTTATCGCACATCAGTAAAGTCTCAGGGCATGAAGCAGCTCATGGCCGGTGGCGGCGTGGCACTGATCGGCACGACTCTGGTGCCGCTGCTTTCTGGACTTTTTGGTTAAACAGAAAGCATACGAGGTTGGAATTCTGATGAGGGCGGCGGTGAGCGCCCTTTTTACATAGCCAGGTATCTGATTGGAATTGGAGACCTGGCTATTTTTGCCCATTTGCAGGTGCACATGCAGATGGAAAATCACTATTCATCAGCCTATAAGGGCGCATCGTACAAGGAGGTACACATTTATGGCATTTTTCAACAGCGCAGTAACTGTTCTTCAGACTCTCGTCATCGCACTGGGTGCCGGTCTCGGCATCTGGGGAGCTATCAACCTGCTGGAGGGCTACGGCAATGACAACCCTGGTGCCAAGTCTCAGGGCATGAAGCAGCTGATGGCTGGCGGCGGCGTGGCACTGATCGGCACGACTCTGGTGCCGCTGCTTTCCGGTCTGTTCGGTTAAGCAAAAGCTGTCGGAGCGAAGATTCCGACCGGGCGGCGAAAGCTGCCTGTTACATAGTCAGGTGCAGGCAATATCCGCAGCTGGCTATTTTCTGCGCTCCCCGGCAGGTGCACATGTTGGAAGTATGGCGCAGAACCGCAGTTTAGAATCGCACCGGCTGATAGGCCGGACAAATTACAGGAGGACAAATCTATGGCGTTTCTTACTACAACTGCATCGGCACTGTCTCTTTTCTCCCAGCTGTTCATGCTTCTGTCCCGGATGGCGAAGCTGTTCGGCGTGTTTGCGTAAGGAAGGAGGCGGCTCATGCAGAGTATCCTTGAACAGATCACAGATTGGATCAAGAGCATGATCATCAGCGGTATCATGGGAAATCTTTCAGGGATGTTCGATTCGGTCAACCAGCAGGTTGGACAGATCGCAGGCGATGTGGGAACCACACCGGCGAACTTTTCACCTGCGGTCTTTTCTATGATCCGCAACATCTCGGAATCCGTGATCCTGCCCATTGCCGGAATGGTGCTGACATTCATCGCCTGTTATGAGCTGATCCAGATGCTCATCGAGCATAACAATCTGGCAAATTTCGAGACATGGACATTTTTCAAATGGGTCTTTAAGACCTTTCTGGCAGTGACTCTGATCTCGAACACATTCAATATTACGATGGCTGTCTTTGATGTGGCGCAGCAAGTGATCTCCCGAAGTGCGGCTGATTTCCGGCAGTACGTCCGTCAGCGATGCGACTTTGACAGCAATGCAGGCCACGCTGGAAGGCATGGACTTGGGACCGCTGCTGGGACTGTATTTGCAGACCTTTGTGGTTCAGGTCACGATGCTGGCGTTGTCGGCTATCATCTTTGTCATCGTGTATGGCCGAATGGTGGAAATATATCTCATGGTGAGCCTTGCACCGATTCCGTTCGCAACCTTTGGAAACCATGAGCAGAGCCATACCGGTCAAAACTATCTGCGCTCCCTGTTTGCGCTGGGATTCCAGGGTTTTCTTATCATGATCTGTGTAGGCATCTATGCAGTTCTGATTCAGAACCTGTCCTTTTCGGATAACATCATCAGCAGCATTTGGGGCGTTATGGGCTATACGGTTTTGCTGGCATTTACGCTGTTTAAGACGGGAAGCCTCGCAAAATCCGTGTTTGCAGCGCATTAAGGAAGGAGGCATGATTCATGGCATCTTATATTTCTGTTCCGCGTGACCTTTCAAAGGTCAAAACCAAGGTCTTTATGAACCTGACCAAACGGCAGATTCTCTGCTTCGGAGCCGGTGCGCTGATTGGCGTTCCGGTTTTCTTTTTGCTCAAATCCAGCGGGAATCTGAGCCTTGCCGCACTTGGCATGATGGCAGTAATGCTGCCGCTTTTCTTTCTTGCCATGTACGAGAAAGACGGTCAGCCGCTGGAAGTGGTGGCAAAGCATTTCTATGAGGCAAAGTTCAAGAGGCCGAAAACGCGGCCTTACAAAACAAAAAATTACTATGCACTGCTGGTACAGCAGGCAGACGTGGAAATGGAGGTAAATCGCATTGTTCAAAATTCTCGAAAAGCTGACAGCGAAGAATAAAAAGCAGGATGACATCCGAATGCCGTCTCATCTGTCAGCCGCAGAGCAGAAACAAGTGCAGACGGTGATCGACCGTGCAAGGGGTGACCGCACGGTTCCGCACTCGGCACAGGAGAGCATTCCCTTTCAGCGGATGTTCCCGGATGGTATCTGCCGTGTGACGGACAACTACTATACCAAAACCATTCAGTTTCAGGACATCAATTACCAGCTGGCACAACAGGAAGATCAGACAGCTATCTTTGAGGAATGGTGCAGCTTTCTGAACTTCTTTGATTCCAGCATCCGCTTCGAGCTTTCTTTTATGAATATGGCTACGGATGCCTCGAATTTTGAGAAGATGGTGCGTATCCCGTACCAGAAGGATCATTTTAATCCGGTGCGCACGGAGTACAGCACCATGCTCCGCCGTCAGCTTGCCCAGGGCAACAACGGCCTGACCAAGACGAAGTACCTGACGTTTGGCATTGAGGCGGAATCCATGAAGCAGGCAAAGCGAGGCTCATTCACATCGAGATCGACCTGATGAACAACTTCAAACGCTTGGGTGTCCGGGCAAAATTGCTGAACGGCAAGGAACGGCTTCATTTGATGCACGATATGTTCCACATGGGTGACCATGACCGATTCAATTTCGATTGGAAGTGGCTGCCGGAGAGCGGGCTGTCGGTAAAGGACTTTATTGCACCGACCGGTTTTGCCTTTCCGAAGAACCGTGTTTTTCAGATGGGTGGGATGTATGGTTCCATGTCCTATCTCCAGATTACGGCTTCCGACCTGTCGGATCAGCTGCTGAAGGACTTTTTGGATATGGAATCCAGCCAGATTGTGACCATGCACATTCAGTCGGTAGACAGAATAAAGCAATCAAGTCCATTAAGCACACCATTACGGAGCTGGATCGTTCCAAGATTGAGGAACAGAAGAAAGCTGTCCGTTCCGGATATGATATGGACATCATTCCGTCAGATTTGGCAACTTACGGCAAGGACGCAAAGGCACTGCTGAAAGAATTGCAGAGCCAGAATGAGCGTATGTTCCTACTGACCTTTCTGGTGATGAACACCGGCGAAACGGAGCAGGAGCTGGAAACCAATGTGTTTCAGGCTTCCAGCATTGCACAGAAGTACAACTGCAACCTGCGCCGTCTGGACTTCCAGCAGGAGCAGGGGCTGATGAGCTGCCTGCCGCTGGCACAGAACCTGATTGAGATTCAGCGCAGCATGACGACCAGCAGTACAGCAATTTTCGTGCCGTTTACTACCCAGGAACTGTTTCAGACCGGGAAAGAAGCTCTGTACTATGGGCTGAATGCTCTGTCCAACAACCTGATTATGGTTGACCGGAAAAAGCTCAAGAATCCCAACGGGCTGATTCTGGGTACCCCCGGTTCCGGTAAATCCTTCTCTGCCAAGAGAGAAATCGCCAATGCGTTCCTGGTGACGGATGACGATGTAATCGTGTGCGATCCCGAAGCTGAGTACACAGCACTGGTGCAGAAATTTGAGGGGCAGGTCATTAAAATCAGCCCTTCCAGCACGCAGTATATCAACCCAATGGACATCAATGCGAATTATTCGGAAGAGGATAATCCGATTGCCCTGAAAGCAGATTTCATCTTGTCACTGTGCGAGCTGATCGTGGGCGGCAAAGAAGGCTTGCAGCCGGTAGAAAAGACGGTTATCGACCGCTGCGTTCATCAGATTTACCAGACCTATTTTGAGCATCCTGTGCCGGAGAACATGCCGGTGTTGCAGGACTTGTACGAGGCACTGCTTCGGCAGGATGAAAAGGAAGCACACCATGTGGCAACAGCACTGGAAATCTATGTGACCGGTTCGCTGAACCTGTTTAATCACCGCACCAATGTAGATATCAATAACCGGCTGGTCTGCTATGACATCAAGGAGCTGGGCAAGCAGCTGAAAAAGATCGGTATGTTGGTGGTGCAGGATCAGGTCTGGGGGCGTGTGACCGCCAACCGTAATGCTGGTAAAGCCACCCGCTACTATATGGACGAGTTCCATCTGCTTTTGAAAGAGGAGCAGACAGCGGCCTACAGCGTAGAAATCTGGAAGCGATTCCGTAAATGGGGCGGTATTCCCACCGGCATCACCCAGAATGTGAAAGACCTGCTTTCTTCCCGCGAAGTGACGAACATTTTTGAAAACAGCGACTTCATTTATATGCTGAATCAGGCAGCCGGTGACCGTCAGATTCTGGCGGATCAGCTGAATATCAGCCCGCACCAGCTGTCCTATGTGACCCACTCCGGCGAAGGTGAAGGACTGCTGTTCTACGGAAATGTGATTTTGCCATTCGTTGATCGTTTCCCGACCGATCTGGAACTGTACCGGATTATGACGACTAAATTAACCGAAGTGCAGGAAGCAAAGGAGGCGTAAGCGATGGCTGGCAAGAAAAATCCGAATCTCGGAGACAAGCTGCGGCAGGAGCGCGAGGGTGCGGAGAACACCCTTCGCAATTCCAGAAACAAAACCGCCGATAGCAGTACGGGAGACAGCAGCAAGAAAAAAGCGGAACACCGAAGGCAGATTCGTCACGAAGCCGATCTTGCCAAGATGCGCAGCACGAAGCTGAAATCAGAGCAGGAAGTAAAAGCGAAAAAGAATGCAGCAGCTTCCGGAAAAAAGGGCGGAAAGCCAAAGAAGCCGGGAAATCTTGCGAAAGATGCACTTTCAGCCAAGGCACATCAGAGTGTGCGCAATGCCGACCAGGACAATAATTCCGGTGTGGAGGCAGCGCATTTTACCGAAGGTTCAGCGGAAGGTGCAGCCCGTGCTGGTTCCCGGTTCCAATATGGTCGAAAGCTGCGGCAGTACAAAAAGCTGGAGCGGTTGGAGAAAAAAGCAGATAAAGATGCCGTAGATTCCATCTTTGCGGAACGCATGAAGTCTGATCCGCAGGCTGGCTCGAATTTCTTTTCCAGATGGCGGCAGAAGCAGGCCATCAAAAAAGAGTATGCCGCTGCGAAGGCAGGTGCAGCCGCTGTGGAGAACACAGCAGCTGGCACAGCCAAAGCTGCACAGGGTACTGCCAGTATGACGGAAAAGGCATTTCAGTTTGTGCAGAGCCACTCGCATATCATCATCGGTATCGCAGCCGTGGGACTGCTTGTTTTGGTGATTGCCGGGTCGGTTTCGTCCTGCTCTGTCTTGATCAATGGCGGCGGCAATGTGGTGCTGGGGACTTCCTATACAGCGGAAGATGAAGATTTGAAAGGCGTGGAGACGGATTATACCAAGCTGGAAGATAAACTTCGCAAAAAAATCGACCGCATTGAAACCGACCATCCGGGCTATGACGAGTATCGCTACAATCTGGCGGAAATCGGCCACAATCCCTATGAACTTGCATCTCTGCTGACCGTAGAATTTGAAAACTACACGAGAAGCCAGGTGCAGGCGCGGCTCCAGAGTATTTTTGAAGCGCAGTATGAGTTGAAGCTGGTGGAAAAGGTGGAAATCCGGACAAGGAAAGAAACCCGTGTGGGTTATAGTTACAATCCGATCACCGGAACCGGACACACCTACACCTATCAGGTGACGGTACAGTATGAGTATAAAATCCTCAATGTAACACTGCTCAATCGAGGTGTGGACTATGTTGCCAGAAATTCCGGACTTACAGATGACCAGCTGCAACGCTACGAAGTCACATTGGAGTGCAGGGGCAATCGGATGATCTGTTTGCAGGTATCGCTTTTGCAACGCCGGATGGCGCGGGTTCCAGCGGAGAATATCAGGATTACGACATTCCGGGTGAGGCTCTGACGGATGAAAAATTCCGGAAGATGATTACCGAAGCAGAGAAATATCTCGGTTATCCCTATGTCTGGGGCGGCAGCTCGCCGAGTACCAGCTTTGACTGTTCTGGTTTTGTTAGCTGGGTCATCAACACTGCGGCAATGGCTGGAATGTAGGCAGCAGACGGCCAACGGTCTGATGGGAAAATGCGACATTATCCCGAAGAGCGAGGCAAAGCCCGGAGACCTGATCTTCTTCCAGAAAACCTACAACACCAGCGGAGCGTCCCATGTGGGCATTTATGTCGGCAACGGGATGATGATCCACTGCGGCAATCCAATTTCCTATGCTTCCATTGAGACGAGTTACTGGCGGCAGCACTACTACTGCATGGGAAGAATTCGATAAAAATAGGGCATTTATTCGCCCGGAAAGGACAGAGTATGAGTTTGAAACTGGAAAAGATTGCTGCGGAGCGTGAGAAAGCCCGCAGAAAACGCGATGAGTGGGAGGAACGCAGAAAGGAATGGGACAGAAAGTACCACGAGCAGGAAAACAGCGAAATCTGTGAAATGGTACATGCCCAGAGCCTGACCCCGGAACAGCTGGCAGTTATCATTCAGATGGCGCAGGCTGCGGTTCCCAACCCGGAGAACCTGAAACTGGATGAGAAAGAAACGGAGGATATGGAATGAAAAAGATGATGGTAATGCTGCTTGCCAGTGTGATGGCGGCAGGAATCTTTACGACTACTGCGTTTGCCTATACGGGCGATGATGTGCAGAAGAACGCATCTGTCAGTACCGCTGCGCAGGAAGCGGATGCAGCAGAAAGCGCAAATGCAGGGAAAACGGACAATACCGACAGGATCGAAATCGACCCGGATATGCAGGTGCTGCCGGATGGCTATGAGGTCGCTACGGATGCGGATGGGAACCTGATCGTTACGGTGGGCGGCAAAGAATACAATATCGGCAGCGAAAAGTCCCAAAAGCAGACTGGTACGGTGGTGCCGGGGATCACCAGTCTGCATTTTCGTTCCGGTCCCGGCATGGATCAGGAGATTATCGGATATCTGCATTCCGGCGATACGGTGGAGATTGTCGAAAAATGCGGTGACTGGTATAAGGTAAACTTCAACGGCAAAACCGGGTATGCACATGGAAAGTACCTGAATGTCACGGATTCTGCAAAAGACAGCAGCATGTTCAGTGAAGATGCGCTGAAGCTGTTTCTGGATCTGATGCAGAGTGGAATGTCATACGAGGATGAGACGAAATCCAGTGCAGCTTTGACTCCGGAAGGAAATATGACGCTGGTGGACGATATCGGTGAGGAAGAAGATAAATCCAGCCAGCAGTTCATTACGCTGGTGACAAAGGCGGGCAACACCTTTTATCTGATCATCGACCGCGATAAAGACGGCAACCAGAATGTGCATTTCCTGAACATGGTGGACGAGGCCGATCTGCTTGCGCTGATGGATGAAGAGGAAGCTGCCAAGTATCGGGAGAAGGAGCCGGAAGTCACGGAACCTGCGGAAACCGAAAAGCCGCAGGAGACGGAACCGGCACCGGAAGAGCAGAAAACAGAGAGCGAGCAGAAGAAATCGTCTCCGCTTCCGATGATTATGCTGCTTCTGTTTGTGATCGGTGCAGCCGGTGTCGGCGGTTATCTCTATATCAAGATGAAGGGCGTAAAGCCTGCGTCCAAGAAAAATCAGCCGGACCCGGATGCGGATTATCACGATGAGGATGAAGATACGCTCCAGCTGCCGGAGGATGATGGTGACGAGGACGAAGAAGTGGATGTCAACGAGGATTATGAAGCGGAATCGGACGATGAACCTGTCTGATTAACGCAGCGTTGACCGGTGGGGCGGCTGAAAAGCCGTCCCCTTTACATAGCCAAATGGTTGGTGGGTGAACTGTTTTGAGCTATGAAGCTATGGACTCTGTAGGCGATATCTGATAAAATAGAAAGTAAGAACAGCTCAACAACTCGGAATTTTACCATCCAGCATCTCTCAAAAATAATAGGCATATTTTCATATAGTGTTGTTTTAAGTTAAGTTTCGATATTAAAGTTAAGATAATTCAAAAAAATCATCAGGAAGCGGAAATATCATAAGAATAATTTAACACCATGGCACCTTCTTTTTCCTCTCAGATTTCCGTGCTCTGCCACTTTTATGAGCGTTCTTTTCAGTATTTTGCCACTTTCATGAGGGAATAATCCGTGCTTCATTACACTTTCATGAGCGAATTTATGCTGTAATATGACATTTTCATGAGGGATTGGTGCTTCGATGCGACGTGAGGAGGTAGTGGGCGGAGGCATGGGCGCGATAAAGGCAACGAGTGCGAATGGGTGGACGCGACGTGAGAAGGTGGAGGGTGCGGACGCGTGGGCGCGGAGTGAGCAGGCGGAGGGCCGAGACATTGGCCCGGGAAAAGTGAGCAGAAATATACGAGTGTCAACGGGAGGGTTTTGTGGTACAACTAGAAGTAGTTTTTTGATGGAGGTGCCTATGGAGCCGAAGGTCAGTATCATCGTGCCGGTGTATAACGCGGAGAAGAGTCTCGCGCGCTGTGTGGACAGTATTCTGAATCAGGAGTTTCGGGATTTCGAGCTGATCCTCATGGATGATGGAAGTAAGGATCGGTCCGGGGAGATCTGCGACGGATATGCGCGGGCGGATGCGCGCGTGGTGGTCGTGCATAAGGAGAATACGGGGGTGTCGGATACGCGAAACCAGGCGATCGCGCGGGCGCGGGGTACGTTTCTGCAGTTCGTGGACAGTGATGACTGGCTGACGGCGGATGCGACGAAGCTGATGGTGCGGGCGGCCGAGGAGACGGGCTGCGACATGGTGATCGCGGATTTCTATCGTGTCGTCGGAGAGATGGTGTCGCGGAAGGGGGATATCGACGCGGACCAGGTGATCGGGCGTGAAGCGTTCGTTGGCTTCATGATGGAGAACCCGGCGGACTACTACTATGGGGTGCTGTGGAATAAGCTGTACCGGCGCTCGCTTGTGGAGGCGCATGGGATCCGGATGGATGCGAAGCTCAGCTGGTGCGAGGATTTTCTGTTTAATCTCGAGTATGTGCGCTATGCGACGACGTTCTATGCGCTGCGGACGCCGGTCTACTATTATGTGAAGACGAAGGGTTCGCTGGTGAATCAGAAGATCAGCTTCGCGCGGACGGTGGAGATGAAACTCGCGATGTTCGAGTGCTACAACGACTTCTTCAAGCATGTGCTGGATGAGGATGCGTATGAGCGGAAGCGGCTGCAGGTCTATCATTTTCTAGTGGATGCGGCGAAGGATGGTTTCGTGTTCCCGGCGACGATTCCGGGGACGCAGAAGCTCGGTGAGGAGCGGAGCCAGGCGCTGCAGGAGGTGATTTCGGAGGATGGGATCATCGTGGAGAAGTACCGCGACCGGAAGCTGCTCGAGCACTATCTCGAGTCGGTGGCGCTGAAGTATGATATGACGCTGGCGGAGCTGTCGCTGCTGCTGTATCGGAAGGACGCGGGAAAGGCGCTCACTCGAGGGGCTGAAGCGCAGATGCCTGCGCGGGAAGATGCCGTGGAGGCGACTGATCGAAAGGATGCCGGAAAGGCGCTGAGCCGGAAGGATCTCGCGGAGCTGATGCATATGAGCCGCGAGGATCTGCGCGCCGCGCTGCAGAAGCTGGTCTCACGCGGGATGCTCGAAGTGGTCGACGTGCCGAGGAAACGACGTGAAGCGGCGGAAATAGCCGAGGCGACCGGTCTTTTCGGAAAGCGTGGCGAGGCACAGGATGCAGACGCGAACGGAATGACGAAGAAAAAACGCGAGCCGCGGAAGATTCGTCTCGAGCTGCTGCCGGCGTCGGATGCGGTGCTGCAGGATATCGCGGCCGCGGAGCGTGACTACGAGCAGGCGAAGTTCCGGGGATTTACCGAGGACGAGCTCCGGCAGTATACAGCGCTCGAGCGGCGTGTGCAGGAGAACGAAAAGCAGATACTGCAGAAGTGAGGATGGGCAGACGAACACCATCAGCGATGCCTGGCGATGAGTCAGCGAGGGGCAGAATGCGTTGCGGCGAGGCACAACGCATGCGCGGAGTGATGATGTGGAGGGCCGAAACATGGGCACAAGCGAGTAGGAGGCGGTGACTAGCCGCCGTCCTCTCACACCACCGTGCGTACCGTTCGGTACACGGCGGTTTCAACAGTTGACGTGCATAGACTGATAAGCTGTGGCAAGATCATAAAAGCCCCAGTTTGTAGACCTAAAACAGAATACCGTTCCTTACATAGCAGTCATGCGCTTCGGTGCCTGGCTGCTAATTTTTTGCGAAAGGAGCAGTATCGAATGAAGCTTGTATTAGCGGAAAAGCCCTCGGTTGCCATGAGTCTCTCGAAAGTGATCGGGGCAGATCAGCGCGGGGACGGTTATATGGAGGGCAATGGCTACCTTGTCAGTTGGTGTGTGGGGCATCTGGTGGAACTTTCCCAGCCGGAAGCCTATGATGAAAAGTATGCAAAGTGGAAGTATGATGATCTTCCGATTTTGCCGGAACATTGGCAGTATCAGGTGTCCGCCAGCACGAAAAAGCAGTTCGGAATCCTGAAAAAGCTCATGCAGCGGAAAGATGTGGAGAGTCTGATCTGTGCAACCGATGCAGGGCGTGAGGGCGAACTGATTTTCCGACTGGTTTACCATCAGTGCGGCTGCAAAAAGCCGGTGGAACGGCTTTGGATTTCATCAATGGAGGACAGTGCTATCCGGGAAGGCTTTCAGAAGCTCAGACCGGGAACAGAATATGATCCTTATATGAGGCGGCTTTATGCCGGGAGCGAGCCGACTGGATTGTCGGAATCAACGCCACCCGGCTTTTTTCATGTCTGTATGGGCAGACCCTGAATGTGGGGCGCGTGATGACACCAACGCTTGCGATGGTGGTTATGCGAGATGCAGCAATCCGGGCGTCAACCGGAGCCGTTCTACTCGGCAGAATTAAAATTTCGGGATTTTCAAGCGGGCGGTGAGCGAATGAAAGAAAAAGCAGAAAGCAGAAAAACTGGTGGCAGAGTGTTGCCAGGCAGGAAGTGCCATCATTACCAAGGTAGAGCAGAAAGAAAAATCAGAGAAGCC
>ENA-OUNI01000775-OUNI01000775.1-human-gut-metagenome-genome-assembly--contig:-NODE-775-length-14169-cov-10.379219_pt1 | contig 14169 bp, 13 predicted proteins | sample MGYA00242499_ERZ504580 | MGnify/ENA primary metagenome ERZ504580 (study PRJEB26092, sample SAMD00036315) | human gut metagenome | host: Homo sapiens | study: EMG produced TPA metagenomics assembly of... | reverse complement strand
CGCCGCCACGCCCCCGGACATGGCGCCGGCAGCTGCTCCGGCCATCGCGCCCATGGTGGAGGACACCGTGCGGGGCATGACATTGCCGCGTGCGTCCAGTGATGTCTCGGCGGCCTGCCCATGCCGACTCGCCGCGTGGGAGAACGGGTCATCCCCCGCATACCGGTCAAGTGACGCGTCATCCGTCTTCTCCGCGGACTTGCGCCGGAACAGACGGGAGAACCATCCGCCCTTCGCGTCCCCGGAGTCCGACTCAGTTTCGTCCGTACCGTCATGGGCGGGGACGCCCTCGGCGAACGCCAGAGTCTCATCGCCGTCACCCACACGCACCTCGTTGGGGAACTGATCCTGTTGCGCGGCCGAATCCGGCTCCTGCCGAGGATGCAGGGAACGCTGCGAGATCATGGCAGCATGGTGCGGACGCGATCCGGCACCTGAGTGACGTGGGTGCGGGTGATCATCAGTAGCGAGAACAAGCCGACCACTACGAAGACGATGACGGCGAACACCTTCGACAATCCCCATGCCAAAGGCGAGCCCAGCACGAAACCAAGCAGTCCGCCGGCCCTTTGCAGTAGGCCGATGTCGAACGAACGCGCGTCGGCGGCCACGATCACGTCGATGATCGAGCAGACGGACCACAACAGTATCGCCCAGCCGCTCACCACGCGGGGGTTGTCGGAATTCTTGCCGCTGTTGCGCATCAGACGGATGGCCACGATCACCAGCAGCACCGGCAACACGACGCTCATCACGCCCAGCACGCCGGCCGAGAACGCATGCAGCACCCGGCCGATGATCCCGTTCACGCGGAACCATTCGGAAGCGCAGAAGAATACGGCGAGCACGATCAGCAGGAAGCACAGGCCATCCCGGCGATACACGGGGTCGAATTCGCCCACTCCGGCAACCGACCGAACCAGTGAGCCGAAGCCGCGCGGAACCGCGAGAATGATCCGCTTCCACAGCGGCTCCTCGACCGGGGTGCGGGCATCGTCCCCCATGCCGCCACGCCCGCCGGAAGCTCTCTTCCCGGTCTCGCCGCCGCGCGACGAAGCACGCTGCGTGCGGGTGCCACGCGGCGAGTCGTTGGAAGGACCATTGCCTGATGAGGATGTTGTTCGTGCCATAGCGTCTTCAGATTCTACCCATCACCCGTTATTTTCCCGATCAATTCGCGTCAAAACCCGCGCGAGGGGCATCGGCGCATGTACCATCTAACTATGACTCCAGCAGAACGTGCGAGCGCAGTCGCATTTGCACTCAAAAACTGCGCATTGGAAGCGATGACGCCGGGCGATGCGACGATGCGCGCCGCGGCGGGATACGAGCGGGGCGACAACGACGTATCCGCTCTGATCGACGCCGCGGACCGGGAGACCTCCGGGATCGTCAGCGGCAGGCTCGCCGACGGGAGCCTTGACGATCATGCCACCGACCACGCCAGCAGCGTGTTCGCCCGAACGGTGCTGTTGGCTGAACGCGTTGGAATCCGAGCGGCGACCTTGCCGAGCTCGTCGCCATCCACCGGGGACTGTTCGACGGCGTGTTCTCCGACGCCGGACAGCTGCGCACCTCGAACGTCACCCGCGAGGTCACCGACAAGCGGCATCAGGCCAAGAACCCCGAGGCGTTCTTTCCCGCGCAATTGATCGAGACCGGCGCCTTGAACATCTCGACCGAGCTTGCCGACAAGCGCAACCTGGACAACCTCGACCGGGGCGTGTTCGTCCGGGAGCTCGCCCACGTCTACGACGAACTGGGCTACCTGCACCCATTCAAGGGAGGCAACGCCATGACGCTTCGCATCTTCGCGTCCCGTCTCGCGCATGACGCCGGGTGGGATCTCGACTGGGGAGGCGTGACGCGCGAGTCATACAAGCAGGCGAAACACGCCGCATATCGAGGTGACATCAACGTCTTCAGCCAGATGTTCGCCGACATCGTGCGCCCCGCGAACCCCACGCGGGTCTTCCTGATCGCCGGCTGGGAGCAGGGGCCCGCCCACTGACCGAAGCCGCGGCGACTCTGTTGCCGGTCGCCACGGGGTACCGGTCGCCACGGGCCGCTCTGCCATTACTGCAGGTCGCCCAGATGATGTTGCGTATACTCGTCCGCCTGCGCATCGATCAGGTCGTAATCGCCCGCGTCGGCATGGTCGATAACGGCCATCGCGTTATCCACCAGTCGCGGATTGAGCGCATGGAGCCAATGGATGCGCGGGTCACGCCCGAACCATCCATCTGCTTGCGGGCGAGCCGTTTGGTCTTCTGCGCGATGTCTCGGAACGTGTCATCCAGATCGCACAGCCCGTCCAGGTAATCGATGACCTGCTGATAGCCCAGCGCCCGCCCGGCGGTCGCTCCCAGATGGGGGCGGATCCGCTCCACCTCTTCGATGAAACCACCCTCCAACATCTGCTTGGTGCGGATGTCGATGCGCTGGTCCAGCTCCTCGCGGGGCAGGTCCAGACCGATCTGCACTGAGGCGATGACGTACCGGTAGCGGGGCAGGCTGGCGGAATACGGACGCCCGGTCACTTCGATGACCTCCAACGCGCGGATGGTACGACGCGGGTTGTGGGGGTCCATGCGCGACGCGGCCTGAGGGTCCTTCGCCCGCAACTCGTCGAACAGCGCTCCGGCCCCCTCGCTGCGCTCACGTTCCTCCAGCCGCCTGCGCACATCAGGATCGGTGCCGGGGAACGAGATGTCGTCGATGGCGGCCCGCGCATACAGGCCGGACCCGCCGACGAGAATGGGGCGGATTCCGCGTGATTGCAGGTCATGGATGGCGGCTCGCGCTACCTGCTGGAATCTGGCGACCGACATGGCCTCGTCCGGATCGATGATGTCGAGCAGATGATGCGGAACCGCCGCCTGCTCGTCCGCGGTCGGTTTGGCCGTGCCGATGTCCATGCCGCGGTACATCTGGTAGCGTCCGCGTTCACTATCTCGGCCGCTCCCCCCGTTCCGCCAGCGCCCGGGCGACGGCGATGCCGAGGCCGGTCTTGCCGGACGCGGTCGGCCCGACGATGCTGACGACCCTCGCATCGCCACGGACGGGTTTGCTGACCGACCTTCGGAGCCTGACGAGGCCGGGCCGGTCACGTTCGACGCCATGTCATTATTCGTCAATTTATCGGTCATGGTCTCGTTCATGGTCTCACTCATGATGTCGTCTCGCTTATATCGCGGTGTCTGTCCCGCTCACCGGCGGACCGCATACATCTGGCCGGCGTTGACATCCGGGTCGGCGATGAGGTTGTGGCGACCGGCATGGGTGACGGTCGCGGTCACGAAATCACCGATCTGCGGCATCGGCTCGCCGTCCGGCACGCCGATATGCACCAGCACGCCGGTCCGTTCACGACCGGTGACGCGATGCGTCGCGGAATCCTTCTTGCCTTGGGCCCCGGTAATCATCACTTCGACGTCACGGCCCTCGAACTTGGCGAGCTCCTCTTCCGTGATCTGCTCCTGAAGCTTCACCAGCCGGTCGAACCGTTCCTGCACGACCTCATGCGGGACCTGCTCCATTTCGGCCGCGGGGGTTCCGGGACGCGGCGAGTATTCGAATGTGAACGCCGACTGGAACCTCGCCTGACGCACCACATCCATCGTCGCCTCGAAATCCTCGTCCGTCTCGCCAGGGAATCCGACGATGACATCGGTGCTGATCTGCGCGTCCGGCATCGCCTCGCGCACCTTGCGCAGGATATCCAGGAACTTGGCGGAACGGTAGGAGCGACGCATCGCACGCAGGATCTTGTCGGAGCCCGACTGCAACGGCATGTGCAGCTGGTGCATGACGTTCGGCGTCTCGGCCATCGCCGCGATCACGTCGTCGGTGAACGCCGCCGGATGAGGCGACGTGAAACGCACACGCTCCAATCCCTCGATGTCTCCGCAGGCCCGCAGCAGCTTGGAGAACGCATACCGGTCGCCGATGCCGTAACCGAACGAGTTGACGTTCTGGCCGAGCAGCGTGACCTCCTTGGCGCCTTCATCCACGCATCGGCGAATCTCCGCGAGGATGTCGCCGGGACGGCGGTCATGCTCCTTGCCACGCGTGGTGGGCACGATGCAGAACGTGCACGTGTTGTTGCAGCCGATCGAGATGGATACCCAGCTCGACACCTTCGAAGCGCGGGCGACCGGCAGCTGACTGGGGAAATAGTCCAGCTTGTCGGCCACTTCGACCTGGCAGGTCCCCGCCATGCGGGCCTGATCCAGCAGGCGCGGCAGCGAGCCGATGTTCTTCGTGCCGAACACCGCATCCACCCACGGCGCCTTCTGTGCGATCCTCTTGCGGTCAAGCTGGGCCATGCATCCGCCGATCGCGATCTGCATGTTCGGATGCGTGCGCTTGAGGTCCGCCCACAGGCCGATGGTGCCGTACATGCGTTCCGCGGCGTTCTCCCGCACCGCGCACGTGTTCATGACGATCAGGTCGACGTCCTTGTCCGCCGCCTGTTCCTCGGTCGCCGGCATGTATCCGTCATCTTCGAGCACACCGGCGATTCGCTCGGAATCATGCACGTTCATCTGGCATCCCAGCGTGTGCACGTAGAATACGCCCTTGCCGCGCCCCGTTGTGGCGCCAAGGGTCGGGTCCGTCAATGTGGAGGTGCGCTCCGACTCGGTCATCATGTCTTCGTTCATAGTCAACCATCGTAACGATTGCCCAAGCCAGCACCAGCGTGCTGCGATTTTTCAGTTCCTCCGCAAGAGTTCGGCTATGATGATGAACCGTGATACTTGACCGACAAAGCCGCATCAACACGAATGACCTGAAAACCCGACTCGATGCCGTGGGCATGGACCGGGGGTCTTTTTCGCCGGAAGAACTCACCGAATTCGTGAATCTCATGCAAGTCTACGAAGGCGCGATGTATGAGATAAGCACCAAACTGGAGATCCTTGATTCGGAGTTCCAGGTGCGGTTCTCGCATGATCCCATCCATCACATGGAACGCCGTCTCAAGTCGGTGAACTCGATCCTCGGCAAGCTCAAGCGCAAGACGCTGCCGGTGACCGTGTCGTCGATCAAGGACAACCTGTTCGATGTGGCAGGCATCCGCGTGATCTGCAACTACCGCGACGACGTGTACTCCGTGTCGAACTATCTGTCGGCGCAGAACGACATCTCCGTGCTGCGGGTCAAGGACTACATCAAGAACCCCAAACAGAACGGCTATCGGTCGCTGCACGTCATCTATGCGGTGCCCGTGTTCCTCTCATCCGGCGCCACTACACCCCGGTGGAGGTCCAGTTCCGCACCATCGCGATGGATTACTGGGCGAGTCTGGAGCATGCCCTGCGCTACAAGACCGATCTGCCGGACGCAAAGCTCGCCGAGCACTCGCAGACGCTGCTTGATTGCGCGCGGAGCCTGCAGAACATCGAGACCCAGATGCAGAACATCCACCGCGACATCAACGGCGCGCCGCAGGTCGAGGAGACACCGAAAGCCGACTAAGCCGGTCGAATCGGCCCCCGTCAGACGCATCCTCCGCCCTCGCTGACGGGAACGGATCCGTCTGACGGCCGATCAGCGGGATTCTGTCTTTCTTGTTTTCCGGTCGCATTCCCCGATCGCGTTCACTGATCCCGTTTTCCGGTCTTGTTCACCGCCAATCGTCTGCGGCCGACACCGGGCATCTGCGCGAGCACGATACCCGCGAAGATCAGCGCACAGCCGAGGTATCCACGTACCGTCATCGTCTCGCCCAACAGCAATGCGCCGCCGATGACCGAGAACACCGATTCCAGCGACATGATGAGCGATGCGCGGGTCGGCGGCACCCACTGTTGGCCTACAGCCTGCAACGTGTAGGCGACGCCGACTGACCCGATTCCCGCATACAGCACGGCGATCCACGCCTGCCCTGCCCCGTTCCAGTCCATGGAGCCTTCGATCAGCGTGCCGGCCCAGCTGAGTGCCGCGGTCGTCACGAATTGGATGAATGACAGTGTCAGCGCGTCGACGCGCGCTCCCAGCGTATCGATCGACAGGATATGAGCGGCGAACAGGACCGCGGTGAACAGCAGCAGGCAGTCGGCCAGCGTCAGGGAACCGAAGCCGTCCGTGATGCACAGCAGGTAGAATCCGGCCACGGCCACGCCCACCGCCATCCAAGTCATCATGCGCACTGCGCGGCGAAGGACGAGATACGCCAGCAACGGCACCATGACGATGTAGAGCGCGGTGATGAATCCGGCGCGGCCGGCCGAACGGCCGAACATGATGCCGTACTGCTGCAGCGTGCTCGCCGCGAACAGGAACACACCGCATATCATTCCGACGATGAGCGGGTTCGACAGTGCGCTGCCGACGATCATGTCATGTTCGTCATCGCCGGCCTCACGGTTCCCCGCGCCAACCGTCTTCCCCGATTCCCGGCATCGTCGCAAACGCTTCCACAGCAGCAACGGGATCAGCGAAATCGCCCCCAAGGTGAACCGCGTGGCGTTGAAGAACAACGGCGACATCGATGCCATGCCCTGCACCTGGGAGACGAACGCGAATCCCCAAATCAGCGAGGTCAACACAAGACATGCCATCCCGGCCATTTCCCGCTGCTTCATGAGCATTCACGCTAGCGTATCGCCGTGACCGGCCCCGAACGATGATGGAATGGTCTCGCTGATTCGCGCGATGGGCATCTGAACGATGATGCCCATCCGCGGCTGCGGGATGGGCCATCGCATCTGCGTCGTGACAATATCCGTATTGGCGGAATCGGCTATGACGGTACCGTTCCAGTGATATCAGTCTCGGCTGCCGAACAGTTGAAGGATGTACAGGAACATGTTCACGAAGTCGAGATACAGGTTCAGCGCGCAGATGATGGAGATCTTCTTGATCATCTCCGGCCCCTGGGCCTCATAGGCGCTGAACAGCGCACGGGTCTGCTGAGCGTCGTACAGGGTCATGCCGGCGAACAGTATCAGGCCGAAGGCGCAGATGATACGCATCCCGGTCGTGCTGCCCGGAACGAACATGAGCACGATCTGGGAGATGATCAGCACCACCAGGCCCACCATGAGGATGGGGCCGGCCTTGAGCATGTCGAATTTCGTGGTCAACGAGAACATGGTGAGCACGAAGAAGAACGCCGCGCACAGGACCAGGGCCACGCCGATGTCGGAGATGCTGTACACCAGGAAGATGGAGCTGAGAGTGAATCCCATCAGCGCCGCGTACACGTAGAACATGACACGGGCGGTCGATGCCTTGATCTTCATGATGCGGGCGCAGCGCCACGGCCAGCACAACCTGTACGATCGCGAATCCGAAGAAGCCGATCAGGCCGGTTGACTCGATGAAGGAGACATATGCGCCGGTCATCTGCGCGACGACCGCGACGACGGCCGTGATGATAAGGCCGAGCGTCATCTCGCCGTATGCCCTGGTGACGGATGCCCGTTGGGCCGCCTGCACCTGCTCACGGCTGTAGATGGTCTGGGCGTTGATCGCCGCAGTGCCGTTGGGCGCGTATGAATACTGTGATTGTCCGTATTGCTGCTGCCCATATGCGGGCTGCTGCTGATTGCCGCCGTAATAGGGATCGCCGTTGCCTGGCTGCTGTCCAAATGTCATGCTGGCTCCTTTGTTTGCTTACGCTTCATCGTAACGGAGAAGGCTGAACAAATCATTAATGTTCAGCTTGAGCATCACACCCGCAACGCCTGCCTATTCGTCTATTTCAGGTCGAACGTGTGCACGACCTTCCGGGAGTCATCGATGGAGAACAGGTCGGTCACGTCGACGGTGATGGTCGACTCGTCCTTCAACACGTATCCCAGGGTCACCTTTCCCGTCGCTCCGGGCTGGATCTCCGCGGTATATGAATTCATGTCATATCCGGTCGGCTGGTCAAGATAGACGGCGGTGTCCAGGGCCTGTCCGTTCTGGAACACCTGGGGATGCGCCAGCGCGGCGAAGGAGTTGTTCTTGCCTGAATTGTTCTTCCATTCGTACGTGACCATCACCGTAGGCTTGTCTTCATAGTCATTGCCCGATTTCGCCGTGGAGACGATCGTGACATGGAGGTTCTTGAGATCACCCTCCTGGTCCTGCTCCCCCGATGCCTTGGTCGTATCGGTGGAGTCATTGTTCGTCGGATCGTTGTTCGCGGAACCGTCGTTGGAGGAATCGTCGCCGCTCTTTTTCGCGTCGGACGACTTGCTCTGTGACGTGCCGGAACCGTTAATGGCCTTATCAATGGCCTTGCTGGCTGCGGACTGCATGGCAGAGTGATGACGATAGCGAGCACCGACAGCACCGCCGCGACGATGGAAAGTATCTTGCCCGCCTTCTTGCCGCGGAACGTCCCCACCATGGCTATGATCGCCAGCACCACGCCGATGGCGCCTAGGATGGCCGCTATATTGTTCACGATCGGGATAAAGCTGAGGACCAGCCCCAAAGCGCCAAAGACGACGCCTACGATACCGCAGATCGTGGTTCTTTTGGGGGTACCCTGTGCGGACGTCTCCCCCTTGATACCGTGCGACATAGCATTCTCCTTCTTGATCTCGGTGAGTTATGCACCATCCACGCTATCGGAGTTCGCACGTTTGCATCAGTGGACGAACGTTCATTTCCGATTGCCCTTTCGGGCAGATAAGAATGAACCCGCGTTCGATGGCGCGGAAAGAGCTGACCCCGTAGAGTGGATGCCATGAATGATTTCTCGCCCCACCCCGCGCGGGAGGACCGCTCCCGCGACGACGTCCGACGAGGACACCGTCGCCGTGCGCACGCGCGTATGGTGCACCGCAGTGATGATCACCGTTTCCGCGTTCATGTGCCTGGTGCAGACTTCATTCGCAGCCACCCGGTACATCAATAATCCGGTCAACGCCATGTACGTCTGGTTCATCGCGAGTTCCCTACTGGCCTTCGCGTTCCCGTTCCGGCTGCTTGCACGCGACAAGCACCCGGAACCGGTGTTCTGGATCTGCTGCGCCGTCGTATTGATCTTTCCCTATGATCCGATGCTGATGCTGATGGCGCTCACATCGCTGATCGCAAGACGCCGCGGCAGGCAGCGCATCATCCGCGCCATCGTCGCGGCGACGCTGGTCGGGGTCTGGGGCAGATGCGCGACACGTTGCGCCCGTTCAGCTCCTCGATGTGGCAATCGGCCATCTTCATCAAGCCGGATTCGGATGTCGCCTCGGGCCATGCCGTGATGCTTGCCGGGAGGCCGACCATCATAGCCACAGCCGTTGTGGTGGAGCTGATAGCCATCCTCATCGCCATTCTGGCGGGACTGTATATCCGTTCACGAGTGCAATTGGACGAGGCCGCTGCCAAGACCCAGGCCATCAGCGACCATGCGGCGAGCCTGCAGCGCAATCTCACCGATCAGCAGCTGGCCGACGCCATCGCAACCGAAGCCCACGACACGCTCGCTCATTCCTTGTCCCTCATCGCCTTGAACGCCAGTGCCCTGCAGGGCGAGGCACGGGCGTTCATCCAGCTTGCCGATGCGACGAACCCACATGAGACGGGGCAGACGCTGACCCCCGAATTGCGGAATCAGGCTTCGCTTATCGAGGAGAAATCCGAGGAGATTCGACGGCAATCCGCAGGAGCCTTGGATGAGGCGCATTCCATCATCGGCATGCTCCGTCACCCCCAACAGGCACGTCAGCAGCTCGCTCCCGCCCCGCAAACGTCAATGACACGCCAGTCATTGGACGCCCTGATCAACGATGCGCGCTCCGCCGGCATGCGCATCAACACCTGGATAGACATCCAGCAACTCTCCGACCTCGATGAGGGCACAGGGAAAATCGCATACCGAGCCATCCAAGAGGGGCTGACCAATGCCCGCAGACACGCCGAGGGTGAGTCGGTGTCCGTGGAAGTCACGATGAACCCCGGCAACGGCATCCGCATCCACATCAGCAATCCCATGAAGCGTGGTCTCTCCGCCCCGAACGAGCGCGAGGTCCCATCCGCAACGGACGGCAACGGACTTGCCGGCCTGACGGCACGGGTGCAGACGGCCGGCGGGACATGCCGATACGGGCACGACGACCACCATGTCTTCCATCTCGACGTGGCAATGCCGTGGATCGCCCGTCAAGCCGATAGAATGAAGCCGTGAACGATTCCGAACAGCACATCATCACCGTGAGCGTCATAGACGACGATCGCTGGTGTGCCAGGCGATGAGTATGATTCTCCGCGATTACTCGCAGGGGCGTGTCTCTGTCGTCTCCACATCAACCGACGGAGCCACCGCCGTGCGAAACGCCGACAGCGAGCACCCGGACGTCGTTCTCATGGATGTGGCGATGCCCGGCATCGACGGCATCGAGACCACCCGTCGTCTTCGCGCGCTTCGCAATCCTCCTCACGTGCTGATCCTCACATCCTTGAACCCGTCCAACACGGTGGAACGCTCCGTGGAGGCCGGCGCCGAGGGATTCGTATCCAAGACCGACGCGCCGGAGGACATCATCCGCCGCATAGTCGGCATATGCAAGGGGACCCCGCAGTTCAATCCGGCCAGCCAGAGACAGCTCATCAATGATCTGAGCATGCAGCGGCCCCAGTCCAGGCGTGACGAGGCTCGGGCCCTGCTGGACACGCTGCCTCCCGGGAGCGCGAAGCCGTGCTGCTCGCCGCCGAAGGCTGCACCAACGCCGAGATCGCAGGACGCATGTTCATATCGGAACGCACCGCGAAAGCGCATCTCTCCAGCGCCGCGGACAAACTCGACATGGGGCGCGTGCAGATGGCACGGCTTGTCGAACGAGCGGACCTGTAACGGCGCCGTCACGCAAGTCGACGCCAGCGCATCCATACCGACCCGCTGGTACGCTGATGCTCAGCAGCTACCGATGAGGGGGCGTCATGGCAATCAACGCGACGGAAAAACCACTGGGCAAGGTGTTCACTCCGGACTATCAGTTGTCCATCCCATCCTTCCAGCGCGCCTATATCTGGAAACCGGAGAACATCCTGCAGCTCATCAGCGACCTTGAGGAGGCGTGCAAATCACCGGAGACGCCGTATTTCCTCGGTTCTCTGATTCTCGTGCGGGAAGGCGACACCAGCTTCTCGGTCATCGACGGCCAGCAGCGTCTGGTCTCGCTGTCAATCATCATCGCCGCGCTGCGCGACCTCGAACATGACGAGGAATGGATGCGTCTGCTGGACGCTCTGATCGTCGAGCCCGGAGACAAGCTGCGCGGCATCACCTCGCAGCCCCGGCTGACGCTTCGTGAACGCGACGCCGCATTTTTCCGCGAATACGTTCAGGAAGGCAATCTGGAGGCGCTGTTCGACATGAACGATGAGGACTGCTCCTCGAACGCGCAGCGCAACATCATCGCCAACACAAAGCAGGCATACGATGCATTGGCACAGCTTGACGAGGAGGAACGCCACCGGTTCGCATCCTATCTGGTCAATTCGGTGACCTTGGTCATCGTCACCACCGATGACTTGATGGAGCGCATCGTATTTTCGACGTCATGAACATGCGCGGCCTCCCCCTGACGCCATCGGATGTGTTCAAGGCCCGGGCGATGTCAGGACTGCCCGCCGCCGCGGTGGACGCGTACGCCTCCCGTTGGGATGACATCATGGATCCGCTGGGCGATGACGCCGCCCGCGTGGAGGAGTTCTTCCGGTATCTGCATCTCATCCTCACGCACAAGCCCGCGACGGGCAAACTGATCGAGGACTTCCTTTCCGACGTGCTGAACCAGTATCTCGCCGGTCATTCCATTGAGGCGTTCATCGACGGTGTTCTCGCCCCGTATGCCATGGCGTGGCGCATTCTTGAGCGCCCGTCGGATACCGTGCTGCCGGATGATGTTCGAGGCAGGCTGGAGGCGCTGAACGACTATCGGCATCATGAGTGGAAAGCCGTGGCGATGTGGGCGCTGACGCATTCGTTCAGGAACCTCGGCGACCCCGAGGTCTCGTTCTTCGCCCAACGTGGTTCGCATTCGGCACGGGACGGCGGCAGGACGGCCGACCCGTTGGGGGCGCATGACCGACAGCGCTTGGGCGAGATTCTGTGCGCTTTGGAACAGGTGGCCGGTGTCGATATGCTGAATCGTCGGAGTGCCATTGACCGTCGTGGGCACACCGCAGCTGCGATCCGCGATCTGGATAAGGGATTCCCTGTTCGCTTGGTACGCGGACTGTCCGTCAGCGCCGTCGACCGGGCAGGTGCCCTGATCAGGCTGCACGGCGAGTTGCAGGGAGACCCTGATCTGGTGCGTCTGCTGTTGGTTCGGGCCAACGAGCAGCGTGCCGGGGCTCGCATTCCGCGCCCGCGTGCGCTGGCGGTCGTACCGATCATGCCTCTGGATATCGCGTCGGCGGCATCGTTCTCTTCCTGGACGGCGGACCTGCATGACTATTGGATGTATCGTCTGGGCAATATGGTGCTGATGCAAGGCAAGGAGGGGCAGATCGACCGGCTCACGGAGTACGGGCGCCGTCGCGACCGCGTGCTGCTGCGTGCAGACTCCTGCCGTTTCCCGCTGACCAAGCAGATTGCCGACTTCAACGAATGCACGCCGGCGATGCTGGAATACCGGCAGAAGGAGACGATTCGCCTGCTTGCCGAATACTGGGACATCCGTTATGACGAGAGCCATGCCGATCTGACGAGCAAACCCCCGGAGCAGCTTTCCGGCGACGCAGGCTCCCGGCAGACGCGCAGTTCACAGCGTGTCACCATCAAGCAGGTCGTCGCCGCCGGTCTGCTGATTCCCGGCGAGACCTTGGTATGGGAGCGACCGCGCAAGGGCGAACGTTGGCTGGTGACCGTGACTCAGGAGGGACGCTTCCGTCTTGAGGACGGCTCGGAATATGCGTCGCCCACGGCCGCGGCACGCGCGGCAGGCGGTCGCAGCGCCGGATTGGATGTGTGGAAGCGTACGTCGAACGGCGAAAAACTCAGCGATATCTGGAAAGCCTACCGTCTGCGCACCCGCTAGACGCCTGGCTGCCAGTCCACGACCACGGCACTTCGACAAGTCCGCCATTCCCATATCCCTCACCCGGCCATGGTCCCACATCAGACGACATAAATGGGACTGTGGGCGGATGGAAGATGATGCGTATACCGAAAAAGTCCCATCGCAGGGCATGCGGATGGGACTCTGTCTGGATAAGGGGCGCATAAAACAGCGGCAACAACCAACGGCAACGGTCTGGCAGTCAGATGTGCCGCTCGGCGGTCACTCCGTGATGCCGTATTCGGAGGCGATGACCCGCCACAGGTCCTCCGCCGCCTTATCGACATCATCATTGACGATGGTGACGTCGAATTCGTTTTCGGCGGAGAGTTCGACATGAGCGGTTTCCAGACGCTTGGCGACTTCCTCGGGAGTTTCGGTGCCGCGTCCCTTGAGCCGGCGAACGAGCTCGTCGAAGCTGGGCGGGGCGATGAACACATAGACGACTTCGAGACCGAGCTCCTTGGCACGCTGCTTGACGCGTCGGGCACCTTGCAGGTCGATCTCAAGAATGGTGGGGACGCCTTCGGCGAGGTGTTCCTGAACGGGCTTGAGGGGCGTGCCGTAGCGGGCCAGGCCGTGGACCGTGGCGGTTTCGAGAAAATCGCCGGCCTCTTCCTTGTCGGTGAACTGCTGGTCGTCGAGGAACCAGTAGTTGACACCATTGATCTCGCCGGGCCGCGGCTTGCGGGTGGTGGCGGACACGGAGACCCAAACGCCGGGATGGTTCTTGCGCAGGATGTTCTCGACGGTTCCCTTACCCACACCGGCGGGGCCGGTGAGGACGACGAGGCGCTTGCGAGGTGTGCCATCATCGTCGGGAGTGGCCGCCGGCTCGGCCGGGGTCTGCTGCAGTGATGCGGTAATGGTTCCCATGCCGTCTTTCTCCTTGTCCTCGCCTTCTTTCATGGCTTCGTAGAGCGCCTGCCGGACGTCGATGGCGATGGCCTCGGTGGCTTGGGCAAGCGCGGAAATATCGGGCCCATGGGCGGCGATGAAACGGGATACGGTCACCAGAACGTTGCCCTTGGTGCCTTTGAAGACGGTTTTGAGGTCCTTGGCCTCGGCGCCTGCCAGCCGTAGCCCGGGGAAAGGATGGGACCGGTGAATTTCGCCGGGTCGACACCGCTGTCGGCGATCCACTGGCCTATGGTGCGCCGATGAT
>ENA-OUNI01000774-OUNI01000774.1-human-gut-metagenome-genome-assembly--contig:-NODE-774-length-14170-cov-11.010895_pt1 | contig 14170 bp, 18 predicted proteins | sample MGYA00242499_ERZ504580 | MGnify/ENA primary metagenome ERZ504580 (study PRJEB26092, sample SAMD00036315) | human gut metagenome | host: Homo sapiens | study: EMG produced TPA metagenomics assembly of... | reverse complement strand
CGCCGCCGCGGCCTCCTGTTCGGCCCTGGCCTTCGCCTCCGCGTCGGCCTTCTCCTTCGCCGCCTTCGATTCGTTGACCTCCTTCACGGGCCTTCGCGATGCGTCCGCGTCGCGTTTCTCGATGGCGTCCAGCAGACTTGCGCGGGTCTTGTCGTCCGCCACCCTGCCGTCCGTCTCCTTGTACAGCGTGTTCGCGTCGTCCACGGTCTTGTCGAGTTTGGACGTTTCGACCGCGTTCACCAGCCCGTTCAGGGACTTCGTGTGGGCCTTGTACCATGATGCGTTCGCGGTGACGCCCTTCGTGGCATCCTGCACGCCGGGCCTCGAATCCGCTTTGCAGGACACGGTCTTCGGCGTGGACGCTTCATGGCCTTGGACAGGACGTCAAGGGCCTTCGCGTCCTTCACGCTTTTCACGTCGGTCTTCGCCATGCTGGCGGCCTTGCCGTCCAATAGCGCGTCGTACGCGGTCGTCGCGACGCGGAGACGTTCGCTCTCGGCCGCGCAGTCCGCCCTGGCCTCGGCCATGAGGCGGTCCTCGTGCGCCCTCCAGGCGACGCCCCCCGCCGCAAGCAGCGCGAGTGCGGCGACGGTGATGACGACGATCCTTCCGCGATGCGGCTTTTTCTTTTCCGCGGGCCCGATCGGAAGTTCGATGGTCCCGTCTTCGATGGCCTTTTCTTTCTCTGTCATGTGTTCTCCTTGTCCATAGGTTCACAGCTTATTCCAGGCCCAGGTACGTTTCGAGGGCGGCATCGACCACTTCCTGGATGCGCATGTCATGCTCGGCGGCCCAGGCCTTGAGCCGGCGTCGGGTCGAGGCGCGAAGGCTCACGCTGGTCTTCACCCAGCCCTCCGCGTCGTTCGGTTTCACGGCCCTCCGGTTTTTCGGTATCTCGGTTTTAGGTAAAACGGTTTCCCGGTTTTCACCGGTTCCGGTATTTTGGCATGCGTCATACTTCCGGCTTCGTCGGGGATTCGGCTCGCGCCAGGCGTTGGCCTGTGATAGTGGCGGCGCGGATGACGGCGAGCCGCTCAGTCTGTGGCTTCAACCGTTATATCCCCTGCGGCGTTAATTTCTTCTTCGGTCGGTTCGGACATGTCGAGTGTTTCATTCTTGATGAACATGCGTATGGCGTTTCTTGATATGACAATGGTCGAGGCGATATCGACGCCTCCGCCGATCAGGCGCCGGCGATGGTACCAGCTTGCGAGGTTGATCACGCCCTTTTCTCCGAATTTGGTGAGGAAACGGAAGCCCATTTTTTGATTGATTTTCGTGAGCACGGCTCCGGGAATTTTCTTGATTGCCGCGGTGAGGGACTTCTCGCCGATCTGAATGCCGGTCTCTTTGACGATATCGGCGATCGTCGTTCCGGTGAGGCACATGTACACCAGTGTCTGCACCTGGTCCGAGTTCACATCGTATCCACCCATCTTCGCGATGGCCGCTATCATCCGCATCTGCACGTACATGACGCTGCCGATGTTCGCTGGAATGGTGGCGGGGAGGGTGACGATGCCGCCTAGCCCGCTGAGGAATCCCGACATGCCGCATTTGGCGACCTGCCATCGAGTCAGGCTTCGCGCGGCGGCTTCCGGCGTGTCGTGATGGGATAGGTAGTCGTCGGCGATTTCATCTACCGAACGGCTCACCATGGGGATGCCGTTCAAGGTTTTTCATAGACCGCGTCAAGAATCTTTCCCGCTTTGGCTTCACTGAGCGGTTCTTCCTGCTCCTGTGCCTCAACCATTATTGCTCCCTTTTCTGCTTCTGGGCCAAGTCTGCTCTCGGTGTGGAAACACTATGTCTTCTATAATCAGTGTTGTCGGCGACGATGGTGCCGCTTTAAGGGAAAAGGATGAGAGTTATGGATAACGGACATGCAGGTTACATGGGCGCGGTCAGATGGGTGAGCTTCAGCCATCACGGCGATCCCGAGTCGGGCGAGGTCCGGACCATGGACGACGGGAGCGTGTGGGCGCGTATCTCCGACCTGGATCCGCGGGGTGATGACGACCGGTGGGTGCTGCTGCTGGATCCGGCCGGCGTCGAAGCGCCCGGCGTGAGCGAAGTGCGGTTCCATGACGTGACCATATGGATTCCGAGGGTTGAAACTGATTCCGTTATTTCGGTATTTCGGTATTTACCGGTTTCGGTACCAAGCTGGTTGAAGGTATTGCCTCGTGCTGTGGTCGGTGTTTAAGCGTTGTGGTTATATGCACCGCAACGCTTAAATGGGATTGCCTGTGGCATGGCTCATTGGTTCCGGTATTCCGGTCTGTATCTTTTTTGGTTATTCAATATTTCGGTTTCCGCCGGTTCCGGTATCGCGGTATCCATCCTCACCCGTCTAAGTGTTGTCGTTATGGATGTTGCAACGCTTAGACGCGTGAGGTCTGTTCCGTTTGATGCCGGTCTTTACAGGTTTTGGTTTTTCAATATTTCGGTTTTTCGGTTTTGTGGGTATGCCTATCCGGCCTGGTTTCGTTCCCTTCCGCCGTCTTCGAGCTCTTCCAGTCTTCTCCGGAGTCCGGCGACGGTCTGCCGCAGCTGGTCGATTTCCTCCTCCTTCCGGGCTATCTGCGCCTTGATGCCGGCCGGATCCCCGGCGGGGAGGTATTCGAGCGCCAGTCTCTCGGCGACGTCGCGACGATGTTCATGATCCAGGGCCGAACGCCGCGCCATTAAAGGGGCCGCCGTGCAGTTCTCCGGCAAAACGACGATGTATATGCCGGTATCGGAAGGGGTGGCTATGGCCCTTGACGCGGACTGGAACGAATGGCATGGCGCCTGACACGACATGCGTGAGGAGCGGAATCAGGCGCGGCTCTGTCTAAGGGCTGTCGGTTTTGCTAGAATTTAAGGAGAAAGGGAGGCACGATGTTCGGAACGATATCTGAATCCGAGATGCGCCGCCGCACGGAGAACGTCGGGCTGTCGGTGCAGTCCGTGCGGTTGGAAGGCGGCGACGTGACGAGGGCCTTCATGCGCGATGCCGGAGAATATGCGCGGGGAACAATCGATGGCACCGAACTTCTTGCCCGCACCCGTCGCCGTTACGGACTGGAGTGATGATGGAGCGTGTCTTCGATCCCTACCTGATTCCGGGAACGAACGTGCTGCGGAACCTTGTGGGCGCCACGGACGAGGATGCGTTGGCGGCTGCGGAGAACGATCTCTGCTCCGCCCGTGCCGCCATTCTGAGAGAGGATCTCCCTCCTGCGGAAGGGACGCTGGAACAGCTTCGCCGCATACACCGGTTCCTCTTCCGGGACGTGTACGACTGGGCGGGGGAGGTGCGAACCATCGACATGGGCAAGGGCGAGGGACTTCCCTTCCAGCCATTGGAGCTGTTCAGCATAGGGGTTCGCTACTCCGAGGAGGTGCTTCGCGCCGACGATCTTTTCAAAGGTCTCGGCCATGAAGAATTCGTGAAGCGTCTGAGCGTCAGCTACAACAACTTCAACATCCTTCACCCGTTCCGTGAGGGCAACGGACGGACGCAACGCATTTTCTGGGAGATCATCGCGCGCGAGGCCGGCTGGCATTTCGACTGGGGGCTCATCGACAAAAGGACGAACGATCAAGCCTCGATCGCGGGGATGCAGCGAAACGACCTGCGTCCTCTCGAGGATATGTTCAGAAGAATCGTCAAGCCGTTGTCAGAACCGTTAACCATGTCGAATGATCTGGCCCATCTTGGTGAATATGCGCAACCGGCGAACACGGCATACGGCATGTCTTTCGAGCAGCGCCGTCACGTGTACGAGCATTACTCCTACCAGCGCACCGTCGTCTCCCCAGGGCAAGGAAAGCCGGAACGCGGGCACAGGGCAAGATGACTTCGGATGCGTCGGGCCGGGATCCATTGCCTTGGTATCTGGTTTTCGGTATTTTGTTCTTTCAGTATTCCGGTATTTCGTTTTTTCGGTATCTCGGTAAACCGGTGTCCCGGTATTTACCGGTTCCGGTTTCTTGGTATGTGTCGTCAGTTCTTTTCCTGTAGGATCTTCCTGAGTCTGTCCACCTCGCTGCGGAGCTTGTCGATCTGGCGTTCCTTCTGATCGATGACCGTGCGGATCACGGTCGGATAGTTCGAGGGCATGTACCGGTAAGCGAGGAGTTCCACGGTGTCGCGGTGGTGTTCCCTGACTATGCGCTGGTAGCTGTCCACCGCGACGGTGAGGCTGGTGTGTCCGAGGTCGTCCATCGTCTCGCGCATGGTCCCGCCCTCGAGGACGAGCATGGTGGCGTGCGTGGCGCGCAACGAGTGGAAGGTGATGTCGGGTCGTCCGATCTTTTCACGGGCCATGCGGAATGTTCGTTCGATGGTCGTGGGCGGGAGCAGCCAGTCGTCCAGCATGGTCGAGTGGAACAGCATGGTGTCGGGTTTGCGGTCCTTGCAGAACCGGCTGATATGGTCCTCGATGAGTGGGGCGAGCGGTTTCGGGATGGGTACGACCCTTTTGCTGCTTTTGGTCTTGGGCTCGCACAACCGGTATTTGCCCCTGTCGTCGGGGCCGCGGTTGACGGAGTGTCGGACGTGGAGTTGCAGGTTCTCCAGGTCGATGTCCCTGAGTTGCAGTGCGCATACCTCGCCGATGCGCAGTCCGCCTACCAGGAGGGAGAGCCAGAGCGCGAGCCGTTGGTAGTCGGGGAAGAGCGTGGACAGCCTGTTGATCTCGTCGGCGGTGACCGGCGGCTGGTCACGTCGTTTGGATTGCGGTTTGATGACGCGGTACCGGCACGGGCTCGCGGGGATGAGCGGCGGGGTGCCGTCCGCCTGCTCGGTCGCGGCGGCGAGCATGACCCGTTTGAGCGTTCGCGCCGCCTGCTCGAACGTCCATGCCGTCAGCTCGTCCCTGGCGTTCACGTACCATTCGTCGACCATCTGGCGGGTGATGCGGTCGAGCGGTGTGTCGCCGAACGCCTCGTTGAGCCGGCGTAGCACGATCTCGTTGCACCGGTTGGACCGGCCGGATAGCTTGCTGCCGTCCGGTTTGCGGTATCCGTCGAAATAGTCTTTGGAGTATTCCCTGAATGTGGGCATTGTGCCCGCGCCTCGCTGCGATGGGTGAACCCATTGGCGGATGCCTTTGTTGTGGAGCGTGACGAGGTAGCGCTCCTCGTCGAGCCACTTATAGGCCTCCGTCTCGTATTCCAGACCGAAGTTCCGGCCGACCTTCTTGGGCGGATCGAGCGGGTTGACGTATCGCGCCTGGAAACTGGTCGGGTTGCCGTCCGTGTCCCTGCGGACGATCACCGATCCCCATTTCCTGCGTTTTCTCGATGGTGGCCTGTTCTCCGTGTCCTTCATTGACTTTCCCCTTTTAGGAAATTGTTTGGGTTGACTGCGACTCGGCGGTTGATGCCTAGCTTCGCGGCCTCTTCATATAGCTCTTTGCTATCAATCATGCCAAGTGCAACGTAGCTGATGTCATTATCGCCAGCCCCATAGTATTCGGGCGAATGAATATGATAAGTTGTATGAACAAATTACGTGATATAGGTAAATACAGGCTTATTACCAACGGGGATTTTGATCTCTGTGAGGCTGATGTGTTTCTATTAGACTCATTGGTTTTGATTGATATTAGGAATTTTTATTTTGATGGGCTGAATCCGAATTCGGCGTCGGGGCTCCATCAGCTTCTTGTAACTATGTCGCCCAATAAGCAAGTGCGTCCAGACGTTGTATTTGGTTTTGCTTTAGCAGAGACTTGTTTTCGGCAAGAGGGGTTCGACCGTTTACGTTGTCGGCGTATCTACCGTGCGGTACAAACAGTTGTGAATTGGAATCAGGAGAAGATTGATAAGGCTTTCGATAGCAGACATCCCCCTGTTAAGCGGGATAAACAGTGGGAGAAAGGAAAAGTCTCAATTCCTTCGCCATCAATGTTGGGGATGGACGATGGAGATCCTCGTTCGTTCATTATGCCTGCATATGGCGCTTTACTTCATTTGCTTAAACTGGTGCAAGGAGCCAATAGACATAATGGTGTCGAAAAGTTTCAGGAGCATTGCGAATGGGTCCGTGAGGAGCTTGGATGTGTTTCTGCATACGCAAGAGTGATAGCGGCTGCTCTTCTCCTAGGAGATGAAGCAAGCAAGGGGAAAGCACGCTCACTTCTTAAAGTCGATCATACGAGGAAAAGTCTAGGACAAAAAGCATGGAATGCCGCATGGGATGCATGGTTTATTCAGGCTCTTGATGGATATCGACTTGGTATGTTAGTCCCTCCAGCTAGACTCGAGCATCAGAGCAATTATGTTGGAGCGAACGCAGTTTTAGTGACGGCAAAAGACCAAGTATGGCTGGATTCCATTACAGATTTCTCTGTTGCTTTCAGTCCCTCCGCCCAGAAGGAAATCAGTTACCCCCTAATTTGTTCAACAGTTACAATGCGTAATCAGGAAGCGGAAAAATGTCTCGAGGAGGAACTTCGGCGTGATAAGCTTAGTTTTCCTGAGCATATTCGTAATGGTGATTTGATAGGCAAAATGAGCAGGGCGATTAACAATCTAGAGAATGAGCTGAACTTGCCTGTTCGCTCTTTTGATGTCGATTAGTCTGTGTGTCCTTGACCTTCGTATAGGTGACTGTTTTGGTTTTGACGGTATGTCCAGTTATGGCTGACCGTCGGGGTGGGAATCAGTCGAGATTATGCTTGGGTGCCTGTAGGTGCCTCGTGGAAGACGAGGGTAATCGGCAGGTTTCCCAAAAATTGAAAGCCTTGGAACAAAGCCAAAAACAGCTGACCACGATTATCATCGGAGGTGCGCATGATGATGGTAGTCATGGTCAAGTGTCTCATGGGCTTGAGACCGGGCGGTGATGCCAATCAAGCGGACTGTATGCGAGCGGCTTGTGATGTGTGTCTATATTGCATATAATTTACATAATTATTATGTAACCTATTGAGGGGATGGGAGGCTGCTATGGCTGTGAAGGAACGGACGACCATTGCATTGGATCCGGAGGTCAAGCGCGAGGCGACGGACGTGCTTGAGCGGATGGGTTTGAGCTTGAGCTCGTTCACGGAGATCTGCCTGCGGCAGGCGGTCCGTGACAGGGGCATGCCGTTCACGCCGAGTCTGAGGCCGGTCCGATCCGACGGGTATCCGGTTCCTCCGGCTCACGACGCGTATCGTTTCGAGCGTTCGAAGAGCACGGGCAATATCGTGCTGCCTCAGGAGTGGGACGATCCGGCGGATGACATCTACGATCATGCGTGAGCCGGAAGTGTACGACGTGTGGCTGATGCGCGTCGAGTTCCCCGATCATCCGGCGTGGGCAAGGTCAGACCCGTCATCGTCACCAGGGTCGAGGAGGATCGGGTCTCGGGCATCGTCGTCAAGGTGACCAGCGTGACGACATGGAACGGTCCGGGTGACGTTCCGTTGCTTGACTGGCGTCAGGAGGGTCTGTACAAGCCATCCGTGGCGAGATGCTCGCAGCGTTTCTGGTTCGGCAATGGTGACTTGCTGAAGTATTTCGGCAGGCTGTCGTTGCGTGACGCGAACGACCTTGATGCCGGTCTTGATGCTACGGGCGACGTCCCGCCCCACCGCCAGTCGCATTCATGATGATGGCGGGGCCAACGGTTTTTCTCCCTGGATATTATCTGCATGTCGATGTTTGTGTTCGATGAACGAAATGGATTGTTGGTTGTCGGCGTATTCTGCGCAACGCGTTTTCCGACGGTGTCGTCACGGGCGTGATGCCGCGCAATGCGAGGATGGTGGGTGATTTTGGGGACTGGCGAAGATGCCAGGCTCCGGCGGGGACGGTGGAGTGCTCCCGGATTATTTTCGGGTGCCTGTAGGCGCCTCGTGGAGAACGAGGCTGATCGGTAGGTTTCCCGAAATCGGAAAACCTTGGAATAGAGCTGAAAACGACCACGTGCGATTATCATGCGAGGTGCGCATGATGATGGCAGTCATGGTCCCAAGTGTCTCATGGGCTTGAGACCGGGCATTGCTGTTTGATTGCGGGGAATGGCGTAGCGGGCCCGTGGACTGGCCACGGCCGGTAGCCGGGCCGCCGGGCTATAACGTGGAACGTCATACGAATTGGTTCACTATGATCAGCGCACCGGCAGCGACAGCCATGAGTGGCTCCTGCTCTGTATTCTGATGCTCCTATACATTGTCAAGCGTTTGGACCCGTTGTTTGAGTTCGGGCAGGTTCCGTGCTCCGCGTTCGACTTCGTTGATGCGGCTTGACGGCACGTACAGCGCCTCGCCGACCTGCTGTTGAAGAAGGAGCTCGTGTAACCGGAACCGCTACACCACGATCGAGCGACTGAGGCGCGACCTCAACGACTACGTGTGGTAATTCGACGACCAGCGGCTCCGTTCCATCCTCGGATACCGGAGTGCGAAGGAATTCATCGAACGAGGATCGTCCTCTAAGGACCTATCCAACACGCTGTTGCCAATCCGATTGGCATCATGGAGTTATAATTTTTCTGTGATTTAGGTATGTAATGTAGCCCTAATCATAAGTTGTGAACGTCTTACTCGCGTATGTTCGTAGACACTGAAAGTCAACGGACATACTTATCCCAGTTCCTACGTGAACCAACTCCCGGGGAGATCAACATGACTCGATTCCGCAATACATACACAACCCTCACAACCTTCGTGTCGGCCGCTGTTCTCCTTATCTCGACCACTGTGCCGGCATCCGCATCGCCCATGGCAAGTGATCCATTGTCTTCGTCCACCACAACAGCCGTGCGTGCACAGGTAACAGCCCTTGGTGCAAATCGTACCTACACTTACGTTCCGACCAATAACACAAGCGTCGGCGACCCCATCGTCACAGCCTACTGGACTCCAGAACGCATGAAGAGTGCCATTCCCGCTGATACACCAACAAGCACGACCGAGGTAAACCGACAGATTGACGAGCTCGAACAACCGGCTCTGGCAGACGAACCAGTTACTGACGGATCGTCCCCCGTGACGGCAATCTTGAACGCAATCACGCCACAGGCTGTGACGCCAGTCACGAATTTCTCAAAGACCAACGGAAAAGTTTTCTTCCGCAATCAGACCGACGGCAAGGATTACGTATGCTCTGGAGCCTCCGTCAATAGCCGTTCCAAACGTCTGGTCGTTACTGCTGGCCACTGTGTCCATGGCGGCCCAGGAAAAGATTGGCATACCAATTGGATATTCGCACCGGGTTACAGCAACGGTGCCACGTATGGCACTTACCAAGCTGCCACGCTCCGAACGCTCAATGACTGGATCAACTATGGTGAATCCGGGCGAGGATTCAATTCAGACGTTGCCTTTGTTACCACCTATAGTGGCAGCACTTCCGGGGATACTGTTGTAAACGCGGTTGGTGGTCACGGGTTTAGGTGGGGCGGAGGTACTGGTTTCGACGTCAGTATTTTCGGCTATCCAACGAACCTCAGCGGAGGCCAAAGCATGTGGGCCTGCTGGGGCTCTAGTCAAACTGGTTGGAATGGCCTTTACAAGTTCAACCATATTACTGGTTGCGATTTCGGCGGTGGTTCGTCCGGTGGACCTTGGCTCGACGAATACAGCAATACCACTGGTCTCGGATATGTACGCAGCGTAACCTCGAACGGCCCCGCAGACAATTCCTATCTTCGAGGCCCATACTTCAACAGCCGCGTCAACGACTTGTTCGTTGCAGCAAACAAGGACTGGTGAAACAACATCATGGCCAGTTGGATTCGCTTCCGCAGCCGTTTTGTTGCTGCGCTTCTGGTATTTGCTTTGACCAGTATCACGGTAATGGGATGCGCAACTAACGGGAGCGAATCCAGCCCCAGCTCACCAGGTACAGATGCAGGATACGATTCCGCAGCAGAGGCACCGGAGCAATCCTCCAACGACGTACAGCAACGAACCGACCTCAGCAACGAACATATATCCTCATGGAACCGATACGAAGTGGTCTCGGACACCTCCGTGCGCATTTTCTTCTCCATGGGAAATCCCAAATGTCATGGTGTACGGGCCACCGTCGACGAAGACTCCTCCGCAGTGCTAATCACCCTCTATGAGGGAACACTCCCCAACGCACCAACCGAATGCGCCGAGATCGCAGTCAATGCATCCCTTCTGCTTACCACACGCAATCCCATCGGAACCCGTTCCGTAATTACCGGATAAATGGTCCAGACCTTTGGAACTAAACACGTAATTCCACCGGCGTCGCCATACACATGCTTGGGACCGGTAAACTAGTGCAGCCCAAACAACCACGTAGATCGTTCGGGCATTAATCGAAATCAAACAACGGTATGTCGCCGCCGAACCGTCCGTGATCCTCGCGATTTCTTTCATCGAACCGGCGTGCCGGACACCATCCACGAACGGCCACGTCGAGCAGATGGTTCTGCGCGACGGAGACATTGAAGGCCTCGTGCCCGGCGTGCCTGTTGTCCGACACGGAGATGTACTGCTGGGCGAACGCTTTTGGGCATCGCCCATGCTGAACATCATGAAACCACAAGGCGGATCGTTCTTTTTCCGTGCCGGTCGGCGAAGACGTTGAGCGCCGGCAGGACGGTGGAATGTCACCGGATTGTTCTCGCGTGCCTGTAGATGCCTCGGCGAAAACGAGGCTGATCGGCAGGCCTCCCAAAAAACGAAAACCTTGGAATAAAGCCGAAAACGACCACGTGCGATTATCATGCGAGGCACGCATGATGATCGTACTCATAGCGGTCAAGTCCTGCAGAACGCCCCGACGCGGCCGGCCGCATCGCCGCGCCCGTAAGCGGGGCACGTCACCGTCAGCGCGCGTACACCGTGGGAGAGCCGCTCAGACGCGACATCGCCGACTGGGGGATGTCATGGACACGCCCCAGAACGCGTCCAACGTCGACGAGACGGCATGCGGCGCCCGGCGATCGCTGCAATCCGTCCAGGAGGGTCGTTCCATCGGGGACGTCATGGCCGTCCGACCATCCGCGCCGGCCTCCATGTCATACTCCCGGCGACCGTATCGCCAGAGAGTCGCATTGCTGTTGCGAACCACCCGCGCCAAAGCCGGGCGACGTCTACGCTGAAGGAAGAACATGCCTGCCTCGATCCCGTATGGGCGCCGTACCTCTGATGTCCGGCGCCGGTCGATATTCATCGTGCCACCATCGGCGATCCCGCCAATCGATGACACTATCGATTACACACCGGATCGTGCCGTCATGCCCTCGTCCGAAAGGGTGATTTTCCGCACGCCCGTCATCCCCGGGGCCGTCCGGCATTGCAAAGGTCACGCGGAACCGGCAGCGGACGGGCGGAAGACTTAGACGATCGCTGGAACGAACCCGGCTACTGCATCTTGCGCAGGCGTGGCACGGCGGAATCCTTCGCGCCGGTGACGCGGTACACGTCGAACACGCCGTCGATCTTGCGCACGGCAGCGAGCAGACGGTTCAGATGCTGCGGGTCGGCCATCTCGAAGCTGAACTGGCTGATGCTACGCGATCGGAGCCGGTCGCCTGGGAGCCGGACAGGATGTTCACGCCGTGGTCGGCCAGCACGCGGGTCACATCGGACAGCAGATGCTGGCGGTCCAGCGCCTCGACCTGAATCCTGACCATGAACAGGCCCTTGGTGCTGGTCCATGCCACATCCACGACGCGCTCGGGCTGACGGCGCTGCAGGTCGATCATGTTCTGACAGTCGGCGCGGTGCACCGACACGCCTGATTGCGCGTGATGAAGCCGACGATCCTGTCGCCGGGAACCGGCATGCAGCAGCGCGCCAGCTTGACCCACACATCGTCTACGCCCTTGACGGACACGCCGAGGGAGCCGGTCTTCTTCTTGGCGTTCTCGACCGCGCGCAGCGGCAGCGCCTCCTGCTCAACCTCCTCATCGACCTCGTCGCTGCCCGCGTCCTTGACCAGATGCGCGATGACGTTCTGCGTGGAGATCTGCCCGTCGCCGATCGCCGCGAACACGGCGTCGGGGTTGGGGAAATTCAGCTCGTCGGCGACGCCGACCAGCGCCTGAGTGGTCAGCAGCGTGCCGATCGGCAGGTTACGCTTGCGCATCGCGCGGGTCAGCTCGTCGCGGCCCTCCTCGATGGCCTCGGTGCGGCGCTCCTTGGAGAACCACTGGCGGATCTTGTTGCGGGCCTTGGGGCTCTTGACGAAGCTCAGCCAGTCGCGGGAGGGGCCGGCGTTGTCGGATTTCGAGGTCAGCACCTCGACGGTGTCGCCGTTCTCAAGCTTGGTGTCGAGCGGCACCAGACGGCCGTTGACGCGCGCGCCCATCGTCCTGTGCCCGACTTCGGTGTGCACGGCGTAGGCGAAGTCCACCGGCGTGGCATTGGCCGGCAGCGAGACGATCTTGCTTCGGGGTGAACACGTAGACCTCGGCCGCGCCCAGATCCTCCTTGAGCGAGCCAAGGAACTCGTTCGAGTCCGGGGTCTCGCTGGTCCAATCGGCGAGCTGCTGGATCCATTTGAGGTTGTCGGCCTCGCTCAGCTCCTGGTTGTCGTCGGAACCGCGTTTGAGATCGGATTTGTCGGGCGTGCTCAGGGCGCGGCCCGCCTGCCGTTCTCCTTGTACTTCCAGTGCGCGGCGATGCCGAATTCCGCGCGCGGTGCATGTCCCAGGTGCGGATCTGGATCTCGACCGGCTTGCCGCCCGGCCCCACGACCGTCGTGTGCAACGACTGGTACATGTTGAGCTTGGGCATGGCGATGTAGTCCTTGAAGCGCCCGGGCACGGGGCTCCAACGCGCGTGCACGGCGCCGAGCGCCGCATAGCAGTCGCGGATCGTGTCGACGATGATGCGCACGCCGACCAGATCGTAGATGTTGGCGAAATCATGGCCCCGCACGATCATCTTCTGATAGATCGAGAAGTAGTCCTTCGGGCGGCCGGTCACGTACGCCTTGATGTGCTGCGCGTCAAGATCCTCGTTGATCTCGGCGAGGATCTGCGCGAGATACACGTCGCGCTGGCCGGCACGCCGCGCGACCAGCACCACGATCTCGTTGTAGATCTTCGGGTACAGCACCTTGAAGCTCAGTTCCTCAAGCTCGGTCTTGATGGCGTTCATACCGAGCCTGTTGGCGAGCGGCGCGTACACGTCAAGGGTTTCGCGCGCCTTCTTCTGGGCGCTGGACGACTTGACGTACCGCCATGTGCGGGCATTGTGGACACGGTCGGACAACTTGACGACGAGCACGCGCACGTCGCGGCTCATCGCGACGACCATCTTGCGGATGGTCTCGGCCTGAGCGGAATCGCCGTATTCCATCTTGGAGAGCTTGGTGACACCGTCCACCAGACCGGTCACCGTGTCGCCGAATTCCGCGCGGCACTCGTCCAGCGTGTAGTCGGTGTCCTCGACGGTGTCGTGCAGCAGACCGGCGGCGACCACCAGCGGCCCCATGCCCAGGTCGGCGAGAATCTGCGCCACCGCAAGCGGTGGATGATGTACGGCTCGCCGGATTTGCGGCGCTGTGAGGAATGCTGGATGACCGCCCGACGATAGGCACGCTCCAGAATGCTCAGATCCTCGTCGGGGTGATGGTTCCTGCACGCTTGCATGATCGGCAGCAGCGGGTTCAGCGGGTCGTCGCTGATCTCGCAGCCGAGCATGCGGGCGGCATTATGCTCGGCTTCATCGTTGGCCATGTCTGCCTCCCTCTCAGGTATTTGGTATCACATCCTACCCGCCGCGAATGAAAAAGCATACGCGGCATCTTCCGCCGTGAACGGTCTCCCGCATGCCTTGGCTTGCGGGCCGTGACGGCCGTGTTCGCACCGTCGGTCAGGATCGTCCGTCAGGATGACACGCCGGTGGAGCCGAAACCGCGTTCCGCACGGTCGGAACCCGGCAGGGTGCTCGCCGGGACGAACCTCGCCTCGACGTAACGCTGGATGACCAGCTGCGCGATGCGGTCTCCGCGATGGAACTCCATCGTATGCTCCGGATCGAGGTTGATCAGAGGGACCTTCACTTCGCCGCGGTACCCGCGTCGATGGTGCCGGGCGCGTTCAGCACGGTCACGCCGTACTTGACGGCGAGTCCGGACCTCGGATGCACCAGCGCCACGTATCCGGCGGGCAGGGGCGATCGCCATGCCGGTCGGCACCAGGCGCGCTGGAACGGCTTGAGCGTCACGTCCTCGGCGGCGACCAGATCGGCGCCCGCG
>ENA-OUNI01000773-OUNI01000773.1-human-gut-metagenome-genome-assembly--contig:-NODE-773-length-14177-cov-2.537865_pt1 | contig 14177 bp, 15 predicted proteins | sample MGYA00242499_ERZ504580 | MGnify/ENA primary metagenome ERZ504580 (study PRJEB26092, sample SAMD00036315) | human gut metagenome | host: Homo sapiens | study: EMG produced TPA metagenomics assembly of... | reverse complement strand
CCCAAGAAATTTTAGCAACAGACTACCACGCAAACATCTACCTGACAGGGATCGAACTCAAATCAGGAATATACCATCCCAACTTATCGAATGAAAGTTCACTTGAATGCACACAGACCCTTTCTTTTACTGAAAAAGAAAATTCATTCATTTTATCTTTCTCTGCACTTGACTTTGCAGAAACAGACAAAATAAAATATGCCTATAAAATTAACCAAAGAAACTTTGACTGGGTGTACGCAGACAACAATAAGGTCAATCTGTCTATGCTGCCTGCCGGAGACTATACATTATCTGTAAAAGCATGCAACTCACAAGGCATTTGGAGTCCAAACATCAAAGAATTGAAAATCAATATCCTTCCTCCCTATGGCGCACTTGGTGGGCATACACAATTTATACATGTATCGCCATGTGCCTATCTTACTGGTTATTCGAAGCCTGCGCATGCGCACAAACAAAAATTGATTCTACAAACTGTTGAAATAGAAAATGAAAAACAACAAAAATCAATGACATGAAACTACAGTTCTTCGCCAATATAAGTCATGAACTACGCACCCCTTTATCACTGATTATTAATCCGCTTGAAGAATTTCTCGAAAACCATCCCGAACACCGAAAAGGCATACTTGACATGGTAAAGCAGAACGCCAACTACTTGCTGGAACTCATCAACCAGTTGTTGGACTTCAGAAAACTGGATGCCAAAGCCGAGAGCCTGAAATGCAAACATGACAATATCCTCATCATTCTAAGCGAAATATTCTACTCTTTTGACCCGATAGCACAAAAAAGGAGCATAAACTATACTCTCACTTGCCCGCAACACTCTGTTTTATGGATTTTGATTATGACAAAATGCGCAAAATCTGTACAAATATACTAACCAACGCTTTTAAGTTCACTCCTAACAAAGGAAGTATCTCAATGAATATTGAGGTGAAAGAATCAAATCTGGAACTGACATTCGCAGATACCGGCTGCGGCATCGAAGACGAAAACAAGGAGAAAATATTCCAGCGATTTTATCAGTCAAGCAAAAATCCGGCAAATAGCGGAGGCAGCGGCATTGGGTTACATATTGCCTCCGAATATATAAAAATGCATCATGGCAAAATCAGTGTCAAAGACAATCATCCTTGCGGATCTATCTTTTTAATTACATTCCCGTTACACCAAAACAGTGAAGTAATCGAAGAAGATGATACAATCAAAATGCAATCGGCAGAAGAAGAATCTCGCCAATCCACTATTCTGCTTGTAGATGACAACTACGACTTTCTCAAGTTTCTCTCTGAAAGTCTTTCCAAACAATATCATATACTGAAAGCCAGCAATGGAAAACAAGCCTTATCCATCTTAAAAAAAGAAGATGCAGATTTAATAATCAGCGATGTCATGATGCCGGAAATGGATGGGCTGGAACTGTGTTCAAACATTAAAAAAGACATACGTTATTCTCATATTCCCATAATACTTTTAACAGCCAAAGCAAGCGAAGAGCACCAATTGGAAGGACTCGAAACCGGTGCCGACGATTATATTACCAAACCATTCAACATGGAAGTGCTAAAACTCCGCATCTGCAAAATGATTGAAATGAATATAAAACGGCAAGAAATCTTCAATCAGGAGATAAAGATCGAACCCAGCCGCATCACCATTACCCCCCTTGACCAGCAATTGATAGAAAAAGCCATCGCCATTGTAGAAGACAATATAAATGAAACGGAATTTTCCGTCGAGGAACTTGCCAGCAGCCTGAACATATCACGCAGCTACTTCTACAAGAAGATGATTAAGATAACGGGAAAGAAACCCATCGAATTCATCAAGACCATCCGCATGAAACGGGCACAACAACTCCTGACAGAAAGCCAGATGCAAATCTCAGAGATTGCCTACATATTGGGCTATAACTCACCCAAAGTGTTCTCCAAACATTTTAAAGATGAGTTCAACATCAGCCCTTCCGAATTCATAAGGCAACATAGCAGAAAAATACAAACCAACGAAGAAGAAGAAGATGGACAGTATCCGGAACAAGATGCTGAAGAGACACCGGAAGAATAGGTTTTACTCCGGTTTATGCTTGCAGAAACAGTTATTGCCAACAAATAATAAACGGGAAACATTATCCTCCCTTATCAGACACAAAAGAGAGAGCCGTTTCACGAAAAGAATCAGCATCTTTGCCAAATAATAACCTTTTCAAAATCAACAAGCATGAAACAAATCTCCAATTACAAGGCATGGGCTTTTTGTATCGCCATGCTACTTACCACAACGTGGCTGTCAGCACAAACAGACACATCCATCCCCAAGCTTATACAGAAAAACGGACGTTACACACTCTTGGTGGACAACAAACCTTTCTTTGTTCTGGGAGGACAATGCGGAAACTCATCCAACTGGGCCTCCATGCTGCCCAATGTATGGAATGTGATGAAAGAAATGCATGCCAACACATTAGAAATACCGGTATATTGGGAACAACTGGAACCTCAAGAAGGCAAGTTCGACTTCTCACAAGTGCAGTCAGTATTAAATCAGGCACGGCAAAACAATGTGAGACTTATCTTCCTCTGGTTTGCCACCTGGAAGAACGGAAGCAATCACTACATGCCCGAATGGATGAAAACAGATTCTAAGAAGTATCCCAATGTTGTCGGCAAAAATGGTCAAGAAGTAGACTCTCCCAGTCCGCATTGTGAAGAAGCGATGAAAGCGGATGCCAAAGCTTTCGCCAGATTCATGGGTTATCTGAAGGAAGCAGATACACAACATACAGTCATCATGGTACAAGTGGAAAATGAACCGGGGACATGGGGCAGTGTAAGAGACTATTCGAAGAAAGCCCAAAAACTATTCGAAGGCTCCATTCCCCAAGATATTCTGACACCCACTGTTTGTAAAGAACTGAATGTGCCGAAAAATGCAAAAGGGAGTTGGAAGGAAGTCTTTGGCGAACGGGCAGACGAATATTTCCATGCATGGCACGTAGCCCGTTATATCAATTATGTGGCCAAAGCAGGAAAAGAAATTTATCCGCTTCCCCTATACATCAATGTTGCCTTAAGAGATCCTCTGACGAATCCCACAGCAGACCACTATGAAAGCGGCGGTGCAACGGACAATGTCATATCCATCTGGAAAGCCGCAGCCCCTGACATCGACTTCGTCGCTCCGGACATCTACCTCCGTGATGACAAGGCGGTCCTGAAAGTGCTCGAACTATATGCCCGCCCCGATAACGCATTAATGGTTCCCGAAACTATCGGAAGCCCGAGATTCCTTTATCATACCATCGCAAAAGGAATCGGCTTTTCCCCATTCGGCGTAGACCAACGGAGGAACTTTTCTCCAGACATGCAAAGGCAATCCCCCTTATCCGCTGAATATGAAATACTAAAACCGATGGCACACTTGCTGGCTGAATGGAGTGCAGAAGACAGGATACACCCTGTCATAGAGCCTTCCGACCATTCAGAACAGTACGTCAGCTTAGGCAGTTGGAAAGCCATCATCAAATTCGGCAACACCCGTGGAGGGCAAACCGCTGCCGCCGAAAAGCGTCCGGCCAACGGAAAGGCCATGATTATCCAACTTGGCGAAAACGAATTCATCGGTATCGGTACTAATTGCCGGTTCACTTTCGAACCAATAGGGAAAAAACAAGGAAAAGCCTGGCAGTACCTGAAAGTACAAGAAGGATTCTATGACGAGAACGGTGATTTCAAAATGCTCCGTATCCTCAACGGTGACCAGACAGACTGGGGAGGACCGCAAGTAGGTGATGCCCCCAGTATCCTCCATTTTACATTGACAACAAGATAACAATAAAAACATCATACCATGAAACACTCAACATTATCATTGCTAATTTGCATAGGAGGATGTTTCTCTGCATGTAGTCCTACCAATGAAAAAGTCAATCCCCTGACACAACACGAGGACGAAATCACAAACATCATAGCAGAAATGACACTGGAAGAAAAAATAAACATGCTCCACGGAAAAACATGTTTTCATCGGCAGGTGTCGAACGTCTGAATATACCTGACATAGAATATGCCGACGGTCCCTTCGGCATTCGCGAAGAAATGGAACCGCATTCATGGAACTCCTTGCATTTAAGCACCGATTCCGCCACTTTCTTCCCGACAGGCTCTGCCCTTGCAGCTACATGGAGTACGGAAATGGCATACAAATACGGAGAGGGAATGGCTGCCGAAGCTAAACTCCGGGGTAAAGACATGATCTTAGGGCCGGCCATCAACATACAACGCATCCCAACCGGAGGACGTACTTACGAATATTTAAGTGAAGACCCCCTACTGAGTGGTGAACTGGCTGTCAACTATACATTAGGTGCACAAGACCATCAGGAAGCTGTCTGTCTGAAACATTATGCACTGAACAACCAAGAAAACATGCGCGGATTCGTAGACGTAAAAGTTTCCGAACGTGCCATGAGAGAAATTTACCTCGCCCCTTTTGAGGCGGCTGTGAAGAAAGCCAATGCCTACGGTGTAATGGCTGCTTACAATAAAGTGTCAGGTGAATGGTGCTCGGAGAATGACCGCCTCCTGAATAAAATCCTACGCGGTGAATGGGGATTTAAGGGTATCGTCATTTCCGACTGGGGAGGCACCCACTCCACCACAAAAGCTGCACTGGGAGGTCTTGATGTAGAGATGCCCAACGACAGATATTTTGGTAAGGCATTGCTCGATTCGGTACAAGCCGGTGTCGTCTCGGAAAAAGTCATTGACGAGAAAGTAAGGAACCTGCTTCGTGTGCGGCTGGCTATCCCGGCTGTTCCCAAAGAAGAAGCCAATACCCAAATGACTTCCCTGCCTGCCCAGCAGCAGATTGCCTATGAAGTAGCTTCCAGAAGCATCGTATTGCTCAAAAACTCCGGACTGCTGCCCATAAACACCGAAAAAGTGAAGGACATAGCCGTCATCGGAGACAATGCAGTCCGGCATATGGCTACGGGCGGTGTAGGTGCCGGTGTCAAGGCTTTATATGAAATTACACCCTTGGAAGGACTACAGAAGGCTTATGAGGGAACCAATGTCAAAATCAAGTATGCACAAGGTTACCTGCCGCAGGAACGTTCCTCACGGCACAAGCGCAACAGCAGCGAAACAGCCTCATCAGAGAAAGAAATCAGAGAAAAAGCGAACGGCTGGTTCAAGAAGCGATTGCCTTAGCCAAAGAGGCGGACTTGGTCATCTTTGTCGGAGGCAACAACCGCGAAGTGGAAACAGAAGGTTCTGACCGCAAAAACATCACTTTACCATCGCATCAGGACGAATTAATACAGAACATAGCCAAAGCCAATCCAAACATTGTTTCGGTAATGGTAATTGGTGGTCCTGTTGATTTGCAGACAATAGAAAAAAACTCTTCAAGTATTCTAGTATCTTGGTTTAATGGCTCAGAGGGAGGACATGCCTTAGCAGATGTACTGTCCGGGAAATTTCGCCTTCGGGGAAATTACCTTTCACTTTTCCTATAAAACTGGAAGATTCGCCAGCCTATCATTTAGGGGTTTACCCTCAGCAACAACCAGAAAGGCCACGCGATGTATTCGTAGACCTCGTAAACAGAGATAAATTCCGTGCAGAGCAAAAAGCCGAAGCTGATTATGCCGAAGACATCTTTGTGGGTTATCGCTGGTATGCCACTAAGAATATATCTCCTCTTTATCCATTCGGCCATGGACTCTCTTATGCAAATTTCCAATATTCAGCGTTGCAAGCCAAAATCAACAAAAGCCAAGTGGACGTCAGTTTCACATTAGATAATATAGGAAAAATGAATGCGGAAGAAGTAGCACAAGTCTACATCACACGCCCTCAATCTGCCATCGAACGTCCGGCACACGAGCTGAAAGGTTTCCAGCGAGTAGCCCTAAAAGCCGGAGAAAGTAAAGAAATTACTATCTCCATACCTCTGGAACAGTTGTGCCATTGGGACGAAAAGAAACATGGTTGGACTTTCGAAGAAGGTCCTGCCATCATCAGGGTAGGCAGTTCCTCTGAGAATTTACCTCTGAATACTGAAATCAATCTTATCAATGTATACAAGCCACAGTAGGGTTCAGGTTCCGGCAGAGAGTCTGCGACTGATTTCTATTCAATAAATAACAGCTAAAAATAAGGCCATTCCAATCATTTGAATTAGAATGGCCTTTTCCATACCTATTGTCATTTATATCCAGCAGCTTTCGCTATTCGTTTCGGGATTTCCGTATTGTCCATCTTTCCTTTAAACAGCTCGGAACCGATGCCTATAGCAAAAACCGGTACATATCCAGCTGTATGATTTACACTCGTCCACCCCACCATGGCAATCTGGTTCATCACTTTCTTGGCTGCGGCAGCAAGAGGTTCAGTACGTGCATAAAGGGTCTCTTCAAAAACAGCTTTCCTTCTTCTAAAAGAAGTTCGTATTCATCACGCAACATCCTTTCTTGCTCCCAAGATAATGGCAGTTCCTTCCAGAAGCCATTTTATCAGCCAATAATGATTGTATATCCTCCCAAGAAACTTTATTGTTTTATCTTTCCGCAAGTTTGTAATATAACGCGACAAGATATCTTGAGATTGCTTCTGACTAGCCAAAGATTTCAGTGACAACTCGTATTTGATAGTCCCTAAACCCATACCACCCGTTTCATGGTCAGCCGTAACAACAATCAAAGTTTCCTTCGGATGTTTCTTGTAAAACTCATAAGCCACTTTCACCGCATTATCCATATCAATGACTTCTTCAAAAGCAGTAGCAGCGTCATTACCATGGCAGGCATGATCTATTTTCCCACCTTCAACCATTAAAAAGAAACCTTTATCCGGTCCTTGGTCAAGAAAGAGATGGCACTTTCCGTAATTTGTGCCAATGTCATATCCCCTTCCTTACGGTCGATAGCATAAGGTAAACTGGAAGGCGATGCACCATCTTTCTGGATAAGAATCATCTTACCGGCTTGTGCAGCTTTTATTTTAAAATCATCCAGACCTCTGGCTATCGCATATCCAGCCTCCTCAAAGACAGGAAAAACTGTTGGTGCTTCTTTCCCATTGGCAAAAGTTGCAGGCTTCAAAAAGCCACTACCTGCATAAAAGTCGAATCCAGCCTTTGGAAGATCGAGAGCTATTTCGTAATACATGTTACGATCCGGTTGATGAGCATAAAACACAGCAGGAGTTGCATGATCCACGCTGACACTTGTTGCTATGCCCACTTTCCGACCGGACCTTTTCGCTTGTTCAGCAACAGTTTGAAGGACATTCCTTTCATTATCCATACTAATAGCTCCATTATATGTTTTTTTTCCGGTGGCAAGAGCTGTCCCCGCAGCCGAAGAATCAGTAACAGAATTGGAAGCAGAAAATGTTGTAGCAAAACCCGTAATGGGAAATGCAGTAAACAACAATGGTTTTACTCCAATACGGCCTTCCTGCTCCGCAAGATACATTTCCGTACCATTCACTTGATTTACTCCCATTCCATCACCAATAAAATAGAATACATATTTTGCTTGCTGAGCATAAGCCAGACTAAACAAAAACAGTAAAATGCAAATACACCTCAATCGTTTCATATACTAAAAATTTATAGGTTATTATTTTTAATATCCGGGATTCTGGTCTTCTTCATTAATAAGATCATTATTCAAAATCTCATCCGTAGGAATCGGAAAAAGCATGTAGTAGTCATAGAACGGAAAATCGCGTTTCGTCCAACCTTCATTCATCGGATATTCGCAATTGATAAACTGTTCGGCCATTCCCGATCGACATAAATCATACCACAATTCAAATTCAATGTTGACTCATGACGGCGTTCAATCGTCAGAGCCACTAACCATACATCTGCCGTATATCCTTTTTCTGCCTTATATCTGGTATAGAAGCTCTTAGCATCAGGCACCTCTACTTTTACCTTATTAAGTTTATAATCATCTCTTACATAAGAAAGATCCTCAAAACCAAACACATATTCACCCGACATCCCAGTTTCCAGATTTCCCCACGCCCTGTTGCGAATCTGCTTGATTATTTCCCAACCGGTTGCCTCATCGTTGGTACGGAAACAGCACTCTGCGTAATCCAACAATACACCTGCATATCGTTTCATGGTAAGTGAACAAGGATTATAGTTATGATCTTTTTTCATGGCTCCATGCTGTTCCCGCCAATATTTCAATGTATAAACATTCGGATTATGGTCTGTCCCTACAAACTCTGCATTATAAGCAGGATCAACCCCTATAGCTTCACCGGTATAAGGATTGGTTTCACCCAATGCAACACACGAATACTGCTTTCGTTTATCACCCGGTTCAAACGAATTATAAAACTCCCATGACAAGCAGAATGAGCCATAACCTGCATGTTCCATAGAAGCACAACGGTAACCCATCTGAATCAAGGCATCAGTAAGTTTACTCGCACTACTGGTCATTGTAGAGAATTTATAGAAGGAATGTTCCCAAACACTTTCTTTCGACCAATAATTTCCCATATCGTGAACTGAAGCAAAACAAGGAAGTAATTCATAAGTCTTACTATCAATAATCTGCTTCAACCTTTGCTTGGCAGAATCATAATCATTATTATACATATAAGCCTCAGCTAAATAGGCCAGACACATACCTTTCGTTACACGCCCATACTGGCCATTTAACGGTTGCCAATCAAGCACACCAGTCGCATATTCCAAATCCTCAATAATGAGCTTCCACATTTCATCAGCTGTTTCAGGACGAGGCTTGGCGGGAGAGGTTGAGTAGTTTTCACCGGTCATCAACATTGGTACACGTCCAAAGTTCTTACCTAAATAAATATAATTATACGCACGCAAGGCACGGGCTTGAGCAATAACTTCATTTTTCGCCTTTATCCTTCCTTAAATACGGATTCCTTGACACTCTCCATTCCCGCAAGCAGACTGTTTATACGACTGATAGCAGCATACGAGCACTTCCATGAATAACGGAACTGGCTCTCGGAAGCAGTCCACTCATACTTGCAATAATTAAAATCCCATCCGGAAGCTTGTACATCTAAAGTAGGTAAGTTCGCAAGCATCATATGAGGACGTACCCCCCACGAACTCCCTCCGAAACTATTCGGATAAAGCAATTCGTAACATCCCAATAGCCCCTCCTCAATAGTAGATTCATTGGTAAATATATATCTTCGGGCAAAAATGTATAATAATCCACATCAAATATACCATCACATGAAGTAAATATAAAGGCTGCCAATCCACCGATAACAGATAATATTTTGTTCTTTCTCATATTCTTATTTTTTAAAATTGTAAACTAAGACCCACACTATAAGTTCTCTGATAGGGATAACGGCCTGAATCATATCCCACCAAATTCAATCTCCCCGTACCTATCTCCGGATCACCGTATTTATTATAGGAAGAAATCGTGAATAAATTCTCAATGCTCCCATAAATTCTCATTCCCCAATCAAAGGTATAACCGACCTGAATATTTTGAAGTCTGAAGAAATCACCTTTTTTAATCCAAGCATCAGACACACGTGTATTCTTATTATTGTCCGAAACCGTCATACGAGCATATTTGGTACTGTGATTCTCTGGTGTCCAAGCATTACTTATATATTCCTGCAAACAATTCTGGAATTCACCCGTTGAATTATGGATAGAAGACAGACTCATCGCTGAATACGATAGAATATCTTGCCCATAAGCTCCATAACCATAAAGCATAAAATCCCATTTAACGATAATTGGCATTAATAGAGATACCATAAGTCAGTTTAGGAAATCCATTGCCTATTATATCCTTATCGTCCGCATTGATATATCCATTACCATCTTTATCCCAATAATAGTAATCACCGGGTTGTGTAGAACCGGATTGGTATTTACCAGTGGAAGACGCATTGTTAAGGGCATCAATTTCGGCCTGATTTTGAAAAATTCCTTTTACACGATAACCATAAAACGAACCTATGGCATATCCATTCTTAATAATGGAATGGTTGTCCCATTCATATCCCTTCGAGGCCTCTGTAGCAAAAATAGGATCACCGACTTCCTTTACTTCATTCCTAAGGGCAGAACCATTCACTCCCACATTGACAAACCAGTCTCCAAAAGTCTTACGATAATTCACAGCAAATTCAAATCCTTTATTTTGGATTTTACCGGCATTCGTATAAATGGAAGTAAAACCTGTAGAAGGACGCATATTACGATCCAGCAACAAATCATAAGAATTACGTATAAAATAATCCAATGTTACATTCAAGGCATTGTCCATAAATCCCATATCAATACCCAAATTGGTCTGTTCATTCGTTTCCCAATGAAGATTCGTATCAATTTCCTTGTCTTTGGCAGCTCCCATCTGTTCTGTGTAATTTACCCCATTCCACCAATAATAATACATCTTACTTGTTGAAATCTGGGCAATAGATTTAGAACCGTCACCATAAGAACTACCAGTTTTACCCCAGCCAATACGAAATTTCAAATTACTGAAAATATTCAGATTCTTTATAAAAGATTCTTCATTCAGTCGCCAAGCTACCGAAGCTGAAGGAAAAGTTCCCCAACGATTTGTACGTCCGAAAGCTGAAGAACCGTCACGACGGATTGTACCAGTAAATAAATACTTATCTTTATAAGAATAAATCAAACGACCGAAATAAGAAAGACTGGTAGTTTTAACTTTTAAAGCACCTTCAACGTTTTTAGTAGTAGAATTCAATGTAGAAGCGATGTCACGATAGTTATCCGCAGGAAAATCCTTAGCGCTTCCTTTTAGTTCAAATCCATCTACCGACTGATTGAATGATTGCCCTACCATAGCATTGATATGATGCCCCTTTGTATCAAAAATATAATTAAAGTAGTTCTCACTGTTCCAATCACTACTACGACTCATTTCCATGGAAAAGGTATCCAAACCATCAGAAGTAATGGTACGTTCATTTCGAGGTGAATAATCCCAAGAACTTTTATTGGTTACATTGTAACTGTTGGTGGTTTTGAATGTTAAGCCTTTCAAAATGTCCACTGTCAAACCAAAATCAATCTGTACCCGGTCTGTAAAATTCTTGCTGTCATTATCGTATGCTCTCGCCACTAAATTGTCACTACCTCTCGGTACATCCCCATTCATCTCTTGCAAAGGTACCCCATAACTTCCGTCAGGATATTTGATAGGTACATTCATCAAATTACCGTTTTCATCAAGATGGTCCATAGTTGGAACCGTCAAAGCATATGGCCGCATGTTCCCACCTCCGTGACTACCAGTACGAACATACGCAAGATTAGTATTAACAGTCAGAAAGTCACGAATTTTGCTGACTGCATTAGCACGGGCTGTAATCCGTTCATACCAAGAATTGATAATGGTACCATCATTTTTTGTATAACCTATGGAAGCCATATAGTTGGAAGTGCTACTGCTCCGGAGGCCGATAACCGATAATTACGCGACAAAGCAGTCCGTGTCATTTCTTTCTGCCAGTCTATAGTTTGAAGTTGCCCTGCATATTGTTCTCCCCAAGCTAAATTGGTCAAGGACTTACCATCCGCCGCTTTACTCTGACGAACACCCCAAGTAAACAAGTCAGCATCAGCAACATCTATCGTATTGTTTACAGACTGAACCGATAAATTAGCAGTAAAGTTGATACGACTCTTGTTCTTGTCACCTTGTTTAGTAGTAATCATTACCACTCCATTTGCCGCACGCGAACCATAAATTGCAGTTGCCGAGGCATCTTTCAAGACTTCAATAGAAGCAATATCAGCAGGATTAACCATAGAAGCACTACTGATAATACCATCAATGACATAAAGGGGATCGGCAGAACCTTGGACTGTACCGATACCACGAATTCGGATTGTGGTTTCTCCGGAAGGATCACCGCCATTTCTCATGACTTGTACTCCAGCAGCAGCACCTTGCAATGCCTGACCTATATTCACCGGATTACGCTTAGCCATTTCATCAACATTCACTGAAGCCACCGAACCTGTAAGGTCACTCTTCTTAACCATGCCATAACCTACAACCACCACTTCGTCCAAGGTTTCTGCATCTTCTTTCAAAATGACCTTCAATGTACCAGCATTTCCCGAGACTTTAATTGTTTGTGACAAATAGCCTATATAACTAACCTTTAGAATAGCCCCAACAGGACATTGAAAAGAAAAATTTCCATTCATATCAGTAATCATTCCCTGGGCAGTACCCTCTACAATGACATTAGCACCGATAATCGCCTCTCCTTTTTCATCCATCACTTGTCCTTTCACTGTAATGACATTTTGTTGTACAATGGTAACACCTACAAACGGTTGTATAACCATTGCCGCAAGAGGACTGGCACATACCAACGACATGGACACAAGCCCTAAATACTTCCTTACATTTTTCATAAATACTAAATAATTTGGTTTAACAAAAGCCCTTCTTTCCATCAAGAAAGAGCTATGAAATATCATTCACAAAATTATTTAGCATAGATTAAACATAAGGGAGAAAAAATAGTATTTTTATGCCTGCTTTTGTTTCATAGTTCATTTCTCCATAATAAAGCAACAAAACAAATACACATTTGCACAAAATATACACCCCTCAAAAACGATAGATTCAAAATTCAATCCTTAATTCTCGCCCATTATAACAAACTGTTTTTGAAGAAGAACTACCTGCTATATTCACAATGAATTTCCGATTCTTAACCATACCTGCAAAACGGCCTTTCCGATCACCTATAGTCAAAAAACGTTTTTCATTATCCCATGTAATAGGAATTTCACTGTAGGCTCCCGACTCATAATTGTAATTATCATTCTCATCTTCATACAGTACAAACTCCCCATTATCGCCCGGATAAATACGAAGTTCAAGTTTATCCCATTTCCGTTCTGTGGCATATTGTACCTCATTGGTAGTGAAAGGTACGATAGAGCCGGCCTTAACATATACCGGAATAATCTCTATAGGAGTGGCACGTTCCACTACTTGCCCGCCATCCAGAATCTGTCCTGTCCAAAAGTCAATCCACTTAGTATTATCGGGCAAATAGACACTACGCGAAACAGCATCTTCTTCAACAACCGGTGCAACCAAGAAAGCACTTCCAAACATAAATTCATCAGAAATCTGATAGGTTGATGTATCATGAGGAGCTTCCATAGAAAGTTGGCGCAATAAGAATAACCATTTTTAGTAACTTGCCAAGCCGTAGAGTAAAGATAAGGGAGCAGTGAATAACGTAACTTAATGTATTGTTCCTGCACATCAAAAGCCCAATACCCACGTTCACCAAACTGATAAATTTCACGGGGTGAACCTGTACCATGCGAGCGCATCATCGGATTAAATGTAGCAAACTGAAACCAACGCACATAAAGCTGCTGGTAAGCAGGGTCCTTATGTGCCGTATTATAAACATTGCCATAGGGATGCCATGCACCAATATCGGTATTCCAATAAGGAATGCCACATATCGAAAAATTCAAACCTGCCGGAATCTGTTTCTTGAAAACATCAAAACTTGCACGGATATCACCGCTCCATGAACCGGCACCATAACGTTGCGAACCTATATAGGCCGAACGAGTCAATATATATACACGTTTATCCAAGGTGGTAGCACGCTGATTATCCCAAATAGCCTTACTAGTGTACAGAGGATAAATATTACGGACATTTCTTAAAGTCCCTTCTTTCGTCTGAAAATTGAAATCAGACTGTTTGGCACCATAAAATTCCGGTTCTGTAGCATCCATCCACCATGCCGACATACCAAGCTGGAACATATACCTGTTCATATAATCCCATACTATCCCACGAGCTTCCGGATTAAAAGCGTCATAGACTTTTGCCTCACGGGGCGAAGAAACCATAGGATATAATGCACCCTTTTTATCAAGTTCCTTGAAAATTTCCGTTCCATTTCCAAAACTCGGCCATACAGAAATCATCATTTTCACATTCATCTTCCTTAAACTGGAAAACATCTCTTGAGGTCTGGAAAATTTGGATTAAGAAACTGAATCGCATTCCAAGAAGAATTATCCTCTCCCCAATAACGCCAATCCTGAATTACTCCCATCAAGCGGTCACGCCCTAAGTTACCGATTATTTTTCA